>FSSH01003796.1_pt1 | contig 12086 bp, 7 predicted proteins | sample 1166101 | NCBI WGS metagenome assembly FSSH01 (sample SAMEA32972668, study PRJEB13176) | freshwater metagenome | biome: Drinking water system; feature: Biomass in drinking water that filtered by 0.45 um membrane; material: drinking water | place: USA | collected 2012-12-20 | depth 0 m | reverse complement strand
GAGGACACGCCCTCCGCGATCGCGCCGGTCGGCGCGCCGCCTGCGCCCTCTGTCGCCGACACGCCGACCGCCGCCGACGCCTCGCGCTTCTTGATGCAAGCGACTTTCGGACCGACGCAAAGCGATATCGATGAGCTTGTCAGCCTCGGCTATTCGGCATGGATGCGCCGTCAGTTCAACGCCTCAACGGAATCGAACGTCAGCGAAATCCGCCGGATTCAGGCCGACTACGCCGCGCGCGGCGAGACGGTCGAGGTCGAAGCGCTCGCCGACATCTCCTGGCGCGACATGATCGACGGCGACGACCAGCTGCGCCAGCGCATGGTGTTCGCGCTGTCGCAAATCTTCGTCGTTTCCTATGAGAACTCGGATGTCGCCGAGACGCTCGCCTCAGCGGCGTTCTACATGGACACGCTCGACAAGAACGCCTTCGGCAATCATCGCGAGCTGATCGAGGACGTGACCTACAGCCCGTCGATGGCGCAATTCCTCACCTATCTCAACAACCGCAAGGAAGACCCGTCCGAGAACCGCGTGCCTGATGAAAACTACGCCCGCGAGGTCATGCAGCTTTTCACGATCGGCCTCGTCGCCCTAAACCCGGACGGAACGCCGCAGCTCGATGGGGCGGGGCTTCCCATCGAAACCTACGACAATGACGACATCACCGGCCTCGCAAAGGTCTTCACCGGTCTTAGCTGGGCGGACGGCGAATTCGGCGGCCGCTTCGCCGACCAGAGCGCGCCTGTCGCGACCCATTCGCCGCTCGCCATCTTCGAGCAGGAACATTCGACATCTGAGAAGGCGTTTCTCGGCGTCGCCATTCCGCCGAACACGCCCGCCGCGCAAAGCATCGATATCGCGCTCGACACGCTGTTCAACCATCAAAACACCGCGCCGTTCTTCGCGCGCCAGATGATTCAGCGTTTCGTCACCAGCAACCCCTCGCCCCAATATGTCCGTAATGTCGCGGCGGCCTATGAAACCGGCTTTTACCAATTGCCGGACGGCCAGAGCGTCGGCTCCCTGCAGCGCGGCGACATGCGCGCCGTCATCGCGGCGGTCCTGCTCGACGACGAGGCGCGCCTGCCGGCGAGCCGCGCTAACCCGAATTTCGGCAAGGTGCGCGAGCCGGTCATCCGCTTCACGCATTGGGCGCGCGTTGCGGACCTGAACTCCGCCTCCGTGCTCGACGACGGAAATCTCGACGGCCAGCGCGTGCTTGAGGAAACGGCGGCGCCGACGCGCCTCAGCCAGCAGGCCTATCGTTCGCCGTCGGTCTTCAATTTCTACCGCCCGGGCTATGTCGCGCCGGGCATGGAGACCGGTGACCTCGGTCTCGTCGCGCCGGAATTGCAGATTGTCACGACCGCGAGCGTCACGGCCTATGCGAACTTCATGATGGATCGCATCGAAGAAGCTGACGCGCTCCAAACCTATCGCCCCGGCTACAGCCGCGAGCTGTCGCTCGCCAATAATCCGGCGGCGCTCGTCGATCACCTCAATCTTGTAATGACCGCCGGGGCGATGGAGCCCTCGACGCGCGATGCGATCATCGCCGCTGTCAACGGCGTGCCGCTGCGCGCGGGTTCGGAGCCGCAGGACCGGCGCCGCCGCGTCAACGCCGCCATGCTGATGACCGTCCTGTCGTCGGAATACTACACCCAACGCTGAGGAGCGCGCCCGATGTCCGCCGTCACCCGACGTGAGATCCTCCGTACCGCGAGCCTTCTTGGCGCCTATGGCGCTGCGCCCTTCGCGATGAACCTGCTGCCGTTCAATGCGCTCGCCGCATCGACGACAGGCTACAAGGCGCTCGTCTGCGTCTTTCTCTTCGGCGGCATGGACAATCATGACACCGTGCTGCCGTTCGACGACACGTCGTACAATCAGTATACGTCGCTGCGGCGAACGCTGATGAACGAGTACAATGGCTTGCAGGGCGGCTCCTCGCGGACGCAGGCGCGGCTGCTGGCGCTTAATCCCTCAAACGCCTCGGCCTTCGGCGGGCGCCAGTTCGCGCTCGGCGAGGCGCTCGCCCCCATTCATCAGCTGTTCAATTCCGGACAAGCGGCGATCGTCGGCAATGTCGGCCCGCTGATCGAGCCGCTGACGCGCACGCAGTGGCGCAATGGCGGCGCGCGCGCGCCCGAACGGCTGTTTTCGCATAACGACCAGCAATCGACCTGGATGGCTGCGGCGCCGGAAGGAGCGCGCTTCGGCTGGGGCGGTCGCCTCGCCGACATGGCGATAGCCGCGCGCGCCAACACCAACGCCGCTTTCACGGCGGTCTCGGTTTCCGGCAACACGGTCTATCTCAATGGTCAGGATGCGACGGGCTTTTCGCTCGGCCTTAACGGCCCGGCTCAAATCAGGGCGATCGACCGGCCGGGCCTTTATAACTCGCAGGCGCTCCCCGGACAGATCGCCGATCTTGTGCAGGACGCGCCGAATGCGCGCGTTAACCTGTTCGAGCGCGACGTCGCGACGATCCATCGCCAGTCGATCGCGCTCAACCAGGACCTTGAGGCGGCGCTTTCATCGCAGTCGCCGTTCCAGACGGTTTTCCCGACTTCAGGCCTCGCCCAGCAGATGCAGGCCGTCGCGCGGATGATCGCGGCGCGATCGACGCTCGGCGCATCACGCCAGATTTTTTTCGTGTCGACCGGCGGCTATGACACGCATTCGAGCCAGGCGCCGACCCTGACGGGCCTTCACACCGCCCTCGCCGGCGCCATGCGCGCTTTCTACGACGCGACCGTCGAGCTTGGCGTCCAAAACGACGTCACGGCTTTCACCGCCTCGGATTTCGGCCGCACGCTCGCCGTCAACGGCGACGGCACCGATCATGGCTGGGGCGCCCATCACTTCGTCATCGGCGGCGCCGTCAACGGCAACCGCATTCTCGGCGACATCCCGCCGCCGGTGCTCGACCACAGCCAGGACAGCGGATCGGGCCGCCTCATCCCCAATGTGTCGGTGGAGCAGCTTGCGGCAAGCCTTGCGGCCTGGTTCGGCCTCACTTCCAGCGAAATCCAGTCGGCCTTGCCGAACGTCGGCAGTTTCTCCGGGCCGATCGATCTCTTCAACACGTCTTCGAGCGTTTAGTTCCGAACGGGGGTTTATGTCATGAAGCATTCCATCAAATTGGCCGCGGCCATGATCGGCGCCTCGCTCATCGGCGCTGGCGGCGCTGCGGCAGTCGACCAATGCAAGGGCGCAAATTGCGGCCTGTCGCTTGCGCTCTTGCGCGACCGGGACGCCAAACAGATGAAGGTCGCGGCGCCGAACCGCAAGCCGCAGCAGGCCGAACAGCGCTATGGCAAGCCGGCGCTCCGCGACGGGCCGACGAAAGCCTTTTTCGTGCGCGGCGGCTACACGCTGGCTGCGAGCGGACAGAGCCTTGCCGACGGCGAGGGCGCGATCCTTGCTTCCGCCGGCTATCGCAGCCGCATCAGCCGCCAATGGCCGCTGAGCCTTGAGGCCGAGGTCGTCTTCCAGCGCGACAAGGATGACGTCATCATCGGCGTCGGCCTTGAGGAAGCGACCCGCCGCGCCATCACCGGCCTTGTTTCACTGCGCTATGACGGCTTCAGGTTCGGCAATTTCACGCCCTATTTTTCCGGCGGCGTCGGACCGGCGCAGGTGAAGCGGGAAATTGACGACGGCGTGACGCCGCTATCCGATTCGAATATCGAACTTGGCTATCAGGCGCGCGTCGGGGTCTCTTATCCGCTGACAAGGAAGTTCGCCGTGGAGGCCGGCTATCGCCTCCTTGGCGCGACCAATGACGACGTCAAGACGCACTCGGCGGAAATCGGCCTCAACTACCGGTTCTAACGCGCCCCCGCGCTGGTCCGCCGCGGGCCGATCCCATACTATGCGCGCGCTGAAACGGAGCGCGCATGGGGCCTTGGATTAAACCCGGATTTCGGATCGTCATCCTCGGCGGCGGCGCCGCCGGGTGGATCGCCGCCTGCCTGATGGCGAAGCGCTGGGTGCCGCAAGGCGTTTCGATCACCGTCGTTGAATCGTCCGAAATCGGCATCATCGGCGTCGGCGAGGGATCGACGCCGCAGCTGAAAGCCTTTTTCCGCGACCTTGGCGTTCCCGAAACCAGCTGGATGCCGTTCTGCAACGCGACATACAAGAACGGGATCAGCTTTCACGGCTGGTCGCGCCGGCCGGGCTATGAGAGCTATTTCCACCCCTTCCCCTCGCCCATCGACGCGCATACGGCGCCGGCGTTCCATTTCAATTCCTTCGCGCGCCGGCGCGGCGCCGATCTTGTCGCCGCGCCCGACCGCTTCTTTCTGTCGGCAAGGCTCGCGGAAAAACGCCTCGCCCCGCTCGCCGCGCATCACTTCCCGTTCGAGATCGCCTATGGCTATCATTTCGACGCCTATCTCGCCGGCAAATTTCTGCGCCAGCACGCCGAGGCCCGCGGCGTCGTCCATGTCGAGGGCAAGGTATCGGAGATCGCGCTCAACGACGCCGGCGCCGTTGCGGCGCTGACGCTTGACGGCGGGCGCCGCATTGAAGCAGATTTCTTCGTTGATGCGACGGGCTTCCGCTCAATGATCCTGCAAGAGCGGCTCGGCGTTCCCTTTCATTCCTATAAGGAGAACCTCTTCAACGACTCCGCCGTCGTGATGCCGACGCCGCCGGACCCCGCCGCTCTTAACTCAGCAACGCGCGCCGTCGCGATGAAGGCGGGATGGCGCTGGGACATTCCGCTGACGAACCGCAGCGGCAACGGCTATGTCTATTCATCCGGCTTCATTTCAGCGGACGAGGCTGAGCGCGAGCTTCGCGCGGCCCTCGGCCTTCTCGAGTCGGATGTTCCGGCGCGCCATTTGAAGATGAAGGTCGGCCGCGTCGACCGGCACTGGGAAAAGAACTGTCTCGCCGTCGGCCTCAGCCAGGGCTTCATCGAACCGCTGGAGGCGACGGCGCTTCATCTTGTGCAGGCGACTGTCGAAGGGTTCATCGCCGATTTTGAGAAAAGCGGCTTCGACGACGCCGGCCGCCGCGCCTATAATGACCGCATCAACGCCCGCTTCGAAGGCGTGCGCGACTATATCGTCTGCCATTATCAGGCGAGCTTGCGCGACGACACCGAGTACTGGCGAGCGAACGCGGCGAACAAGACGCGGTCGGCCTCGCTTGAGGCGATGCTGCGCTGCTGGCGATCGGGCGGCGACATTCGCGAGGAAGTGCGCCGGCAGGATATCGCCAGATACTACACCGACATGTCGTGGATCTGCCTCCTCGGCGGCTACGGCAATTATCCGCAAGACCTTCGCGCGCCATTGGCCGAGGAACGCCGCTTTGACATGGCCGTCATCGACGACTTCACCGCGCGCGCCGCGCTCAATTTCCCGGATCATCGCGCCGCGCTGTCGATGGCGAGGGCGGCGGAATGACGCCGCCAGCGCTTGCGCTGTCGCTCGCGCCGCGCATCGTGATCGAGAAAATCGGCGCGGAGAAAAACGCCGTCGCGGTGATCGATGACGCGCTCGCCGCGCCCGAGGCGGCGGTCGATCTTGCAGCCTCGCTCGCCTATGCGCCGATCGGCCCTTATTATCCGGGCGTTCGCGCTTCGCTCGGCGGCGACGCCGCCGCCGCGCTGGCGCAGGCGCTGGCCCCCGTCATCGGCGAAGCGCTCGGGCTTTGCGCGCCGCGATGGGGAGGCGACGCCTTTTTCTCGATCGTGACGACGCCGCCGGCGCGCCTTGCGCCGATCCAGCGCCTGCCGCATTTTGACGGTCTTGAAGAGACGCGCGTCGCGGCGCTGCTCTTTCTCGCCCGCGCGGATTTCGGCGGAACCTCTTTTTACCGCCACCGCGCGACCGGCTTTGAGGCGGTCAACGTCGCGCGTTACCCGGTTTACGGCGAAGCGTTAAAGGCCGACGTCGCCCAGCGCGGCCTTCCGCCAGCGGCTTATATCGGCGACGGCGCGCCGATCTTTGATGAGATCGCGACATTCGATCCGGTCTTCAACCGGTTCCTCCTCTATCGCGGCAACGCGCTCCATTGCAGCCGGATGCGAAACGCCCACGCGCTGAGCCCGGATGCGCGGCAGGGCCGCTTGACGCTTAATCTGTTCTTGCAGCCTGCATGATCGGCCATAACGAGGCTTCACGCCGCCGCGGCGCAGTTCGCCTTGATGTAGTCGGCGTGGAGCGGCGCGGCGGCGGCCGCGCGGTCGATCAGGGTGCGGATGTTCGCCAAGAACTCGGCGAGCTGGGCGTCGCTCAACTGGTCCGCCAGCGGATGATGGCGCTGCGGCGCTATCCGCTGGCCGATCAGCACCTGGAGCCAGCCCGTCTCCGTAAACAGCTCCTCATGCTCGCGGTAGATGCGGCCCGTCGAGCGGAAGAGGTTTAGTTTGGCTTGCAGCGCCTCCGGCACGGCCGTTTCGCGCCGCTCGATCCAGAACGGCGCGTCGGTGCGTTCGTTGGCGTGGTAGTGCAGAATGATGAAATCGCGGATGCGCTCGAACTCGAAGCGCGACTGGCGATTGAACTCCTCGATCAGCGCCGGATCGAAATGGCGATCGGGGAACATCGAGACAAGGCGGCTGACGCCCGACTGGATGAGGTGGATTGAGGTCGATTCAAGAGGTTCCAGAAATCCGCTCGCAAGACCCAGCGACACGCAGTTCTTCACCCATTGGCGCTTGCGCATGCCGGTGACGAAACGAAGAAAGCGCGGCTCGGCGAGAAGTTCGCCTTCAAGGTTCGCTTTCAAGACGCCCGCGGCTTCGTCGTCGGAGATAAAGCGGCTGCAATAGACATGGCCGTTGCCGACGCGCGTCTGCAAGGGGATGCGCCACTGCCAGCCGGACAGCCGCGCGCTGGCTTGCGTATAGGGGCGCAGCCTGCCGCCATGCGCGCAAGGCGCCGCGACCGCGCGGTCGCAAGGCAGCCAGTGCGTCCAGTCCTCATATCCGGCTTCAAGCGCGCCTTCGATGAGGAGGCCGCGAAAGCCCGAACAGTCGATGAAAAACTCCGCCTCGACGCGCCGGCCGCCCTCAAGCGTCACGCCCTCGATGAAACCGTCATCGCCGCGCAGACGCACGTCGACGATCTTGCCTTCAACGCGCGTGACGCCGGCCGCCTCCGCCCGCCCGCGCAGGAATTTCGCATAAAGCCCGGCGTCGAAATGGAAGGCGTGGCGCGTGCCCGCAAGCCGCGACGAGCCGACACGCTCCATCATCGCAAAGCGGTCACGGCGCGCGATCTGGCAATTGATCGAATAATCCCAGAGCGCGCCTCCTTCGCCATCTGCGCGCGCGCGCAGCCAGTGGTGATGAAAGGGCGTCAGCCCCAGCGCCATGCCGATATCGCCGAAGGCGTGCATGTAGCTGTCGCCGAGCCGGCCCCAGTCGTTGAACTCTATGCCGAGCTTGAACGTTCCGTTCGTCGCCCTCAGGAACGCGTTTTCGTCGATCTCGAGAAAATTGTTGATATGGCGGATCTGCGGGATCGTCGCCTCGCCGACGCCGACAATGCCGATCTCCTCCGACTCGATGAGCGTAATCTGGAAGGCGCGCCCGAATGCTTTGGCGAGCACAGACGCCGCCATCCACCCGGCCGCGCCGCCGCCGACGATGACGACGGAGCGGATGGGATCGCGAGCAGTCGGCGCCGTTTCGATCATGCTGCAAATCTAGCGACCGCCCCTCACCGCGATCAAGGCGGCGCAGCGCGCAAAGAAAAACCCCGCCGGCCCGGGAGGAGGCCGGCGGGGTTTAGAGACGCTCGGGAGGGAGCGTTTAGAACGAGTAGGACGCGCCAATGAGATAGGTGCGGCCGAAGGACTGGCGGTCGATCAGTTGCCGGTCGTCAGCGCCCTCTCCCTGCACCGTTTCGAACGGCTCATCGGTCAGGTTGAGGCCCTGGGCGGTCACTCGAAGACCTTCTAGCTTGCCCGAGAAGGCATAGCCGACCTGCGCGTCGATGATCGACTCCGAGCGGCTGGTGCGGAAGGTGCGCGTCGCGCTGATCGCTGACACTTCGCCGAGGAACGAGGTCCGGTAACGATGGCTGACGCGCGCTTCGAAGCCGGCCCTTTCAAAATAGGCGGTCGAGTTGACGACCCATTTCGAAAGGCCGGGAACCCTGATTGTCCGTCGAACGGTCGGATCGACATCAGCGAACAGCGTAACACGGCTGTCAGTGAAGGAGGCGCTGGTCAGGAAACCGAACCCTTCAAGCGACTCGGACACGAGCCCCAACGGCACGGAAAGCGAGCCTTCAAAGCCGCGAATGCGGCCGAAACCGTTGTTGCTGTTCGTGATATTAAAGCCGAGCGGCGTATCGAGAAGCAGCTGTTGCGCCGGTGACAGGAAGACCAGCGACTCAGGCGTGAAATCCTGAATGAAACCGTCGCCGGTGTTCACGAAATCGTTGAGGTCCTTGTAGAAGGCGGCGATCGAAACATAGCCCGCGCCGCCGAAATATTTCTCGACCGAAAGATCGACCTGATTTGAGATGAAGGGCCGCAGGCGCGCATTCCCGCTTTCACGCCGGAACACAGTGTTGCCCGTCAAGGGGTCGGTCACGCCGTTGCCGAGATTGGCCAGGCTAACCTGCAGGTTGCCGCTCGGGTTAAGCTGATCAAGCCGTGGGCGGGCGAGCGTGCGCGACGCGCCAAACCGGACTTTGACTGTTTCGGTGACGTCGAAAACAAGGTTCAGCGTCGGCAGGAAGTCCGTGTAGCTGTCGCCGTCGATAATGGGCTCGATGCCTGTCGGCAGGACCGACGACCCGCGGCCTTCCTGATCGGTGTGAACGATTTGAAGGCCGAGATTCCCGGAGACGGGAACCGCACCGAGATCGCCATCGATTCCGAATTTGACCCAGCCGGTGATGACGTCTTCCTCAACGATCCAGGACTGCGGCGACGCGAAGGACGACGTGAACGTCGAAACGGGCACATAAACGTTTTCAAGCAGGTAAAGCGGGTCCCAGGTCACCAGCGGCCCAAGGCCGAGGAAGCCGATGCTCGCCTGCTTGCCCAGCAGCGCCGCCGCCGGAATCGGCACGCTGGTCACCAGGCCCGGCGAGCCGAGATTTTGACCGTCAAGCGTCAGAAAGGCCTGGTCGATCACCCGCTGCTTGTCGCGCATGCCCCAGTCGACGCCGACCTCGACATTCGACACCAAGCCGAACTCGACGTCGCGATCGACCGCGGCCTTGAGGTGCCACAGCTCATCGTCAGTACGCGGCGCATTGATGAAGCCCGCCTGCACCACATTGCCGCCGCCGCCCCATCCGAGCGGGTCGGTCAAAACGAAATTCGCCGGATTTGAAAGATCAAGCGTGCTCGAGATCACCGGCTGGCTGCCGGGCGACTGGAGGACGTTTAGGGTCGTCGTCGCGCCAGTGTTGTTGAAGCCGGTCCCGCCGTATGATTCGATCAGGTCGTCGTTGCGCGTGGCCTCGGAATAGCTGATGTCGAACTCAATACTCCAGGTATCGCCGTCCCACTTGCCGTTCCAGCCGGTCGAAAAAAGCTCGGCGCGGCGGCGGTTGAGATCGTTGCGGAGAACGCCGCGAACATTGGCGACCGTAAAGTCCGTCGCAAAACCATCGACCGCATTATTGACCGTGACCCCGCCGCCGAAGCCGAGCGGGAATTCGATGCCGCGGCTGGGCTGGTCCTCATTGAAGTCGGTGTAGAAGACGTCGATCGTCGAGGAGAATTGATCCGTCGGCTGGAACTGGAGTGTCGCAAAGCCGCCGATGCGGTCGAGGTCGCTGGACAGCGCGTTGCGGCCGTTGGTGCCGCCAAGAACGAACGGGTTGCCCGCCGAACCGTCGCCGGCGTAGCCCCACGCGCCAAACTGCTCCTGCTGCGTCGGCGAAGACTGCAAGGCGAGCCCGATGGCGACGCCGAACGTGTCGTCGCGGAACTGATCGGCGAACACAGCGGTTGCGCGATAGCCCTCTCCCGGCGCGTCCGGGTTGATCGAGCCGTCTTCGTTGAATTCAAATCGGCCGGAGACCGCGAACACCGGCTCCGACTTGTCGAGCGGACGCAAGGTGCGCAGATCGACCGTGCCCGCAAGGCCCTGGCCGATGAGGCCGGCATAGGGCGTCTTGTAGACGACCGCCTGCGAGAGCAATTCGGCCGGGTACTGATCGAACTCGACGCCGCGGTTGTCGGAGGTTGTCACCTGTTCACGGCCATTGAGGAGGGCCGTAGAAAAGTCTGGGCCGAGGCCGCGGATCGACACGACGTTGGAGCGGCCGTTGAGGCGCTGCGTCGCAAGGCCCGGCAGGCGGCCGAGCGATTCGGCGATCGAGATATCGGGGAGCTTGCCGATTTCTTCAGCCGACACCGCTTCGACGATCGACTGGTTGTCGCGCTTGGCTGCGACCGAATTTTCAAGCGAAGAGCGGAAGCCGGTGACGACGATTTCGTCCGACTGTTCATCCGCATCCTGAGCAAAGGCCGGCGCGGCCATCGCCAGCGCCGCGCCTGAGGACAACAAAGTCGCGCGGAAAAGCTTCAGTTCCTTACGCATTAAATCCCTCCCAGTGCGTTTCTCTCCGGACGGATGTCCGGCCCTGTTGCGGCTCATATCGCAAAATTCTGCAAACTGGTCAACAAATGCCAGCGGGGCGCGCCGCTGAATTCTCGTAGCGCAAGGGCGATTCCCCGCTTTTTTGCGGCAGGATGCGGCATTTCAGCGACAGATGAGCGGGCGATGCGAATCAGCGGACTGGATGCCCGGAATGCAAAAACTTGCAACTTTTGGGGTTTCGGCCTGCAAAAATGATTCTGCAATGCAGCAAAAAATGCTTCAGGACCGGGCGGGCTTCAGCGCTGCGGCCTTGCGCGCATTAGCCTCGACGCCGGCCCAGTCGCGCGCCGCGACCATCGCGCGCGTCGCGATCCAGGTGCCGCCGACGCACGGCACATTCGGCAGTGCGAAATAGTCGCCCGCCCGTTCAGCCGAAATGCCCCCGGTCGGGCAAAAGCGGAGGTCAGGCAGTGGCCCGGCGAGGGATTTGAGGTAGGCGGCCCCGCCCGCGGGCTCGGCGGGGAAGAATTTCATCGCGCGAAAGCCCGCCTCCGCCGCCGTCATCGCCTCGCTCGCGGTCGCAACGCCGGGGAGCGCCGGGGCGGCCCGCAGGGCGGCCAGAAGCCCCACGCTTGCGCCGGGGCTGACAAGGAAGTCGGCGCCGGCCGCGAGCGAGCGCTCGACGTCGCCGATCGTGCGGATCGTGCCCATGCCGACGATGAGCGCGGGCGCGGCGCGCTTCATTTCCCCGAGCGCGGCAAGCGCGGCCGCGGTGCGCAGCGTCAGCTCGACGACGATAAGGCCGCCGGCTGCGAGCGCGCGCGCGAGCGGCGCGGCGTCCTCAAGCCGCTCGACCTCTAGGACCGGAATGACCGAGGCCGCCGCCATGATATCGTCAATGCGCATCGAGGCTTGCTTTCAGTTTCGCCGCCGCGCCGACGAGCGCTGCGCCGTCCCGCATGATGAGTTTGACCGGCACAGCGCCGACATAGTCGCGCATGCGGCCCTTATCGAGAAAACGGTCGACAAAGGCGCTGGCGAGGAAAGCCTCGCGGATCTTCGGAAGGATGCCGCCGCCCAGAACGACGCCGCCGCGCGCGCCGCAGGAAAGGACAGCATCGCCCGCCGCCGAGCCGAGGATGGCGCAGAACATGTCGACGGCCTTGACCGCGATCGGAAATTCCTTCGTCAGCGCCGCGCGGGTGATCTCGTCCGCCTGCAACGAGGCGCGCGGCGTCCCCGCGATCTGGCAGAGAGCGCGGTGAATGTTGACGAGCCCGCGCCCCGACAAGAGCCGCTCGATCGACACGCGCTTGTGCTCGCGCCGCACGAAGCGCAGCACCTCGATCTCTTCGTCATTATAAGGAGCAAAGGCGACGTGCCCCCCTTCGGTCGGGATGATGCGGTCGCCCGCCGGCGAAGGCGCGACCAGCGCCTGGCCAAGGCCGGTGCCGGGCCCGATGACGAGGACCGGCGCGGCGGGGTCGCCCTCCCCCGCCTTGATTTCGAGAAAATCCGCAGGGGCGAGCTGTTTCACGCTCGTCGCCAG
>FSSH01002966.1_pt1 | contig 12092 bp, 13 predicted proteins | sample 1166101 | NCBI WGS metagenome assembly FSSH01 (sample SAMEA32972668, study PRJEB13176) | freshwater metagenome | biome: Drinking water system; feature: Biomass in drinking water that filtered by 0.45 um membrane; material: drinking water | place: USA | collected 2012-12-20 | depth 0 m | reverse complement strand
GTTCGCCGCGGGGCTCGGGCCGCTCGGCCGGAGCCCGCTCCGGACGCTCGCCACCGCGCGGACCATCACCGCGCGGACCGTCGCCGCGAGGCTCGCCGCGCTCGCCCTGGGCCAGGAGAAGAATGCCTGGCTGACCTTGGCTTCCAAGGCCGACGGATGGGTCGGCGAGCACCNNGGTCGGGAAAACGGTTCCGGTCAGGAGCAGCAGGCGGAAGGTCCGCATCGTGGGCAATCTCGCGTGGTTGTTGAGCCTTCCGAACCTGAAGGACCGCGGGATCGTTCCAATTTATGGCCTTTTTGCCCCGTCAGGGCACCCCGGTCCGCGTCGGCACGGCGATGATGGTTGGCGCGATGATCCGCACCGGCGCCGGCTCCTGATTGCCCGCGGAGGCGCGGTGCAGGGTCGCGTCGGCCCCCGGCGCGACCGTTTCGGACGGCGACGCATCCGAGACGACGGCGCCGGTGCGGCTTGCCGCGTCGGCCGCGAGACCCGCAGCAGTCTTGTCAGCGCGGCCGACCAGGGTCAGGCGAACCTTGGGACGCGACATCGCCTCGGCCTGCATCGGCGTCACGAAGATGTCGCCCTTGTGCCGCACCAGCATGCTCTCTGCCTTGACGAGGGATTGCGCCCAGGTCTTGCCCTCGGCCTTGCACGAGCAGTTCGGCGTGAAACTCTTCTGGAACTTGAAGGCGTTGGCGAGGGAGGCGTAGGCGCGGTTGCCCTTGATCGCGGCGGCATGGCGCAGGGCGTCGTCGCCATAGGGCATCGAGTAGGCCGCGGCTTCCGTGCCGGGGCACAGTGCCTGGCAGAGCTCGTTGGCGCCTTCCCGACCGTCGGGAAGGTTGGTCATGGGAAAGTAGGCGCCGTCGCACGTGCGCACGCAGACCACCTGAGCGCCGCCGCGGGCGCGCTGGTCGCCGCCGAGGCCCGCCTCGATCGGCCTGCCGCTGTCTGCGCAGGCGGTGGCGATGGCCGTGGTGAGCTGTCTGCGACGTGCGGCGACCACCTCGCCGTTCTCCGAGCCGTAGCCGGCATTGAGGGCGCGGATGCGCTGCTCCACTGCCCCGCATTGCGGAGGCCTGGTGTCGAAGAACAGGAACTTGCCACCCTCGCAGTTGAGGGTGCGGTAATAGGCATTGAGCCGGCCGATCTCATTCTGAAGGGCACGGGCGGTATCGCCCCCGGAATTGAGGTTGGCGAGCTCGACCTTGTAGCGCTGGCACGAATAGGTGTCGGCCTGAGCCGGCATGATGAAGACGAGACCGCCGGCGAGGCCGCATGCGATGGCACGCAGGCGGGCGCCGATCTTCGAGCGGCGAATCGTCGGCAGGCAGATCTTCGGGAGGATCAGCGACACGGCCTGGCTGCAATGGGGGTGGAGCTTGGCGGATCTCTCGGCTACGGCGAGTCGTCGGCGCCGAAGCACGAACATACGTTTAAACGTCCTCGCGAATCTGCGACAGCCTTCCCACATCCGCGCAGGCACCGAATAAGGGGAAAGACGGGATGATGTGGCTTCATGGTCTCACGGCGAAGGCGGCGGCGATCGCCTTCGTGGCGATGGCGGCGGCTCCGGCATGGGCCGCGGAGGACCCCGACCGCATCTTCGACAAGTCGACGGTGTGGCGGCCGCTGACCCCCAACGACAAACTCGTGGTCTACGGCATCGACGATCCGGAGGTGGCCGGCGTCGCCTGCCACTACACGCAGCCGGAAAAGGGCGGGATCAGGGGCTCACTCGGGCTCGCCGAGGACGTGTCCGACATCTCCCTCGCCTGCCGGCAGGTCGGCCCGGTCAGTTTCAAGGGCAAGGACAAGCTGCGCCAGGGCGAGGTCGTGTTCAGCGAGCGACGGTCGCTGATCTTCAAGTCGATGCAGATCGTGCGCGGCTGCGACGTCAAGCGCAACACGCTGATCTACATGGTCTATTCGGACAAGGTCATCCAGGGGTCGCCCAAGAACTCGACCTCGACCGTCCCCCTGATGCCCTGGGGCACCGAGCCGCCGCCGAAATGCGGCGACTTCTTCAAGGAGTGATGGACTCGAGCCCGCCGATCAATCCTGGCAGGTGATCCTGATCGGGGCTTCGACGGGCTTCGCTGGCGTCTCGATCGAGCCCGTATGGTCCTCGGGGGAGGCGATGCCGAACGAGTTGGTCGAGGCGAAGCCCTGCGACTCGCACCAGGCATCCGCCACGACCTTGCCGCAGGCGCTGCCGCCTTCGGACAGACAGTCGCCCACGCCGTAGCCGTCGGCCGCCGGGATCAGGAAGGTCTTTTCGACCTTCGCGGGCGCCTTGGCGGTCTGGGCCAGCGCGAGGCTGGAGAACAGGGCGAGGACGAGGCAAGCGCTGAGGCCGGCAGCCGGACGTCGCATGGGTATCCCTTGTCGGCAGATCGGTGTCGAAGATCACGGCGGTCGTGAAAGGAAATCTCGTCGGGGCCGGTAAACAAAGCCTTTCGACGTCGATGCGATCGCGATGCGCTCACCTGGTCGGAGCGTCTCGAATTGATCGCCCTTTTGCGTTAGCCCGGAAGCCGCGCCGCCGCCGTCGCCTTCCCGCAACAGCGGCTGGCCATGCGCGGCGCGGTGAAAGGCGAGAGACGGTTTCATGGATTTGATGTTGCGGCTCTACAACACGCTGACCCGCGAGAAGGCCGCCTTCACGCCGATCCAGCCGAAGAACGTGCGGATCTATGCCTGCGGCCCGACCGTCTACGATGCCGCCCATATCGGCAATGCGCGGCCGATCATCGTCTTCGACCTGCTGTTCCGCCTGCTGCGCCACCTCCATGGCGAGGCGCACGTCACCTATGCCCGCAACGTCACCGACGTCGACGACAAGATCAACGCGCGCGCCGCCGAGCGCGGCATCACCATCCGCGAACTCACCGACGGGACGCTCGCGGCCTTCCACGACGACCTGCGCAAGCTCGGCGTGCTGATGCCCGAGGACGTGAACGTCACCGGCGAGCGCCCCCGCTTCGTCGAGCCGCGGGCCACCGACCACATCGCCGAGATGGTCGCGATCGTGGAACGCCTCGTCGCCTCGGGCCATGCCTACGTCGCCGACGACCATGTCCTGTTCGACGTGCCGAGCATGAGCGATTACGGGGCGCTCTCGAAGCGGCCCCTCGACGAGATGGAGGCGGGTGCCCGCGTCGAGGTCGCCGCCTACAAGCGCTCCTGCCTCGATTTCGTGCTGTGGAAGCCCTCCAAGCCCGGCGAGCCGGCCTGGCCCTCGCCCGGCGGCATCGCCGTGCAGGGCCGACCGGGCTGGCACATCGAATGCTCGGCGATGTCGTGGAAGCACCTCGGCGAAACCTTCGACATTCATGCCGGCGGCATCGACCTTATCTTCCCCCACCACGAGAACGAGGTAGCCCAGTCGCGCTGCTGCTTCGGGACGCCCGTGATGGCCAATGTCTGGCTCCATAACGGCTTCCTGCAGGTCGAGGGGCAGAAGATGTCGAAATCGCTGGGCAACTTCATCACCCTGCGCGAGGTGCTGAAGGACTGGCCCGGCGAGGTGGTCCGCCTCGCGATGCTCAAGACGCATTACCGTCAGCCGATCGACTGGACGTTGCGCGGGCTGGAGGAGGCGTCACGGATGCTCGATCGCTGGTACGCGACCGCCGGTGACGCGGCTCCCGCGCTTGCAGTGCCGGCAGCCGTGCTGGAACCTCTGCTCGACGACCTCAACACCGCCGCCGCTCTCGCAGAGATCCATCGGCTCGACGATCCGGCGACGCTGCGGACCGGGGCGAACCTCATGGGATTCCTCGCTCGCACGCGCTCTGACCGAGAGGCCGCTACCGTCGCGGCCTCGGGTCTCGACGTGGCCGCCGTCGAGGCCCTGATCGAAGAGCGTCTGGCGGCAAGGCGAGCGAAGGACTGGGCCGCATCGGACCGCATTCGCGGCGAACTGGCCGGAATGGGCGTTGCGGTGAAGGACGACAAGGACGGCACTACCACCTGGACGGTGGCGACATGATCGCTCCCGCCGACCGCCATCCCATCATCGTCGCCGATGCGGCACCGCTCATCCGCCTCGCGGCCGCCGGCATCCTCGACACCCTGCGCGGCTTGAACCGTTGGATCTTGCTGGTCGATCAGAACCGGCGCGCGACGTTCGCTTCCGCCTCGGGCTCCGGTTCCACCCCGGAATCCCGCAGCATCGCCACCGCCCCGGCCGGGTCCTCGGCGACGAGGTAGTTGAGTTCCAGCCCGTCGCGGATGAAGCCCTGGTCGCGCATGTGATCGAGGAGGATGAGGAGCGGCCTCCAGAAATCCGCCACCGAGACCAGAACGATCGGCTTCTTGTGGCGGCCGAGCTGGGCCCAGGTCATCTGCTCGACGAGTTCCTCCAGGGTGCCGATGCCGCCGGGCAAGGCAATGAACGCATCCGAGCGCTCGAACATCAACCGCTTGCGGGTGTGCATGTCGGAGACCACGATGGTCTCCTGGATCTCGTCGAGCATGCGCTCGCGGGATTTGAGGAAGTCCGGGATGATACCGACCACGTGGCCGCCATGTTCGAGCACGGCGCGGGCCACAGTCCCCATCAGGCCGACATTGCCGCCGCCATAGACGAGGCCGATCCCGGCCTCGGCAAGGGCTCGCCCGAGTGCCTCCGCCGCTTCCGTGAAGGCCGGATCCGCGCCGAAGCCCGAGCCGCAATAGACGCAGACCGTCTTGATCACCGCCATGCGCCCGCTCCGACCTGCCTGAACGCCGATTGCCCCACGCCTGGATCAGGCGTCGGACCGAAGTGCGCGTCCAAGGGCCAGAATACCGAGTTCGCGGCAGAGCGAGGGCGATAATCCCCCAGATGGTTTGGTGTTCCGGTCATGTTCGCTATTATGTCACCAACGTTCGACGGTTTGTCGACACTCGTCCTTAGACTTTGGCGGACCCTCCGCCACGATGTCGCGCGTTCGGAGTGAAGCCCCATGACGGCGGAGTTACGGCGGAGCCTCGTCCTCGCCGGTGTGGGGTTGATGGCCGGGTTCGGGCTCGTCCTCGCATTGTTCGGGGGTGGCGAGTTAGTGAAGCGGCAGTTCACGGCTGGTGGAAGCCCTGCTCCGGTCGCTGCGATTCCGGAGAGCCCCACCGGCAAGCCCGATGCCGCAGGCATCAAAGCCGGCGAGGAAGCCGCCCGGGAGACAACCGGCAAGGAGGCGCCGGGAAAGCCCGACCTCGCCGGGGAGCAGATCCCGGCGCCGGCCTCGCCGGCGGCGAATGCCGCGAAAACTCCGATTCCGCCCGTTCCCTCGTCCGAGGACGCGAAGGCGCCGACCTTCGACATCATTCGCGTCGAGCCGAACGGCGAGACCGTCATCGCCGGGCGCGGTGCGCCCAATACCACCGTCGAGATGTTGCGCGACGGCGAGCCGATTGCCCGTGCGCTGATCGACCCGTCCGGCCAGTTCGCCATCGTGCCGCCTGCGCTGCCATCGGGAAACAGTGAGATCACCCTGCGCATCACCGCGTCCGACGGGCAGGTCCGCCGCTCGAAGGAGAGCGTCGCCATCGTGGTGTCACGCAACCGCGATGCCAAGCCGCTGATCGCCATGAGCGCTCCCGACAAGCCGACGGTGGTGCTCTCGCAGCCCGAGCCGGCGGCAGCTGCTCCGGTCAAGGAGGCGACGGCGGCTCCCAAACCCGGCGCACCCGCGGTGCCGGCGGAGCGCCCGAAGGTGCAGGCCAACCCCAAGCCGCCTGGCGCAGCGGAGGGGAACCGGGCGGCGGCGCCCCCCGTCAAGGTCGTCAGCGTCGACGCCGAGGAGGGCGGTCGCCTCTACGTGACCGGACAGGCCACGCCCGGCGCCACCGTGCGGCTCTATCTCAACGATACCCTCGTCGCCCCCGGCAGCGCCGGTGCGGACGGTCGGCTCGCCTTCGCCATCGGCAAGGGCGTGACGCCGGGCGAATACCGGGTGCGGATCGACGAGGTCGATCCAGTCTCTGGCAAGGTCAAGACCCGCTCGGAGGTCGCCTTCGCGGTGCCGCCGCTCGCGGCCAAGGCGCCGAGCCCGGTTGCGGCTCTCCCCGCAAGGGATAGGGCGGCCCGAACCGTTGAACCGAACCCATTGTCCGACATGCCCGCCGTCGCCGGGGAGCCGGCTCAGGCTCCCCCATCCGTTCCGTCAAGTCGTGAGGCGGGGCCCGCGACCGGGACGCCGGGCCCGGACACCGCGACACCTTCCGTATCGCCGCTCAACGAGGAGCGTCAGGCGGCGGTGACGCCGATAGAGCCTCGGCCCGGAAACACGCCCTCCGCCAGGTCCGCACCTGCGGAAGCACCCGCCAGCACGGTGTTCATCCCCGAGATCGGAACGGCGAAGATCATCCGCGGCGACAGCCTCTGGCAGATCAGCCGGCGCATCTATGGCCGAGGCACCCGTTACACCGTGATCTTCGACGCGAACCAGGGCCAGATCCGTAATCCCGACCTGATCTATCCGGGCCAGATCTTCGTCGTGCCGGGCGAGGGCAAGGCGGCGGAGAAGCGGGGCTAGAGGCGACCTGCCATCTCGCTCCGGGTTTTGCCGGCCGTGCGTTTGGTGTCGCTCGCGCGCCGGCCTATATGCACCGGAAACCCGCCCCCGAGAGCCCCCTCCATGACCACCGAACCCGCGCCAGCGGCGAGCGGCGGCGACGCGCCGCCCGCGCGTCCCGGCCTTCTGACCACCTATCGCCGCCTCTGGCCCTATCTCTGGCCCCATGGCCGGCCGGACCTGCAGCGACGCGTCTTCCTCGCCTTCGGTCTCCTGATGGTCGCCAAGGTCGTGACCATGGTGACGCCCTTCACCTTCAAATGGGCGACCGATGCCATCGTCGCCCTGACGGGTGCCCAGAACGGATCGGCCCCAGCCGAGGTCCCGACCGGGATCTTCGCCCTGCCGATGCTGATGATCGGCCTCTACGGCCTCTCGCGCATCCTCATGGCGGGCCTGACCCAAGTGCGCGACGGATTGTTCGCCAAGGTCGCGATGCATGCGGTGCGCCGTCTCGCGCTCCAGACCTTCGAGCACATGCACCGCCTCTCCTTGCGCTTCCACCTCGAGCGCAAGACCGGCGGTCTCACCCGCGTGCTCGAGCGCGGACGCGGCGGCATCGAAGAGCTCTCGCGCCTGATGGTGCTCACCCTGGTGCCGACCATCGTCGAGTTCCTCCTCGTCATCGGCGTCCTCGCCTACGAGTTCGACTGGCTCTACTCGGTGGTCGTGTTCGTGATGGTGGCGGCCTATCTCGCCTTCACCTGGAAGGCGACGCAGTGGCGCATCGAGATCCGCCGCCGCATGAACAACTCGGATACCGACGCCAACACTAAGGCGGTGGATTCGCTCCTCAACTTCGAGACGGTGAAGTATTTCGGCGCCGAGCGCCGCGAGGCCGAGCGCTACGACGCCTCCATGGCGAAGTACGAGAAGGCCTCGACGCAGACCTACGTGTCGCTCGCCGTTCTCAATGCCGGGCAGGCTGTGATCTTCACGATCGGCATGACGATCGTGATGTGGCTCGCCGCACGCGACATCCTCGCCGGGCGCACGACGCTCGGCGGATTCGTGCTCGTCAACACCATGTTGATCCAGCTCTCGATGCCGCTCAACTTCATGGGCATGATCTACCGCGAGATCAAACAGGCGCTCATCGACATCGACGACATGTTCCAGATCCTGCACCGCAACCCGGAGATCGCCGACCGGCAGGGGGCGACGCCACTTCGGATCACCCAGGGCGTGGTCCGTTTCGAGGACGTGCATTTCGCCTACAATCCCGAACGCCCGATCCTGCGCGGCGTCAGCTTCGAGGTGCCGGCGGGGCGGACCGTCGCCATCGTCGGGCCTTCCGGGGCGGGCAAGTCGACGCTGTCACGCCTGCTTTTCCGGTTCTACGAGCCGCAGGGCGGCCGCATTCTCATCGACGGGCAGGACATCGCGGGGGTTCAGCAGGCGAGCCTGCGGGCAGCGATCGGCATGGTCCCGCAGGACACGGTGCTGTTCAACGACACGATCGGCTACAACATCCGCTACGGCCAGTGGGACGCCACGCCCGACGAGGTGCGCGAGGCCGCCTCCCTCGCCCAGATCGACCGCTTCGTCTCGGGGCTGCCGGAGGGCTACGATACGCCGGTGGGCGAGCGCGGGCTCAAGCTCTCGGGCGGCGAGAAGCAGCGCGTCGCCATCGCCCGCACCATCCTGAAAGGCCCGCCGATCCTCGTCCTCGACGAGGCGACGTCCGCCCTCGACTCGTTCACCGAGCGCGAGATCCAGGACGCGCTCGACATGGTCTCGAAGGGCCGCACCACCCTCGTGATCGCGCACCGGCTCTCGACGGTGATCAACGCCGACGAGATCATCGTGCTCGACCAGGGCGTGATCGTCGAGCGCGGCAGCCATGACAGGTTGCTCGACGAGGGCGGCGTCTACGCCTCGATGTGGAACCGCCAGCGCGAGGCCGACGCGGCGATGGAGATCCTGAAGCGGGCGGAGGCCAAGGCCGTGCCGGCTCCCGTTCGAAGCGACCGGATCGCCGTACCGGAAGCGGTTCCCGCCGAGTGAGGGGTGCGGCGATGGGTGACGCCCCCGAAACCGTATGACGCCGCGCGCCCGTTGCCTTATAGCGGCGCCACGCTTAGGGGCCGTCGTGAAGGGCTGCCGTCCAACCAGAAGTCGATAAAGACCCATGACCGATCTCTTCGAGTCGATTCGCCGTGTGCTCGTGCCGATCCACAAGGAGGGCTATCCCTTCATCCTGATCGGCATCGTGCTGACGGTGATCGGCGGCTACTTCGCGCAGTCCCTCGGCTGGATCTTCCTGATCCTGACCCTGTGGGTCTGCTACTTTTTCCGCGATCCCGAGCGGATCACCCCGGTGGCCGACGGCCTCGTGGTGTCGCCGGCGGACGGGCGGGTGAACCTCATCGTCACGACGCTGCCGCCGCCCGAGCTCGACCTGCCGCAGGTCCCGATGACACGGGTCTCGGTGTTCATGAACGTGTTCGACTGCCACGTGAACCGGGTGCCGGTGACGGGACTGATCGGGCAGATCCACTATACGCCGGGCCTGTTCCTCAACGCCGAGCTCGACAAGGCGAGCGAGGACAACGAGCGCAACGGCCTCGTCATCGAGACCACTCATCGCGGCGCCGCGTTGCGCATCGGCGTCGTCCAGATCGCCGGCCTCGTGGCGCGCCGCATCGTCGGCTTCGTCAATGCCGGCGACCGCCTGAGCGTCGGCGAGCGTTTCGGGCTTATCCGGTTCGGATCGCGCGTCGACGTCTACCTTCCCGAGGGAACCCGCGTCCTCGTCGGGCTCGGCCAGAAGGCGGTGGCCGGCGAGACCGTCCTCGCCGATCTCGGGGGCGGCCCCGAGCGCCAGTTCCGCCGGATCTGAGGAGGGCACCATGGACGACCTGTTCCCACCCTTCGCGCCCGACGCCGACGAGCCCAAGCCCCGGCGGTTCAAGCCGGTGCCGTTCCGGATGATCGCACCTAACATGATCACCCTGATGGCGCTCTGCCTCGGGCTGACCGCGATTAGGCTCGCCTTCGAGGGCAAGTTCGAGCCGGCCGTCATCGCGATCCTGGCGGCGGCCGTGCTCGACGGCATCGACGGCCGTGTCGCGCGCATGCTCAAGGGCACGTCCCGCTTCGGCGCCGAGCTCGACTCCCTGGCCGATTTCGTCAATTTCGGCTGTGCTCCGGCACTGATCCTCTACGGCTTCTCGCTGTTCCACCTGCGCTCGGTCGGCTGGATCGTGGCCTTGATCTTCGCCATCGCGATGGCGCTGAGGCTGGCGCGGTTCAACGCCATGCTGGACGACCCGAACCGGCCGGAATGGAAGAAGGACTACTTCGTCGGCGTCCCGGCTCCGGCCGGCGCCATGACGGCGATGCTGCCGCTCTACCTTCATTTCCTCGGCCTCTCGCTCGGGGCTTGGGCGGCCCCGGTCGTGCTCGGCTACGTGCTCTGCATCGCGCTCCTCGTGGTCTCCACGGTGCCCACATTCTCGGGAAAAACCATGGGCAAGCGCGTGCCGCGGGACTGGGTGCTGCCGATCTTCCTCGTGGTGGTGGCGGCTTTTGGCCTCTTCATCAGCTTCCCGTTCGAGGCGATGGTCGCCCTCAGTACCGGCTATCTCCTGACCCTGCCCATCGGGGCGATCCAGTACCGCCGTCGCCTCAAGCAGGAGTCGGCCGAACCCACTCCCAGTCCGGCCGTCTGAATCCGGATCAGGGCCTGCGCCGCGCCACCAGGAACAGGCGCGGGAAGGAAAGCAGCACTCGCCCGTCCGATCGCGTCGGATAGGCCCGGGCGATCTCTCCCTCGTAGGCAGCGAGGAACCCCGCCCGCGCCTCGGCGTCGAGGGGAGCGAGGAACGGCAGCAGGCCGGTCGCCTTGAGCCAAGCGACAATGGCGCGGGCATCGGCGAGGGGATGCCGATAGATCGTGGTCCAGGCATCGACCTCGCCGCCGGCTGCGCAGAGCCAGTCGTAGTAGATCTCGGGCGCGGCGATGCGAGTTCGGACGGCCGCAGCATCGTCGATCCTTCTGGCCCATGGCCCAGCGGCGGCGACCGAGCGCATGAGCCGGTGCGAGGGTTCGTCGAGGTTGTCGGGCATCTGCACCGCGAGGCAACCGCCAGGCGCCAGGAAGTTCATCAGGCGAGTGAGCAGGTGCTCGTGTGCCGGAAGCCATTGCAGGACGGCGTTGGCGAAGATGAGATCCGGCGCCGCATCCGGCTTCCAGGTCGCGATGTCGACCTCGACGAAGGCCGCGGAGGGGACCGCCTCGCGGGCCTGGGCCAGCATGTCGGACGACGAATCGATTCCGACGATTTCGGCGTCGGGATAACGGGCCCGCAGGAGCGCGGTGCTGTTGCCGGGACCGCAGCCGAGATCGACCACTCGCCTCGCGTCGTCCAGGGGAACCCGTGTGAGCAGGTCCGCTGCCGGGCGGGTGCGCTCGCCCGCGAAATGCAGATAGGCAGCCGCATCCCATGCCATCATCGCGATGCTCCGTGACGCCGGGAACGCGCCGTCCCTCCGTGGACAAGCGAATAAAAAGGCTTGGCACGCAAGGCTTGCTGTTCCACGCCGGTAGAGCGAGTGCGCCGGTTCGGCGCCACTCCTGGGGAGCCGGCCATGATAGAGGAATTCAAAAAGTTCGCGCTGCGCGGCAACGTGGTCGACCTNNCGGTCGGCGTCATCATCGGCGCAGCCTTCGGCGCCATCGTCACGTCAGCGGTGCAGGACGTCTTCATGCCGATCATCGGCGCGGTGACGGGCGGCCTCGATTTCTCGAACTATTACATCTCGCTTTCGTCGAGCGTTCAGCAGGGCGCCGCCTATGTGGATGCGAAGAAGCAAGGGGCGGTGATCGGCTACGGACAGTTCATTACGGTGGCAATCAACTTCATGATCGTTGCCTTCGTCTTGTTCCTCGTCATTCGCGCGATGAACAGGCTTCAAGTGAAGGAAGAGGCCAAGCCCCCCACTGTTGCCGAAGTGCCCGCAGACGTGAAGCTGCTGGGCGAAATCCGCGACATTCTCGCGATGCGGCCGAAGATGTAGCGCGGCTCGTGATCCGGCCCGGGCCGAAAGGCGAAACGTGGTGATCTCGTCGATGCCGTACCAGGATCAGTGCTGGGGCGTGGTCCGAGTTTGTGGACCGGCAAGATCGCCGAGAATGTCGTCGAGTGCTTGCGCCACCGCGTCGGTCCCCTCCTCATGGGTCTTCAGGCGAACCTCGAGACGCTCGATCTGAGGTTCGAACACCTCGGGTACAACCGGCTCGCCGAGATAGTTCGGGACACCATCATCTGCCGTGAATACCGCGCGCAGCTGCTGTCCGAGGTGGTCTCGCACGGGCTCTGGCAGAGTCGCCGAAGCACCCTCTGTCGGCTCGTCTGATGTGGCGGGGCCAGCGATGAAGTCGTTCGAGTCGTCAATCACGGGTCGGGTCTCCCCTCGTCAACGTATCATAACACTCGCGACTTCAAGTCGTTGCAGTCCGCGCCGGCAACGAAGATCGTTTTTCTCGGGTATCAAGAACAATAAAAAAGTGCCCCCGGCGAATGCTC
>FSSH01001377.1_pt2 | contig 12108 bp, 11 predicted proteins | sample 1166101 | NCBI WGS metagenome assembly FSSH01 (sample SAMEA32972668, study PRJEB13176) | freshwater metagenome | biome: Drinking water system; feature: Biomass in drinking water that filtered by 0.45 um membrane; material: drinking water | place: USA | collected 2012-12-20 | depth 0 m | reverse complement strand
GTGCCCGATCCCGAATGGACGCAGGGCTTTTGCGCAAAGACCGGCTCGAACTGCGATTTCGCGCGGCTGAGCCAGAATGCCGACTATCGCGCCGCAATCGGCGCGGCGGTGGAGCGCGTGAACAAGGAATTGTCGGTGATCGAGCGGGTGCGGCGCTTCATCATCGCCGATTCGCCCTTCACGATCGAAAATCAGCAGCTCACCCCCAGCCTGAAGATCCGCCGCCACGTGCTGCGCGAAGTCTATGGCGATCGGCTCGCCGCGCTCTACAAGAGCTGAGCGCGGCGGTGCGATGGCGCGCCCCATGCGCGCGCTTTCGTCCCGCCGTGTAACCTTCGGGGCGCCGCTGCTGTAGGGCTGGTGCCAATTCCCTATCCATGGAGACCAGTTTTATGCGCCTCGCCCTCATGCTCGGCCTGCCCGCCGCCGCCATTGCCGCCACCGCTGCCTATGCCGCCGCGCCCATCACCGTCGGCGCGAAGGTGCCGGCCGGTTTCGCGGCGGTCGATGCAAGCGGCAAGCCGCGCGACTTCGCCTCGATCAAGGGCAAGAAGGGCACCGTGCTGATCTTCTTCCGCTCGGCTGCCTGGTGCCCCTATTGCCAGGCGCAGCTGAAGGACGTGCGCGCGCTGGCGCCCGAACTGGCCAGGCGCGGCTATACGCTGGCTGCGATCAGCTATGACAGCCCCAAGACGCTGGCCGAATTCGGCGCCAAGCAGCAGGTGAACTACACGCTGCTTTCGGACGCGGGCTCGAAGATGATTGATCTGTTCGGCCTGCGCGATCCGGCCTATCCGCAGGGCAATTTCGCCTACGGCGTGCCGAAATCGACGGTGCTGGTGATCGGCGCGAACGGCGTTGTCCGCCAGAAGCTGACGACCGAGGATTACAAGATCCGCCCGAACAACCAGAAGATCCTCGCCGCCGTCGACGCCGGCTGAGATCGTCGCGAGCCCCTGCACCTCACCGGCGCAGGGGCTTATTTGCGGCGTGCCGGCGCTTTCCGCTTGGCGCCAGTGCCACTGCGGCGCGGCGCCGGCGTGGCGGTGCGCGGCGCGGGCTTCGCCGCCACGGGGCGCGGCACCACCGCCATCGTCCAGTCGGCTTCGGGCCGGAGATATTTGGCCGCGATCTGCTGGAGGAGCTCCGGCGTGGTCGAGCGGATATCGCTGCGCAGCGTGCGCAGTGCATCGACCCGGCGCTGATCATAGGTGCCGCCTTCAAGCTGGGTGAACCAGAAGGTATTGCCCGACGATATGCGCGCAATCAGCTCGTCATAGGGCACCACCGCGCGGCGCAATTCATCATCGCTCACCGGATTGGCGACGAGATCGGCGGCGATTTCGCGCGCGAGCGTGAAGAAAAAATCGACCTTGTCGGGCGGCACCTGGCCGATCGCCAGCACGCGCCCGCCGCCGTCCAGCCCCACCGGCCAGCTGCTCTGCACGCTGGGCGAATAGCTGGCCCCCGCGCCCGAGCGCAGCCGGTCGAACAGGCGGTCGTTGAACACCTGCGCGAGCAATTCCAGCCGGCGGCTTTCGGTGATGCCGTCAATCCCGCTGCCGGTCGGCCAGGCGATCACCGCCACCGCCTGGTTGGCGGGGCCTTCATGCATGCGGATGACGGGCGTGGCATTGTGCGCCGGGAAGGGCGCGCTCGGCACGAGCTTGGCGGCGGTGGCGCGCGGCGGCAGCGCGCCGATGCTGGCGGCGACGGCGTTGATCGCGACATCGGCGTTCACATCGCCGAACACTTGCACCTCGATCGGCCCGGATTGCAGCAGCGGCTCCCACAATGCGCGGAACGCAGCCGGCGTGGTGGCGGCAATCTGCGCGCGATCGGGCGTGGACCAGCGCGGATCATTGCCGCGCAGCAGCCCTTCGAGATCGCGGCCCAGCACGCCGCCGGGCGACGCCGAAAAGCCTTCGCTTGCCGCCAGCGACAGCGCCTTGGCGCGCGCGAGCGGATTGGGATCCCAGCCGGGCGCCGCGAGCTTGGCCGCCATCAATGTCAGCTGATCGGGAAGATCATCGGCCGAAGTGATCGCGCCGAGCACGAAGGCATCGTCGTCGATCTGGAAATCGAGTCCCAGCCGGCGCCCGCTGGTCAGCTGGTCGAGTTCTTCCTGCCCCAGCTTGCCGATGCCGCTTGAAATCAGCGCGATCGGCGCCGCCCAGGCGGCGCTCGGCCGGTCTGCCGGCAGCGCGCCATAGCCGCCGCCGAAACGCACGCGCACATAAACGCGCCCTGCCTCAGCCGGATTGGAATAGAGCATCAGCCGCACGCCGTTCGACAGCATTACCTGCTCGATCCCGAAATTGGCCAGCGGCGTGCGCGAAACGATGGTCGCCGGCACTCCGAGCTTGGGCAGCTGGCTGAAATCGACCTTGCCCAGCGCGCCCCGCTTGGTGGCGAGGTTCGACACATCGAGCTTCATCGCCGCTTCGAGCCGCGCGGCGGCCGTCGGGTCGGGCTTGCGCGCATTTACCAGCGCGCGCGTAGCGGTGCCCTTGAACACCCGCCGGGTCGATTCGAGCACGGCGGCGGCGGTGAACATCCCTTTTTTCCGCGCGCCGAGGAAAATGTCGTATGAGCTTTGCGCCGTCGTCACCGTCTCGCGGATGTCGACCGCCTGGTCGATGCTGTCGGCCTGCAAGGCGCCGGCTTCCGCGCGCGCAGTATCGACGAGCGTGCGCAGCCCGCGATCATATTCCCCCACTTCGCGGTCGACCTCGGCCTGCGACGGCGGGGTACGCATGGCATCGGCGATCGTCGCGCGCACATCACGCAAGGCGGTGGGCCAATCGTCGCCAAGCGGCAGGATCTGGACGAGCGTGGCATTGGCCGAGCGCGAGATATCCTGCAGGTCGACACTCGCGCCGACGAAGCTGCCGCCGCTGCGCGCCCGCGATTCGAGCCGGCGGTTGATGATCCTGAGCGCGATCAGGTCAACCATGCGCTTCTGGTTGAAGATGATGGTGTCGTCGCGATACTCCCATGGCCGCAGCACCGCATAGGAAACGAGCGCGGGCAGCGAGGGTTCGGCGATCGTCGTGGCGGCCTTGGCGGCGGGGTTCGGCTTGCCGAAATCGGGCTCAGCCGGGGCGGGCCCGGTGCCGCGCCAGGCCGAGAAATGCTTGGCGACCAGCCGCTCGAACAGGGCCGGATCGAGATCGCCCGCGACGATGACGATTGCGCGCTCCGGGCGATACCAGCGATCATGGAACGCCTTCACGCTGGCAGCAGTCGCGGCTTCCAGCGTCTTGATCGTGCCGATCGGCGAGCGCGCGGCGAGCGGCTGGCCGGCGAAGAAGCTTTCGCGCAGCGCATCGTTGAAGCGCGCCTGCGCGCCGGGCTGTTCGCGCTGTTCGGCCAGCACCACCGGCCGCTCGGCGTTGAGCGCATCGGCGGTGATGTTGGGGGCGGCCATCATGCCCGACAGGATCTTCAGGCTCTCGTCGAGCCCGCCCTCGGTCGCGCTTGGCAGATCGAGCTTGTAGGTGGTGCCGGTGAAGCTGGTCTGCGCGTTGGTGTCCGACCCGAAGGTGGTGCCCATGCGCTGCCACACGCGCTTGGCCTCGCCGTCAGGCACATAGGCGGAGCCGCGGAACGACAGATGCTCGATCAGATGGGCAAAGCCGCGCTCGCTCTCGGTCTCGAAAAGCGATCCCGCGTCGATCCGCACCCGGATCGCGACCTGGCCCGGCGGCACGCCGTTGCGCCGCACCGCATAGCGCACGCCATTAGGCAGCACGCCGAAGCGCCAGTCGGGATCGGGCGGAATGTCGCTGCCCTTGTAGAGCCAGGCGGGCGCCGCGTTGTCGGCTGCCGGATCGGTCCTGACCGGGATCAGCGACGCATTTTTCGTGAGCGCGGGGCTCTTGATCTGCTGCGACGGCGCCACATCTGAAGCGGCGGCGGTGAGCGCCGCGCTGGCCAGGATCAAGGGAGTCAACAGGCGAAGGCACGAGCCAGTCGGGATAAGCATCACCGCCGTGTAGCGAGGCGAAAGCGCCAGCGCCAGCACCGGCGCGCAGGGGACGCGCGATCTCCAAATTCTGGCCTGCATCTTGCCCCGAATTTGTCGCGCGGCGCGATTATCCCGCCGCAAAAGGGGGAAAGACGCACAGCCGGGCAATCGCTTGGCTGGGAATCGAATGCAGGGGGCGAGCAAGGGAGGAACGCTCATGACCATGCAGACCCGATTTCGGCGGCCCGCGCAGACTTCGCCCGACCGCTGCGGCGCCGGCGGGCCGGCCGGGATGGTGCCCGATATCGGCACGATTTCGGGCGTGCCCGGCCCGGATGGCGGCTTTGCCGACGAAGGCCGCCGGCCGCTCATCATCCGCATCGGCAAGGCGCTGCGCGGCGTGTTTGACCGGCTGATCGCCGCATCGTCGCGCGTGCCCACCACCCCGCTGCTCGACGCGCGCGATTTCCCGTGGATGGCGCCGATCGCGGCCGAATGGGAGGTGATCTGCGACGAAGCCCGCCGCGTCGCGCTGGCAGGCGAGGCCGCACCCCCGCTCGCGACGATCTCGCCCGATCACCGGGGCATTGCCGAGCAGAACAAGTGGCGCTCCTATTTCCTCTACGGCTATGGCTATGCGATCGAGGATAATCTGCGCGCCTGCCCGGCAACTGCGGCGCTGGTCGAGCGTATTCCGGGGCTGAACAGCGCCTTCTTCTCGATCCTGGCGCCAGGCACGCACATTCCCGACCATCGCGGCGTCACCAAGGGGCTGATCACCTGCCATTTGGGGCTGATCGTTCCCAAGGGCGATGTGCGGATGCGCGTCGATGACCAGATCGTGCGCTGGGGCGAAGGCGCGCTGCTGGTGTTCGACGATACCTATCGCCACGAAGTGTGGAACGACAGCAACGGCACCCGCGTGGTGCTGCTGATCCAGTTCGAGCGGCCGCTGGGCCAGCCGGGCAAATGGTTCGCCGATTTCTTCATGAGCTTCGTGCGGCGCTCGGCCTTTGTGCAGGAGGCGCGCTCGAACATTCTGAGCTGGAACGAGGCGATCAGGCAGCTTGACGCCTGATCGCACCGGGCGCGTGTGGGGCGCAGGGTTGACCGGGGGGCGCGCGCACCCCAGATGCGCCTCATGATCATCGAAACCGAAACGACGCCCAATCCGAGCACGATCAAATTCCTGCCCGGCCGCACCGTAATGAGCACCGGCACCCGCGACTTTGCCGATGCCGATGCCGCCGAAGCCTCGCCGCTGGCCGAGGCGCTGTTCGCGCTGGGCGATGTGACGGGCGTGTTCTTAGGCGGCGATTTCATCTCCGTCACGGCTGCCCCCGGCACGGATTGGGCACGGCTGAAGCCCGATGTGCTCGGCGTGCTGCTCGATCATTTCGCCGGCGACATGCCGCTGTTCCGCGAAGGCCGCGCCGATTTCGCGGTGCCTTCTGCCGACAGCGAATTTGCAAGCGACCCGGCCGACGCCGATATCGTCGACCAGATTCAGGATCTGATCGCCACCCGCATCCGCCCGGCCGTGCAGGGCGATGGCGGCGACATCCAGTATCGCGGCTTTGAAAAGGGCAAGGTCTATCTGTCGATGCACGGCGCCTGTGCCGGCTGCCCCAGCTCGACCGCGACGCTGAAGAACGGCATCGAGCAGCTGCTGCGCTATTATGTGCCCGAAGTGACCGAGGTCCGCGCGGTCTGACCGCTGAACACAGGGGGAATTGACCATGGGCCACCGGCTAGACGACCGCGCGCTCGACACCATCTTCCGCGAAGCGCGCAGCTATAACGGCTATGCCGACACGCCAGTGACGCCGGCGGATTGCGACGCGATCTGGGAATTGATGAAATGGGGCCCGACCAGCGCCAACCAGATGCCCGCCCGGCTCGTCTGGTGCCTGAGCGCCGACGCCAAGGCGCGGCTCGCTGCGTGCGCGAGCGGCACCAACGGCCCCAAGATCATTGCAGCACCCGCCACCGTCATCATCGGCATGGACGAGGACTTCCACGAACAGCTGCCGACCCTGTTCCCCCATACCGATGCGCGCAGCTGGTTTGTCGGCAATCTGCCGCTGCGCCAGACCTCTGCCATGCGCAATTCGACGCTGCAGGGCGCCTATTTCATCATCGCCGCCCGCGCGCTGGGCTTTGATACCGGGCCGATGTCCGGCTTTGACAATGCCCGTGTCGATGCTGAATTCTTTGCCCAGACGCCGACGGTGAAATCGAACTTCATCGCCACGCTCGGCATCGGCGATCCGGCGACGATCTTCCCGCGCCTGCCGCGTCCCGGCTTTGACAGCTTCAACCGGATCGCCTGAGCACCGCCTTCCGGCATGAACGTCGATCTGTTCGATTTCGCGCTGCCCGAGGAGCGGATCGCGCTGCGCCCCGCCGTCCCGCGTGATTCGGCGCGGATGCTGGTGGTGGCGGGTGACGCCTTGCGCGACAGCCACGTAGGCGCACTGCCCGATCAGCTGCGCGCGGGCGACATGCTGGTGTTCAACGATACCCGCGTCATCCCCGCCCAGCTCAGCGGCCGGCGCGGCGACGCGCGGATCGGCGCGACGCTCCACAAGCGCGAAGGCCCGCGCCGCTGGCGCGCCTTCATCCGCAACGCCCGCCGGCTGCGCGAGGGCGACGCGATCGATTTCGGCCCCGGCGCCACCGCCATTGCCACCGATCGCGGCGCCGATGGCAGCTATGCGCTGGTGTTTGCAGGCGACGAGACGGTCGAGCTGATGCTCGAGCGGATCGGCACCATGCCGCTGCCGCCCTATATCGCCAGCAAGCGCGACATCGATGCGAGCGACGCCGATGATTACCAGACGATGTTCGCCCGCGAAGCCGGCGCCGTCGCCGCCCCCACCGCCTCGCTCCATTTCACCCCCGAACTGATGGCGGCGCTTGCCCAAGCCGGGATCGGCCACGCCACGCTCACGCTCCATGTCGGCGCGGGTACCTTTCTGCCGGTAAAGGCGCAGGATACGCGCGACCACGCGATGCACGCCGAATGGGGCCGGATCGACGCGGCGACGGCCGCGGCGCTCAACGCCGCGCGCGCCGCCGGTGGCCGGGTGATCGCGGCGGGCACGACCGCGCTGCGTCTGCTCGAAAGCGCGGCGGGCGAAGACGGCACGATCCGCCCCTTTGAAGGCGACACCGCGATCTTCATCACGCCGGGCTACCGGTTCCGCGCGATCGACGGGCTCATCACCAATTTCCACCTGCCGCGATCGACGCTGTTCATGCTCGTCTCGGCGCTCATGGGGCTCGATCGGATGCAGGCGGCCTATGCCCACGCGATCGAGCGCGAATATCGCTTCTACAGCTATGGCGATGCGAGCCTGTTGCTGCCAAAGGGGTGACATGCGTCTGCTCGTCCTTGCCGCGATCGGCCTTGCCGCACCCTCCTTCGCGCAACAGCGGGCGCCCGCCCCGCCCGAAGCGGCGCTCGCCCCCGCCGATCGCCCGCCCGCCGCCACGATCATGGCCGAGCCGGTCGCGCTGTTCCTGGCGGGCTGCGATGCCGATGGCGATGCGCGCACCACCCGCGACGAAGCGCGCGCCTGCACCGCGCGCGGCTATGCGGCGATCGATACGGGCGCCAAGGGTTCGATCGGCTATATCCAGTTTTCCGACTGGTCCGAACGCTGGCTGGGCGATCGCAACGCGCTGCCGAGCCCGTATGAGACCGATACCGACAATGACAACCGCATCACCGCCGCCGAAGTCGATGCGGTGATCCTGCGCATCTTCGCCCGGCTCGACCGCGACAAGGATGGCGTGCTGGTGCGCGCCGAGATGCTGACGCTCACCGGCCGCAGCGGCGGCTTCGGCGATGAACGACCGGGCGAACGGCGGCGGCGCCGGCCATGAGTGCCGCCGCGCCGCGCTACAAGATGGCGATCTTCGATTTCGACGGGACGCTCGCCGATAGCGGCGACTGGTTCCTGTCGGTCGCCGATGATCTTGCCGACCGCTTCCGCTTCCGCAAGGTCGCGCCCGATGAGGTCGAGCAGCTGCGCGGCCGCACCACCCGCGAGGTGATCCGCTATCTCGGCATTCCGCGCTGGAAGCTGCCGATGATCGCGCGCCATCTCCACCGGCTGCTCGCCGGGCAGACCGATCGCATCCCGCTGTTCGACGGGGTGGAGCCGATGCTGGCCGGGCTGCAGGCCGCCGGCGTGCGGCTTGCGCTCGTCACCTCCAATGCCGAGGACAATGCCCGCGCGATCTTGGGCGAGGCCAATGTCGCGCGGTTCGAGCAGCTCGAATGCGGCGCGTCGCTGTTCGGCAAGGCGCCGCGCTATCGCCGGGTGCTGCGCCGCGCCGGGCTCGAGCCGGGCGACGTGCTCTCGATCGGCGACGAAACGCGCGACATCACCGCCGCGCGCAAGGTGGGCATCGACAGCGCCGCCGTGCTGTGGGGCTATGCGCGGCGCGACATCCTGTCGGCGCTCAATCCCACTTTGCTGTTCGAAAGCCCCGCTGAGGTGCTTGGCCGGCTGGTCGCCGAGCCGGCGGCACTGCCGCAGGGCTGAGCCGGGTGGGTGCGGGTCACGATCACGCCCATGCGCACCGCGATGCCGCCGATTTCGGCCGCGCCTTCGCGATCGGCATGGCGCTGAACCTGGGCTTTGTCGCCATCGAGTTCCTGGCGGGCCTGCAGGCGCACTCGGTCGCGCTGGTGGCGGATGCGGGGCATAATCTGTCCGACGTGCTCGGACTGCTGATCGCCTGGGGCGGCGCTGCGGTTGCGCGGCGGCCGGCGAGTACGCGCTTCACTTATGGCTGGCGGCGTTCGACGATCCTGGCGGCGCTGGTGAACGCGCTGCTGCTGCTGTTTGCGTGCGGCGCGATTGCTTGGGAGGCCATCCGCCGGCTGGGCGCGCCGCCGCCGGTGGCCGGCACCACGGTGATCGCGGTCGCGGCGATCGGCATTGCGGTGAACGCCGCGACGGCATGGCTATTCGCGCGCGGGCGCGCGGGCGACATCAACATTCGCGCCGCCTATCTCCACATGGCCGCCGATGCCGGCGTTTCGGCCGCCGTGGTTGTCGCGGGGCTGCTCGTGCTCGCCACCGGCATCCGGCTGATCGATCCGCTGGCGAGCCTGCTCGTCGTCGCGGTGATCCTGTGGGGCACGTGGCGGCTGCTGCGCGATGCCGTCGCGATGGTGCTCGATGCGGTGCCGCCCGGCGTCGACGCTGCCGCCATTGCCGAAATGCTGCGCGGGCTTGGCGGTGTATCGCGGCTGCACGATCTCCACATCTGGCCGATCAGCACCACCGAAGTCGCGCTCACCGCGCGGCTGGTGATGCCGGCCGGGCATCCGGGCGACCGCTTCCTCCACGATGTCGCGCACCGGCTGCACGACGATTTCGGGATCGAGCACGCCACGCTCCAGATCGAGCTGGCGGGCGACAATCCCTGCCCGATGCACGCGGGCGCCCAGTGAGCGCGCGCTTCGCCTTCACCATCGCCGCGACCGACGGCGCCGCGCGCACCGGCAGCATCGCCATGCGGCGCGGCACGATCCGCACCCCCGCTTTCATGCCGGTCGGCACGGCCGCGACGGTGAAGGCGATGAAGCCGCAGGATGTGCGCGCATCGGGCGCCGACATCCTGCTCGGCAACACCTATCATCTGATGCTGCGCCCCGGCGCCGAGCGCGTCGCGCGGCTGGGCGGGCTGCACGCCTTCATGCGCTGGGATCGCCCGATCCTGACCGATAGCGGCGGCTATCAGGTGATGAGCCTGGCCGAACTCACCACCCGCAGCGAGGAAGGTGTCACCTTCAAGAGCCACCTGGACGGCGCACGCCACGCGATCAGCCCCGAACGCTCGATCGAGATCCAGCGGCTGCTCGGCTCGGACATCGTGATGGCGTTTGACGAGCTGGTGCCGACCACCGCGACGCCCGAGGTTCAGGCCGCCGCAATGGCGCGGTCAATGCGCTGGGCAAGGCGGAGCCGCGACGCCTTTGACGGCGGCTGCGACCACGCGGCCCGCGCGGCGATCTTCGGCATCCAGCAGGGCGCGCTCGACGAAGGCCTGCGCCGCCAATCGGCCGAGGCGCTGATCGAGATCGGGTTCGACGGTTATGCCGTTGGCGGGCTGGCGGTGGGCGAAGGCCAGGCGGCGATGTTCGGCTGCCTCGATTTCGCGCCCGGCCAGCTCCCCGTCGATCGCCCGCGCTATCTGATGGGGGTGGGCAAGCCCGACGATATTGTCGGCGCGGTCGAACGCGGGATCGACATGTTCGATTGCGTGCTGCCCACCCGCAGCGGCCGCACCGGCCAGGCCTTTACCCGCACCGGGCCGATCAACATCCGCAACGCCCGCTTCGCCGAGGATCAGGGGCCGATCGATCCGGCCTGCGCCTGCCCGGTGTGCGGCCATTTCAGCCGCGCCTATCTCCACCATCTCGTCCGTGCCGGCGAAATTCTGGGGGCGATGCTGATGACCGAGCATAATCTGTATTTCTATCAGGCGCTGATGGCCGATTTGCGTGCGGCAATCGCCGACAAGCGGCTCTCCTCCTTTGCGAATGCGTTCAGGCAGGCATATGCCGGAAACTGAAGGAGCAGCGTGATGACCGATCGAGCCCCCGAGACGATGAACGAGATCGAAACCGCAGCGCACGAAGCCAAGCGCGTGCGCGAGGCGGCGGAGGACAAGGCCGCCGAAGCCGGCAAGGGCTGGCCGGTTTCGGCGATTGCGATTGGCGTCGGCGTGGGATCGGCGGCGCTGGCGGCGGCTTTGCTCTATGCCAATAGCGGGCGCAGCAAGAAGAAATAGCGCGTGGCCCCGGCGCCACGCCGTCGCTGATTGACAGCGGCAACACACCGGGCCAGTTTCGCTCCGCCGCGCCGGCCCGGCGCGCGGGAGACTGCGATGCGCCTTGCCCTTGCCGCCCTGTTGCTCAGCACCGCCGCCCCGCTGGCCGCCGCCCCGAAGCCCGCGCCGCCCAAGCCCGCGCCCGCAGCACCGGTGAAGCCGCTCGCTTATACCGAGCGCGTGCTGGCGAACGGCTTGCGCGTCTATGCCATTCGCGACACCTCCACCGCCAATGTCTCGGTCCATGTCTGGTATGATGTCGGGTCGAAAGACGATCCAAAGGACCGTTCGGGCTTTGCGCATCTGTTCGAACATCTCATGTTCAAGGCGACGCGCAACCTGCCGGCCGAAACCTTCGACCGGCTGACCGAGGATGTCGGCGGCTTCAACAACGCCAGCACCAACGACGATTACACCAATTATTTCGAGACGGTGCCCGCCAACCATCTTGAGCGCATCCTGTTCGCCGAGGCCGAGCGGATGTCGAGCCTGGTGGTCGAGCCCACGGGCTTCGCCTCCGAACGCGACGTGGTGAAGGAGGAGTTCCGCCAGCGCGTGCTCGCCAGTCCCTATGGCCGGCTCTTCTATCTGTATCTCCCCGAAATCTCATACACGCAGCATCCCTATGCGCGGCCGGGCATTGGCAGCCTCGCCAATCTGGATGCGGCGTCAATCGAGGATGTCCGCGCCTTTCACGCGACCTATTACCGGCCCGACAATGCCGTGCTGGTGGTGGCCGGCAATTTCGATCCCGCCGCGCTCAATGGCTGGATCGGTCGCTATTTCGTGCCGCTGAAACGCCCCGACCGGCCGATCCCGCGCGTCACCGCTGCCGAGCCGCCGCGCACCGCCGCTGTGGCCCGCACCGTCTATGCCGACAATCTGCCGCTGCCGGCTGTGGTGATGAGCTTTCAGGCGCCGCCCGATCGCCACCCCGATACGCCCGCGCTGGCGATGCTTTCGGCGATCCTCGCAACGGGGGACGGCTCGCGGCTGTACCAGTCGCTGGTTTACCGCGATCAGATCGCCGCGCAGATCGGTGCCGGGGTCGACAGCAAGCAGGGCACGGGCGTGTTCTCGGTCTATGCGTTGCTCGCCGGCGGCAAGCCGGTGGCGGCGGGCGAGGCGGCGCTGAAGCGCGAGATTGCGCGGCTGCGCGAGGCGCCCGTCACCGCCGCCGAGCTGGCGCGCGCGCGCAACCAGCTGCTCACCCAGGCGATCCAGGCGCGCGAGACGCCCGACGGCAAGGCATCGGCGCTGGCCGAAGCAGTGGTGATCGACGG
>FSSH01004402.1_pt1 | contig 12127 bp, 15 predicted proteins | sample 1166101 | NCBI WGS metagenome assembly FSSH01 (sample SAMEA32972668, study PRJEB13176) | freshwater metagenome | biome: Drinking water system; feature: Biomass in drinking water that filtered by 0.45 um membrane; material: drinking water | place: USA | collected 2012-12-20 | depth 0 m | reverse complement strand
AGCCGGTCCTGGAGTGCGATCGACTCCTGGCCGGCGGCCAAGACCAGCTTGCGGATGTTCTCCCACTGAGATCCCACGCGGGTGGCGACCGACGTCACGCTGGAGACCAGGTCCTCGTACAGACGCTTTGCGGCGTCGATGTACCTTCCAAGCCGCTGGGGTTCGGGCTCCGGGGGCCCGACGAAGTCGGTGTTGAAGTCCTGGCGAATCTGGGTGAGGGCGTCACTGACCTCCCCAAAGCGGGCGATGGTCTTCGCCTTCATAAGCTCGATCGCCGCCGCGGAGTTGCCAAAGCCGTTGTTGATCACCTGGGCGATGCGCTGGGCACCGGCGCCGGCGTCGAGGGCGATCGCGGCCTCGGCGGCCTTCAGCTTGGTTTCGTTGACCTTGATCGCCGAGTCGATGTCGTAGGCACCGGCCTCCTTGACCATCGGATCGGCCTTGGCCAGGATCTCATTCTTGCGTTTGACCAGGGGCCTGGTGTCGCCGCTGACGTTCCTGACCTTGTAGTACTCCTGGGCGATGCGTTCTCGCTCGATGTTGAGCTGCTTGAGCGTCTTGACAACCTCGCGAAGTCGATCGACCTCAGCCTGGTTCCCGGTGTTCTCGGATTCTGAGCCGAATAGCTGGTCTCCTCGGCCTCCCTTGACGAAGAAACTTCGCTGCTGACCTGAGGAACTGCTGTTCTGACTGCCAAAGACAGACCTGTACAGGGTGGTTCCGGCGATCTGTGCCGCGGTCACCAGCCCCTCGGCAGCGACCAGAACAAAGGCCTTGCCGGCGTCAAACGCGCTGTCGATCAGCAGCGTTCCCAGGGCGGTCTGGAACTTCTGGAGCTCCTGGGCCGCCAGGGCATTGCGGGGATCGCTTTGGTTGAAGAGCGACCTGGCGGCGCTGGCGACGGCGGAGATGGTGGAGGGGAGCTTTCCAATCCCCAACGCCAGGTCGTTCGCGAAGTCCGCCAGCGCGGGGGCCACCTCGGAAAGGACCTTGACCTTCACCCCTTCCCAGGCGATTCCGATCCGCCCGACCGCGTCGTTGTAGGCCTTCAGCCGGCGGAACTGGTCGTCGTTGTAGATGACCCCGAGCTGGCCCGCCAGCTCGGCGCTGCTGCCGACCATCTTCGAGAACTGCCCGTCCACATCCTCGAGGATCTGGACGAACTCCCCGCCGCCGTTCTTCCCGAAGATCGCCGATGCCAGGTTGATCTTGCGGGCCTGGCTGGAGACGTCCTGAAGCTTGTCGCCGATCTCGGGGAGGAGCGAGCCAATCGGGCGAATAGCCCCGCTGGCGTCCTTGATCTTGATCCCGAGTTCCTTGAAGGCCTTCGAGGCGGGAGTCACCGAGCCGTCGGCCAGCTCGCCGATGTTCTTCTGGGCCTTTCCGACCAGCCCCGAGAGCGTCTCGAAGTCCACCCCGCTCTCCTGGGCGGTGAACCGCAGAATCGAGAGCTGCTGGATGGGGATGTCGAGGGTCTTGGCCTTCTTCCCCAGGTTGTCGACCGTCTCGGCGACGGCGTTGAGGCTTTGGGCGGCCTTGAAGGCCCCTAGCGCAACCGCCGCCCCGGCAATCGCGGACTTGAGATTGAGCACGCTCTTGGCGGCCGTGCTGAAGATGCTGTTAGCCGCTTTGAGCTCGACGTTGATGCCGGTTCGGAACTTGGCACCGAACGCGCTGACGCTGAGCTCGGCTTCCTTCATGCGGCGAACAAAGTTACTCGTGCCCGCCGTGAGCTCAATTTCCAGCTTCCCGATCCGGCTCATGGATCATCCTCCTGCCATGGCGTCGAGCTTTCGCTCGAGGTCGGCTTCACTGGGCGGGTCAGGGCGGAACTCTTCCAGGCTCGGGAAGAAGTCCGCCGGCGAGAATGGCCAAGGATTCGTGTCGCGGTTGCGGTTGGTCTCAGCCAGGAGGAAGCAGATCTGCCCGGCGCGTAGGTCTGCACGCTGCTCGCGCCGGCGCCAGGCTTCACGCAGGGCGTACACGTCACCGGGGGACATCGAGCCGAGCTCGGCAGTGTGCATGCCGAGCTCGACCCGAGCCCAAGCCCTCAGCTCGACGAGGTCTGAGGGTCCGCGATAGGGCGGGGAGTGGCGTCCTGAGCGGTGTCCGCCTCGGCTTCGTCCACCCCGTTGAGCTGGCGAACCGCCTGGCTGAGTCCGCCGGCCAGCCCCAGGAACACTCCCTGCAGATCCTTGACGGGCAAGACCTGGCTGAGCTCCTTGGTGCTCATGTCCAGACACGACGCCACGAAGACGCTGGCCTTGCGGACGCTGAAGTTCTTCGCGGCCTTGGTCAGCTCCGCCGTAGTCGGGGCCTTGTCCTTGGAGCCGAAGGCGAAGTAGGTCGAGAACTCGGAGATCAGCTCATAGACCTTGGTTTGGGTGCCGTCCTCGATCACCATCAGGCGATTGAGGTCGAAGGCGACGGTGGAGTCCTTGCCGCCGACGGACACGGTGACGGTGGGGGATTTCATGGGTGAGAGCTCCTGAGTGCCGGCGGGGCCTGATTACGAGTTGTTTTCCTTCACCACCGGGCCGGTGATGGAGATGGTGATGTCCTGCATGAGCTTGCCCTTCACCGGAAAGGTGTGGCCAAGCCGCTGGACAAAGCCGGCGAACGACAGACGCTTCGTGCCCCCGGGGTAGACCAGCCGGAAGTTGCGCTGGGTCGACGCATTCAGATCGTTGTAGAGGTTGTTCTGCGTGGCGTTGTCCTGCAAAAGGTTCACCTGGAAGGTGACGTCGCCAGCCTCCCGAACCCCGACGGCGATCTTCTCACCCCAGCCGTTGGTGGAGTCGTTGTTGGTGGCATCCTCGAGGATCTGGGTAATCTCGGGGCCATTGATGTCCATCACTTCCGCGATGGCGACGAACGTCCCCGTCCCGTCATCGCGGAAGAGCTTCGTTCCGAAGCCGCCTTTGGCTTGAGTCGCTGGCATGGGTGAGTCCTTGCGTCCACGTCGTCGCCGATACTACCCGCCTCGGACGCAAGGGCCACACCGTCATTCGTTATGGAAAATGCGATAGTCCTGGCGGAACCAGTAGATCTGGATGTCGTCGTCGTACCCGTCGTCCTCGTCCTCGTTGAAGGCCCCGTTGATGTCGACGCCGGCGACGACGCCGCGGAACCCGTCCAGGATCGATCGCAAGGCCTCGGCCGCATCCCTCGCCGCGACATAGGACCTGGCGTAAATGTCGAACTGGAAGCGGGCGGCCGCCAGGCTGGAGCTCCCATCGTGGCTGTGCTCTCGCACCGTCGAGATTCGGTGGTAGACGATCGCGGGGTAAACCGGATTCTCGGGGAGCTTCTTGGGGTAGACGCGATCGCCAACGCTCGCAAAGGCGGGACTGGCAATCAGCAGCTGGTTGATGGCGGCGTCGATGGTCATGTGATTCTCCGGCCCTTGCCCACATTTCGCTGGGAGCGGAGCTTGGTCAGTTCCTTGGACAACTCCTCTCGCGTCACGTTGGCGATGACTCTTTGTGCCTCTTCGGCCTTGGAGTCAAGGGCCGGCCGCATATATGGACGTGGCGTTGCTCCAGGATGCATCCCGCCCACGAGGTTGGCCTTGCGTTTGGATCTGGCGTACACCGTGTTGATCGCGCCTCGACCCTGATAGTGTGGGCGGGTGCCGAACTCAACAAAGCTGGCGTAGCGTCTGGCGTTCCGGCGATTCTTGCTCTTCTTAACCAGGACAACAGCTTTGCTTCGAATGGGAATCCCGGTCGAGTCCCTGAAGACGCCCCGAGTTTCCCACCCGATGCTCCGCCTGAGATTGCCCGTCGCCCAGTATCCGGGCTGATCCTTGGTAAGCTTTTTTCCCTTTGCCTTGCCCCGGCGAGATCTTCGGATCGGCTGTGGCGCACGCACCCTGGCCTCTTCGCCGATGACTCGGGCGCCAGCCAGAAGGCCTCGTCGCCCAACCGCGTTGCTCAAGCGATCGCCGATCGCCAGAAGCTTCCCGCGAATATCGCTCAGATCGACCGTGACGCCGAATGAGTTGTTCGCGACTGAAGCCATCGAATCACCCCCCGCTCGCGATCTCGCGGCCGTAGGCCACAAGCAGCAGCCCGTCCCGCCGCCCACTTCCAGCCTCGCCGACGTCCTCGATCTCGTATCGATCGCCGTCGTAAACGACCGTCATTTTGGGATCAATCCCCTGGCGGTATCGGATTGTGAAGTTGACCTGCTGGCGGCTGGACCGCTGCTCGGCCTTGAACTCGTCTGACCCGTTGACTCGCTTGAAGCCAGCCCAGACCGTGGCGACGTCCACCCATCCCAGGATGACCTCGCCAGATTCGTTGCGGACCTGGACGGGACGCTGAATCAGAATGCGGCGATCAAGATCCCCAGCGTTCATGGGTGGCTCCTGGCTCAATACAGCGCGACAATGTCCAGGTTCGCCGTCGTTCCCGTCGCCCAGATCCGGTGCGCTCGAATCGGATGGATGACGCCGGCGACGAGGTTCTTGAATGTGACGGTGTTGCCGTACGCATCCGTGATGCGGACATCGCCGGATGTTCCGAGGTAAATGCCTCGCGTTGCGCTCACGAGGTCCAGGGCGTCGTTCGGGGTGATCGAGATGAATCGTTCAGCGGGAGAGTCCAACGCGGTGCTCAGATTCTTGAAGTCGTCATCGGCCATGGGGATCTCCTATGCAAACTCGAACAGCCTGTAGTCGGCGAGCTTCATCTGAAGCGCCGCCATCATCTGTGCATCCGCGCCCGTAGTTCCGAACGCCTTCGGCTCCCGATTGGCGTAGCTCCAGCCGACGTGCAGGAGGATGGCCTGTCTGATGACCGATGGGACTGCCGCCGTAGATGCGTATCCCACCACATACTGGATCTGAACCGCGCTGGGCTGATCCCTGGTTGAAGGCCATGAAGTCCCGTAGGCAGGCAGGACTATGGACGGCTTCCATGGGTCACGAGACTCGAGCTGATAGTCCGCCGCACTGAGGTTCTGCTGGGTTCCGTCGCTCGCCACGAACGACACGGAGCTGACGCTCGCGACTCTGCCACCTGGGAGCTGAATGGCCTCCGCAAGGAACTCGCGATTGGGAGGAATGATCCTGGATTCGCCATCCTGGTTGAAGCCGCTGCTGGGGAACTGGCGGGCCCAGAGTTTCCAGGTCTGAGGGACAAAGGCCCGCCTGGTGTAGTTCTCTGCCCACTGCCGCGCGTCGGTGATCATCCTGGCAATCAGCTTGTCTTCGGCCGACACCTCGACGCGAAGGTGCTCCTTGGCGTCCTCCAGGCTCACAGGCTCTTCGGTGGGTTGTGTGACCACTTCGACCGGCATGTTGGCTCCAATGTGGGAACCGGCCCGCCCCGACACCACCGATGCGTGGACCACCGGCGAGGCAAGGAACGGGCCGGCCGGGCGCCACACTGGCGACCGTGAATTGCGGGGGCTGGATTCGAACCAGCGACCTTCGGCTTATGAGACCGATGAGCTACCAGCTGCTCTACCCCACAGCCTGAATCGATTACGCGGTGCCTTCGAGCGGGCTTACCAGGCTCTTGCTCGAGATGGAGTTGGTGATGGCGTTGATGACCGGCTGAGACGAGCCGTAGTACCCGATGTAGTACATATCGCCAGTGGCAGTAACGGCGCCAGCCCGAACCACGACGCCCCGAACGAACTGTTCCTTGGGGCGGTTGATGTCGAGAATGGCGACGTTCCCGTTGGCAGAAGTCCCAACCCGAGAACCAGCCAGGTCGGCCGCGGCCGAGAAGCCGGTCACGATGTCCTGCTGGGCCTTCAGGAAGTTGCCTGCGTTGGCGGTGGCAATCGTGCAGAAGATCACGACGCCGTCGTAGCCGGCGGTGTCAAAGGACGCGCCCGTGACGTCCGTGCCGGCGGAAGCCGCCGCGGCCGCCCCGAGACGAATGGCAGACTCTTCGATGAACACCGTTCCCATGATCAAGCTCCTTGTCGCGGCGGGTTGCCGCTGGCCGTTCCACAGTTTCGATCATGGCGACATGCGTCGACTACTTGCCGTCCGCGTCCTCGTCGCCACTCTTGCCGTCCGCCTTCGAGCCGCCCTTGCCGCCCCGCTTCTTGGCTGGGGGCGCGTCCGCGTCCTCGTCGCCACTCTTGCCGTCCGCCTTCTCGGGCTTTGCCGCCTTGGCCGTGGCTGGCTTCAGCTCAATCGCGTAGCCGGCGGCAATGAAACGCTGTGCCTCGGCCTCGTCACGCCACTCGACCTCTTCGCCGTAGCGGTGGCTGTAGTTGGCGCCGGCGATCGAGGTGAGAAACTTGATTCGCATGGGCAGGGCTCCTGAAAGTCTGAGAAAGGGATGGCATCAGCTGCAGCCGACCCATCCCGTGCGCAAGAAAATGAGAGCTGTCAGACTGGTTACGGGTGAACCAGGTGCTTGATGGGATCAGTGCCTGCGTTGCTGAGCTTGCCGTCGAAACGCTTGAAGGCCATGAAGCCGACCTGAAACCTTTCGGCACGCCGCTCAGTCAGGCGGACAATGGTCATCCCCTTGACGTTGCGAATCTTGTACTTGCTGAAGTCGCCGAAGAGCATGGAGCGGGCCCCGCTGGCCGCGTTGGCCATGTGCTGGTTGATCCAGTAGGGCGACCCGTTCAGCGTCCCGGGAGCACCGTTGGCCATGCTGGCCGTCATCGACGGCTGCCAGATCGGACGCCCGTCGGAGTCCTTGAGTTTTCGGAGCAAGGACAGGGTGTTGTCGTTGAACATGTACTCGGCGTTGAGCCGGTACGCCGGATCAACCGAGTGCTGCAGGTCGATCGTCTCGTCGTAGGTGATCGCCGCGGCGCCCGCCGCGATCCGCCCCAGCGCGGATGCGTTGACAACGCCCTGGGGCTGATTCGCGTTCGTGCCCGTGGTCAGTCGCCGATTGGTGGCTCGCCCAAGGCGTTCGGAAAACATCCCCGAGAGCATCCCTTCAAGGGGGATGGACGTGTCCTGCAGGAGCTGAATCGGTACCCAGATCAGTTTCGAGCTGAAGAGGTACGCCTTCATTGAGATCTGACCGAACTTGATCTCGTCGTCATTGGTCACATTGTTCTCGTCGACCTGCTCGCCCTCGTTGCTCGTGTCGTTGACAGTCGGCCACGGGAGATCCGCGCCGGTTCCGGTAGTGATGACCTGAGCTCGAGTCTGCATGACACCACTGAAGTCCCTCATGGCGACTTCGACTTGGTTGGAGAACTCCTGTGGGACCGTGAATCCGCCGGTCGTACCGGTGATCGCCGAGAGATCACGTGTCTCCCCTTCGAGCGATGCGGCGATCTCGCCGTGATCCAGGGGGGAGTAGCCACGCTGAAGCACTTCACGTTCCTCGGGTCCGAGGCGTTCCATCCCGCCACGAAGGTAACTCCCGAAGGCACGCTGATAGCGTTTCTGAAAGGCCTTGGTTTCGTCCTCATCGTCGTCGGCGGCCCGGCCAGTCGGCTTCAGCTTGGCCTTGGCAGTCCGAGGTTCGCCGGGCGTATCGAGGTCCTTGCGGATCTCAGCCTGGCGCTTCAGGGCGTCGTTGCGCTTGCCGATCGCGACGATCCCTTCCTGCAGCTCCTTGAGCTTGGCTTCCTCGTCCTTGGTGTAATCCCGGTTTTCGGATTCCACCTTCACAACGAGCTCGTCCGCCTGATCGCGCAGTTTGCGCTGTTCGGCGGAGTTCTTATCCAGGAGATCGCTGACGTCGATCGTGATGCTCATCCGTGACATGGTGTTCCTCCGCTGCCGTGCGGCCTTGGTTCCACTGTGCGACGCGCCAAAACTAGACCAGACTTATGCCCGGGTCCACAACAAACTCCGATCGCGAAACGCCCGGGTGATTCGATCGCGGCGAGCAAAGTCTCCGGCCGGGGCGTCCTTGCCCACGGCCCGGACACCCTCCTCGAAGAGTTCCTTGAGCGACCGCACATCCCCTCGCGACTCGACACTGGTGTCGGCGTACGCGGGGAACGCCACGGGCGAGACCTCAAACAGGTCGATTTGCAGCAGCTCACGGCGATACAGAACGTCGCCGTCCTTGTTCTGCCGGGTCCAATCCTGCTTGATCACGTTGAACCCAAAGCTCATCCCCGTGAGATCGCGTCGCTTGACACTCACGACCAGGTCGCGCCCGACGCTGGTGTCCGGAACGCCAATCTCGACGAGCAGGCCCTTGGAGTCCTCGGACAGCTTCAGCGTGTTTGCCGAGCGTCGCCCGATGATCATGCTGCTGTCGTGGGCAAACAAGGCCCGGATGTCATCGCCGCGGTTCAGCGAGTTGCTGAAGGCTCCCTGGCGGATGAACTCACGGAACCCTCCCAGGTCCTCAGAGAGGCTGTTGAAGACAGCCGCGTACCCAGCGATGGTTGCGATCCGGCCATCGCTGGCCGGCGTCGACGCTTCACGAAGATCCAGCCCGCTGCAGAACCGCCGCTCGAGCTTGACTGTCATGGTGCACCTGAGCCTCGCTTTCCACGTTGCACCAAACTAGGCGCGTCAGGACGCCCCGGCGACCTGGCCATCGGTCTTTGGGTTGGGCTGGCCGGAGCCATCCACCGGCCCCTTGGCCCCGCCAGGAGCACCAGCCCCCTTGCTGATCCACGACTCTACAAGCTGGTCGCGCTGCTGCTCAGTGGGGAGGGGCATGTTGCTGGACTGGATCCAGTAGACCTTACCCCGTCCGTCCGGAACGCTGTTCATGTTCTCCATCTCGCGGATCTCGTCTGGGGAGATGGCGCCGATCCGAATAAGCCGCTCGTAGAACTGGCCGCGGGTGTTGGAGTCCATCTGAATGATGGCCTGGGTGAGGTGCTCACAATAAAAGCGAGCCCGTTCCTCGGGGAGGAAGAGCTTCCAGTTGAGCTCCTGCTCAAAGACCTCGACAATGGGCGAGACGCTGTCCCCCAGGAAGTCGAGGCCTTGTTGCTCGATGTTGTTGTTGGTCGATCGCTCCAGGTGCATGACCTTGTGGGGCTGGACGCCGAACCACCTGCAGATCTCCTCAACCCGGAAGTAGCTTGACTCGATGAACTGGGCGTCTTCCAGTGGCATCGAGATCTGGTTCCAGGTCATTCCCTCTTCGAGGATCATGGGCTTTCCGCTATTCGCGGAGCCCCCGTAGGTGGCATTGAAGCTCTCTCTCAGGTTCTTGAAGGCGGCGTCCGTCAGCTTGGCCGGATGCTGAAGCACCCCGCTGGTCCTCAGACCCTGACCAAGGAGCGAGCTCGAGTACTCGTCGGCAGCCAGGGCGGCCCCGACGGTCTGCTTCGCGTAGGCGATCACCGACATCCCGCATATCCCATCAAACGAGAGACCAGGAACATGCAGGATGTCGCGGGCCAGAAGCCTCACATCGCCCGAATTGGTCTGCACGTAGTACACCAGCTGGCCGTCCTCGATGCACGGCCGGACGCGTTCAGACTCAATCGGGATTACGGCCTGGACCTTCCCGTCTTTGCGACGAACGATCTCCGCGTACCCGTTCCCATGGAGGAGCGTGTTCGTGATCAGCGTGTTCCTGACCACGAACGAGCTCATGAGCGGGTTAGGACGCATCTTGAGGAGCTCATACAGCGGGTGGCTGATGGCCCGCTCTCGCCCTCCTGGGGTGCGCTCGTAGGTGATGAGGGGCATGCGGGCGATGGAGTTTGCCAGGATGCGCACACAGGCAAAGACCGTGCTCACCCTCATGGCCGACCGAGGGGTGACGATCTTGCCGCTGGTGTTCGACCCGCCGCCCATGAGGTCAGCCAGCATCGCCGCGGTGATTGGCTTGTTTGGGTCCTCGATGTTGCGAGCTTCCTGGGCCGGCTCGCGCCCGGGCGTATGCGTGTAATACTGGTCGGCTCTCGCTTCAAGCCCAGGGCCGATGATGACTGAGCCGGTCAATCCCGTGATCGTCGTGGTCATAGCGTCCTGACTCCTCGCTGTTCGTAGACCGAACCAGGCTGGGCGACACTAGCGCGCCCGAGCGCATTGATCGTCGCCGCCAGACCGTCGATCCTGGCCGTGCTCCCCTTCTTGGTCAGCTTCTCATTGTCGTTCACGTCCCTGACCGTCGCGGCGTTGTCCGCCATCCAGCGAAGGACCGGGTTGTCTCCGTGGTGGAGCCGGCCCGACAACACCAGGTACATGAGCTCCTTGGTAGGCGCGTTCACGTTTTTGATGTTCTGGATGAACTCGACCGCGTTGATGCCGGCGGCCTGAAGCTGAGTGGCAAACTGAGTGGCGTTGTATGGGTCGTACGCAACCTCGGCCGGGTTGAACTCTCGCTGCCATTTCACGAGCTGACTCTCGACGAACGAGTAGTCAACGACGTCTCCAGGGGTGAGAGTCAGGTGAACCGCCTTTGACCACTCGCGGTACGGGACCCCGTCCCGGGCTTCCTTGAGCTCGATCTCGTGATCAGGCAGGAAGAAGTGGGGGATCACGTAGTAGTGCCACTGGGAGTCGATCTCCCGCTTGAAGAGTGCGACCGCCGCCGTGATGTCCGATCGCTTGGAAAGGTCGACGCCGATCCAGCATGGCAGGCCGGCGACGTCGGCAACGGTGAACGGCTTTCCGCAGGCGTCCCACTTCTCCATGTTGAAAGCCCCGGTCTTGGCCCCGGTCCACAGGTTGAGGTGGTACCGCTTGAAGGCGGCCTCGTCGCTGGCCCGCTCAAGGGCCTCCGCAAAGAGGCTGGCGATCTGCGATCGGCACGACTCCATGAGGTCGAACATGGGGTTCGCCCGCCGCCAGGTCTCTTCCTTCCGCCAGTCGTCACCGGGGTCGGCCTCGTAGATCAAGACCAGGCGATCGACAATCCCGCTCTTGCCGGCGAGGATCTTTTTGTCTGTCTGGTACTCGTCCCACCCCACCGAGCTTCGGTCGTAGCCGGCGGTGGAGATCACGATCATGAGCGGCTGAGTACGGGCGCCGCCGCCGGTGCGCATTTTCTGCCAGAGGTTGCGGTCTTTCAGCTCGTGGATCTCGTCGAAGACACACCCGCTGATGTTGAGCCCGTCCTTGTTGGTCGGGGTGCTCGAGACCGCCTGGAGCGACGACATCGTCTCCGGAACGATGATTGCCTTGGTCCTGACCGAGTCGTAGCACTGGGAGATCGCCGCCAGGGTGGGGTCGGACTCGGCTGAGTTCTTGGCCTCGCGGAAGACGACTTCGGCCTGAATCTTGTCGTTGGCAACCAGGTAAACCTCGGCGCCCAGCTCGTTGTCCGCGTAGAGCAGGTACAGGGCGATCGCGGCGGCGAAGGTGCTCTTGCCGTTCTTGCGGGGGAGCCACAGGTCGGCACGCCGATACCACCGGCGGCCATCCTGGCGGAGCCACCCGAAGATCGCCCGCACCAGCCTCCGCTGCCAGGGCTCGAGGATGAACGGCTTGTTGGCCTGCTCACCCCGGGAGTGACGGCAGTACTCCTCAATGAACTTGACCGCCCGGGAGGCCGTGGCATCGCTGAACTCGGCGCCGCGGTGGGGCGGACGATCCTCATCGGGGATGTTCGTCTTCGCGTATCGGAGAGGATCGTCGGGGCGAGTCCGCCTCGCCTTACCCCGCCGATGGCGTGAGGAACTTGCGCCGGAGGTCACCCACGTCTCCCTTCGCGTTCTTCTCGGCGCTGGTCGTGATTCGCGACCGCGCCGACGGGCTCATGCCAAACTCGCGCTCGATGGCCATGAGCTCTCGGTTGATCCGGATGACGAGCGACTTCTCGGGCCATGGCTTGAACCCGAGAATCCTGCCAGGCTTGCCACGCTTTGCCTCGGCCCTGATCGGGTACTTCGATCCGTTCTTGGCGAGGAAGGCCGTGTCATCCATCCACATGACCAGCAGCTCGCAGTAGCGGGCCAGCATGTACTCGTCCAGGGTTCTCGCAAGCCCAATCGACGCCAGTCTGGGGACCAGTTGCTTCCAGACATCAACGGCCCGGGGGGGAAGCCAGGCCGGCGATGCAATCTCGACGGTCGCTCCGCCCATGGCGATGGGGGGCGGAACCGGCTCGCGCGTGTTCAGCGGCCGGCCTCCGGGGTTTCCGGACACCAGCTTCAGAATCGTCGGCTTGGGAGGCGGTCCACGTCTTCCCATAACGGCCAAAACTAGACATCCTGGGGGTCCCAAGCCTAAAATTTCAAAACCTGCGCTCGCGCATATCACGGT
>FSSH01007754.1_pt1 | contig 12137 bp, 14 predicted proteins | sample 1166101 | NCBI WGS metagenome assembly FSSH01 (sample SAMEA32972668, study PRJEB13176) | freshwater metagenome | biome: Drinking water system; feature: Biomass in drinking water that filtered by 0.45 um membrane; material: drinking water | place: USA | collected 2012-12-20 | depth 0 m | reverse complement strand
GTTTCCACCCAGGCGTCCATGCTAGAGCTCTGGTATGCAAATAGTTTCGACCAGTGAGTTAAAAGAAAGCAACTAACCCCTTTCAACAGTCGCATAAACCTCCTTCATCCTGCCACACACACCCAGGTAGAGCATAGAAGCTGACTGGAGCGGATCTTCGGAGGAGGATAGCAGCGTCGCAGGTGTGACAAAGAGACACAAACCAGTTGCTCTGGGATAGCAAGAGTGGTGCAGCGATTTCATGCATTCTACTGAAAAACGCACCGGAGAGTGATGAAAGTCATGCGCCTACTTAAATCTAACAAGAAACGATTAACTGAGGGGGAAAGCCGAAAGGCAGTTCCGCCCCTCGGTCTCAGGGATGCTGCCAAGCAGCAAAAAACCAATTACTTTAATCAATACAAACACCTACTATGAATTGCCAACCTCTCACACAAAGCAAACTAGACTGGGTCACGGAAGCCGGCATGCCTCATGCAAGAACCGCCGGCGGTGCTATCTTGCGAATCAGAGAACAATCGCGAGCGGACTTAATTGCAAATGGTTGGATATACGACTTTCTTCTGCTTGAGCTATTGAGCGAAAACGGTTGGGTAAGCCTTCACGAGCATCTGATTCAGCAGACACAGGCTTTCGCAGAGGCGGGCCGCTTTCGCAGTCAGATACTGAGCTTTCCCGACCTGAACGACAAAACGGTCTCGATCAAAACAGCCTTGACCAGCCAGCAAATTCATTCCCTGGTGGAAGAGCTAAAATCCTACGCCCAGAATCTGTCTCAGGGAATTCACTGCGGCAATATAAACGAATTCTCAAACGCTGAAAGCAGGCCTTAGTCTCAAACCTCCTGGCAGAGACAACGCCGCACGCTCTCGACTACTCGCAACTATTCGCAACTACTCGCAACTCTCACCGGGAGGTTGACGGGAAAGAACCTGAAAACAAAGAAAAGCCATGAAAAATCTACTGGAAGCACTTCGGAAAACTAATACGATTGAGGTAAAAACCCTGGCTCAAGCCCGGATCATGAACAAACTCAATCTGCTCAAGATCGCAGTTCAGATCATTGTGCTAGCTCTGCTTCTTCTCACTTGCGGTTGGAAACTGTGGATGGTTTCTAGCCTTGTTGGTCTGATTCTTTTACTGACAATCCTGGGCTGGCGCCTGGATGTGCAGACACAGAAAAAACGTTTCGCCGACAAGCAAAGCTAAGCCAGTCAACTAAAATCTATCTGGTGGGCTCATCTCGATTGAGCCCACTCTCTTTTTTGCAGCCCAATAGCCGACCGGTCTATTTCCTTCCACAGACAGGCCAATCCGGCGCAACCAATAAATTCCTCGGACGAAGCAAGCAACCAGCATTTAAAAGTCACAGGCGAAGGCTCATCTTCAAAACTGAACTGCCTATTGAGATCGGCAGTTTGAGGAGGAAACAAAGTAGATGACGAAGCTAGAAGAGTGGCAAGAAGGAACACCTGGCGCAAACTCATCCAATCTCAACTTACTGGAGATTGCCAGTGCCGCAAGGACTAGCCGGTCACCCCTGAAGAAGCCGGACGAATCGACGGAACAACTCTCTTCTGCAAACGCCCTGGCAGCTAGACTGGGAAATAACGAACTGAATGCCTCCCTGGAAATCATCAAGACCCTGGCCAAGGATGCGCAGGTNNCAGGTAGCTCTGCCGATCTTGAGACTGTCTCAAAAACTGAAACCGGACTCAGACTATGAGTTGCAACTGCTCACAAGAAGAAATAAAGTCGGTACAGAAGAGCTTGTTAATGTCGACATCGTATCGAGACGAAGTGGACATCACCACAGAATTGAAGCAGGTACGGGCGAATATAGCCGCTGGCTGGACGTGGGAACAGGGAGGCTCCTCTCGGAGCAAGACCTGGAGAGGGCTGCTAAGCTATCAGCCCTGCTCAACGCTCATAAACTGAATGCAAGCTTACGTTCTCTCAAAGCACTCGCCCTTGAACCCGAGGCAGCCTTCCCCTCACTAATCTGGATAAGGAAACAAGAAACCGGTTCCGGACTCTCCCTCAACTTGCTCACCCATAAAACCGGCGATGGACAGACCGTGCTCAGACAGGTGGACATAGTCTCGCCCTTCAACGACGACCGACACCGAGTGGAAATTGAATCCGGAAGGTACACTCTCCTGCGCGTCGTCGGAGACAAGCGCGGCGATCATGTGCTGGCACCGCGGGCGGCAGCATCATTTCAGGCGGCCTACGATGAAGCAGGTCGCGCCGGACTGGAAATTGAAATCAATTCTTCCTGGCGCTCATACAAAGATCAGACCCGCCTATATAAGAACCTGAGAGGAATTTCTCCCGTTGCCGCACCAGGCACATCCATGCACGAAGCCGGATTGGCCATCGATATACAGAACTATAACGAGGCTCGCCCCTACCTTGAAAAACACGGCTGGTACTGGCCGAATCTGCCCAAAGATCCCTGGCACTTCGAGTACCGGCGCTAAGGGAGACGAGAACAAAGCTTCTGTGACAATTACATAGCAATCAAGATTAGGTAAAGCACATTATCAAGATTGCCTGTGGATGCGGTTTTCCCCCTTTGCCATCAATGTCAATCCGCAGTACAGTGTAGCTGTGCTCCTGACCAGGCGCCAAAGGAAACCCATGAAACAAGCCGCTCCTGATCAGTTCCCAAAACCATTCTCCGCTCGCTCACTGGCCGTTATCTGGCAGAGCGAAATCTACTTGCTATGGATTTCTGTCATCTTTGCGACATTGTTGATTTTCTTGACAGTGCAGCACTATTGTTACAAACGGCTTCGACTTCCCTTAGAGCAGGCGGCCCTGGCAGCCAGCAGAGAGATGACGAGAATAGTTGTAGAAGACCCTAAGTTCGGTTATGTCGGACTCTTCGACGCCATACCGCTGACGCCTTACCGATCAGGCAAAAAAAACTCTCTCAAGCCTGTCCGCAGCGTCAATACGCTCCTTGCCGCAAGCCGCCTCGAGCTAGTGCTAGCCGATCGCCTCGGCAGTGCTGTCTTAAAAAAGGCAGCGGTAGAAAACTTCAAAGCCACCATTGGAGCGGCGCGCCACCTGGAAACACAAATGGAGCTTTCCCTCAAGAACACCAAAAGCGACACTTTTCTTGACCAGTACGGAGAGCCGGTGCACCCATACAAATGCGGACTGGAAGCCTTCAAGAACAGCCTCAAGTCCTGTCCGGCCGAAGTGCAGAATTACTATGCAAACAAATCTCTTCCGGCTTTCACTCTAGGCTGGAGCGAAACTTCGGGAAGGACTCTCACTCGAGTCCCCCAACCCATAAGAGAAGCGGGTCTGGACTCAAGCAAAGTTTGGAACGGCTTCTACAGACCAGGTCTGAACGCCGCCTATGACGGCAATGACTTCTACTTCAGTGGGGCCGGCGAAGAAAGTAAATTCATACCTGTGGTCAATTTCAAGAAGGCAGACGGAAAGCACACCAGCAGCCTGGTATTGGCATACATAGAAGACACTAGCGCCGGAGCAGGAGCCGCCACCGGAGCCTGCGTTCAACCAGAAATTACGCCGCTGCCGCTCCCATCCAGCACCCTCCTTTTGGAGTTGAACCATACTGTTCAGACAGCCAGACAGCTCTCAATGTCAACCTTGTTGCAAGGTCAAGGCAACTCCAGCCTGATACGGTCGGACTGCCGCAGCCCGAACTGCGGTGTCATTCTAGAAGAAGCGCTCTTTAGCTGGCTTCTGGGAGCGGGAGCCCATGTAAACCTTGACTCCTTGATGGCGGCAATGCAGGTCAAACTGGCCCAGGAGGAGAAAGCAACCGATGGCGGTGCCCCTTATTTCTGCTGGGAGATAGGCTCCGACGGTTCGGTAAAATCGGTGCCTTATCGCTTATCGGCAAATGAGACAAGGCTGCAGGGTTTCGCAAAAATCTACGTGCCCGGAATAGTAGCCGGACAAGATAGCAGGAACAGCGCAGTCCTAGACAACAAGCAAACAAAGCTTCCCTCCGCTTCCCAGAGCGGAGCCGGTATTTAATCCCTTTCAGCCGCTTTTGCAATAGAGTTGTAACACAAGCACCTGCTAAAACAGCATTATTTGAGAGGTGCTTTACCATGCAAACGACTTCAACACAATCTTACATTACCAGCAAGGATGAACCGTACCGGACGGGAGGCAGCCTGTCGAGGGTCTCCCCGAGCATCAGAGACGGCACCGGAGGCGACTCTGGAAGACGGCGCGGCGTCGGAGACAGAACCATACAAAACATCTCCGCTTGCTCTCTCTCTTTTGATGACTATGAAACGCTCAGGCGCATGGTAGATCGCAAAATCATTCAGGCTATTCCGGTAGCCGACGACAGAACCTTTACTGTCACGGCTCCAATCTACTTCCCAGATCTCTTTCACTACAAACGAAAAAGTCGGAACAAAGCCAGACCATGGCACTCAGTTGCTCTACAACAAGAACTGGGAGGGCTAAAGTCCCTCAGAACTAGGACCAGAGCAACCCTGGGCATAGACGGAATCATAGTCATGCGGGTCATTCGCGATTCTTTTCTTAATTTTGCATTCTGCGTATGCCTCTGGTTCTATCTTCTCAAATTGATGCACTGCATTTGAAGGCAGTATTTTTTTCATTTTCTTTACTAACTACAATGACCGTCAAAAAACAAGAAGGCAGGCCGGCCTAAGGCTTGCCAGCCAGTTGCATTGCCTCCACGGGAGGCTCGGAAGTTTGCAGACTGGCACTTTCTGCATCGCCGACCATTCCATCAGTGGGCGGCANNNGAAAGTAGCCAGCATACCCACAAGATAAACCAGTGAAATAGAGGCTCCTGCCACCGCATACTGACCCGCGAAGGCAGAGATCAAGGAGCCTCCCAAAAGGGCCGAAAATCCGGCCAGCACTCGTGAACTCTGAATACTGAAGGAAAAGGCTGTAGCGCGTATACGAGCTTCAAAAAGTTCCGGCACATAGATAAACAGGAAGGTCCAGGCCGAACAAACGAAAAAACCGCACCAAGCAATGTGAAAGAGAGTAAAGTGCGAGAAACTTTTGTGAAAGAGAAAGAGAGTGGTACAGGCAAACAGAGCACCGACGAAACTAACGCGAAAAGCAAAGGGGCGTCCGCATTTTTTCACAAGGCTACCGCCTACAAGAGGTACGCAAAGAGCGCCTAAATTCTGGGCAAAGAGCGCCAGACTACGCTCTTTGACGGCAACAGTGCCGACGATCTGATTTATCCAGGCCGGCAGCCAGGCTAAGACCCCATAAGTTCCCACGCAGGCGGTAGTGGCTAAAATCATGATGACAAACAAGGCTCTTCTATTTTCCTTAGCCCATAGAGAAAGTAGAGGCGAGCAGANNGTCGGCTCTCCAGCGGTGTTCTCAGATGCGCAGCTTTGGTCTTTATCAGCCTTATGGAATGACGCAACTTTTCATGCCCGGCCGGCTCATCGAGGAAGGCTCGAAAATAGAGGGCCAATAAGGCCGGGGCCACGCCGAGAAGATACAGAAATCTCCATCCGAGGTTGCCGAAGCTCAGATTCAGAAGCGCCAGGAGCAACACGCCCACTGGAAATCCAGATTGAAGAATGCCCACAGCGCGCAGTCTGAAATCATTGCGTCCGAGGCTTTCGGCCAATAGGACAGCACCTAAACTGGCCTCCGCCCCGATACCACAACCAACAAAGAAGCGCCAGACGGCAAGCTCCTGCCAGGAATGGCAGAAGGCGCACATGCCTGAAAAGACTCCGTAGATGATCACACTAAGAGCAAGCATCCTCACTCTTCCATACCTGTCGGCGAGAACGCCGAAGCCGATGGCACCAAGGGCCCAACCAAACATGAAGACAGCCATGATGACGGCGCCTATCTCTCCAACTCTGGCATAGCAATCGGTCCTGAGCAGCTCCGCCAGACAAGGATACATGGTAAGCATAAAGATGGTGGTATCAATGCCGTCAAACAGCATACCAAGCCATGTGCCGAGCATGAGATGAAAGAGCGTGTTTTTGCGGGTAGCTCGAGAAACTATGACCGGCTCACCTGTAAGACATCAAATCCTATTGATGCTCAATTCTAGGCGGGGAAGCCGTGACATCTCCATACAAAGCACACTTGCCGCTGCGGCCCCAAGGGTGCAAACGCTCCAACTAAATATGATTGAGCAGTTCGTCGTATCGGGCAGCCACGGCAGTGAGCAGATGGTCGGGCAGAACACGAGTGGGGCGCTCCTCTCTGCGGGGCTTGAGGGATTGACTGACGATCTCTTCATATTCAGCCGGCACATGGTGCCCGTAATGAGCCCAGATGAAGCGAATGCCGCGCGAGGCGGCCACCACCCCATCTTTACTCAAGCTATCACCGATAAACATGCACTCTTGGGGATAGACATCAAAGTCTTCCAAAATACGATCAAGGCCGTTGGGACAGGGTTTCTCATAGGACTGCGGCAATACGAAGAAGCTGGACTTTATATTGCTGCTGGAATTGAGCAGCGAGGAGAGCCTCTTGCGACCATACTCGAAAGTAATTGGTTGGTAGATATCATTCTTGCTTGGCTCTCTGGTCTCAAGAGCATAGACCGCATCAAGCAAGCCGTCGAAGAGCTGCTGATTGCGAACTCTGGCCATGAAGTCGGGAGCGTCACTGAGCGCCACTACCTTAATGCCCTGACTCTTCAGTTGGGAAAGGGTATCAAGCACGGTAGGAAAAGGACGAAGGTACTTCTCTCTGTTCGTATCCAGGGCTTCCCAAAATGGCTGCACAATACGGCAGATAAACTCATCAACCCTATCTTTATAATGCTTCCAGGCAAAGCTGGTCTCTTCCAATAGCCAGGGATACTCGTGGGTGCCCCGACGCTCAATCACATGGCCTATATCCTGAGAGAGCTCATCAACGGATACATTGACTTCCTGGCTCATTTCGCGCACGAAGTCTCTGATGGCAGGCACGAAATAATCCCAGAAGGAAGAGAGCGTGCCATCAACGTCGGTTATCACCAGCTTGGTGCGAACAGCCGTTCGAGTTGGATTTACTATGGTCTGCATGGGTCATTCTCTTCCAGTAAGCTAAATTCCTGACTACCCTAGCTTGACTGATATTCGGTAAACATCAAGTAAAGATGCAGCTTAACGCAATCTATTTTCATCATATTGTCGGCACTCACCGAAATTCGAGGAATTAATCCGCCGCTCACCCAGCCATGCCACCCACTCCCCGTGCTAGCTCGCGCACCATATTCTCACCCCAGATTTAATTCTTGTGTAGACCAAATCAAGACCCAGAAGCCCGCTCCAGCAATGGTTCCGCCACCATTGCCTGTTTTCGTCGCAATCAGTTTTTTCAAGCTATGCTTTGCGACAACTTCAAACTCAGTAACCAAAAACGAACACAAAGTCTCGCGTTTCAGTGTGAAACGCGACGGCTTTGCCACTCTCTGTCAAATCCTATATGGAGGCGCAATGTCCCGCAACAAGAACTATCCCGATGGCTCAGACCATCAAAGGAAGCCAGCAGAAGCAATTCGTGAGGAGAAACCAATGTTCAAACGTAAAGCAGTAGTTGTTGGTATCAATGACTACAAAGGAACCATAAATGATCTGCCAAGCTGCGTGAGGGACGCAGAAGCTTTTGCAGACTGTCTCAATCATAAGTTCGGCTTTTCTGACATAAAGCTTCTCACCGATAATGAGGCAACTCTGTCCGCCGTCAGTTCAGCGCTAGACTGGCTGGTACACGGCGCCGCCTCCGGAGACCGCCTGGTCTTCTACTACTCCGGTCACGGTACCACCCAACCTAGCGGCAATGTCATGGAAGAGTTCCTTGTACTCTACGATGATCTCCTCAAAGACGATCTTCTCAGTCAGAAAACCCAGGATATACCCGACGGCGTCTTGACCGTGATCCTGGACAGCTGCTTTTCCGGCGGCATGGAAAAACGGCTCTATGAGACCGTTAACAAAGCAGCCTTTGCAACGGGTCTTGAAAGTCTTTCCACTCTCGGACAGACATACATACCGGAGCGCTCCAAAGTGAAAGCCTTCATGTGCGAACCCGTGAAAGCCAAAGCTATTGAAGACTCCATGGCCAAAACAACGGTTTATAAGCCCTTCGGACAATCCGGTAAGCTCACCCCGGGCGGCTATGAGCTGGCCCTGGCCAAAGCTTCCATCAGTGACGAAACAGACCAGGTACAACTTAAAGGCGTACTGATTTCTGCCTCTACGGAAACTGAAACGGCTTCAGCCAGTACCTCACAAACCAACGGACTATCAGCCTTCACCTTCTGCCTGTTGAGAGTACTGGAGACACGCGGTCTCAATCTGAGCTTTCAGCAACTAATCGAAGAGTCCATTCTGGAGCTAAGGGCCCTTGGTCTGAGACAAACACCTCTTCTCAAAGCCAGACCGCAGGGTCTGGTCTTGCGAACCTTCTTGAATCTGGACTCGGTTCTACCGACAAGCCCGGGTGCAAGCCCTCAAAGTCGGCAGCTCATTGATTCTTTGATCTCAAGAATCAGACAACAAATTGGTTCACTCTCTTCCATAAGGACAAACACAATGAATGACAAAGCCGTGATAGACATTCTGACCGCCATTCTTCCCGCAATTATTGACTCAGTCACCAGAGAGAAGACAATGGTTTCACCTTACAGCTATACCGGGCAGGTAATGCCGGCAGCCAGCGAAGCCCTGACAACACAAGCGAAGCTAGCCTGGCTGCCGATTCTCACCACCATCATTCCGCCGCTTTTGGAGGCAATCACAAAGGAACAGACAAAATCTGTATACGTGCAACCACAATTCAATCAGCCCGCTGAAGACAAATTGGCCTGGTTGCCGCTGCTTAGTGCCGTACTCCCTCACATAATCGATATTGCTACGAAAGAAGCAGTACGCGGCGCCTACCCGCAGCAGCCAATCTACAGTCCGTTCCCGGAGCTTGGCAATGTTCCAGCCGGCACCTGCCAACAAGTTGAGAAGGGGGCGCTCCTGGCCGCTCTTCTCCCCACCGTCCTGCCAATCGCCCTGGAAGCAGCACAGTTGGTCAGGGCCGGTCTGGCAAACAGAGCCGCCTACGGCACTGGCAGTGGCGGCTATCCCGGCTACGCCACCGGCAACAGTGCCTTCAATAGTGCACCGTTGCCGCGTTATGCGGTAACCGGCGCTCAGTAGGAAATACTGAAACGCTAGAACTTTCCTGAAGAGAGGAGGAGGGCTGTCTGTCGGCAGCCCTTCCTTTTTGGGAGCACCATATAGCGCAAGCCGCACCACCCTGTCCGACAGCATCTAAGCCAGAGCTTAGCTAGTCCCGCAAGAGAAATGCCCCGTCGACAAGAAAAAAAAGACCAAGTGTCGATGTCAGGCAGGCAAAACAACGAAAACTGCAAATAGGATCTAGTCCTCTCATTTCTATGCGCCCCCTCTCCTGGTAAACCGCCAATTCAAACAAAGAACACCTTCAAACCGACTCTCAAAAGACCAGCGCGGCAAGGAACGAGGCACGAACTCAGTCAAAGGGGCGCAGAGAGAGAATGCATTTAAGGCACAAATCCAATAAAGGAAATCTAAACGATGAAAGCAATCACACTTGAGGAAGTGATCAAGGCAAAAGCTCTGTTCAAGCAACAATTCGGCAAACAGTTCACCTGGAATGCCCTCGGGACAGGCTGGGACGAAAGAGGAAACTATTGCCTGGTGATCTATTTCCGCGAAGAGAGCCTCCTTAAAAGTTGTGCGGCGCCTGAACAATTCGAGGGGGTGACGATTCGCAAGCGTCTGTTCCAACCGTCTAAGAATTTCTGCACTAAGCCCTAAAATGCCATAACGGAAAAATCCGGGGAATTCAAATGCGCCTTTGCATGAAGCGGACAGTGACGCATTCGCACTGTCAGTGAAGGCGCTCTGGTCCCTGAACATCGAATCAATAGTGAGGCAATACTATGTCTAGCACCCTAGAATTGTGTCCGAAGCTGAAACCAATAGTCACAGCCTGCTCCACCCGCTGCGTGGCGGCCACTGTCACTGTCCTCATACGTGTCATTGCCGTCTCCCTGCCTGTGCGTAAGGTTACAGGCTACATTCCGGCCCTCTATGCTAAAGCCAGATACGAGGAGCCCATTTTTCAATACCAGGCCGGTGACCTGTATCAAATGATTAGTCCGACAATAGACTTTCCGACTCGACACTCCGAAGACTTTCTATTCTAGTTCTCGCAGAAACATTCTCAGGCTTAAACAGCCCTATACCAGAGCAAAACCCATGTTGAACTTCAATGCCGACGAATGGCTGCTTACCTTGAACGCAGTCGCACCGATAGTATATCTTAGCCTCTCACTGATAATTTTTGCCAGGCTGACATACTCACTGGAAACTTCTGCCAAGGGTTTTCCCGTGAAGTCGCTAACGGCTCCGCCGAAGCCAGGGAAACCCGACAAAGACTCTAAGCAGACTTATCTGGTCCTGCTCAAGAGTCCTATCAAATGTGCTACCAGCACTGCTAAGCCCACAAGGGAGGAAATAATTCGCATCAATCAAGAAGGCATGGAAAAGTTCAAGACTGAGCTTAGCACCTGGGCAAAGGAAAACACCCTGCCGGGCGAACAGCCGCCCTTGCAAATCGTCGGCGAAATGCCGGCGCTCAATATGATCGCAGTTCAGTGCAGCGCCGACATCAAGGAAAAGTTGGAGAAACTGGAAGCCATAGCCGACATCACTGTAAATAGAGGAAACCTAGCGCCAATCTAACACTGCGCTACAATTTCGCCAACCGAAAGAACCGAAAGAATCGAAGGATTATTCCTCCGGTTCTTTCTCTTTGCAAACATACTGGAGCACAAAGTGAATGCGCGTCTTTCCATATTGGGGCATTTGCTTGCCCTGAGCATCACCGTCACTATCACAGTCATCTCAACAGCCCTGACCGAAAACACAAGCCTTGTCAAAGCTCAGGATAGTCTCTCGCAGAGACCGTCTTCTCAACAAGCATTGCCTGGCCTGGCTCGACTACCAGAAGCCCTCTATGAAATAGAGAGACAATACAGTGAAAAATACCTACCGGAAAGACAACTACAGGAGGCCATTGAAAGAGCAAGCCTGTACTTCCTTTCGCAGGTTATCTCACCATACAATCCAAATGCGCCCGGCGACTACAATCTCAATTGCGGTCCAGCCGCCCTGGTTATGGCTATGAGACAGCTAGGCGAGCATCAATTTTCGAGCGCGGCCCCTCAAGAAGCAATCAATATGGCACGGCTGAGCCTGACCGGCCGCCTCGCAGACGAAGTCACCTCTCTGGAACAAATGGAGAGCTTTGCCAGACAACACAACTTACTTACGGAAAGGCTTTCAGATCCAGGGCAAGTGAAGCTCTCTCTAGAAAACGGCGCGGCAATCATCGCCCTGGGAAATCCCTTCGCCGCAGGTTACGCTGCGGGCATCGACGAGGAAGCCTACGGACCCTGCGGGACCCTGGAGAACAAGGGGTGTAGACACTTCATCGTCATAACCTCCTATGCTGATATTTCCGCCAACTACATAATTAACGATCCTCTCAGTAAAACCGGTCCGCTCTCGATTTCCGAGAGCGAAATGAAAGCCTACCTGGAAAGCGGAATTGCTCTTTCCATAAGACGCCCGGTCACTCCGACAGGGTAGAGACAGGCAGCAGCGGCGCTCCCGAGAAAGCCCCTGAGACCACTGGCTTTCTCATTTTTCCCAGCAGTAGCCGACCGGTCTATTTTCCTTTGCGAAAGAAAAAACGGGTTGGACCCGTTCTAGTTTAAATTAGCAAGGAAACCGTCAGTCGCGCTCGATGCACTTCACTTATCTTCGCCGCCCAGTACCGTAACAACCGGGAAGACGTCGAAACATAGCGTCATCCGATGGCTTGGATGAGTTGGGAAGGACGCGACAGAGTAGCTGATGCATAACCCGTTTGGTGGCCTCATCTGGATCCTTCGGCTGATAGAGGTAAATCTCGGAGATCTGCACTGCAAAACTGAGAAACCCTTCTCCTTCTGAAGAACTTCCCGAATCAAGGGTGAGAACCTCAATTGTAGTGCTTTTGGCTTTATTGCGGCGAACCACACAAGCAAAGCACCAGGTTTCGCTACCAGGACGTTTTGCCAGAACAAACTGACC
>FSSH01001949.1_pt1 | contig 12156 bp, 10 predicted proteins | sample 1166101 | NCBI WGS metagenome assembly FSSH01 (sample SAMEA32972668, study PRJEB13176) | freshwater metagenome | biome: Drinking water system; feature: Biomass in drinking water that filtered by 0.45 um membrane; material: drinking water | place: USA | collected 2012-12-20 | depth 0 m | reverse complement strand
GGCTGCACCAGGCGCGCCACCGCATGCGTATCGGCCCAGGGCCAGGGCCGGTGCGCGCGGCCGTCAGACTGCGCCGACTGCCAGGAGGACTGAAGCAGCTGCTGCGCCAACGCCGCCTTGGCGGGAAGCCAGGCGGCGTTGGCGGCGATCACCATCGCCGCCGCCAGCAGGGCGCGGCCAAGCCAGCGGCGGGCAGGGGAGGGTGGGGCTTCCTTGCCCCGAGGGTGCGTCCCTGATGCCTGGCGCGTGGCGCGGTTGTTCACGGCGCCTCCTGCGCCGTCCGGGGGGAAAGCAGGGGCGACGGCCGGCGCTGCATCAGCGGGCTGGCGTCGGCCGGCACGAAGTGCCAGTGCATGTGCCGCAGCGCGCGTTCGACCGAGCGCGGGCCCGGGTCTTGCGCGGTGGGCTGGGGCGCGGTGTCGCGGCGTTCAACGATCAGGACCATGGCGGTTTCCTTGGGGGGTCAGGCCTGCGCGGGTTCGCGCAGGAGGATCAGCATCAGCAGGCACAGCAGGAAGGCGACGAGGCGGGCGACCATGGCTCAGCCCCTCGCCCGCAGCAGGAAGAAGGCCGACAGCGCCAGCACCAGCGCCACCAGCAGTTCGCGCAGCCAACCGGTGCTGCCCTGGGCGAACTGGAGCGAGCCGTCGGGCACGCTGTTCATCATCTGCGTGCTGCCCAGCGACGCGTCCTTCGGGCGGGCCGGCGTGCGGTCCACCGCCACCAGGCTGGTGTAGGTGCTGACCAGGCCGTGGCGCAGCGCCACGTCCACGATGCTCGGTTTGATCTCGTCCACGTTGCCGCCGCGGCGCAGGTCGTCTTCGAGCGCGTTGATGCGGGCGCGGGCCCAGAGCCGGCCGATGCCAGGCGACGGCGTGGCGTTGTCGCCGCCCAGCGGGATGCGGCGCACCCAGGGCTGCGGGCGCAGGCCGCGCACGGTCACCGCGTCCTGCAGCTTGTCCAGGCGGGCCACCACCTGCAGCGCCTCGCCTTCGTACAGGTCGGGCACGCGCGCCGGGTACATCTCGGCCACGCCCGGCCAGTCCAGCTGGATGTCGCGCATGGCCGGGCGGTCGAGCTTGGCGAGCAGGCGGTCCATGGCTTCGGTCACTTCTTCGACGTTTCGGATCACGGTCTGGGTGCCGCGGCCGGTTTCGGCGGCCTTGCGCAGGAAGTGGCCGTTGGGCGCGCTGCCGATGCCCACCGGGAACAGGCGCGCTTCGCCGCGCTCGGCCTCGATCAAGGCGAGCAGTTCGTCTTCATTGCCCACGGCCGCGTCGGTGGCCAGCACCACCTGGCGCAGGTAGCCGGCCGGCGCACTGCCGGCGAGCGCGGCGCGCAGGGCGGGCAGCATCTCGGTGCCGCCGTCGGCGGTGAGCGAGCGCACGAAGCTGCGCGCGCGGGCCACGTTGCCCGGCTGCGCCGGCACCGGCTCGGGGAACAGCAGGTCGAAGGTGTCGTCGAAGCGCACCACGTTGAAGCGGTCGCCCGGGCGCAGGCGGGCCAGGGCGCGGTCGGCGGCTTCTATCGCCTGTTCCATGGATGCGCCCGACATCGAGCCGGAGTTGTCGATCACCAGGATCAGTTCACGCGGCAGCGGCGCGGTCGGCAGGGTCGGCGGCACCAGCATCACCAGGGCGAAGTCTTCGCCACCGATGCGGTCGGTGAACACGGCGCTGCGCGGGGCCTTGCTCGGCACCGGCGTCCACTGCAGCAGGAAGTCGCGGTCGGTGGCTTCGGCGAAGTTGGACAGCACCACGCGGTAGCTGTGGCCTTCGGCCAGCACGGTGACGGCGTGGGTGGGGCTGGTGAGGGTCTGCAGCGGCAGGCCCGGTTCGATTTCGGCGGTGAGCACCACTGACGGCGGCAGTGCGGTGCCGGCGTCGCTCGCAGCAGCGACGGCGGGCAGCGCTTCGGCGGCGTTGGCGGTGGCGTGCATGGCGAACGCGCTGGGCGTGGCCGGCGTGTAGCGCGGCGTCAGCGTCAGCGGCAGACCGAGCGAGAAGGTGCCGTCGCGGTAGGCCACCGGTTGCCAGTAGCGCACCTCGATCTCGACTTCCTCGCCCGGGCCGATGTTGGCCACGGCGGTCTGGAACAGGTTGGGGCGGTTCTGCTCCACCAGGCTGGCGCGCTGGCCGTTCGCCACCGCAGCGACGTAGGCGGCCTTGGCCTCTTCCTTCTCGCGGATCTCGCCTTCGATCAGGCGGCTGCCGATGCGCAGGGTCAGGGCGCCGACGGCGGCGTCTTCGGGCAGCGGCAGCAGGTAGCGGCCTTCGCGCCACTGGCTGGAATCGTTGCGGTAGGTCTGGCGCACGCTCACTTCGGCCAGCAGGCCGCGCACCTGCATGTCCACCGTGGTGTCCATGGCCAGGGTGGCGACCCAGCGGTCGCCTTCGCGCAGCATCAGTCCTTCGGGCTCGGGGTCCTCGGCCCCGTCGCGCTCGTCGGCCAGGGCCGGCACGCAGGCGAAGGCCAGCGCAACGACCAGGGTCATCATCAGGTGGAACCACAGCAGCAGCCGCGGCGGGACGCGGGGCGTGCGGTAGAGGCGGGGCTTGCGGGTCTCGCGGACGTGCATGTCGATCTCCTGGGTGGCGAGGCCATTCCAGGCCCTCGGGGAGCCGGCGCCCGGGCCGGTTCCGGGCAGGCGGCTGACCAGTTGTGGCGATTTGCGGGCAGCACGTTGCCGGGGGCGGTCGTGCTGGCCTAGGCTGGCCGCCATGTCACGCATCGTTGCCATCGTCGAAGACGAACCCGCCATCCGCGCCAACACCACCGAGGCCCTGCGCCGCCACGGCTACGGCGTGCAGCCGCTTGCCAGCCGCGCCGAGGCGCAGGCGGCGTTCGCGCTGAAGCTGCCCGACCTGGTGATCATCGACGTGGGCCTGGGCGACGAGCCCGAGGGCGGCTTCGACCTGTGCCGCGACCTGCGCGCGCGCTCGGCCACGCTGCCGATCCTGTTCCTCACGGCGCGCGACTCCGATTTCGACGTGATCTCGGGCCTGCGGCTGGGCGCCGACGACTACCTGAGCAAGGACACCAGCCTGCCGCAGCTCACTGCGCGCATCCATGCGCTGTTCCGGCGCCTGGACTCGCTGGCGGCGCCGCAGGCGCGCGATTCGGTGTTCCGGCTGCGCGGCCTCACGCTGGAGCTCGAGCGCATGCGCGTGAGCTGGAACGGCCTGGAGGTGGCGCTCACCGTCACCGAGTTCTGGATGGTGCACGCGCTGGTGCGCTACCCCGGCCACGTCAAGACGCGCGAACAGCTGATGCGCGAGGCCCAGGTGGTCGTGGACGACGCCACGATCACTTCGCACATCAAGCGCATCCGCCGGAAGTTCCAGGCGCTCGATGCGGCCTTCGACGAAGTGGACACCGTGCACGGCGCCGGCTACCGCTGGCGTGCCTGAGCCGCGCCCATGACCCTGCGCGGCAAGCTGCTGCTGCTTTCGCTGTCCATCCTGGCGCTGCCGTGGGCGGGCTGGCAGTTCGTGCAGCAGCTCGAAGTGCTGCTGCGCCAGGGCCAGGAACAGGCGCTGCTGGCGTCGGCCGAAGCGCTGGCGCGCGGCATCGCGGTGCGGCCGGCGACCCTGCCGGCGTCGGGGCCGGGTTGGTTCGTGCATCGCCTGGCGTTCGCGCCCCGGCTGGATGGTGAGGACGGCGACTGGCGTTCATCCGGCGCCGAGCCGGCGGCCCTGGCGGGCTCAACGCCCTGGCTGCGCGCCAGCGTCGGCCGCGCCAGCGAAAGCCTGCACCTGCTGGTGCAGGTGGACGACACCAGCCGCCAGCGCGGCGAAGCGCACTGGCCCGGCGACCTGGAGTTCGACCGCGTGCGCCTGCGCCTGCTCGGCCGCGGCGGTGAGCTGGTGCTGCGCCTGGCCAACAGCAGCAGCGGCGAGCTGCTGGTGTCGGGCGAGGATGGCCTGCCGCCGCCGATCCGCGTCGAGGGTTTCTGGCGCGAACATGACCAGGGCTACACCATCGAACTCGCCTTTCCGCAGGCGTTCGACGTGCGCGGCCTGGGCATCGAGGCGCGCGACCTGGACGACGCCGGCCAACGTCGCCTGGCCGGCAGCCTCGACGACGCCGGGCCGATCCGTGCCTGGCCGCTGCACGGCTATGCCGGCGCGCTGGAACCGGCGCTGCTGGCGCTGGCGCCGCCTGGCATGCGCGTGCGCCTGGTGGACCGCGAGGCCTGGGTGATCGCGCGCGCCGGCCGCATCCGCGCCGATGCCAGCGAAGAGGACCTGCTGCCGTGGCGCCGCGGCGTTTACCGCGCGCTGCTTTTCCGCGACACGCTGCCAGCGTCTGATGAGGCGCCCGGGGCACCGCGCGTGGCTCGCGCGGAAGTCACGGCCGCGATCGCCGGCCAATCGGGCACGGCCTGGCGTCGCGACCCCTCGGGTGCCCGCCTGCTGCTGTCCGCCGCCGTGCCGGTGAAGGTGGATGGCGAAGTCCGCGCGGCGCTGCTGTTGGAGCGCTCGAACTCCGAAGTCCTGCTGCTGACCGACCGTGCCTTCTCGGGTCTGCTGGGCGTGAGCCTGATTGCGTTCCTGGCCTCGGGCGGCGTGATGTTCCTGTTCGCCTCGCACCTGGGCGCCCGCATCCGCCGGCTGCGCGACGCGGCCGAGCGCGCGCTCGACCGCGAGGGCCGGGTCACGCCCTTCCCGCTGACCAAAGCGCGCGACGAAGTGGGCGACCTCACCCGCAGCTTCGCCAGCCTGCTCGACCAGGTGGCGGCCTACACCGACTACCTGCGCTCGCTGTCGGGCAAACTTTCGCACGAGCTCAATACGCCGCTGGCCATCGTGCGCACGTCGCTGGACAACCTCGACGCCGCCGCGCTGCCCGCCGACATCCAGCCCTACCTGACCCGCGCCCGCGACGGCGTGGAGCGCATGGGCACGCTGGTGCGCACGATGAGCGAGGTGACGCGCATCGAACATGCGATCGAATCGGCCGAGGCCGAAGTGTTCGACCTGCGCGCACTTGTCGCCGACTACGCCGAGGGCCACCGCAGCCTGCTGCTGCCGCGCGACCTGCGGGTGGACCTGCCGGCCGCGCCGCTGCGGCTACGTGGCTCGCCCGACCTGGTGGCGCAGGCGCTGGACAAACTGTTCGACAACGCCCGCGGCTTCTGCCCGCCCGATGGCTGGCTGCGCCTGTCGCTCGCGCCGGAAGGCGACGGCGCGCGCCTCGCGGTGGCCAACCAGGGCCCGCCGGTGCCCGAGGCGATGCGTGCGCGCCTGTTCGATTCGCTGGTGAGCCTGCGCGAAAAGCCCCAGCGCCTGGAAGGCGCCACGCACCTGGGTTTCGGCCTCTACGTGGTCAAGCTGGTTGCCGAACTGCACCGCGGCCACGCCGAGGCGCGCAACCTCCCGACCGGCGACGGCGTTGAGTTCACCCTCCACCTGCGCCCCATGCCCTGAATCCAAGAAAACATACCAGGTACATTTTCAGTCCCGGAGACGGCGCCGCAGGGGCGAAGATATACTGCCGGCCAGCCAAGATCGGGTCGTGAACGTGATTTCTGCCGAAGAGTTCAAGCGCCTCGCGGGCGAGGGCCACAACCGCATCCCCGTGGTGCGCGAAGTCCTGTCGGACCTCGACACGCCCCTGTCCGTGTACCTCAAGCTGGCCGACGGCCCGCACACCTACCTGTTTGAATCGGTGGAAGGCGGCGAAACCTGGGGGCGGTATTCCATCATCGGCCTGCCGGCCCGGCGCACCTACACCTTCCGCGGCCACACCCTGGAAGTGCGCGAGCACGGCGAACTCACGCAAACCCGCGAACTGGCCGACCCGCTGGCCGAAGTCGATCGCCTGCGCGCCAGCTTCACCGTGCCCCGGATGCCCGACCTGCCCGCGTTCACCGGCGGCCTGGTGGGCTACTTCGGCTTCGAGACCATCGGCTGGATCGAGCCGCGCCTGGCCGGTGGCGACAAGCCCGACCAGCTGGGCACGCCCGACGCCCTGCTGATGCTCAGCGAAGAAGTGGCCGTGTTCGACAACCTCAAGGGCCGCCTGTACCTGATCGTGCACGCCGACCCCGCCGAGCCGCAGGCCTATGCCAAGGCCATGCGCAGGCTTGATGAGCTGGTGTACCGCCTGCGCCACTCCGGCCGAAGCTACCCCGACGTGCTCGACCCGTCGCTGCTGAGCGAGCAGGACTTCGTATCGGGCTTCACCAAGGAAGGCTTCCTGGCGGCGGTGGAGAAGTCGAAGGAATACATCCGCGCCGGCGACATCTTCCAGGTGGTGCTGAGCCAGCGCATGAGCGTGCCGTTCCGCGCCCGCCCGGTGGACGTGTACCGCGCGCTGCGTGCGCTCAATCCCTCGCCCTACATGTATTTCCTCGACCTGGGCGGCACCCAGGTGGTGGGCAGCTCGCCCGAGATCCTGGTGCGGCTGCAGGGCGGCGAAATCACCGTGCGGCCCATCGCCGGCACGCGCCCGCGCGGCGCCACGCCCGAGGCCGACGCCGCGCTGGAAGCCGAGCTGCTGGCCGACCCCAAGGAGCGCGCCGAGCACCTGATGCTGATCGACCTGGGCCGCAACGACGTTGGCCGCGTCGCCGAGCCCGGCAGCGTGAAGGTGCCCGACCGCTTCATCATCGAGAAGTACTCGCACGTGATGCACATCGTCAGCGAAGTGCGCGGCACGCTGCAGCCGGGCGTGGGCTTCGCCGACGTGATCAAGGCCACGTTCCCCGCCGGCACCGTCAGCGGCGCGCCGAAGATCCGCGCGCTGGAAGTGATCCGCGAGCTCGAGCCGGTGAAGCGCAACATCTACTCGGGCGCCGTGGGCTATCTCAACTGGTGGGGCGACGCCGACACCGCCATCGCCATCCGCACCGCCGTGATCCAGGACGGCCGCCTTCACGTGCAGGCGGGCGCCGGCATCGTGCACGACTCCGACCCGCAGAAGGAGTGGGAGGAAACGCTGAACAAGGGCCGCGCACTGTTCCGGGCCGTGGCCCAGGCGGCGGGCGGGCTCTAGGCGCGCGGGGTGCAGGGCCTGGGACAGCGGCTGTTCGACCGGTTCCGCCCGCGCCGCGCCGGCCTGCGGCTTTGGCTCAGCCTGAGCTACGGCCTGTTGGCGGTCGTGCTGGTGGGCGCGCTGTCGCTGCTGGTGGAGCGTGCCGCCAGCAACAAACTGCAGCAGGACATCGGCCTGCGCCTGTCGGGCACGGCCGGCGCCCTGGCCGAGCGCCTCGACGAAGGCCTGTACGAGCGGCTGAGCGACATGCGCGCCATGTCCATCATGCCCGGGCTGGACGCGCCGCTGGAAAACCAGGACATGCTGCGCGACATGTTCAGCCTGATGCAGCTGAACTACCCCGAGTACGCCTGGATCGGCGTGACGAACGCGGACGGGCGCGTCCTCATCGCCGCCCGCGGGCTGCTCGAGGGTCAGAGCGTGGCCGAGCGCCCCTGGTTCAAGGCGGCGCTGCGCGACCCCTACCTGGGCGACATCCGCGAAGCGGTGCTGCTGGCCAAGCTGATGCCCCAGGAGGACGGCAAGCCCCTGCGCCTGATCGACGTGGCTTCGCCCATCCATGACGACCATGGTCGCGTGATCGGCGTCATCGGCGCCCACCTGTCGTGGCGCTGGGCGGAGTCGCTGCGCGAATCGATGATGCAGCCGCAGGCCGGGAGCGATGCGGTGGAAGTGTTCGTGCTCAACCGCGACGGCAAGATCCTGCTGGGCCCGGAGCGCTGGCGCGACCAGGAGCTCGACCTGCCCAGCGTGCAGCGCGTGCTGCGGGGCGAAAAGGGCGCCGTGCGCGAGATCTGGCCCGACGGCCGCGACTACCTCACCGGTTTCTCGCCCACCGTCGGCCGCGACGCCGCCGACGGCCTGGGCTGGTCCATCCTGGTGCGCAAGGATTCGGTTGATGCGTTCGCCTCGATCGCCGACCTGCGCCGGCAGATCCTGCTCGTGGCCCTGGCGGTGGCCGTGGGGTTCCTGTTGGTGACCACGCTGATGGCACGCTGGATCGGCTCCCCGCTGCTGGCGCTGGCCGGCACGGCGCGGCGGCTGCAGGCCGGCGACCCCGATGCGCGCTTCCCGGCCGGGCGCGGCTACCGCGAGGCGCGGCAGCTCACCGAGGCCTTCCAGGGCCTGGTGGACGACCTGACCCTGCACCAGCGCGAACTCACGGCCCTGGCCCAGCAGCTGGAGCAGCGCGTGCGCGACCGCACGCGCGAGCTCAGCGAGGCCAATGAACTGCTCGAAACCCTGGCCATGACCGACGGCCTGACCGGCCTGGCCAACCGCCGCCACTTCGGCGACCAGCTGGCGAAGGAGGTGGTGCGCGCGGCCGACATCGGCAAGCCCGTGGCCCTGGTGACGCTGGACATCGACAACTTCAAGGCCATCAACGACCGGTACGGCCACCCCGCCGGCGACGTCGTGCTGCGCCAGGTGGGGATGCTGCTGGAGGAACAGGTGCGCGGCAACGACCTGCTGGCCCGGGTGGGCGGCGAGGAGTTCGCCGTCCTGGCCGTGGAGGCGCCGCTGGCCGACGCCGTCCAGTTGGCCGAAAGGCTGCGCGCCGCGATTGCCGACGCGGCCCCGGTCAGCATTGGCCGCAGCGACGTGAAGGTCACCGTGAGCGTGGGCGTGGCCGTGCTTTGGCCGCGCGCCGGCGACGTACTGCGCACCCCCGAGCGCCTGCTGGCGGCCGCCGACGACGCGCTCTACAGCGCCAAGCGCAATGGCCGCAACCGGGTCGAGGTGGCGGCGCCTTGACGGCGACGGCCTTATACTCGACGCTCTTTCCGGCCCGGCGCTTGCTTCCATGCTGTTGATGATCGACAACTACGACAGCTTCACCTACAACCTCGTGCAGTATTTCGGCGAGCTGGGTGAAGAGGTGAAGGTGGTGCGCAACGACGCGCTCACCGTCGCGCAGATCGCCGCCCTCCAGCCGGGCCACATCGTCATCTCGCCCGGGCCGTGCACGCCCAACGAGGCCGGCGTGTCGCTGGAGGTGCTGGAAAAGCTGTCGGGCTCGGTGCCCATCCTCGGCGTGTGCCTGGGCCACCAGAGCCTGGGCCAGGCTTTCGGCGGCGAAGTGGTGCGGGCGCGCACCATCATGCACGGCAAGACCTCGCCGATCCGCCACACCGGCGTGGGCGTGTTCGCCGGCCTGCCCGACCCGTTCGTTGCCACGCGCTACCACTCGCTGGTGGTGCGCAAGGAAAGCCTGCCCGACTGCCTCGAGATCACCGCCTGGACCGAGAACGAGGACGGCTCCATGGACGAGATCATGGGCCTGCGCCACAAGACCCTGCCGGTGGAAGGCGTGCAGTTCCACCCCGAGTCCATCCTCACCGAGCATGGCCACGACATGCTTCGCAATTTCCTTTCCGGCCGCCGGGCCTGAAGGCCCTCCCACACGAGATGCAGGTTATGCCGATCACTCCGCAGGACGCCCTGCAGCGCATCATTGACCACCGCGAGATCTTCCACGACGAGATGGTGGACCTGATGCGCCAGGTGATGCGCGGCGAAGTCTCGCCCGTGCTCACCGCCGCCATCCTGTCCGGCCTGCGCGTGCGCAAGGAGACCGTGGGCGAGATCGCCGGCGCGGCGCAGGTGATGCGCGAGTTCGCCGCCCGGGTCACCGTGCCCAACCCGCAGCATTTCGTCGACATCGTGGGAACCGGCGGCGACGCTTCGCACACCTTCAACATCTCCACCGCCAGCATGTTCGTGGCCGCCGCGGCCGGCGCCAGTGTGGCCAAGCACGGCAACCGCAGCGTGTCGTCCAAGTCCGGCAGTGCCGACGTGCTCGAGGCGCTGGGCGCGGTGATCGAGCTGCAGCCCGAGCAGGTGTCGGCCTGCATCGCCGAAACCGGCATGGGCTTCATGTTCGCGCCCGTGCACCACCCGGCCATGAAAAACGTGGCGGCGGTGCGCAAGGAACTGGGCGTGCGCACGATGTTCAACATCCTGGGCCCGCTGACCAACCCGGCCGGCGCGCCCAACATTCTGATGGGTGTGTTCCATCCCGACCTGGTCGGCATCCAGGTGCGCGTGCTGCGCCAGTTGGGCGCCAAGCGCGCGATGGTGGTCTGGGGCCGCGACGGCATGGACGAGATTTCGCTGGGCGGCGCCACGATGGTGGGCGAGCTGCGCGGCGAGGAGATCGTCGAATACGAAATCCATCCCGAGGACTTCGGCATTTCCATGTCGGCCAGCCGCAACCTGCGCGTGGAGAATTCCACCCAGTCGATGGGCCTGCTGATGGAGGCGATCGACGGCAAGGACGGCCTGCCCAAGGAAATCGTCGCGCTCAACACCGGCGCCGCGCTGTACACGGCGGGGCAGGCGGTATCCATCGCCGACGGCATCGACCAGGCCCGCGCCGCGATGGCTTCGGGCAAGGCGCGCGCCAAGCTCGACCAGTTCGTCGCGGTCACGCGGCGCCTGGGCGGGAAGTAGGGCGCGATGGCCAGCGATGGCTTCGCCAACACCCCGGCGCCGCCGTACTACACACACCCTGGCCCGCGAGCGCGGCCGCCAGCAGTGGTATGAACATTTCGAGCTGCGCGTGGCCAAGGTCGAACGCGCCTACGGCGGCCCCTGAGGCCGCGCACCCAAGGAAGACAATGAGCGACATCCTGCAAACCATCCTGCGCCGCAAGGCCGAAGAGATCCGCGACCGCGCCGCGCGGGTGCCGCTGGCCGAGCTGGCCGCGCGCTGCGAAGGCCTGGCCGTCACGCGCGGCTTCGCCGCCGCGCTGCAGGCCAGGGTGGCCGCGGGCCTGCCGGCGGTGATCGCCGAGGTGAAGAAAGCCAGCCCCAGCAAGGGCGTGATCCGCCCCGACTTCCATCCCGCGCAGATCGCCGCCAGCTACGAGCGCGGCGGCGCGGCCTGCCTGTCGGTGCTCACCGACGTGGACTTCTTCCAGGGCGCCGACGACTACCTGGTGCAGGCGCGCGCGGCGTGCTCGCTGCCCGTGCTGCGCAAGGACTTCACTATCGACGCCTACCAGGTGTACGAGGCGCGCGCGATGGGCGCCGACTGCATCCTGCTGATCGTGGCGGCGCTGGGCGACGCGGCCCTGGCTGACCTGTCGCACCTGGCGCTGGACCTGGGCATGGACGTGCTGGTGGAAGTGCACGACATCGACGAGCTCGAGCGCGCGCTGCAGGTGGGGGCGCCGCTGGTGGGCATCAACAACCGCAGCCTGCGCACCTTCGAGGTCACGCTGCAGACCACGCTGGACCTGCGCGCGGCCGTGCCCACCGACCGCCTGCTGGTCACCGAAAGCGGCATCGCCACCCGCGACGACGTGGCGCTGATGCGTTCCAGCGGCGTGCACGCCTTCCTGGTGGGCGAAACCTTCATGCGTGCGCCGGACCCGGGCGCCGAGCTGGCGCGGCTGTTCGCCTGAGGCCATGGCGAACGCGGCCGCCACCGTCCTGTTCGACTTCGACGGCACCCTGGTGCGCGGCGACTGCACCGCCGCCTGGCTGCGCATCCAGCTGCGCCGCGACCCGCTGCGGCGACTGGCGGCGGGCCTGAGCTTCCCGTTCCTGGCGCCGGGCTTCGCCTGGTGGCGCAGCGCCTGGCTGCCGGCCAGCTTCTACACCTGGCTGGCCACGGTGGGCCGCACGCAGGAGGCGCTGGCCGAGGCGCGCGAGGACTTCCTGCGCGACTGCGCCCACCGCCGCGACGAGCTGCTGATCCTGCCCGCGGTAATGCGCCTGCGCGCGCACCTGGACGCCGGCTACAACGTGGTGATCGTCACCGGCGCCGAAGCCTCGCTGGCGCGCGAGCTGTGGCGTGCGCTGGGCCAGCCCGAGGTGCGGGTGGTGGGTTCGAGCGTGCGCGAGGCCTTCGGCGGCTGGATCGGCCAGGAGCACACGGTGGGCCCGCGCAAGATCACGGCGCTGGCGCACCAGGGCATCCACCCGCCCTTCGCGGCGGTCTACAGCGACAGCGCGCGCGACCTGCCGCTGCTGTGCGAAACCGCCTGCCCGGTGCTGGTCCGCCCCGACCCGCGCAGCCTGGCCCGCGTCAACAAGCGCCTGCGCGGCGCCTTCGAAACCCTCCTCTGACCCAGTTCGCGCAGATCCGACTCCGCAAGCGCGTGCGCTTGGCGCACGACATGGGGCTCTACGGCGAGCGCCGCCCCACAC
>FSSH01000580.1_pt2 | contig 12160 bp, 10 predicted proteins | sample 1166101 | NCBI WGS metagenome assembly FSSH01 (sample SAMEA32972668, study PRJEB13176) | freshwater metagenome | biome: Drinking water system; feature: Biomass in drinking water that filtered by 0.45 um membrane; material: drinking water | place: USA | collected 2012-12-20 | depth 0 m | reverse complement strand
TTTATTTATGTGGGATTTATAGCAAATATACTGCAACCTTCATTATACATGTTGCGTTGTTGTGATACAGTATTTCATATTCCCCCATAGAAATGATGAATTTGTTGAGATAATCATTGCCAGAATGAGTTTGGAAGGTAGATTCATAGTTACAACCTTTCAAATGTGAGAAAAATACAGATAATTACACGGCACTTAGATATATTGATGAATATATTGAAGAATCGATCATATATATGTATTGAAGAATGGATCAGATATATGTATTGAAGGATGGATTGGATATGTATTGAGAAATGGATTAAATATATAGGACATAGAACAAAATATATGTGATATTTTAAAGCTAATGTGGTCATTCTATCTATTGAAAAATGATTTTTTCAATTGTCATCAGTGTTATAAATATTATTCTTCAGATTATTTTTTGAATCATTATCGAGGATGCACATTAGTAGCGTTGATAAAATCCATATTGATTACAGTTATGATCTTTTTTGTGCCATATGTATGAAAAATATACAAACGGTATCTGAAATTTTACATTATTTTCCTTTAGATTTTAGATACAAACGCCAACATATTCGCGAAAATTCATGCTCAGCGCAATATGAAAATGTTCTGGGTATGAATATTGTCGGCGTAGCAATTGAGTATGGCAATATGGAAATATTAAAATTTGTTTTAGATAAAGGATATGATATGTATACATGGTCAATATATACTAGTGATATATCCATCTTAATGCATATGTACACACCTCCATTTTTATTTTTTAGAGAAAATCAGAGAATAAAAATGATAGAACCTATTATTCGTATGTTATCAGATTATGGTTATAATTGGAACAGAAAATATATTACAAAAAGAAATGTGTCATTTTTAGGAAAAACTATAATTGCGGCTATCGTTGAAACTATTAGTTGGTTTTCATTTCAATTATTTAAATTACTATTGGAAGTCGGCTCCGATCCGTACCACACTATACAAATAATATACCCAGATTCACATTATCATGAATCTTTGGACTATGTAATTGATAACTTGATCGATAATGTGGATACTAAAGCGCAATTTTTGGATTGCTTGGGAAGTTATAGATTAACAACTTCGAAATTATTGTATATGCACTTATTTTCAGTATTATCCATCATTGAGAATGATGAAAATGATAATCAATTTCACGATTATACATTGTATAATTATTTTAATAAATTATTCATGTGGATTTATAGAGATAGGAAATGTATATTTGATGATCGACATCAGCGCGAAACATTTACGACACTGCGTTTTAGAGAATTACTTCAAATAGAATACAAAAATAATTCTCTCTGCCATATGGATGTAAAAGCTCACAAACATATAAAATATCGAAATACACCTAAAAATGTTGATGATAAAAAAATGATAAATAATAAACACTCAAAAATACATCACAGGCATAAAAATATAATTAAAAATATTCATAAGGCGCGGCGTGGAAAATGTTATTCAATTCAACAGATGCATCGTAGTTCCAAAAATAAATATTGAAATAAAACATAGGATGCACAATCAAATAATCTGCGCAAAAATAATAAATAACTAAAACATTTGGGTGTAATAATATTTCAAAACCATTTGAATAATTTATAATTCATAAATTATTGCTAAATCACAAATATTAATTCATATATAAAAATATACACCAAAATTCATTACAACAATATGTAGAGCATAATAAGTAAACAAATTGATATAGGCGGTATCATATCAATGATATGCGCAATTATCAATCACCCACAACTAGATAATCATATAATATTTTATTTTTAAGTGTATTATTATGATTGTTCCTATCGATGTATTGATTAATACGTTGCTTATAAGCGACAACACTGAGACCATTAATAAGCGTTGCATAATCATCATACACCAAATGGTTTAATGTATATTGTTGTTCTATACATTCACATATATTCCTAATACCATGATATGTAAATGAACTATGTTTTATATCAAGATATCTGATGTACTTATTTTTGGTTAATAATTTGACGATATATGTTGCACATTCATCATCCATAAAATTACTTGATAAATCCAAAATATTAATACTAGTATTGTGCTCAATGCTCTTGTAAAGCATTTCCATTTCACCAACATTAATCCCAGATGCGGATAGATAAAGTGCTTTTATACTGTTATTTATTGTCAATGCTTGACATATGGATGACATACGACGTCGTACACAACCATCATTTAAATTTAATGACACCAATGATGTATTTTTGACTAACGCTCGTGATAAATATGATATACCATCTGCCTCATTATTTATTCCACCATTATGCCTTAGATTTAAAAATTTTAAACTTTTATTCATTTCAAGGCCTTTCCCTATATGTACCATATCATAGTTTCTGATCATATTAAATGACAAATCCAAATGAGTTAGCGTTTGATTATTCCTCAACAACATTTTGATATGCTTGGCAACATCTCTATCATGATCACATATATCATTAAATTTCAGATTTAATTTCTTTAACGATCTATTTTCACATAATGATTCCAATAAATATTTGATACCATTGCAATTATTTACGAATCTAAATGTATTAAAAGCATTATATGCATCATTACTATCAACATGCGTATCTTCGTATTCTCTGGTTCTGGTTAAGAAATTGCTACCTATATTTAAAGAATGTATTGTATTGTTGTATTTTAGCATATCAACAACAGCATAGCATAATTGCGGACCAACATAGCATCCTGATATGTTTAATTGTTCTAAAGTATTATTTATCTTAAGAGCAGAGACAATATTATTGATTCCTGATATTTTGATATTGTTACGGCCAATATTTAATTTTAACAATGAATTATTGACTAACAACAATTGTGATATATACATTGCACTGTCATCCGTCAACGAATTAGAATTCAAATTTAAATATTTCACACTTTTACAACGTTCCAATATGTGACAAAGATTTTTAACATTATCGTTGCTAATGTTGCTGTATTTTAAGTTCAATATTGCTATGGTATTGCTATTAATCAAAATATCGTTTATACATGACACAATGGTATTCTTGAGTTGGCATGCAATATTGAACGCACAATTATGACAGGTGTTACTCCCAACAAGTGGTGAAATTGTATATCTTGAATATCTTTCATTTTCTTCAGATATAAAACATGTATTACATAGATATATTATATAACCACAGCACCCTCCAATTGTAGGAAAGTTACACGCGCTATCAATTGATGGCTTTGATAAATCAAGTATTTTGGATTTATAAATTGCAGAATTTTTAAGTTTATGTATGATATCCATTTTTTGTATATATATATTGTTTTAAATATTAACAATTACCATATATATTGTTTTAAATATTAATAATAACCATGCATATGTTAATAACTTACACAACAAGTAAGATATATTTTCGTACTTGCAATTAACAAGTACGAAAATAAAAATGCATGTACAAGAACAACGTAAAATATAGAACAAAATACAAATGCCATTTTAAAGACAATACGCTCATTCCATTTATTGAAAAATGATTTTTTCAACTGTCATCATCATTGTAAATATTATTCTACGGATTATTTTTTGAATCATTATGAGAATGCACGTTAGTAGCACTAATAAAATTCTCATTGGTTATGGTTATGCTCTTTTTGGTGCCATATTTGATGACGATATACAAACAGTATCTGAAATTTTACATTATTTTCCTTTAGATTTCAGATATAAACACAAACATATTTATAAAAAGGATAAAAAAACTCCGTTATCGGCGCAATATGAAAATGTTCTGGGTATGAATATTGTGGGTGTAGTAGTCAAATATGGCAACACGGAAATATTAAAATTTGTTTTAGATAAAGGATATGATATGTACACATGGTCAACATATACTAGTGACATATCTTTTTTAATGCTCATGTACAAATCTCCATTTTTATTTTTAAAAGGAGATAAGGGAATAAAAATGGTAGATTCTATCATTCGTATATTATCAGATCACGGTTATAATTGGAACAGAAAATATATCACACGAAGCAATGTGTCATTTTTAGGAAAAATTATAATTACAGCTATCGTTGAAACTATTAATTGTTTTGAATTTCAATTATTTAAACTATTATTGGATGTAGGTTCAGATCCATACCAAACAATCCAAATAATATATCCAGATTCATGCTATCCAGATTCATGCTATCACGAATCCTTGGATTATATGATTGATAACTTGATCGATAATGCGTATACTAAAGCACAATTGTTGGATTGCTTGGAAAGTTATAGATTAACGACTTCGAAATTGTTATATATGCACTTATTTTCATTATTATCTGTTATTGAAAATAATGAAATTCAATATCAACCATATGATTATTCAGCATATCATCGAATTTATAAATTCGATGATATGTTGTTTTATAGAAGTGACAAATGCATATTTATAAATCGGCGTCAGCGCGAGCACGAGCGCGAGCGTGAGCGTGAGGAAGTTGATTATGCAATGCCATTTATATTACTCTATACACCCAAAAATACCGATGATATAAAAATCATAAATAATAAGCCTTTAAAAATATATAATAGACATAAAAGTGTGATTAAAAATATCCATAAAACACCACACAGAAAATGTTACCCGATACAGCAGATGCATCGTAGTTCTAAAAGTAAATATTGAAAAAAAGTGTAGGAAAATAGTTGTATGAATAAATGCACAAATAATCTAAGTGCACAATAACAAAAAACTCAAAATAGCACTAACTAGCATTTTGTAACATTAATATTCTGAATTCATTCGAATAATTTATGAACCATAAATTATTTACAAATTGCGCATTGCAAAAATTGAGATTAGGGTAAATATAGAAAGTATGTGGTCTACTTAAATACCTGAAAAATCATGAAAATTGGGGATACAATACATACTATCAATATGGAATTTTCAATTTTTGGAAAAAAATCAATTGCAACGCGCGGATGTGTTTATTCCATTTATTGAAAAATGATTTTTTCAATTGTTGTCATCGTTGTAAATATTATTTGTCGAGTTATTTTTTTTTGTTTTTTTGAATCATCATCGAAAATGTATGTTAGTAGTGCTGATAAAATTCACATTGATTATAGTTATGATCTTTTTTGTGCCATATGTGAGGAAGATATACAAACGGTGTCTGAAATTTTACACTATTTTCCTTTAGATTTTAGATTTAAGCGTATTCGCACAAATGGTACACTATTTCCGCGGTCTGAACAATATCAGAGTATTTCAGGCATGAATATTGTCGGTGTAGTAGTGGAGTATGGCAATACGGAAATATTAAAATTTGTTTTAGATAAAGGGTATGACATGTATACATGGTCGATGCGCGCTAGCGATATATCTATTTTGATGTATAAAAGTATGTTTTATTTTTTTCGGGAAAGCTGGGGCATGAAAATCATCGAACCAATCGTTCGAGTATTGTCAGATTATGGTTACAATTGGAATAGAAGATATATCACGGAAAAAATTGTACTGTTTCAAAGAAAATGTATGATTACAGCCATAGTTGAAACTATTGGTCGCCGTACATTTCAATTATTTAAATTGTTATTGGAGGTGGGTTCAGATCCACACCAAACAATCCAAATAATGTATCCAAATTCGCACCATCAAGAATCCTTGGATTATGTGATTGACAACAACATCGATAACGCTAACGCGGATACTAAAACACAATTCTTCAATTGTTTAGAAAGCTATAGGTTGACAACTTCTAAATTATTATATATGCACTTATTTTCATTGTTATCTATCATTCAAAATAATGAAATTGGATATCAACCACACGATTATACAGCAGAGCGCGTGGAATTTGGGGAATCATCGATGTTCGAGTGGCTTTATAGAAATAACAAGAGCATATCTAAAAATGGAGATAAGCATGAAATATTTACGACACCACATTTTATAAAATTATGTCGAAGGATATATGAAAATGATCCTCCCCGCTACACAGACATAAAAGCCTACAAAAGTACAAAATATCGAAATACACTGGACAATGACAATGATACAAAAATGATAAATAATAAACCACCGAAAATGCACAACGAGCGTAAGAATATAATTAAAAATATTCATAAAATACCACATAGAAGATGTTATTCAATTCAACAGATGCACCGTAGTTCCAAACATAAATCTAAATAAGATGTAGAGAAAATAGTTGTATGAAAAAATAATCCAAGTTGGTGCAAATAGCACTAAAATATTTTATGACATTAACATTCCAAATTCTTTCGAATAATTTATGGTTCATAAATTATTATCAAATCCCCGTATTGCAAAAAATTGCGATTATGGTAAATATAAATACCTATAATGCACAAACAACACATATAACAACCCATACAAACCCAAAAAATACTGCTAGCGGTGTATTGGCTGTGCATACTGAACATTGACTACCATTACTACCACGTCCATCGTTGAATTCACAACATGAATGATTGCTGCACTTGTGTTGTCTGCAATACATACTATTGTTGTGGGTTTCATTTTTACAATTTTTATATTGACAAATATGTATGGTACATTTGTTATGACCAGTACACCCACCCATAGGACAGATATGTTTTAAACAATAATCATATTCGCCAGCTACAGCGGATGTGCATAGATCAACACCGCAAGGGGTTACTCGGTGATCTGAAATATCCATCCTTTTATCATGCAAACTCATTATTTAATAATAACAACGATAATTCAATAAGAGAAATTAATTGATATGATTCAATTTTATGTTAAATACACAATCAAAAAATCATTTTTTCCATAGTGATGTTTTATCGTCTGTGATGTACATTTTTATTTACAGTTTCAGGCAGGATATATGAATTTAAAATCTCAAGGAGGATGATACAAATAGAATTTAAATTCTACAATACCTTAAAAATAAACACCATCAAAAAACATTTTTGTTGTTTAATTCTTGTTTATAATGTCAATAAAAGTGATTTTTTAAACTCATCTTTCCTATAAAAATATCGTCATCATGGAAAATTATTTCATCTATGATCATCATACAAATGATATTCCAGACAATATCACACATCTGACATTTGGTAGAGACTGTGATCAACCAGCGTGGCGGGCGCTTTAAGGCGCTTATTTCAAACCATTTACCACCAAATATAACACATCTGACATTTGGTAGGGATTACAATCAACAAACCACTTACCAACAAGCATAACACATCTTATTTTTGGTTATTTTTATAATCAATCAACAAATGACTTACCATCAAGTATAACACATCTAACTTTTGGTGGCAACTATAATCAACCAGCGTGGCGGGCGCTTTAAGGCGCTTATTTCAAACCATTTACCATCAAGTATAACACATCTTACTTTTGGTTACAATTATGATCAACCAGCGTGGCGGGCGCTTTAAGGCGCTTATTTCAAACCATTTACCATCATCCATTACTCATCTCACTTTTGAGTTTCATTATAATCATATAAGCGATCATTTACCATCCTCAATTACTCATCTTACTTTTGGTTATCTTTACAATCAACCAAACAACGATTTACCATCATCCATTACTCATCTTACTTTTGGTTATGGTTATAATCAACCAATCATATTCCCAACACACTTAAAAAACCTCATATTTAATAGTAAAATTGAGCGATATGTTGATGATCTATATGACCTATATGAGCTAACCCATACAAGTATTTTGGCACCTAGGATGATGAACCATGTTGAAAAAAATAAACATAATTTAAAGATGAAATCGTTGATGTTTTTAGATTCTTGTTTGTAATATCAACAAAAAATGATTAAAAATCCAATCTTTTGAATGAAAATACCATAACTATGGAAGAAGAATATTTTATTTATGATAACAACACCAATGATATTCCAAACAATATCACCCATCTTAAAACTGCGGATGGTTTTAATAGAGTATTAACTATACCCAATCATATCACCCATCTAACTTTTGGTTATTATTATAATCAACCAACAGACCATTTACCATCAAGTATAACACATCTGACATTTGGTGATCTTTATGATCAACCAACAAATCATTTACCATCATCCATTACTCATCTCACTTTTGGGTTTCGTTACAATCAACCAACAACACAACTACCGCGGAGCATTACTCATCTAGCTTTTGGTTATTATTATGATCAACCAACCAACGATTTACCATCAAGTATAACACATCTGACATTTGCTGATCTTTATGATCAACCAACAAATCATTTACCATCATCCATTACTCATCTCACTTTTGGGTTTCGTTATAATCATATAAGCGATCATTTACCATCCTCAACTACACATCTTACTTTTGGTTATCTTTATGATCAACCAACAAATCATTTACCATCCTCAACTACACATCTTACTTTTGGTTATTATTATAACCAACCAACCAATGACTTACCATCAAGCATAACGCATCTAACTTTTGGTGGTAATTATAATCAACCAACAGACCATTTACCATCAAGTATAACACACCTTACTTTTAGGGGCAACTATAATCAACAAACAATGCAACTACCGCGGAGCATTACTCATCTTACTTTTGGGTTTCATTATGATCAACCAACAACACAAATACCACCGCACTGCACTCATCTTACTTTTGGTGATTGTTATAATCAGCCAATCAACAATTTACCACGCACAATTACTCATCTTACTTTTGGACTACATTATAATCAACCAATTATATTCCCAACACACTTAAAAAGTATCTTATTTTATGGTACATTCGAACGATATATTAATGCTCTATGTGAACTACATGAATTAACCCATATACGTAATTCTGAACCTAGGATCATAAACCATGTTGAAAAAAATAAACATAATTTAAAGATGAAGTCGCTGATGTTGTTAGATTCTTGTTTATAATATCAACAAAAAATGATTAAAAACCCGATTTTTTGAATGAAAATACCATAACTATGGAAGAAGAATATTTTATTTATGATAACGATACCAATGATATTCCAAACAATATCACCCATCTTAAAACTGCAGATGGTTTTAATAGATTATTAACTATACCCAATCATATCACCCATCTTATTTTTGGTTATTATTATAATCAACTAACCAATGACTTACCATCAAGTATAACGCATCTAACTTTTGGTTGTAACTATAATCAATCAACAGACCATTTACCATCAAGTATAACGCATCTAACTTTTGGTGTTGATTATGATCAACCAACAAACCATTTACCATTAAGTATAACACATCTTACTTTTGGTTACAATTATGATCAACCAACAAACCATTTACCATCATCCATTACTCATCTCACTTTTGGGTATTATTATAATCAACCAACGACACAACTACCATCAAGTATAACACATCTTACTTTTGGGTTTTGTTATAATCAACCAACGACACAACTACCATCAAGTATAACACATCTTACTTTTGGTGCTAATTATAATCAACCAATCAATGACTTACCATCAAGTATAACACATCTTATTTTTGGATATGATTATAATCAACCAACCAACCATTTACCATCAAGTATAGCGCATCTTACGTTTGGTAGTTATTATGATCAACCAACCAACCATTTACCATCAAGTATAACACATCTTACGTTTGGTTATCATTATAATCAACCAACCAACGATTTACCATCATCAATTACTCATCTTACTTTTGGTTATTATTATAATCAACCAACAAATCTACCCAATAGCATAACACACCTGACTATTGGTAATGATTATAATCAGATAATCAATAAATTACCTTGTAATTTAAAATATATTCATTTTAGGATGGATGATAACAACAATTTAAATTTGCCTTTTATGGAGCCCGACCATTTTGGGTTTGATGATCATCAAATTTTACCGCCTTCTATAGAGGCCGCCTACTTTGGAATGTGGACGCATAAGACACCGCCGCAACATTTTTTCGAAAATTATCTTGATCAACTGTATGCTAATTATAATCTGCGATTTTCAAATATACCTGACCTGAAAATGATTGTACATATTGATAACAATAAATATAATTTGGAGTTGAAATTAACCACACTATTGGATATTATTATTTAGAATTTGTGATAAAATTAATTTGTGGTAATATACAATGATATATTACCACAAATAATATTATATTTATTATTTAGATTTATTTTTAATCAAAGATATCCTAATTCATGTCTCAAGTGAACAACATTATCATAAATAATATTATGTTATTATTTATTTTTAATCAAAGTTATTTTAGCTCGCGCCCCAAATAAACAGGACTATCATAAATAATATTATGTTATTATTTATTTTTAATCAAAGATATTTTAACTCGCGCATCAAGTAAACTATCATAAATAACTAGGGAACCAAAAAACTCAACACAGCTGATTTTTGTGTTTGAGCAATCTGAGTTTATTTTAATCCCAGTTATTGTTTAATGATAATTTATGATCGAAAAAAATTCCAAATTAAATCTTGAATAATTTTATTATTCAAAAATACAAAGATCACCAATTAAAATACCATTAAATTTAAACGAGTTTGTGAACTCAACTCATAGTGTTGGACGGCATATGTGATACATGTTGGGAGATTTTCTAGTACATAACTCGTGCTATTATTCACATTATCTATTGATCGTGATTAATTTAATATTTGATTCATCAACAAGTATCATATACCTCAAATTGTCCAGGACTATCAGTAAACTCATGTGTTGTGTTGAATTTACTGAATTTTCAAATAGTTTTTTGGTTCCCTATGAATAACAAATGTATGTGTTATACTTCTCCATGTTCTTTATCTGAAAGATTTTCTGAGGATTCTAGCAAAATGATGTCAATATCTGATGGTGAATCACTATTTATTATTTGATGAGGTTCGATGTTATGTTTAGCATAACGAATAATAAGATATATAACAAATGTCAAACCAACCAACACTATTCCACCAACAACATATCCAATTAAATTACTATTGTCATATGGCTCGTTTTCAGGTCCATCAACATCACCATCTTCATCAGGTAATGCATCATTACCATCATCATCAACTACTGGCGTTTGATGTTTATCATGACAAAATTGAATATTTTCTATGGCCATATCCACAATACTATTTCCGTAGATTTCTCTCTTCTCAGATTCGACATTATCCCACAACATGGTTCCCATCTCTTGATTCCATTTGCCATATGCCATAATGATATTCCCAACAATATTTTTATTGTGATTGGGAAGTATGGATTGCTTGGTATCTACGATATGCTCAATATTGTAGCATGATTTTGAATTCCCTTGTAGACATTTAAATTTACCATCAATACACCAACTTCCTTGACACTCAATGTTATTATCTGACAATAATTTAATATATTGTTCTCGACGTTTTGAATTATCACTGCTAAGGGCGGTACATCGATGTTTATCAAGAAATGTATCTGGTAGATAGAATGTATCATGAAAATGACCAGCTTTCCATTGGTCATATGTTTCTGTATGTAATGCAGTTGATGTTCCTGCTGCATCAATGCAGCATGCAGCATATACAATAATAAATAAAAATGGTAACGATCTGCACAACATCTTTTATCCCCAAAATAATGGCTTATAAATTCAATTATGTCATGGACGATTTTTTAATGGCTAAATGACCAGATATAAGGCGCGTGCAGGCCAAAAATATACAAGGCGAGGTCTCGAAATAATATAAACAAGACCCTATAACAATTTAAAGTGGGCGATTAGGGGTTAATAATGTGCACTCATGTATGATTTATTCATTTTATAAAAATAAAATGGCATATAAAATATATAATTATATATGCATTGTTTAATTTGACTTGTAATTCAAATGAAAATCTTTGGTTTATATTTCTATGAGATTGACATCTCTGCTTACATATCATTTTCATTTTATAGTCCTTGGACTCTATATATGATACTAAAATCAATGACAAATTAATCATAATCAATAGATAATATGAATAATAACACAAGTTGTGTACTAAAAAATGTTTTAGTATCATATATACCGGCCGGCATTATTAGTTAACGTCTAATGGTTCGGGTAGTTGGGTTTAAATTGAACCATTTTTAGA
>FSSH01000450.1_pt1 | contig 12162 bp, 6 predicted proteins | sample 1166101 | NCBI WGS metagenome assembly FSSH01 (sample SAMEA32972668, study PRJEB13176) | freshwater metagenome | biome: Drinking water system; feature: Biomass in drinking water that filtered by 0.45 um membrane; material: drinking water | place: USA | collected 2012-12-20 | depth 0 m | reverse complement strand
ATATATCTGTTGGATCGTTTTAAAATGAAATTGATGTCACTAGCAACCTGCGATTGGGAATGGTCAATAGTAATGACCAAAACTATTTACGCGTCTAGCAGGAGGATAAAAATGTTGTATTAAAAAATCCACCAACGTCATCATTTTCAATTCAATATTATGTTTATTTTTTGATATATGTTGTTGTAACCATGTATCATCATTATATGTGTACAAAAAATTATAATTATTTATTAATTGAATTCCAATCATTGGACTAACATGTCCTACGCCCATAAATAAAAAAATCAACCCCATCGGCAAGATCAAATTGCGGTTGAAAGAATTACAGATAGTTAAATGAGTAACACTAGATGGTATATCAATATCTTGATCAAAAAGGGTTCCAAATGACACATCAACAATACCTTCATGTAGAGTTGTTGGTTGATTATAACCAGACCCAAATATTATTTTTTTAACAGATGTTGGTAGCGATATTGGCCTATTATATTGTTCACCAAAATATATTTTTTTCAATGATGAAGGTTGATCAATATGTATATCATTGTTAAATTCATCAGAAAATTTAATGAATTCGACACTTCGAGGTATTATTATTGGTTGGTTAAAACTGCGGGTAAATACTACAGTTTTAACACTTTCTGGGAGTAATATCTCAGAATTAAATTCATCAAAGCATACATGTTTTAGTTGTGTACATTGGCGCAAATCTGTGGGTCTATCATAGCTTACGCCAAAGCTTACCTTCCTAAGTCTGTGACAATTATCAAAAACCGTGGGTTGGTTGTAATGAACACCAAATACCACATTTTTAATGCTTGCTGGTAAAATGGTGGGTTGATTATATTCGTAACCAAAATGTATGTCCTCGACATATGATGGAAATGTGGTAGGTAAATTATATTTATTTGGAAAACATATATATTTTAAGCTAGTTGGTAATATTAATGTACTGGTCCATACACAATGTGGTGAAATGTATAAACGTTTTAATCCATTATTCAATATTATGGGGTGTTCAATCTTATATGAACAGATATCCAATGTTTTCAACCGGGGTCCCAGTATGGTTGGTTGATTATATTTTCCACTCAGTGACAAATATTTAATTTTTGCCGGAAATGTTGTAGGTTGATTATAAAATTCTCCAAAATTAACAGATTTAATATTTTCTGGAAGATTGGTGGGTTGATTATAGTGACCTCTAAATTTCACCGTTTTGAGCGTTGATGGTAATTGTATAGTATGATTAAATCGGTAGCCAGTATCTAAATATTCCATATCGCCAGGTATGGATATTGGATGGTTAAAACACCCACCCAATACTAAATGTTTGACACTTGGAGGAATATTTATAGGATGGTGAAATGAATCACTAAATATTAAATATTCGATATGTGGTGTCAATACTATTGGTTGATCAAATGCTACACCAAATTCGACGTATATGGTACCGTTGGGTAATATTATAGGATGATTAAATCGATGACCACATTTAACATGCGTAACGCTTGGTGGTAATATTATGGGTTGATTAAAATAAAATCCCATTTCAAGATATTTTAATTGCGGAGGTAATTCAATGGATGAATTGAAATTGGCATCGAATAGAACATGCAATACATCTTGTGGTATAGATGTTGTATGTTCATATACTATATACGCACTACTATCTGGAGGAAACATTTTTTTTATTAAATGAATAACGTTATTATTCATTTTTAATGGATTTTATATGACTTTTTTTGTATGAGTTTTTTAATATGAGTTTTTTAATATGAGTTTTAATATGAGTTTTTTAATATGAGTTTTAATATGAATTTTAATGAGTTTTTTAAAGGATATCCGTAATATTATCCAACAATAGTTGTGTCATTGATTTATAAATCAATCTATTTCTTCTTATTATTTTATTTAATGGCATATCGAAATCAATATCGGTGTTACCGAGATCAATAATAGTAGTGTTGTCCATCAACGCTGATGCAATAATATCATATTGAACGTAATCAAATTTGAAACGAGAGATTCCCAGCACCCTCAAGGTGTTATTTTTACGTAAAAAATCGGCAATAATGGTGGCCATGGGCAATGTCATTTTTTCTGCGTCCCAATACTTGGGGTCCATAATATATATAAACCCATTTGATGAATTTAAATATAACTCTTCAACATTTGGCATGGATTGAATTGATTGTAGTATTGGGTATATTGTATTGTGATCATGAAATGATCTGTCATTTAAATTCAATATTTTTAGGCTGTTTAATGATTTTAAGCTGATTGATAAATTATCAAAATTCTGTTTTCCGATTAACCCTGGTGATATTTTAAGTTGTTCCAATGATATTGCTGATGATAAATGATCACAAAACATATGTATATTGGTGTCGGTGGGCATGTTAAATGCTGAATCAAATGTTGCTGTCTTTATGTAAGGTGATAAAATTTTGTATGTTGGTATTCCGAATGGTGCTTCCAAATGTTTGATGGTATCATTTTGAATCAGAGCAGCGGATAATTGTTCCAGCAGCCCAACAGGATATAGATACATATCACCGAACAGATATAATGTTTCTAGTGATGTTGTATGTTTAATTCCTTTAATAAAATTATTAAGATCAGTAATCGTTGATTTATCTTCATATTTATAATCATAAACCCTCCTTCTATTTTGAATTCTAAATCCCAGAAACGATATACCCAATGCTTTGAATGGATATCCATTTTTGAACGCTTTAAAAATGGTATGTTTGATAGATTTATCAGAAATAATGGATCTGTCATCATAGCTGTTGGTTGAATTGTTAGCTAATGTTATGATTTCAGGCGTTAAACCATCATATATTTTAGTTGTTTTAGATGTAGTTGTTTTGGATGTTAATATTTTAGATGCTGGTTTAGATGTAGCTATTTTAGATGTAGTTGTTTTGGATGTTAATATTTTAGATGCTGGTTTAGATGTAGCTGTTTTAGATGTAGTTGTTTTGGATGTCGATATTTTAGATGTTTTACCACGAATAAAATTGTTGATGACATCCATTGGTAATTCATTTTCAATTCTCGAGATTAATACATCTTTATTTCCTGATAAAAGTAATCCATGTGTTCTTAACAGTGATTTTAATTCTACAATGGTATATTTGCTTAAATTCACGCTTGACATATATTTATATATGGACAATATTTTTGTTGTTTTTTTTGGAATATCCATTATATGTAATGGGAGATTAAAAATATGCCGTCAGTTTATGTGTGGATTTATTATAGAATTTATATTTTTATAAGTTTATTATGGTCTTCAAAATTTTAATTTTTGATAATGTTAGCAATTTGTGGCTGATGTTGTATTTGATCCTTGCAGCCATTGTATGACATGTTCAAAATGTGCTATTGATCATCAACATACCACACATACACTCACATGTCCGATGTGTAGGGTCACTGTTGATCACACAGTGACACTTAAACCATTCTTTTTCTTGTAAACATAAACAACAATCATTTATCCAATAAATAATAGCTAATATTTATCAACCAACAATATAAAATATCTCATTGATAGATATTTTTAATTTTTTCAAACAAACAGTTATGCAACACATAATAGTTATATATGTCACAGTAGTTGTTTACACCCTTAGTAAATCCTCAAAATCGGTTTAAAGATATCAATTGTGTTCATTCGATGTCTCCGCTTGCAGACCAATTTAAATTTTGAACAATAGTGCAAGCGGGACTGTGACGCATATAATATTTATCAACCAACAACATAAAATATCTATCAATAAGATATTTTAATTTTTTCAAACAAACAGTTATGAATATTCGTCAGCATTTAGACGTTAACTATTCAATGGAGATCGAACATGGTTTAGTAACATCCACATCGTATCGTTTACAATCACCAGCATTAGGTGCTTTGCCATTCCATGTAAAAGTTTGTTTATAATAGATTGACAAGTTAATTATACCATCTTCAGATTCACCATGGATATCAAATCTGAGATCAGCGAATTCAAGAGGGAGTCTTGTGGTATAGCCACAAAAAAATATTTTGGGGCATAAATATGTCAACGTATCCGAGCTGGATGGCTTATATTCATCTGCATTATCTCCATCAAAATAATTGATGATTTTATACAAAGCTTCATCGTACCGAGGTAAATGATCTCCTGATACCATTCCAAAAGTTCTAACATAAAACACTTTTTGGTTATTATTTAGCAATCGCAACAAGCTATCTTTAGCTTGATCATTTGTAAAAACAACATCATTGCTATCCAACAATACCTTCAACAATATTTCTTGTGTCCTATGATTATTAAACTTTTCTGTAGATTTGCATATATAGTATTGATTCATGATATCGTCTTTCTTTTCCAGAAATTCCCCCACAGTAGCACAACCATAAAGATCAAGTTTACCATTATCATGACTATGATGGTCCCAACATTCAATAAAAGTTGGTTCATAATTAGGTGTTGCCAAAAATGTTGGAATATGATAGATGGCTCTACATGGAAATGGATTCCATATCCATCCGCCCACATACATGTATTCACGATCATCAAACATTTCATAATGTTCAATAAACACATCAAATAGTCGATCGTTATGAATAACGGAACCATTGTCAGTATTAATAATACTAATGACACTATGTTCTAGGTTAAACAGATGAACCACTTGCCCATTAATCTCAAAATATTCCAATAGAAGATAATCGTGATGTGATGTTCGATAATTATTTCTTTTGAGTGTGTATAGTAGCTTATCGTCCTTATAAAAATAAACCTTCATGGGGGTTTCGTAGTCTTCTATGTCTTTTTCGTCTTTTTCGTCTTCTATGTCTTTTTCGTCTTCTTTGTCTTCTTTGTCATCAAGTTTACCATATGTCCATTTGGCAGTATAGTTTTTATAGCTTCGTGATTGTTCAGAATGTGCGCTCATATTGATTTGATAATAATGTTTTATTATATTTTTAGTAGCAACAACTAATCAATTTTGTTAAAACATCTTGAATATTTTTTAAATATTTAAAATGACAAGTGCAAGTGGATCAAATCTGGTTAATATATTATCAGAACAGCGTGTAACAGATCTAAAATCATTATTGTCACAACTAAAATCGATAGATGGATCTATTAAATTGGTTGGTAACAAAGAAGAACTTTTGAACAGAATTGTCGATGTATATAGATCCAATCCAACAGCGGTGCCAATCATAAATAAAGCTGTTGGTTTAAAATTTTCTAAACGGAATGTGATTCCAAAATCAGACGCGATAATATCAGATAAGATGTATAGTGAAGATGAATGTGCGACCTTCAGGTCCAACCCTTCAAGAAATCCAAAGACGGGTTATCCTATCAAAACCACAGGGGCTGTCTATAAAAAGATCGTTGAGATATGTGGAAATCCAGAATTATCATCGATATCCGTCATTTCACTGAATGAGTCAACCCGCAAATCACCCACAATACCTCTTCCAGAAAAAACAACAATTTCACCGACTAAAAAAACAACAACTTATCAAGCCAAAAAACAAATAGATAAAAATACTGTGATACCATTACCAAAAACCACAAACAAGACCATAATTAAATCAAAAATTAAAACAAAAACATTTGATGATTGGTCCACCATTAGTAAAGTACCTCACGATCAACCATTCGAGATCAGTAATCTTATCTGTGCTCATTTTTTAGGATCTTATCGAGAATTTATAAATGAAGAATCGACATGTTCAACAGTATCCAACAAAATATCAAAATCGATGATTCGTGTAGCAGCCACTCGAATATTTTCGAACCCTGCCCAATCTATTATGGAATTACCTGTCAACAGCATTGATTCATATAGAAGAATGAGAAACATGAATGTTTCAATAGGTAAATTTGGAATGGGATTCTTTTCGTTCTTATATTGGTTGATAGGGCATCATCAACGATCAATATATATTCATTCTAAATATGACAATGCAGAATATTTATTTCGAATCTTTGAATTATCAGGTAATTTAATGGGTGAATTTTTAAAATTAAATGTCGATCCAAAAACTAGATCGTATGACGACATCAGACCCATTATCAATTGTTCATTGATGAAAAATCATGGTACCGCCATCATGCTTATTGGTTCTTCGAAAATAATAGACGACCAACAGTTTATACAACAACTTCGTCGTTTAAGTTTTGTATCTGATGTCACATATAATATTGGCGCCATTTCACACGGCAGATCATCGCCCACTGCAGATATAGAGATCGAGATCACCAAAACACATGTTGCGATTGTTGATGGCGCTGAAGGAATATCGTTGCCAGTGCTATTTAATTCACTATTAATACCAAGCATCAGTACCAAAACACTAACTGCTGTTATTCCCGATCAATTTAATCACCAACCTTCCAGAGTATTTCATAATACAACATATGGTCTATATAGCAACCTTTATCCACAACCAAATGCTACACATAAGGCATCACCAGATGATCTGTTAAGTGGGCTAATGATCACTGTTGGTGATGTTATTGTTGTATATCAGTTGAAGATAGATCAACCCAACGATGATGTTGTATTTTTAATATCGTTGCCCCTCAATACTCCTCTACCTGTAAGCCGTGATGACGTTATTATCAACCCCGATTCCACCACTTATGATATCTTTAGATCCACTGCCATAATGTTGGCACATATGTGTGTGAACGAGCAGTATGATCTTAGCTTATATTTTAAATATCTTCGTGCATATGCCGTCTACAGTGGTCAATCATCGATCTATAATATTATTGATGATGTACATCAATCGGTGGTGGATCGTTCAGATATCATCTTTTTACCAAACAAAAAGATCGCAACAGTCCTAGGTGCATATCTACCATACAAGATGGTTTACTTAGCAGATGTACCAATGATAAGGTCATATAGTTTGTTAAATGATGCCATTAATGAATATCTAGACCACATAGGATTCGATGGTAAATCATATTTTAGAGATGTTGTTATTGTACCATTATTGGGTCTAAATTCATCTCCTATTGAAGAATATCAATACATTTTTGTCGATCAAACGATGATTGAGCAACCACATTGGGAAACAAGCCTAGCTAGTTCATTTGATAAGAGAATTTTAAGAACCATTGATGATAAAATACCACTAGTGCTGGATACTTTTTGGAAAGAACTTGATGCGTTTTCACCATTTGTCAACATCTATTCTCTGGGATGTCACAAGATTAACGTTAAGAAATTAACAACTATTTATGTGGAATATATCAATAATTTATATTCAGTTATTGAAGCCAAATTGAGCACATTATCTGTTAATATAAATACAAGGGTAACTCTAGAAGGTATGCATCCCCTTGTTGGATGGATTAATAACTCAGCAACATTAACAATGGCATTGAAATGGTTAACAATATGTATATTAGCTATCACTTATTTTGATATATTCGCCAACAGTGAAAACGACACCAAAGAATATATTCAACAATTGATCATATTTATGTCTTCATTTAATTTTGATGTTACATATGGGCAATTCAATTGGCTATATCTTAACCACACTCACTCATTAGACAGCCCATTAACCTCTAATCCTGCTCGATCACCGATTAACAATATGTATAACGCTCATATTGATGATCCAAAATTTAGATCAATGACCATGTTATCATGTTTCGAGGCTCTTAAAAATAATAATGTCAAAAATTTACACAAATATGGTACAACATTTATTATTAATATATTTCACAACCGATTTTTTATGGCAAATATTGAATTTAACAACAACACATATTTGGGATTGGTAGATAAGATTATAAGGACCATGGATAGCTTGATGGAGGGTCATAGGATATTGGGTATATTTAACAAATATATACGTACACAATATCGCGACCTTGTAGAAACTCTGAGGATCTCATCAGCTGAAAGAACACTTCAAGCATTTGAATTTCTTGGTAGATTAGCATCAGATGATGTAATCCATTATATATTTAGAGAAATGAGACACAAATATGGCCGAGAGTTTTTTACCGAATGGCAAAATGAACAACCATCAACCATTACTACCACAAAATACGAAAAAATATTTTATGAACCTATGGTGCAGTCATTAACTTTATATCTTGCTAGTAAAAATACAATCTCGATTCAATGTTCAACACCAGTAAGTTTGAAATATTCACATAAATTTACAGCCAATCAGCTCATCGATTATGTATTTTCTCATGATGTTAAAGTTAATAACCGAACTGATCTTGATAAATTGTTAAAAAATTTGTCAAACTATAGATATAATGGACATCTACAGTTTCAGTCAGTACAGATCGCTGTCAATGAAGGCACCACCAAACCGTTCGTGCCTGCAGTATTGACGGAACTGGTACAAAATTCGACAGATGCTATACGAAATGCTTTAAACAATGACCTAATGGTTGATACCACTATTGAAATTTCTTTATGTAAAAATGATGACCATATTGTTCTCCATGTTAACGATGATGTTGGTATACCTTATAATGCGCTGTTGAGCTTATGGATTCCTTTTCTCAGCAGCAAAAGTACTGAAGACCTGATGTCCACTGGTGAGATGGGAACCGGATTTTTCAATGTATATCGACAACCATATACCAGATATGTCGAGATTATTACAGGTGATCTGGCAATTCGTGCAACACCTGTGGTGGTTGGTGGTCGAGTAATGGATATTGAGTATGAGGTAGCTACTAACCAACAAAATTTTAAAGGAACAAGCATAAAAATCATCTTTAATGATATGCCACCTGAAGAGCGTATCAGAGTTGAAGTGGATATCAATATCTTTGTTCACAACACATTAAGTATTATTCCATATCCCATCCGTTACAACGGCACTGAAGTTCATACAGATACCATCACCATATTTGAGACTCCGGCGACCACTCTCAAAATATCACAAAAAAATATCACATCAACCATCACTACCAATGGTATCCCTTTGGGTGATTTAATTACATACCTCAACAGTATGTTTTATAATATATCACCTGATCTATACATGAATGTGATCATAGATCTGAAGAAGGGCTATTATATTCCTGTTCAAAGCAGAAACAGGTTGGCAGCTCATCCTGAACAACTACAAATCATTAATTACATCATCATATCCATATATCAAGTCATACTATATATGATGTCTAGTACTGCATACAATAATGATTTGATAAGAAAATATATGCCAAATATTGATTCTATTGCTGATATCAATGAATTTGTTGGTTGGTATGGCTCTAGGGAAGTACTATATAGTGTACATGACAAACGTTACAATAGGGACAAATGGTTAACCGAAGTTAATGGTATATATGCCAGAAGAGGTCGCCAAATTAACAACATATCTATTAATTATATCATCCAATCGGTGATCAGAATGTATAGACAATCAAAAACTCCAATATCATATGAATATACTGAACATTTATTAAAAAATGAGTTGGCAATTCTTGATACTGAGATCTGGGCAAAACAAATTATACATCAATGGATGGATATCAAACAAAATATTACAGATACTATTATCCCTATAGCACCAGAAGTGGCTATATCACCATCTAAGGAGACTACAGATAAATTAACTAAAGGATTTTATGTTGAACGCATATTAAATATCTTTGTTGAAACATATTATAGTGTTGGTAAAAAACTGAATTTTAAAAATTTAACGTTTTCGAATGTACCAGTTTTAAAATTTATGATTCTGCAACCGCAAGAACAAGGTCATTATCGACATCTTGAACATGCTATCAATTTTAACTTTTTGATTTGGGAACCATTGTTTAATAATATTATCATTGTTTTCAACGAATTTATCAGACTTTATGGGGCCAATAAATACCAAGCTCTGCAGTATCTACGATTAACACCAATATTGCAAAATTTTATTGGAAATGTATATCCAGCAAATACGCTGATACATGAGCTACAACATAGTATTTTATCGTCGGATCATGAAGCATCTGACGCGCATGGTATCAATGATATCACATATGATGGGCAACGAAAAGCATATACATTTGATGATGGGTGTCGATTGGTGTATGGCGAAATTTTGGCACATGGATTTTTCGATGCATTTTTTAGTTCGTTTTCTAAATTTTATGCTAAACCATAATAATTGTTAATGATGTATAATAATATTCATATGAATATTATTACTGTCTGTTCATGATAAATAATAATCATACTGCGCGTTGCAATGAAATTTTCGATTAATCGAAAAATAAAACGATCAATTGCTAGGGAAAACATGATTCCCTGCTATTTAAATTGGATTAGTATTGAGACATCGCATTTTTTTTGCAATACAAAAATCTATTAAATTGGAACATATAGATGATTATATTTCTTTTGAGAAAAGTTATAATTTCCCCAAATATTAATAGTACTGTTTCTTATTATATTTATAATAGATGTATATAAAATAATTTGTCTCACTCTTTAACAATTTTTCCGAACGCCCAACATCTCTCAAAAAATGGTTCACATTCAAACCTCTCAATTTTTCTGGATCATTGGACATTGGAGTGGGTGATTAAAGAGGCTATGAATAAATAATAAATTTGATTTTTACATATAGCAATGATATGCAAAAGATAAAATATCAGTACCAAAAATGGAAAATATATATTTTCGATATACTGATAAACGATCAATACCACAAAACATTACCCATTTGATCATTGATCATCATTTCAATGAATTAATTGAGCTACCACAGGGCATAACGCATCTAATCTTTGGAGATCGCTATCAACAACCATGTTGTGCGTTACCATCAAGCATCACGCATTTGACATTTGGTAAAAATTATAATCATCCATGTTGCACATTACCACCAAATATTACACATTTGACATTTGGTGATAGCTACAACCAACGCATTGATGTATTGCCACCAAATATTACCCATTTGACATTTGGTGATAGCTACAACCAACGCATTGATGTGTTGCCACCAAATATTACTCATTTGACATTTGGTGATAGCTACAACCAACGCATTGATGCATTGCCTCCAAATATTACTCATTTGACATTTGGTGATGGTTACAACCAACGCATTGATGCATTGCCATCTAGTATAACACATTTAACACTTGGTGATGGTTATAATCAGCCATTTAAAAAATTGCCATCTGGTATTACACATTTGATATTTGGTTATAGGTTTAATCAACCGTGTGGTGCATTGCCAACAAGCATTACACATCTGGTATTTGGTAATGATTATAATCAACCAGTTGTTTTACCACCCAATATAACATATTTGGTATTTGGTGATAAATACAATCAGCCAGTTGCTCTAACGCCAAATATAACATATTTGGTATTTGGATATAAATACAATCAACCAGTTGTTTTACCACCCAATATAACATATTTGGTATTTGGAGATAAATATAATCAAACAGTTGTTTTACCACCCCTAATCACACATTTGATTTTTGGAAGAAATTATAACCAACCCACATATTTACCAAGCAACATTATGCATTTAACATTTGGTGATTACTATAATCTTCCAATTAATCTACCACATAGTATTACGCATTTAACATTTGGTAATTCGTATGATCAGTTGGTCGTCCTACCACCAAACATTACACATTTGACATTTGGTTATGCTTACAATCAACCAATAGTTCTACCTAAAAGTATCAAATATGTCAAATTTGGTTACTGTTTTGATCAACATGTGGATCTGGTAGAAGGTATCGTAAGATTAACTTTTAGTGGTTATTATGGATATCCTGTAAAATTATCTCACCTCAAACACTTAACACATTTAAAATTTGGGTGGCGCTATAATCATCCGACACTGTTACCACCAAATATTACACATCTATTATTTGGAGCATATTATGATCAACCAACCATTCTTCCACAAAGCTTGAGATCGTTTACATATACCGGATATAACACCTCCATTTTTCTAGAACAATTGTTGAACAATTATAATTTACAAGCTTTTGAATTCACGATTTGCGAAAGTGATAATTATATGATAAAAAATCATGTACACACCAACATACATAATTTAAAAATGAAAGATGTATCGTTATTATCTATCCTTTAAACGCCTATCGCTATCATATAGGGGTGATATGT
>FSSH01000753.1_pt2 | contig 12168 bp, 13 predicted proteins | sample 1166101 | NCBI WGS metagenome assembly FSSH01 (sample SAMEA32972668, study PRJEB13176) | freshwater metagenome | biome: Drinking water system; feature: Biomass in drinking water that filtered by 0.45 um membrane; material: drinking water | place: USA | collected 2012-12-20 | depth 0 m | reverse complement strand
CCGATGCAGGTGGTGCAGCCGAAGCCGACGAGATTGAAGCCGAGGGCGTCGAGTGGCTGCTGCAGGCCGGCCTTCTCGAGGTACTCGGCGACGACCTGGGAACCGGGTGCCAGCGAGGTCTTCACCCATGGCTTCGAGCGCAGGCCCTTGGCCACGGCGTTGCGGGCGAGAAGCCCGGCGCCAATCATCACGCTCGGATTCGAGGTGTTGGTGCAACTCGTGATCGCGGCGATCACGACGTCGCCGTGGCCGATATCGAAATTCGCACCCTCGACCGGATAGCGCTTGGCGATGTCGGCGGCCTTGCGGAACTCGGTCTCCATCGACTGCGCGAAGCCGGGCTTGGCGCCGTCGAGGAGAACCCGATCCTGCGGACGCTTGGGGCCGGCGAGCGAGGGGCGAACCTCGCCCATGTCGAGTTCGAGGGTGTCGGTGAAGACCGGGTCGGGCGTATGGGCATCGCGCCACATGCCCTGCGCCTTGGCATAGGCCTCGACGAGGGCGATGCGCTCATCGGTGCGGCTCGTGACGCGCAGGAAGTCGATGGTCTTCTGGTCGATGGGGAAGAACCCGCAGGTGGCGCCGTATTCGGGGGCCATGTTGGAGATCGTGGCGCGGTCGGCCACCGCCATGTCGTCGAGGCCGGGGCCGTAGAACTCCACGAACTTGCCGACGACGCCCTTCTTGCGCAGCATCTGCGTGACGGTGAGCACGAGATCGGTGGCGGTGGTGCCCTCGGGGAGCTTGCCCGAGAGCTTGAAGCCGACGACCTCGGGGATCAGCATCGAGAGCGGCTGACCGAGCATCGCCGCCTCGGCCTCGATCCCGCCTACGCCCCAGCCGAGCACGGCGAGGCCGTTGACCATGGTGGTGTGGGAATCGGTGCCGACGAGCGAGTCGGGATAGGCGACTTCCGTGCCGTCCTCGTTCTTGGTCCAGATCGTCTGCGACAGGTATTCGAGGTTGACCTGGTGGCAGATGCCGGTGCCCGGCGGCACCACCGAGAAATTGTCGAAGGCCGACTGGCCCCATTTCAGGAAGGTGTAGCGCTCGCCGTTGCGCTCGTATTCGAGGGCGACGTTGTCGGCGAGGGCCTTCGGGGTGCCGAACTCGTCGACGATCACCGAGTGGTCGATGACGAGATCGACCGGCACCAGCGGGTTGATCTTTTGCGGGTCACCGCCGAGCGCCACCATGGCGTCGCGCATCGCCGCGAGATCCACCACGGCGGGCACGCCGGTGAAGTCCTGCATCAGCACGCGCGAGGGCCGGAAGGCGATCTCGGTCTCGACCTTGCCGCGGTTGCCGAGCCAGGCGACGGTGGCCGAGATGTCGTCCTTCTTCACCGAGCGGTCGTCCTCGAACCGGAGTAGGTTCTCGAGGATGACCTTCATGGAGAACGGCAGCGCCGTGGCGTCGGCGAGGCCCGCCTGCTCGGCATGGGGGATCGAGTAGTAGGTGTAGGATTTGTCGCCGACGGTGAGGGTCTGGCGGGAGCGGAAGCTGTCGATCGATGCCACGGTGGTTGTCTTCCTCACGAGCGGTTGTCGAACACGCGCAGGCATGACCTGCGCCACGAAGGTCGTGTTCGGCTGGAGCGCTTCTCAAAAAAGCGCGCGCCGCTCCGGGGGTGCCCGGACAGGATGATGCGCGACGAGCGATTTGGACGCTCGGGATTCGCGCGGCGCAGCCTGGAATCGGTATAGAACAGTTCGAAACGGGCCGCTACGCCGCGCGGTGACACGGGACGGCGTGTGTCGTGTCGAGGTCGGCAGAGAATTGAACGTGCAGGACACCTCGTGCGGCTGACCGCGTCCCATCTCGCCGCCCGCCGCTCCGGCCGCCGCATCTTTTCCGATCTGTCCTTCACCCTCGTCCCCGGCGAGGCGCTGATGGTGACGGGGCGCAATGGCGCGGGCAAATCGACGCTGCTGAGCCTGCTGGCCGGCCGGCTGAAGCCCGATGCCGGCACGATCACGGTGGAAGATGTCGGCGAGGCGACGCTGCCGGAATGTCTTCACGTCGTCGGTCATCGCGACGGGCTCAAAAGTCCCCTGACGGCGGAGGAGAACCTCGTCTTCGCCCGCGATCTCCTCGGCGCGCCGACGCTGAGCCCCAGAGCCGCCCTGGAGGAACTCGGCCTCGGCCATGCCCTGAAGCTTCCGGTCGCCTATCTGTCGGCCGGTCAGCGGCGGCGGGTGGCCTTGGCCCGGCTCCTCGTGTGCCGGCGCCCGCTCTGGCTCCTCGACGAGCCCACCGCCGCACTCGATACCGCCTCGCAGGCCGTGCTCGCCCATCTGATGACCCAGCATCTCTCGGAGGACGGCCTCGTGATTGCCGCGACCCATCAGTCGCTCGGCCTCGAAGGCACCCGCGAACTGAACATCGGCGAGGCGGCGGCACCTCGAGCTGCGACGTCTCCCCTAACTGCGTCGGCGCCCGAGGTATGGTGGTGATCCGCGCCCTCGTCGCCCTCGTCCGCCGCGACCTCCTTCTCGCCGCCCGGGTGGGCGGTTCGGGCGCGTTGTCGCTCGTCTTCTTCCTGATGATCGTGTCGATCGTCCCCTTCGCGCTTGGGCCGGATCTCAACCTGCTCAGCCGGATCGGACCCTCGATCCTCTGGCTCGCGGCAGTGCTCGCCACCTTGATCGGCCTCGACCGACTATTCCAGGCCGATGAGGAGGACGGCTCCCTCGACCTCATGACGGGGGCGCCGGTCCAGATGGAGGCGGTAGTCCTCGCCAAGGTGCTCGCCCATTGGCTCACCACTGGCCTGCCGCTCGCCCTCGCCTCGCCGCTCTTCGGTCTGCTGGTGGCCCTCGACGGCACGACCATGGCGGCGACGGCCCTCACGCTCCTCGTCGGCACCCCTGCCCTCACCTTCGTGGGCGCGGTCGGCGCGGCCCTCACCGCCTCGATCCGCCGCGGCGGACTCATCCTCGCGGTCGTGGTGCTGCCCCTGATGATCCCGACGCTGATCTTCGGAGTCTCGGCGAGCCAGGCGGCCTCCGGCGGCACCGTGCCGTTCGCGACGCCCCTGGTGATCCTCTCCGCCTTGAGCCTGATCGCCGCGGTGATCGGCACCCTAGCCGCGGCGGCGGCCCTGCGCTGGTCTGAGTGACGGTGATTCCGCTCAAGGAGATAGGCTAGGCGGCTTCTCTCCTCCTTGTGGGGAGTGGATGCGTTCAGCTCGGACACGCCGAAACGATTGAGCGCAGCCCGTCAGGACATCCGCCCCCGCTCCGCGAGACGCGCCTGCCCGGTCGGGCAGAGATCGACCAGCACGCAGGCATGGCAGGCCGGGGCGCGGTGGCGGCACACCTGCTGGCCGTGAAGCATCAGGACTTCGTGGTTGTCATAGAGCTCCTGCGCGTTCCAATTTTCGGGGAGCTGCCCCCGCAGGACGGGGTGCGACGGGCCGACATCCATCGACGCCGGAATGAGGCCGGTACGCTGGGCGACGCGGTGGTGATGGCTGTCCACTGGCAGGGCCGGCATCCGGAGCAGACTGAAGGCCAGGACGGCGGCGCTCGTCTTCGGACCGATGCCGGGAATCGCCTCCAACCAGCCCCGTGCCTCCGCGACGGGGAGATCCGCCAAAAAATCGAGGTCGAGTGAACCGCGGCGCTCGCGGACCGCACGCAGGATCGCCTGGATGCGCGGCGCCTTCAGTTCGGGCCAGGTGACGCCGTCGATGAGCGATTCGACCTCCGTTACCGGTGCGTCGAGGAAGGTTTTCCAATCGGGGTACCGCGCTCTGAGCGCCTTGAAGGCACGGCCCGACTCGGCGTTGCGCGTCCGGTGCGAGAGCAGCGAGGAGACGAGTTCGCTGACCGGATCGAGGCTGTGGAAATAGGGTATCGGGCAACCATAGACCGGACAGAGCCGGCGATGGATCTCAAGGGCCGTGTCGCGCAAAGCCGCCGGATCGGGGCTGCGGCTCCTTGATCGAACGGTGAAGAGGTCGGGTGTCGATGCAATTGCCATAAGACGCGAATCCACAAGATTCGCGCATGGTTCCGATCACGTCATCGCGGTGAGGTCACCGGGGCAAGGCGTAGATATTCACCTCCAGCCGATCGTCGGCCCTGTCGCTCAAGTCGGTGACGTATTCCTCGATGAAGCGGTCCTGCACCACCAAGTCCTTGGCGTCGAGATAGGCGGTCAGCGTCTCGTAGGTGCCGTCGATGTCGTCGTAGGAGCCCTTGTGGTTGAAACGCAGGGCCTTGCCGCTCGGGGTGCTGCCGAAGCGGACGTCCTCGCCCAGCGCCGGCTTGCCCTCGGGCACTCCGGTGATCGGGACCATCGCCTCGAAAAGGAAGCCGTCGTCGTCGGTCTTGGCGAAGACCGCGAGGGGCCTTCCGGCCGGAGCAAGGCCGGCCTTGGCGAGCTCGGCCTCGATGCGCTTGAAGGCGCCCTGCAGGGTCGGCACCGCCTCCTCCCATTTGGCACGGCCGGCGAGGATGGCGGCGGGCTTGGCCGGTAGCACGACGTCGTCGACGTCGTTGGTCTCGCCGGGCGTCTCAACCAAGGTCGGCAGCGCGGGAGTGGTGGGTTTCGCTGGCGCCAGCGCCTGGGGGACGGATTGCGCCGGGGCCGGGATCTCGGGCGTCGCGGGCTTTGCCGGATCTGGCGAGGTCGTCGTCGGAAGTGGGTTCGTGACGGCAGGAGACGGAGACTGCGCCAGGGCAGAGGCGGAAACCGCCAGGGCGCCGGCCAAGGCACACGGCAGGACACAGGGCAAGACACCAGGAAGGAGCGAGAGGCGAAGGCGGGTCACTGCGGCACTCCGGCGGCGTCACGTTGAGGTCGCGCGCTTCACCATGGCGCTTCCGTCACCGTATCGGCGAATGGGTCGACCCGCGAGCCATCGCTTGTGCCGTAACGCACGATGGGGCGCGAGCGCGGCGGTTCTGCAACGCCGTCCCGGCGTGCGCCCTCCTTCGCTTTGCCCTATAGGCAGCGGATCGCTAACCCGAGCAAACCCACGCATGAGTCCCCTCGCCCATCGACGCTTCCTAAAAATGCACGGCGCCGGCAACCGGATCGTGGTCCTCGACCTCCGCGGCTCGAGCAACCGGGTCACGTCGGAGGAGGCTCGGCGCATCGCGAAGCATCCGCGCTCAAGCTTCGACCAGCTGATGGTGATCCATGATCCCCGCTCGGCGGGCACCGACGCTTACCTGCGGATCTACAACACCGACGGTTCGGAATCGGGGGCCTGCGGCAACGGTACCCGCTGCGTGGCCTTCGCGATGCTCGACGACCCGGCCATGGCGCGCCCGGCCGAGGGCGGAAGGCTGACCCTGGAAACGGTCTCCGGCCTCGTCACGGTCGCCAGGATGGCCGAGCGCTCTTTCACCGTCGACATGGGTCGGCCAAAGCTCGCCTGGGACGAGATACCCCTGGCCGAGCCCTTCCCAGATACCCGCCGCATCGAGCTGCAGGTCGGCCCGATCGACGATCCGGTCCTGCATTCGCCGGGAGCGGTGAGCATGGGCAACCCGCACGCGGTCTTCTTCGTCGACCGCGATCCCGACAGCTACGACCTCGGCCGGATCGGCCCGATGCTGGAGAACCACCCGATCTTCCCGGAGCGAGCCAACATCTCGCTGGCCTGGGTCACCGGCTACGAGGCTATATGCTTGAGGGTCTGGGAGCGCGGCGCCGGTCTGACCCTCGCCTGCGGCACCGCCGCCTGCGCAGCCGTCGTCGCGGCTTCGCGCCTCAGAATGATCGGCCGCCACGCCACCGTGAGCCTTCCGGGAGGCGACCTCATGATCGAATGGCGCGCCGATGAGCATGTTCTGATGACCGGCCCGGTGGCGCTCGAATGGGAGGATGCCTTCCCGCCAGAGATCTTCGAGGCTGCTTGAGTGGCCGTCGAGACCCTGACCTTCGGCTGCCGCCTCAACATCGTCGAATCGGAAATCATCCGCCTCCACGCCGAGGCTGAGGGCCGCGACCGCGTCGTCGTCAACACCTGCGCTGTGACGGCGGAAGCCGGGCGCCAGGCCCGCAAGGCGATCCGAAGGCTCGCCCGGGAGCGGCCCGGCGCGGAGATCGTCGTCACCGGCTGCGGTGCGCAAGTGGAGACAGAGGCCTATGCGGCGATGCCCGAGGTCGCCCGCCTCGTCGGCAACGATGCCAAGCTGCGGCCCGAGACCTGGCGTGAAAAGCAGATTGGGCCCGCCGAGCGCGTGGCCATCGACGACATCATGTCGGCAAGGCGACCGGCCGCGACCTCCCTCGCGCATCTGCCGGGCCATACCCGCGCCTTCGTGCCGGTGCAGAACGGCTGCGATCACCGCTGCACCTTCTGCGTCATCCCGTTCGGCCGCGGCAACTCGCGTTCGGTGCCCCTGAACGCGGTGGTCGAGCAGGTCGCACGCCTCGTCGACCATGGCGGCCGCGAGGTGGTGCTGACCGGCGTCGACCTTACCGCCTATGGTCGCGACCTCGACGGAACGCCGACGCTGGGGCGGCTCGTGCGCGCCATCCTCGCCCGCGTGCCGGACCTTGCGCGGCTACGGCTCTCCTCGATCGATTCCGTCGAGGTGGATCCCGAACTGATGGAGGCTCTTGCGACCGATAAGCGGCTGATGCCGCATCTCCACCTCTCGCTCCAGGCCGGCGACGATCTCGTCCTCAAGCGGATGAAGCGGCGGCATTTGCGCGACGACGCAATCCGCTTCTGCGAGGAGGTGCGGCGCATGCGGACTGGGATCGTGTTCGGCGCCGACCTGATCGCAGGCTTTCCGACCGAGACCGACGAACAGTTCTCACGCAGCCTCGACCTCGTGCGCGAGTGCGGACTGACGCATCTCCACGTCTTCCCATACTCGCCCCGGCCGGAAACTCCCGCCGCACGCATGCCGCCGGTCGCTGCCGAGATCGTACGCGAGCGCGCTGCGAGGCTGCGCGAGGCCGGTGCGGCGGCGCTCACGCGCCACCTCGACGCCGAGGTCGGCCTGACGAGGCGGGTGTTGACCGAGCGCGGCGGGACGGGGCGGACGGAAGAATTCACGGTCGTTCGGCTTGCCGGCGAGCCCGGCGAGATCACCGACGTCGTGATCGCGGGGCACGATGGGCGGGTGCTGATCGCGGCTTGATGAACCCGCACTCTCGCGAGAGCGAGGCAAAAGAACCTAATCCGACCGCCGTGCCGTCCACCCGCACCCCTCCAATCCCGCCCGCATATGCCCCGGTGCCGGCGCCTCGACGACGATGGGCGGCTTTCTCGGATAGAGCGGCAGGCTCAGCCGCTGGGCGTGCAGTTGCAGCCCAGGCCCTCCCGAGCGCGGCGCATTGCCGTAGATCGGGTCGCCGAGGATCGGCCAGCCCATGGCGGCGCAGTGGACCCGGAGCTGGTGCGTGCGGCCGGTGACGGGGGTCAGGGCGAGCCAGGTTTGGGTACGGTCGCCGCTGCGTCCCATCACCTGCCAATGGGTCAGCGAGGGATCGCCGGCCGGATCGGTCTTCATCCACCAGCTTCGAGGGTCGTCCGAGCGCCGGGCCAGCGGCAAGTCGATGCTGCCGGCCTCCTCCGCTGGACCGCCTTCGACGATCGCCCAATAGGTCTTGCCGACGGCGCTGGTGGCAAAAAGCTTGTTCAAGCGGGCGAGCGCCTTCGGATGCCGTCCTAAAGCCAGGCAGCCGGAGGTGTCGCGGTCGAGGCGGTGCGCGGCTTCCGGCCGGCGTGGCAGACCAAACCGCAGGGCGTCGAGCCCGTCAGTGAGCGTCGGTCCACCCTTTGGGCCAGGATGCACCGGCAATCCCGCCGGCTTGTCGATGACGAGGACGAGGCCATCGCGATAGAGGAGGCGTGCGCCTATGTCTGCTAGGAGGGCGTCGGCTGAGGGCATGGCCCTGCGCTAATCAGGCCGGGGCCGGGGAGCAAGCGTGAATGAGTGAGGACAAGAGACCCGGCTGGCTGCTGCGGCGGATGTTCGGGACGAAGGAGGAGTCCTGGCCGCCGAAGCCGGTGCCGGTTCAGCCGCCCGATCCGAAACCGGAACCCGTCACGCCGCCGCTCGACTCGCCCGCGTCCCTCTCGGAAGGCCAGCCCGATTTCGCCACGGCTGCGGATGACGTCGCCCACGTTCCGCTGCCCCCGAGCGAGCCGTCTTCCGTCGAACCCGACGCCAACGCCGTTCCGGACGAGATCGAGGGCGCCGACCTGCAGCCGGTGGAAGGCCAGGAGGAGCGCCCGCCCGCCGGCACCGCCGGCGATCCGCCGGAGCGCGGCGGCGAGTGGGCCGACACAACGAGCCAGGCCTTTGCGCCCCTGACCTCACCCCCTGAGGTAGCCAGCACCGAGCCGGAGAAGCGGAGCTGGTGGAGCCGCCTGACGGGGGGCATGAAGCGCACCTCATCCGCTCTCTCAGAACGGGTCACCGGGCTCTTCACCAAGCGCAAGCTTGATGCCGATACCCTGGAGGAGCTGGAAGATGCGCTGATCCAGGCCGATTTCGGCGTCGAGACCGCGACGCGGATATCGGAGGCGGTCGGCAAGGGCCGCTACGAGAAGGGCATCTCCCCCGACGAGGTTCGGTCGATTCTGGCGGCGGAGGTCGAGCGGGCGCTGGCGCCCGTGGCCATCCCGTTCTCCATCGACACGGCGAAGAAGCCCTTCGTCGTCCTGATGATCGGCGTCAACGGAGCGGGAAAAACCACGACCATCGGCAAGCTCTCGCTCAAGCTGAAGGCGGAGGGGCATAGCGTCATGCTGGCGGCCGGCGATACTTTCCGGGCGGCCGCGATCGAGCAGCTCAAGGTCTGGGGCGAACGGACCGGCACGCCGGTGATCTCCGGCGCACAAGGGGCCGATGCGGCCGGCCTCGCCTTCGAGGCCTTCCAGAAGGCCAAGGTGACGGGCACCGACGTCCTCCTCATCGACACCGCCGGGCGGCTGCAGAACAAGGCCGGGCTGATGGCGGAGCTCGAGAAGATCCTGCGGGTGATCCGCAAGATCGACGCCTCGGCGCCTCATGCGGTGCTGCTCGTCCTCGACGCGACGGTCGGACAGAACGCGATCAGCCAGGTCGAGCTGTTCTCGAAGGCCGCCGACGTCACCGGCCTCGTGATGACCAAGCTCGACGGCACGGCACGCGGCGGCATCCTGGTGGCGCTGGCGGCGAAGTTCGGCCTGCCGGTCCATTTCATCGGCGTCGGCGAGGGCGTGGACGATCTGGAGCCCTTCGCGGCGCGCGATTTCGCGCGGGCGATCGCCGGGCTGGAGGCGGATTAGGTGATGGGCATGAGGCGGCGTCTCCGCGTCGCTGGAGGCTCGTCCCTGATCTGATGTATAGCGGCCGCGCCGGCAACGCCCTTGCCTGCGCTCGTCGGGACCCGTAGCGACCCTCATGATGCAGATCGAAGCCGTCCCGCCGCAGCGCCACCTGCCGCCGCTCCTGAAGCTCGTCCTGGAGCTCGGGCCTCTCGTCGTGTTCTTCCTCGCCAATGCCTATGCCGAGCGGTTCGGCGTGACCGCGGACCAGAAGCTCTTCGTCGCCACCGGGGTCTTCATCCTCGCCACCGTCGTGGCGCTCTCGATCCACTACGCATTGATGCGCAGGCTGCCGATCATGCCGCTCGTATCCGGCGTGGTGGTGGTGGTGTTCGGCGGACTGACCCTGCTGCTGCAGGACAAGACCTTCATCATGATGAAGCCGACCATTGTGAACACGCTGTTCGGCATGGTCCTGCTCGGTGGCCTGATCTTCAACAAATCGCTGCTCTCGGTGGTGCTCGACAGCATGTTCGCGCTCACCGAGGAGGGCTGGCGCAAGCTCACCTTCCGCTGGGGCCTGTTCTTCTTCCTGCTCGCCATCCTCAACGAAGTGGTCTGGCGCACGCAGACGGAGGATTTCTGGGTGAGCTTCAAGGTCTTCGGCATCATGCCCCTGACCGTGATTTTCGCGCTCTCGCAGACCCCGCTGCTGATGCGTCACGAGCGCAAGGACGCGCCGAAAACCTGAACCTTCAGGATTTGGCCGCGGCAGCCCTGATCTTGTCGAGGATCGACCCGTAATTCTCCGGCGTCAGGATGCCGACGAGCTTGTCGCGGATGATGCCGTCGGGGCCGACGATGAAGGTCTCGGGCACGCCGTAGACGCCGAAATCGATGGCGGTGCGGCCGGTCGAATCCATGCCCACCGCCTGGAACGGCACGCCGTTGCGGGTGAGGAAGCGGCGTCCGTTCTCGGGTGGATCCTTGTAGTCGATCCCCACCAGTCGGACGCCGGGCTCGCGCGCGAGCCGCATCAGTTGCGGGTGCTCGACCTGACAGGGCGTGCACCACGAGGCCCAGAAATTCACGACCGTGACCCGGCCCTTGAACTCGGCGCTCGACAAGCCCGGCACCGGGCCGTTCTCGCCGACGAGGCCGGGCAGCGCCTCGAGTACGAAGGAAGGCGCCGGCTTGCCGATCATGGCGGATGGTACGGCCGAGGGGTCGGCGCCGGAGCGCAGGCGCAGGAAGAACACGGCGCAGAGGGCCGCAAAGGTCACGAGCGGCAGGATGACGAGGAGCGACCTGCGCCGCGGCGCCGCGGCCTGTGCGTCGAGGCTCACGAGCGCTCCCCGGGCGTACCGCCTTCGTCCTGCATCGCCGCGAGCGACCGGCGCTGGCTCCGGTTGTCCAGAATGGCGTGGAAGATCAGGCCGCCGATCACCAGGGCGGTGAAGGCATAGGCGCCGATGATGAAACTGCCGTGCTGCCCGAGATCCATCGCCGTCACAGGCCCTGCATCGCCGGGCCGCCGGGCGGGACGGCGCCGCGTCCGACGCTGCCGGCATCGAGGCGCTCGGCCTCGCGGATGGTCAGCACCCTCACCCGTCGGCGCAGGATCTCGGTGCGCATGGCGTAGAGGTGCAGGGTGATGCCGAGGAGTGTGAAGGCGAGGATCATCAGGAGCAGCGGATAGAGCATGCTCGGATCGATCGAGGACCCGCCCATCCGCAGGATCGAGGCCGGCTGATGGAGGGTCGACCACCAGTTCACCGAGAACTTGATGATCGGTAGGTTCACGGCCCCGACGAGGGTGAGGATCGCGATGGCGCGGGCCGCCCGGTTCGGATCCTCGATCGTCCGCCACAGGGCGATGATGCCGCAATAGATGAGGAACAGGACAAGCATCGAGGTAAGGCGCGCGTCCCAGACCCAGTAGGTGCCCCACATCGGCTTGCCCCAGAGCGAGCCGGTGACGAGGCAGATGATCGTGAAGGCGGCGCCGATCGGCGCTGCCGCGCGCTGGGCGACGTCGGCGAGGGGATGGCGCCAGACTAGGGTGCCGATCGCCGACAGCGACATCGACCCGTAGAAGAACACACCGAGCCAGGCCGCCGGAACGTGGATGTACATGATCCTGACGGTCTCGCCCTGCTGGTAGTCGGGCGGCACCACGAACCAGGTGAGATAAAGGCCGGCGGCCAGGAGAAGCCCCGAGAGCCCCGCGAGCCAGGGCATCAGCGGGGCGGTCCAGCGAAGGAAATGGCCGGGATGAGCAAGGCGCGTCCACATGCGCCGCCCATAGCGCAGGGTGCAGTGCAATCGCAATGCGGGGGTTCGGCGCATTGGCGGCTTTACCTTGACCCTCCCTGACGACCGGTCCAGAAACCTGCGCCCGCGCCGCGTCCGGAAAGGACAGCCGCGCGGCTTGCTTTCTCGCCTCACGAACGCACGGGGACACGCGCGATGGCCGCGTTCAACGATCTGGTCTTCTCCGGCGTGCAGCCGACCGGGAACCTGCATCTCGGCAATTATCTCGGCGCCGTGAAGCGGTTCGTGGAGATGCAGGCCCGCGAGGCGCAGTGCCTCTACTGCGTCGTCGATCTGCACGCGATCACGCTCTGGCAGGATCCGGCCGAGCTGAAGACGCAGATCCGCGAGGTCACCGCCGCCTTCCTCGCGGCCGGCATCGACCCGGAGCGGTCGATCGTGTTCAACCAGAGCCAGGTGCCGGCCCATGCCGAGCTCGCCTGGATCTTCAACTGCGTCGCCCGCCTCGGCTGGCTCAACCGCATGACCCAGTTCAAGGACAAGGCCGGCAAGGACCGCGAGAACGCTTCGATCGGCCTCTACGCCTATCCGGTCCTGATGGCGGCCGACATCCTGGCCTATCGCGCCACCCATGTCCCGGTCGGCGAGGACCAGAAGCAGCATCT
>FSSH01001916.1_pt2 | contig 12179 bp, 8 predicted proteins | sample 1166101 | NCBI WGS metagenome assembly FSSH01 (sample SAMEA32972668, study PRJEB13176) | freshwater metagenome | biome: Drinking water system; feature: Biomass in drinking water that filtered by 0.45 um membrane; material: drinking water | place: USA | collected 2012-12-20 | depth 0 m | reverse complement strand
CGCCGATTGCCTCAATCCAAATATGCCGGCGCCCTTGGCAAGTTCTCGAAATCCGCCGCCTCATGTTGAATGATGACGCGCGCCCCGGCGTCGCGCGCCAGCTGCTCGAATTTCTCCATCGACCGCAGTGTCTCGTCAGCGTCAGTGTTGAAGGTCGGCACCGTCTTGTTCAACCTCGCCGGCGTCAGATGATAAAGATCGCCAGTCAGGAGGATCGGTCCTGAATGTTCGAGATTGACGAGCAGGACCGAATGGCCGGGCGTGTGTCCGGGCATCGCGACGATGATGACCTTGCCGTCGCCGAAGACGTCATAACTGTCCGTGAACGTCGCTTTTTTCGCCGCCTCAAGGTCAGAATAGCCGCTGAACGCCTGCGCGTCCTGGCGGGCCTCCGGACGGAACATATGTTCGCGCTCCTTCTCGTGCACGATGAAGGTCGCGTCCTTGAAGAGGTTCGCGTTGCCGACATGGTCAAAATGCGAATGCGAGATCGAGAAGAACTCGATCGCCGCCGGCGGCGCGCCGATGCGCTCAAGCTGGCCTTGCAGCGTCTTCGGCACGGTGATTTTGAAGACGCCGTCGGTGACGCCGTCGGGCGCCTCGGCGATCGCGTCCGGCAAGCCGGCGTCCCACATCAAATCGCCCTGCGGATGGCGGACGAGATAGCAGCTGTCGACCATCGACCGCGTCTGTCCTTCATAAGCGCCGCCGCGGTCGAAAATGCCCATGTTCGAAACGTCGATGCGCCCGCAATCCATAACGTAAAGCCGCAGCGCTTCGACCGTCCGCTCAATCGCCGGAAGGGCTGCTTCTTTCGGCGCTTCGGGCGCTTTGGCGCAAGCAGTAAGCGCAAGGGCGGAAAGGATCAAAAAGCGCATGGGGAAAGTCCTGTTGGTGGCAAGGGCCGCGACCATAGCGCGTCGCGCGCCCGCGCCAAACGCCCGCGGACGCACGCGAAAAACGCTGCAGAATCAACGATTCCATAGGGCTTGCGCGCGCCCGCCCGCGCCGCTATACCCCGCCCTCCTTTCGAACCGATGGGCTCTGGCGCAAGCAGACCCCGCGAAAGGGAATGTTGGCGCGGGGTGGAGCAGCCCGGTAGCTCGTCAGGCTCATAACCTGAAGGTCGTTGGTTCAAATCCAGCCCCCGCACCCAACTTTTCTCAATAAAATCAAGGCCATAGCGACCGCTAAGATCATCGGTGCACAGAGCGCTTTTCCCACGAGCTACCATATAGCTACCAACAGAAATCCAATTTGAGCTTTCCGGAATCTTGCCTTGCCGGAATGCGCAGCTGGGGATGGTCAAGACTATTGCCTCTCGCGCTGAAAAGAACGCCATTGGTGTGGTCGCCGTCCGTTGAGCCGAACGATTGAATGAATCAACGTCAATTTTTCATCCGCGACCGCGGAGGAAGCTCATCGCACCGCCAAGAAAACGACACTCCACGAAGCGCATCCATTCACAGCGATCGCCGGTGCAGGTCTTAATCGGTCTGTTGGTCGCTTGGCTGCGAACCCAAGCTATCGGGCGTCAAAATGCCGATGGCGGCGAGGAGCCGGAACGTCGCCGCCCGCGTGTCATGTTCGGCATTCGCCAGGGCTACTTGCGCGTCAAGATATTCCTGTTCCGCATCGAGGACATCGAGCGTGCTGCGCAAGCCAGTCTCTTCTTCCCGTCGCACGCCGCTGAGGGCAAGCGCGCTGGCGCGCACCTGCGTCTGCGATGACATGATGTTCGCGCGCGCGGCGGCGAGGCGCTGCCAGCCGGCGGTGACGCGCGCATCGACCTCGCGTTCGGCCGCATCAATGCGACGACGGTCTGCGGTATTGACCGCGTTCGCCTCGCGCACGCGCGAAAGATTGAGCCCGCCGAGAAAAAGCGGCGCTGTCATTCGCACGCCATAGGAGAACTGCTCGTCTTTCGCAATGAATGACGAAGGCTCCTCGGCATATCGATAGCCGGCGGTCAACGAGACGGTCGGCGAAAACGCGCCCTTGGCGATGGCGACGCCGCGACGGGACGCCTGCTCGCTCATTTGCGCCTGCAGGATTACGGGCGAAAGCTCGCGCGCGATCGTCTTTGCGTCATCGAGCGTCGCCGGCGCTTCCGGCAAAGCAGGAGCCTCTTCAAGGGTCCCCGGCATTTGCCCGATGATTTGTTCGAACGTCGCGCGGCTGACGGCGAGCTCGGCCTGCGCATCGGTCATCCTTGCGCGCGCCTGCGCAAGACGCGCTTCGCTTTGCGCGACATCTGTCTTCGTCACCTCGCCGATTTCAAAGCGGATGGCGGTTTCCTCGTTCTGCTTCAGCAAGACCTCAACATTGTTTTCTGTCGCCTTGAAGACGATCATGTCGCGCACGACGCCGAAATAGGCTGTCGCCGCTTGCACAAGAATGTCCTGCTCGACGAGGAATAATTGCGCGCCGCCGGCCTTTGCGCGCGCTCTTGCTTGCCGGATGGCGTTGACATTGCGCAGGCCGGCGAAGATCTGCTGCTCGCCCCGCACGTCAGCGGTCGCCGTATTGAGTTTGAAGCTGCGCTCGCCTGCGCCCGCGCTGAACAATTCGCTGTTGACCGACTGGTCGCTGTCAACCTTTTCATAGCCGGCGCTGGCGGTGATCTGCGGCAGGCCGCCCGCTCTGGCCTGCGCAATACCTTCCTTGACGGCGTCAAGCTGGGCGCGTTCGGCGTTGATTTGCGGATTGGTGGAATAGGCGAGGGCGAGCGCTTCATCGAGAGTTTGCGCCGCCGCGGCGGCAGCGAAATTTCCGGTCGTGGCTGCAAGAATCCATACCGCGCTTCTTTTGAGCAGTGGTCGGCGGAATTGCGGCGGACAGGTCGGACGCAACATGATGCAAGCCCCTTATTCGGCGGCCTTCTTTACAGAAGAGTGTTGAACCGGCCCCTGCTTGAAGAGGGCGCGCCGCGCTGTGTCGTAGAGTCTCTTTGCAAGCCTGTTGACGTCGCCCGGAACCATATAGGCGGCCGGCACGACGAGCAGCGTGAGGATCGTTGAGGACGCAAGCCCGCCGATGATCAGATAGCCGAGCGAATTGCGCCATTCGGCGCCGTCGGAATTGGAGAGCGCAACGGGAATCATCCCGAATATCGCCGCAAAGGCTGTCATCAGGACCGGCCGCAGACGTTCCGGGCATGCCTTCAAGATCGCATCGTGCGCTGACGCGCCTTCTTCGCGAAGCTGGTTCGCCCGATCGACGAGGAGGATGCCGTTCTTCATCACGATCCCCATCAAGGCGATCAGGCCGATCTGCGCAAAAAGCGACATCTCCTGGCCGCCGAAATACAGCATCGCGAAGGCGCCGGAGAAGGAGAGGGGGGCCGTCAGCATGATGACGACCGGCTGGACGAAGGAATTGAACTGGCTCGCAAGGACGATATAGAGCGCGACCATCGCAAGGCCGAACGCGAATATGATCGCCGAAATCGACTCGTTCATCCGGCGCACCGAGCCTTCATAGCTGATCTGCATGCCGGCAGGGGGAGGGTTTTCGGCGATGATCTCTACGAGCGCGTCGGTCGCGGTTCCGAGGGCGACGTCCGAGGCCGTATTAGCGAGAATGGAAATCTGCCGCGCCCGGTCCTGCCGCTGAATCTGCGCGGGCCCGCTTGCAAAGCGCAAGGTTGCAACATTGGCGAGATCGATCAGCCTGCCGGACTCGGCGCGTATCTGGATCAGCCCCAGCTGTTCGGGCGTTTGCCGCTGCGATTCCTCAAGGCGCACGCGCACGTCGTATCGGCGCCCGCCTTCCTCGAACGTGCCGGCGTCGACGCCGCCGATGACGGTGCGCGCCGTCGTCGCCATCGTCCGGGCCGGGATTTCAAGATCGCCCGCGCGGGCGCGGTTGAAGTCGATCAGGAGCTCAGGACGGCCCGCTTCCGAACTGTCGCGGAGATCCGAGTAAAGATTTGTCGCGGCCATTTTGGCCATGATTGAGCGCACATATTTGTCGATCTCGGGCAGGGAGTCGCCGCGAACGACGAGTTCGATGTCGCCGGTCGACACGCCGCCGCCGGAAATCCAGGGGACTTCCGCCACCGTCACTTCAACGGCTTGCGGAACGGCGGCGCGAATCGCATCCCGCGCAATGTCCATCACTTCAAACTGGCCGACGCGACGTTCCTGTTTCGGCGTGATCGAGGCGTAGAGGTCAATCAGGTTGGTCTTGCCCTGGCTGCCCGCGCCGGCGGTGAGGAAGACATTCCTGACATGCTCAACCTCGCGCAGCTTTTGCGTGATCGCGGCGATCGCCTTTTTCGATTCGCCGACGCCTGCGCCTTGCGGCAGCTCGATCGACGCCAGAAATTCGCTGCGGTCCGCTTTCGAGGTGAAACCGCTCGGAACCTTTGAAGCGAAAAAGCCGCCGACGAAAAGGGAACCGGCCGCCGCGACGAGCGCGAGATAGCGCCAGCGCACGACCTTTTTCACCACCCCGCCGTAAAATCTGTCGAGCCGCCGATGAAAATTGTCGATCGGGCGCAGCAGCGGCGGATGGGATTCCGGTTTCAGGAATCGCGACGCCAGCATCGGCGTCAGCGTCAAAGCGACGAGGAGCGAGACCGACACCGCGAAAACGATGGCAAGCCCATATTGCAGGAAAAAGCGGCCGACGATGCCTTCCATGAAGGCGATCGGCACGAACACCGCAAGCGTCGCGAAGGTGCCCGCAAGGACGGCGAGCGCGACGCGCGCTGTTCCCTCCCGCGCGGCGACCTCAGGGGCGACGCCGGCATCGATGTCCCGCTGCACGCTTTCGACGACGACGATCGCGTCATCGACAAGGAGGCCGATGGTCACCGTCAGGGCGAGCAGCGTCAGCATGTTGATAGTGAAGCCGTAAACGTCGAACGCGAAAAAGGCCGAGACGAGCGATGTCGGAATCGCGATCGCGACCATCAGCGTCGCGCGCCAGCTCAACAGAAAAAAGAAGGTGACGATGACGACCAGAATAATCGCAATCTCAAGTTCATGGGTGACGTCCTCGATCGAGGACTCGATGAACCGGCTGACGTCGCGCGCGACGACCAGCTCATATCCTGCCGGCGCCGCCGCCTGCAGGCGCTCGACCTCCGCGTGGACGGCGTTCGCCACCTCAAGCGTATTGCGGCCGGATTGACGGCGGATTTCGAGCGAGACGCCCGGACGGCCGTTGAATTCGGCGTAAGAACGCTCGTCTTCGAGCCCGTCTTCGACCCTCGCCACATCGGCGATCCGCGTCGGCGCGCCGCTGTCGCGAAACGCCACGACGAGGTCACCGAATTCCTGCGGCGTGCGCGCTTCGGAGACGGTTCTTGCGCCGTACTCGCGCGCGCCGCCGCCGACTTCTAGGCGCCCGCCGGGCACTTCCGCATGCTCGGTTCGCACGGCGCGCACGACATCGTCCGCTGTGACCCCGAACGCCCGCAACTTGTTCGCGTCAAGCCAGATGCGGATTTCGCGCAGACGGCCGCCGACGATCGAGACGGAGCCGACGCCCGGAAGCCGCTGCAGCGCCTCTTTGACGACCTCATCCGCGTAAGTTGACAAATCGCCGATCGCGTCGTTCGAGGCGATCATGACGGACATGATCGGCGCAGCGTCCGGATCGACCTTTTCGATGACAGGCGGATCGATTTCCGTCGGCAGATCGCGGAGAGCGATATTCACCTTGTCGCGAACATCCTGCGCCTTGACGTCGACGTTTTCCTCGAGTTCGAACTCAACGAAGACCTGAGACAGGCCGTCGGCGCTCGTCGAGCGCAGCTGCTTAATCCCGGAAATGGTGTTGACGTTCTCCTCGATGATGTCGGAGACCTCAGTCTCCATCGTCTCGGGGCTCGCGCCTTCAAGCGTCGTCGTCACGGCGACATAGGGAAATTCGACATTGGGGAAGAGATCGACGCCAAGCCGGCCGGCCGAAATCGCGCCGAGCACGACAAGCGCGCCGATCATCATCACGGCGAGCACCGGCCGCTTGATCGAAAGATCGACAAGCCACATCAGGCGGACTCGGTCATGACAGGATCGCCGGCGGCGATCGGCTCGCCGTTCGGCACGATGACATCGTCGTCGGCGTCAAGACCCTCTATGACGGCGATCGTTCCGTCTGGTTGTTCGTTAATGACGACGCGGACTTTTTCGGCGCGACCGTTCTTCGGCGTCAGGACATAGGCGCCGGCGTCGTCCGTCAGCGCTGCGCTTGCCGGAATCGTCACCACTTCTGATTCAACGGAAACAATTTCGACGCGCGCGAATTGACCGGATTTGAGGGCATAGTCCGAATTATCGATGGGCAGCCGCAATTCGACCGTTCTTGCGGCGGCGTCGAGCTTGTCGTTCAGGACTAAGATATAGGATTCGCGCGGCTCGGGCTGCGTTTCGACATAAACGAGCGCCTTCTGGCCGAGCTTCAGCGCGCCGAGGTGCTGTTCCGGGGCGAAGACGACCGCGACAACAATATGGTTTTCCTGGATTTGCAGCACTGAAGACTCGGCGCCGCCGCGAAAGACATTGGTAAGATAAACGCCTTCGTCATTGAAGCGTTGCGTAATGACGCCGTCATAGGGCGCTTTGACGGTCGTATCCTCAAGATTTGTGCGCGCTGTTTTGCGCTCGGCTTCCCGCTTTTCGGTCTCTGCCGCGGCGACGTCCAACGCTGTTCGCGCGTCGTCTACGCGCGACTGCGCGGCGTAGCCATCTTCTTTCAGCCTCAAGATCCGGTCATAGGCGACCCGGGCGTTGCGTAAATTCGCCTTTGCAAGCGCGAGATTCGCCGCCGCTTCTTCAGCTTCTCTTTCATAGAGCGACGGCCGCGTCCTGAAGAGGGGATCGCCTTTTTTGACGCGATCGCCGACATTGACGAAAATTTTTTCAACGACGCCCTCGACGAGCGGGCCGATATTGCTGGTTTGCTTGGAGCCGATCGAACCCGTCGCGACGATCGTCTGGCGAATAACTGCGGGTTTCGGCTTTTCGATCGAAACGAGTTTCGTTGCGGGAGCGGAAGCCTCGGACACAGTTGCATCTGTGACCGCCCGTTTTCCAGTCTCGCCCCCGGCGCCGCAGCCGGCAAGACAGGCCGAAGCCGCCACGATTGCAGCGCCCGCCCGCAGCAGATCATCGAAATGCATCGTCAACACCGCATGTACGCAAAGACCATTTCTTCCACGGCGCAGGCATCTTGCCATACTGGGCTTTAATATGCTAGTATATAGAAATCATGGTCAGAAAGTAAACGGCCAATGGGCGGGACCAACGATTATCTCGATCGAAATCCGGGTTATCTCGTCAACGACGTCGCCCGGCTGCTGCGGCGCGAATTCGACAGGCGCGTGAAACATGTCGGCCTCACCCGATCGCAGTGGTTCGTGCTGGCGCATCTTTATCGCAATGACGGACGAACCCAGCGGGCGCTGGCCGATGAACTCGACATGGAAGCGGCCCCCTTGGGACGCCTTATCGATCGTCTCGAGGAAAGCGGCTGGGTGCGCCGTGCGCCGGCCCCAGGGGACCGTCGCGCGAATCTGGTCCACCTCACTGACAAGATCATTCCCAAAATCGAGGATCTCCGGGCCGCAGCAGAACTTCTTTACAAGGACGCTTTCAAGGGACTTCCCGCGAAACGCATCGACGACTTCATCGAAGCGCTGACAATCGCAAAATCGAACCTTCTGGAGTTTGGCACGGGATCAGTCGGAGAATCCGAAGACTCTTCTGCCGTCGTTGATCCCTTGCACCGCGTCCGCCGCAAAGCGGCCAGGAAAGAAGGATGACGGCGCGCATGAGGCAACATCAAATGTCGCCTGGAAATCACGGCGACTCGCCGCCTTTGGCGGATCTGGTGAGGTCGTATCTGTTCGGGGATCATCCGTTATTTGCAAGCTTGCAGATGGAGCCGAGCAAGGTCGCCGCCGACGAGGTCTCTATTTTCGCGACAATACCGGCCTGTTTTTCGCACCAGCGCGACGATGCTTTTGCGCATCCCGGCGCTTACACGATTATTCTCGACACGGTGTTCGGCTTGGCTGTGTTTGCTAGGATTGAGCACCCAAAATCCATCGCCACCATCAATCTGAAGACTGAATATCTTCGCCCGATCGAGGTCGGCTCAAGAGTCATCTGCACTGCAGAGTGCCATTTTATCAACGGAAGTATCGCCCGAACGCGCGGGGAAATTTTCGACTATGACGGCAGACCGCTCGCCAGCGCGACCGGCGCCTTCATGATCGGCAGCGGCGGACCGGACTTTGTCCGGCTTGCGGAAGGGTCGCATCCGTGACGAGGCTGATGAACTCACCGCTCCTGGATTGGCTTTCCTTCAATGTCTCCGAAAGCGAGGCGGGTCCCATTTATTCCATCACGCCGGGCGAGGCTCATATCGGCAATCCGCTGATCAAGGCGCTGCATGGCGGCATCGTCTCGACATTTCTGGAGCTCGCCGCGCTCGACGAAATGCGTCGCGCGCTCGGCCCGGATCAGCAAGGCGAAGCGATCAACATCAATGTCGATTATCTGAAATCGGTCAAACTGGCGCCGCTGTTCGCCAGCGCGCGCATCGCGAAAGCTGGCCGCCGCCTTGTCTTTGTGGATTGCCATGCTTGGCAGGACGACGAGGACTCCACGGTTGCGAAGGCGACAGTTTCGTTCCTGAACAACAATGGCGCCGCAGCCTCCCTTGCGAGCGCCCAACTGGCCCCCTGGAGCGTAATTTCTCCGGGGGGCAATTCTTTGACATGAGCGAATGACAATTGAGGTCTTCTGATGAGGGGTTGAACGGAACGCGGCTGATCTTCCCTGAAACTGATCAGGCGCCAGGCGAGCCTGCCGGTGGAACCCCTACCGGCGGCTCGCCGCTCACTCGAGCTAGGGGTTATCTGAAAAATGTAAGAACGGCGTAGGGCCGGAAGCGTCAACATAAAGGAAGGGGACGGAAATGAGACTATCAGGGAAAAGCGGCAAATCATCAATGATTGTCAGCCGCCTATTGGGCGGAGCCGCAATCGGCGTGCTTTCAGTAACGGCGCCGGGTTATGCGCAGACCGACGAGATCGTCGTCACCGCTACGAAGCGGGAACAGACGCTGCAGGAAGTGCCGATCGCGGTCAGCGTCGTCGATGACCGCTCCATCGAACAGTCGAACGTGCAGGACCTTTTCGACCTGCAGACGATGGTGCCGAGCTTGCGCATCAGTCAGCTGCAAAACTCGTCTCAGACGAACTTCATCATTCGCGGCTTCGGCAACGGCGCCAATAACCCGGGCATTGAGAGTTCGGTCGGCGTCTTCATCGACGGCGTTTACCGCTCTCGATCTGCCGCAGCGATCCTCGACCTGCCGGTGCTTGAGCGCGTTGAAATCCTGCGCGGCCCGCAGTCGACGCTGTTCGGCAAGAACGTGTCGGCGGGCGCGATCTCGATCACCACGAAGAGACCGGAATTCGAATGGGGCGGCCTCGCCGAGGCGAGCTATGGTAACTTTGACGAAGTCATCTTCCGCGGATCGCTAACCGGGCCGATCTCCGACAAGCTCGCGATCCGTTTGTCCGGCAGCACCAACAACCGCGAAGGCTACTATACGAACGTCATTGACGGCACTGACATCAATGAACGCGACCGTTGGGCGTTCCGGGCCGATCTCCTGTTCGAGCCGACCGACAGCGTCACGTTCCGCATCATCGGGGACTACAACAAGATCGACGAAGTCTGTTGCGGCGCAGTTCAATTGCTGAACAGCCCGGCGACGGCGTTCGCGATCGGCGGGCCGCCGCCCACATTTCTCGGCCGCACGATCGATCCCGCCGGCGACCAGGATTTCTCGGTCGCCTTCGACGCGCAAGTGCGCAACGAGCTGACGGGCAAGGGGATCTCGGGCCAGATGGACTGGGATTTCGGCGGCGCGCAGCTGACCTCGATCACCGCTTATCGCGAACAGAGCGATACCTCGGAAACCGACGCCGATTTCAGCGGCGCGGCGATCATCACCAACCCGCAGGCGCGCGACTTCGAAACGTTCACGCAGGAAATCAGGCTCGCCTCGACCGGCTCTAACACGATCGACTGGCTGATCGGCGGCTTTTACTTCGACGAGAACGTGTCCTCGTCGCGCGACGTGATTTTCGGACCGGACGCCCGCGGATACACAGACGGCCTGACGACGCTGCTCGGCCAGCCGGGCGCGCTTGGGACCTTCGAAGCAGCCCTGTCGTTGCCGGCCGGCACTTTCTTCGCGCCCGGCACGGGGGTTTTCGGCGACTATCAAATGGACAACGTGTCCTTCTCGATTTTCGGCCAGCTTGATTTCAAGGTGACCGAGCGCCTCACGCTTTCAGGCGGCGTCGCCTATCTCGACGACAAGAAGGAAGTCGTCGGCACCAGCCTTCTGACCGACGCGCTTTCGAACATCAACCTCGTTCAGGTCGGTTTTGCCGGCGCGTTCCAGACGATAACCGGATTGCCGCCGACGCCCGCGAACATCGGGGCAAACCCCGCCGCCGCGGCGGCGGCGACGGCGATCTCGACGACGCCTTGCTCGGCCATGAACCCGCCGCCGGCCTGCAATTCGGCGCTCGCCTTTGCGCCGCTGCAGTTCTTCGATCCGCAGGTCAATTTCCCGAACGCCAGCGAAGACGGCGTTTTCAAAGGGGACAAAGTCACCTACACGCTGCGCGCCGCCTATGACGTCAGCGACTGGCTGAACGCCTATTTCACCTATTCGAAGGGCTGGAAAGCCTCGGCCGTCAACCTGTCATCCGATGGTTCGCCGCCCGACCCGGTCACCGGCCTTGGCCGCGCGGCGGGCCCGGAAGACGTCACGCTTTATGAAGTCGGCTTCAAGGCGAAGTTCGACCAAGGCTATATCAACGTCGCGGTGTTCGATCAGACGATCGAAGGTTTCCAGTCGAATATCTTCATCGGCACCGGCTTCGTGCTCGCCAACGCCGGCGAGCAATCGGTCCGCGGCTTCGAGGTCGAATCGCTCTGGCAACCGGCCGAACCGCTCGTTGCGACATTCGGACTTACCTATCTCGACCCAGAGTATGACTCATTCCCGAACGCGCCCTGCGCGTCATTCGTCGGGGTTGCGCCGGCTGCCTGCGTGGGCGGTGCGCCGACGTTTGACGCGTCGGGTCTCCGTCCAGCGGGCATCTCGAAATGGTCGATCGCAACGTCGCTGACCTACACCCAGCCGATCAGCGACACGCTCGAAATGTATCTTCGCGGCGAATTCGACTTCCAGTCAGACGTCCAGACGGTCGAGAACGTTCCCGCCGCGGTGTCGTCGCGCCAGGTGGAAAACCTCAACGTGTCGGTCGGATTCAACTGGGAGAACGGCTTTGAGATCCAAGGCTGGATGCGCAACGCCCTCGATGACCAATATCTCATCCAGGCGTTCCCGACGACCGCGCAGCAAGGCTCGTTCACGGGCTACCTGAACGAACCGCGCACCTATGGCGTGACCGTCCGCAAGAAGTTCTGAGCCGACGGATTATTGATTTAGGATTTGGTCTCAAAATCGCCTCCGTTTAACGACGGGGGCGATTCATTTTCGAGTGCGAGCAGGGCCGTTTTTCCGTGACGGGTTAGGAGGCGGAGAGAGATTTTCCGCCGCCCGTCGCGGAGAATTCCCATGTCCCATCAGGTTCTGGATGCCCGTTCCGACGCGTCGGGCGGTTACAAGGTCGATGTCTCGCGCGGTACGCGGGTCGGGCGCGTCTCGTCCGAATGGTTCTCGCGGCCCGATGATGAGCGATTCCTTTCGCTCACCGAGCTTCAGGCGGCGGTGAAAGGCCGCGCGGCGAAGAGCCGGACACGGACGGTCGAGAGCGCGGCGATCCGCGTCGAGGCCGCGCGCGACGACGCTGAAAAGCTCGAACTCCTTCTGCCCGAAAGTGACGCGCCCGTCGCGCCGACGCACTGGTCCTTCGGCCAGCTGAGTTCGCTCGTCGGCGCGCCCGCCTCATACCTCCGCCAGCTGCCGGCGCCGCTCGCGGCGATCAATCTGCAATACGGGCTGACGACGCATCGCGCCGAGCAGGTGAAGACGCTGGAGACCGACGACTGTCGCACGGAGCTTCGAGCCGTCACCGGCCCCGATTATGGCCGCATCTATGACCACGAGCTCGTCTCGGCGGTGATGAAGATCGCCGGCGACGGCGTCGGCGACACGCGCTGGAAAATCCC
>FSSH01001143.1_pt1 | contig 12197 bp, 10 predicted proteins | sample 1166101 | NCBI WGS metagenome assembly FSSH01 (sample SAMEA32972668, study PRJEB13176) | freshwater metagenome | biome: Drinking water system; feature: Biomass in drinking water that filtered by 0.45 um membrane; material: drinking water | place: USA | collected 2012-12-20 | depth 0 m | reverse complement strand
CTCATATGCGATAGTCCTGGGGGTTGCCGGAGCGGTTCAGGAGGTGCTTTGAGCGCATTCTTTGGCATGATGCGCTAAAACTTCGGAAGCAGTTCAAAGGCATAGCCTCTAAAATCCCTTCGGCCGCTCGCCCGCAACGCCGAGCGCTGCTTCCAGCGCGCGCCCGAGCGCGACGATTTTTCCTTCCTCGTACAAATTCGCCCAGAGGCTGACCCCGCGCGGGGTGCGGAATTTCTCGGCGCCTTCCGCAGCGGCGTTATCGAAAAGCGTGCGCGCGGGCGTTTGCGCAAAGCCCGCGCGCAAGATGAGTTGCGGATGGCCTGCCGCATTCGTCGCGAGGAGCGCGCCGCCGGCGAAATTGGGACCGATCAGCGCGTCGAATCCTTCAAACGCCTTCGCGACCGCCTCCATTGCGCGCCGGCGCAGCCGATCGACCTGCACATAGTCCGCCGCCGGAAACAACCGCGCCGCGCGCCATGTGTTCGGCCAGGCCTGCTTGTCCTGCCAGCTGAGTTCGTCATCGCGGTTCGTCAATGTCAGCTCCGAAAACGCCGCCGCCGCTTCCACCACGACGATCTGCGACAACGGCGAGAAATCAATATCCGGCCATGGAAACTCTTTCAGAGTGACGCCGAGCGATTTCAGCGCTTCGAGCGCGGCGCGGTCAGCGTCGTCGCCGTCTGCAAACCATTTCGGCACATAGCCGACGGTCATCGCTTTCAGATCCGCCGCGCCGTCATAGGCAAAGCCCATCCGCGCGGTCGCGGGATCGTCGGCGTCGTAGCCGTTGAGTTCCGACAGCACGATCGCGGTGTCTTCAACGCTGCGACAGAGGGGGCCGACTTTGTCGAGCGACCAACAAAGCGCCATGAAGCCTGCGCGCGAAACGCGCCCAAAAGTCGGACGAAGTCCCGCCGTGCCGCAGCGCTCCGACGGCGAGACGATCGACCCCAGAGTCTCGGTGCCGATCGCAAAGGCGCATAACCCCGCCGCCGTCGCGCAAGCCGATCCCGCGCTTGAGCCGCTCGATCCTTCAAGCGGATTCCAAGGGTTTTTCGTGACGCCGCCGAACCATTTGTCGCCATAAGCGATAGCGCCCACAGCTGTCTTGCCGAGCAACACGGCGCCGGCGTTTCTCAACTTTCGAACGACTTCCGCGTCTGTCGCTGGAACGCGCGTCTGATATGGCTCGGCGCCCCAGGTCGTGAGCACCCCCGCCGTGTCGGCAAGGTCTTTCAGCGCGTAGGGAACGCCGTGCAGCGGGCCCCGGTCCTTGCCCGCGGCGAAATCCTTGTCAGCCTCCGCCGCTTCCTTGCGTGCGATGTCCGCCGTTACGGTGATGAAGGCCGAGAGCGCCGGATTATGCGCCTCGATGCGAGTTAAATAAATTTCGGTGAGCCGCGCCGAGGTGAGCGCGCCCGACCGCAGCCAAACTCCCAGCTGCGCGACGCTCGCATAGGCGATGTCCGCTTCGTCCGCCGGGAGCGGCGCTGCGTAAGCGCCGCCAAGAACCAGATCGTTCTTCTGGGACTTCACAGGGCGGCGTGGCAGCTTCGGGTCGAAAATCAGCGCCGGCGCCTCAGCGTTTCCAAGGTCCGCCCCCCTGATCTTTGCAAGGGCTTCAAGCGCGCCTTGCAGGTCTTCGAGCATCATCGCGCGTTCGGCGGGAGTGTAGTTCAGGCCCGCGACTTTCTCCGCATCGGCGATGATTTTCTCGGTGAGCTTGAAGCCGTCAGTCTTCGAGGCCGGTACGGCCGCGCCTTCTTTCTGCGCGCAGGCCGACAGTCCCCCGGCGCCCAGCACAGTCGCGCCGGCGACGGCGCCCTTCAACAAGTCACGGCGAGATGCTGTCATAATGCTGCCCCATGCCAATTGCGGCGGAGAATGATGAGGCGCGCGGGGGTTGGCAAGACTTGCGGGAAACGCAGGTAGCGGCGACCGAAACACTTGCCGACGCATTTGGGACAAGCGCCAGCGTTGACCCCCGGCGCCCCTCCTCTACAAGACTGCGCAAACAAGCAGGAAACGCCATGAACGGTGATTTTTACGCCCGCGTCGACCAGACGCTCTCCTCCATTCGCGATCAGGGCCTTGAGAAAATCGAGCGCGAAATCCTCGGGAGCCAGGGCCCAGAGATCGACGTCCTGCACAAAGGCAAGCGCGTTCGCGTGCTCAATTTCTGCGCCAATAATTATCTGGGCCTCGCCGATAATCCCGAAATCGTGAAGGCCGCGCAGGAGACGATGGACGCCTATGGCTTCGGCATGGCGTCGGTGCGGTTCATCTGCGGCACGACCGATCTCCACCGCCGTGTCGAGAAGGAAATCGCCAGCTTTCTCGGTTATGAGGACTCCATCCTTTTCGCCGCCTGCTTCGACGCCAATGGCGGCGTGTTCGAGCCGCTGCTCGAGGCCGAAGACGCGATCATCTCCGATGCGCTCAATCATGCTTCCATCATCGACGGCGTGCGCCTGTCAAAGGCCAAGCGCTACCGCTTCGCAAATTCCGACATGGCGGACCTTGAGGCGCAGCTGAAACAGGCGGCGAGCGACGGCGCGCGCACCAAGCTCGTCGTCACCGACGGCGTCTTCTCCATGGACGGCTATATCGCGAAGCTGCGCGATATCTGCGACCTCGCGGAAAAGCACGGCGCCCTCGTCATGGTCGACGATTGCCACGCAACCGGTTTCATGGGCGCGCAAGGGCGCGGCACGCCCGCCCATTGCGGCGTCGAGGGGCGCGTCGATATCCTGACCGGCACGCTCGGCAAGGCGCTTGGCGGCGGCATGGGCGGCTATATCTGCGCGAAGGCGAATGTCGTCCGCCTGCTGCGCAATCGCGCGCGGCCCTACCTGTTCTCCAACGCGCTGACTCCAGCGCTCCTCGGCGCGACACTGAAAACGCTTGAGATCGTCAAGGGCGGCGACGCCTTGCGCGCGCAGCTCTTTCGGAACGCCAAACGCTTCCGCGAAGGCATGTCAAAGGCGGGCTTCAAGCTTCTGCCCGGCGAACATCCGATCATTCCCGTGATGCTGGGCGATGCGCGCCTTGCACAGGACCTCGCCGCCGCGCTGATGGATGAAGGCGTCTATGTCACGGGCTTCTCGTTTCCCGTGGTGCCGAAGGGACAAGCGCGCATCCGGACACAGATGTGCGCGGGGCACGGCGACGAACAAGTGGATCGGGCGGTTGCGGCGTTTGCGCGGTCTGGAAGAGCGCTCGGCGTTGTCAGTTAACCGCCCCAGCCGCCGCGCGGGCGCAGCGGGCGCATCAGCACGCGATAGGCGCCGAGGAAGATGACTGTGCCAAGCGCGGCGAGCGCGACATACTGGACGAGCCAGTTGAGCCAGGGCGCGTTCGATCCCCAATAGGCGATCGGGAAATAAAGAACCGCCTGCGACACGAAGGCGGCGAGTGCGGCGAAGAACGGCGCGCGCCACCATCGCTCGCTGCCGCGCGTGATGTCATAAACGCCAGCCGCCGCGAACTGTGCAATGATCGACGAGCCGACAAAGGCGACGACGAAGGCGACGCTGGGCATGTCACCGGCTTCGAGCGCCGGCGCGAGATAGGACACGCCGGCGAACGCCGCGATCGCCGCGACTGTCCAAGACGCGGTAACGACGCGCGCTGCTTCCTCTCCGCCGAAGCGGCGACTGACGAGGATGACGAGAAACGGCGCGAGCGCCATCGCGAAAAAGCCGAGCGACAGCCAGTTGCCGGGCTTCGAATGCGCGAGGCCGAAAAACTGGTCAAAGCCGCGAAACGGCAAATCGACGGAGAAAAACGAGAAGATCAGGATTGGGAGCAGAAGGGCCGACAGGGCCGCCAGCCGGAGGAGCGCGACCGCAAAGTCGCCCGCCGCGCGCCCGAGCCGCTCAAGCGGCGTTTCCTTGATCGGCCGCCTTTGTTCGACAGCGGCGGGAATGTCCAAGCGACGCTCTCCGCAAGTGAAGCGGAGCTTCTCGGCTCCTTACGAAGCCTTGGCCAGTTCGCGCTTGATTTTCAAGGCCCCTTTGGAGAGCGTCTCGTCCGCCGCTTTGGCGAGGAAGGCGTCGAGCCCGCCGCGGTGATCGACCGAGCGAAGCGCCGCTGCGGTGACGCGCATCTTGTAGGCGCGGCCGAGCTTGTCGCTGTGCAGCGTGACGTCGCACAGGTTCGGCAAGAACCGGCGCTTGGTCTTGTTGTTGGCGTGCGAGACGTTATGTCCGACCATCGGACCAACGCCCGTCAATTCACAGCGGCGAGCCATCTTGTTAACCCTGACGTCACGAAGTTTCGGGAGCGCCCCCGGCGACCCCCGTCAAGGGGCCCCCGGTGCGAAGCACGCGGCCTTAGGCGAGGGCTCCTGGGGTGTCAAGGCGCGCCCCGAACCGAAACGGCGGAAAACCCTGATCCCATGACCGGCCGCAAGCTCAAACCTCATGAAATCGACCTTGCCCCGGAGCGGCCGCGGCCGAGCCTGATCGGCGTTCTCGGGCCGACCAATACCGGCAAGACCCATTTCGCCATTGAGCGGATGCTCGACCACCCTTCCGGCATCATCGGCCTGCCGCTGCGGCTTCTTGCGCGCGAGGTTTATGACCGCGTGGTGGCGCGACGATCGAAGGACACGGTCGCCCTCGTCACCGGCGAGGAAAAGATCATCCCTCCCCGCGCCGCCTATTGGGTGTCGACCGTCGAGGCGATGCCGCTCGACCGGACGGCTGATTTCGTCGCGGTCGATGAGTGCCAGCTCGCCGCCGACCCCGAGCGCGGGCGCGTCTTCACGTCGCGGCTCTTGAACGCGCGCGGCAGCCGCGAAACGCTGCTCCTTGGATCGGAGACGATGCGGCCGATCCTGAAGCAGCTTTTTCCGGAGATCGTCTTCGTCTCGCGCGAGCGGTTTTCGCGGCTCGCCTATGCCGGCCCGCGCAAAGTGACACGCATGCCGCGGCGCACGGCGATGGTCGGATTCTCGGCGGAGACGGTCTACGCGATCGCCGAGCTGGTGCGCCGGCAGCGCGGCGGTGCGGCGGTCGTCCTCGGCGCGCTCTCCCCGCGCACGCGCAACGCGCAAGCCGAGCTCTATCAGTCGGGCGAGGTTGATTATCTCGTCGCCACCGACGCGATCGGCATGGGCCTTAATATGGATATCGACCATGTCGCCTTCGCAAGCGCGCGAAAGTTCGACGGCCGGCGTTACCGCCCCTTGCACGCGCATGAGCTTGCGCAAATCGCCGGCCGCGCCGGCCGCCATATCAAGGACGGCGGCTTCGGCGAGACCGCCGACTGCGAGACATTCGACGAATCCGTCATTGACGCGATCGAGAACCACCGCTTCGATCCCGTCGAGATGCTGCAATGGCGGACCGAAGCGCTCGACTTTGCATCGATCGCGGCGTTGAGGATCTCTCTGGAGCAAGCCTCGCACCGGCCGGAGCTTGTCCGCGCGCGGCCGGACGAGGACGAAGAGGCGCTTGCGCGGCTCGCCTCCTTTGACGACGTGCAAGGCCGCGTCACCAACCGGAACGCGACGGCGCTGCTCTGGGAAGTCTGCCAGGTCCCCGATTTCCGGAAGGTCTCATTTGACCAGCATGTCCGTCTCTTGAACGAGGTTTTCGACCAGCTCCATGACAAAGGCGTCATCGGCGAGAGCTGGCTTTTGAAGCAGATGGCGGGCGTCGATCGCACCGAAGGGGACATCGACGCGATCTCGGCGCGCATCGCGCAGGTCAGAACCTGGACCTACCTGTCCAACCGCGCCGGATGGCTCGAAAGCGCGGCCTATTGGCAAGGGAAAACCCGGGAGATAGAAGACGCTCTTTCCGACGCCTTGCATGAAAAACTGACGCAGAGATTTGTTGATCGGCGAACGTCGATCCTTTTGAAGAAACTGCGTGACGAGGCGCCGCTGCTCGCGGGCGTGACCGAAGACGGAGAAGTGATCGTGGAAGGCCAGTTTGTCGGCCGCCTGTTGGGGTTTGAATTTGTCGTCGATCCGCGCGCGAAAGGCGCCGACGCCAAGCGCATGCGCGGCGCGGCCGAGCGCGCGATCGCGCCTGTCCTTGCCGCGCGCGCCGCGGCCCTTGCGGAAGCGCCGGAGGGCGACCTTCAACTGAAGGACGACGGCGCTGTGTGGTGGAAGTCCTCACGCGTCGCGGAGCTGCGCAAGGGCCCGACGGTCTTGCGCCCGACCGTCGCGATCCGCGGGCTCGACGCGATCACGCCCAATATGCGCGGGCGCGTTTCCGATCGCCTCACCGCTTTTGTCGCGGCGCGCGTTGAAGTGTTGCTGTTCGAATTGATCGCGCTAAAGCTGGCCGCCGATTCAACCGCGGAAGACAGCCTTGGCGGACAGCCGCGCGGGATCGCCTATCGGCTCGTTGAAAATTTCGGCGCGATGTCGCGCGCGCAGTTCGGCGACACCATAAAGACGCTGAGCCAGGATGACCGCGCCAGGCTCCGAAAGCTCGGCGTTCGCTTCGGCGAATATACGCTGCACATGCCATCGCTTTTGAAGCCGGCTGCGGCGCGCATGATGGCGCTGCTCTGGGCGATCTGGTCAGAGCGCGACCCCGCAGAGCTCACGCTGCCGAAGCCCGGCCTTGTCTCCTTCCCGATCAAGGACGACGCGCAACACGCGTTTCTTTATGCGCTCGGCTATCGCCCGTCGGGCGACCGCGCTGTCCGCATCGACATGCTGGAGCGCCTTGCGCAGCTCATTCGCACCGCGCGCGAGGCCGAAGGCGGGCGCGAGGGCTTTGAGGCGACATCGCAAATGATGTCGCTAGTCGGCTGTTCCGGCGAGGAATTTGAAAGCATCCTGCGCTCGCTCGGCTACCGCAAGCAAACGATAAAACGGACGATTGCAGCGCCTGTCGCCGCCGTTCCGGTCGAAGCGCCCGCGCCTGACGCATTGGCCGCCCCCGAGGCGCTGGCGGCGGCGCCCGCCGAAGGCGCAGCAGAGCCGGCGCCGGAAGCAGCGCCGGCGGCCGAGCCTTTCATCGCGGCCGACGTCAAGGAAATCGAGGTGACGGTCTGGCGCCTCGCGCCGCGCCGTCCGCCGCAAGAAAAGCGCCCGCCGCGTCCGGAGAAGCACGCGAATGGCGACGCCAAGCGCGCTGACAATCGCGGCCCCCGCGAACAGCGGCACGGCAAGGGCAAGCCGCCGCGGAAATTCGAAAAGAACAGCGAGCCGCGCCGCTTCTCCAGCGAACCGCGGCGCGGCAATCGCGAGCCTGATCCGAATTCGCCCTTCGCCGTGCTCGCGGCGTTGAAGGCAAACCTTGCGGGCCCCGACCAGAAGTCGTGACGCAAGAGGAGTTGACGGGCGCACCCGAAGGCCAACGCATCGACAAATGGCTTTGGTGCGCGCGCGTGTTCCGCACGCGTGAAGCTGCGGCGTCCTTCGTCGAGGAGCAGACTGTCCGATTGAGACGCGACCGGCGAGCCCAGCGCATCGTCAAACCGGGCTTCAGCCTCAAAACGGGCGACGAAATCGCGCTTCTCATCTCCGGCAGGCCGATGGTTCTACGGGTGCGGGCATTTGCGGCGCGCCGCGGATCAGCGCGCGAGGCGGCCGCGTTATTTGAATTGATAGACCTGTCATGAACGACAGCCTACAGCGCTTGCCAGCCGCATTGAGACCGGCCAAAAAGAGCCGCTTTTTTCGGGAGCCTCCGCCATGACCTATGTGGTCACCGACGCCTGCATCCGCTGCAAATATACGGACTGCGTCGAGGTCTGTCCGGTCGACTGTTTCTACGAAGGCGAGAACATGCTCGTCATCAACCCGGACGAATGCATCGACTGCGGCGTTTGCGAGCCCGAATGCCCGGTCGAGGCGATCATCCCCGACACTGACGACGGTGACGGCAAGTGGACGGAGCTGAACGCTAAATACGCGGCGGAATGGCCGAACATCACCGAAAAGACCGACCCCGCGCCCGAGGCAGACGCCTTCGCCAAGGAAACCGGAAAGCTCGAAAAGTATTTCAGCCCCAAACCGGGCTCGGGAAGCTGAACCGTTTCCCTCATGAGCCGCGCCGCTGACGCCAACGTGGCGAAAGCCAATATTTTGTGCTACATTCTTGGATGAAAAGCGCGCGGGCGGCATTGTTGCCCCCCGCCGTTTAGTCTGCGCCTGAAAACAATGGCCTAACCCGTTGAAAATGCGGGCTTTGGATCCAAATCATCAGGTGATGGCGAGCGTCGCGCGGTGGGTTTTGGGGGGCTCGTTTTCCCGAGCCGACCGCTGCGTGCCCTCGCCTGATTCGAATTGTTGACGATCGGCCGGCCGTTGCAGGCCGCCGCACCAGAAGGTTCAGAACTAAGCCATGCCCAGCAAACCCGCCCCCGCCAAGAACCAGAAAAAGCCGGCGCCGAAACCAGCCGCCAAGCCCCAGAAGACAGCAGCAAAGGCAGCGGTAAAACCGGCCGCAAAGCCTGTTGCAAAAGCTGCGGCGAAACCCGCGCCGAAGGCGCAACCGAAAGCCGCTTCAAAGCCCGCCACCAAGACCGCGCAGGTAAAACCGGCCGCAAAGCCTGTTGCAAAACCGGCTGCAAAGCCCGCCGCCAAGGCTGCCGTCGACAAAGGCAAGCCCGCAGCCGCAACAGCGAAGGGCGCCGCGGCGAAAGCGGCAAAGCCCGCCGTTAAAGAAGCGCCGAAGAAAAAGCTGAATGTGGGGCAGAAGCCGCGCTCCGACCGCGCGGACTTGCCGCTCAAGCCGGCGACCTTCCTCACGACGCCGCGCGAAACGGATTCTGCAGCAACAGCGCCGAAGCCCTCGCCCGCTTCGAAAGAAGCCAAACAGACGTTCAAGGTGAACGATAGCATTGTCTATCCGGCGCACGGCGTCGGGCGCGTCGCCGCGATCGAAAAGCAGCACATCGCCGGCATCGCGAACGAGCTTTTTGTCATTGAGTTCGAACAGGAAAAGCTTCGTCTCAAAGTCCCGACCGCGAAAGCGATCAGCGTCGGCATGCGCGGCCTGTCCGATGAAGCGCAGGTGAAGAAGGCTATCGACCTCCTCAAGGGCCGCGCGCGCATCAAGCGGACGATGTGGAGCCGCCGCGCACAGGAATATGAAGCGAAAATCAACTCCGGCGACATCATGGCGGTCGCGGAGGTTGTGCGCGATCTTTACCGCGCGACGGATCAGCCGGAACAAAGCTATTCCGAACGCCAGCTTTTCGAAGCCGCGCTCGACCGTCTTGCGCGCGAAGTGGCGGCGGTGAGAAAAAGCGATCTCACCAAGGCACTCGCCGACCTTGATGCGTCACTGCAACAGAAAAAAGCCGCGTAAGCGCGCTTTCGACGAGACGCCATGCAGGCGCGACGGGCCGAGGCGGCCGCGCGTCCTGCGGGGCATACGGACAAGGCGCGGCGCTATAGAGTTTCGCGCGATTTTTAATCAACTGCAGGGGAAGATATGAAGACCAGTTTGAAGTTCACTGCGGCGATCGCCGCGCTTGTCGCCGCGACCGCCATCGGCGCCTGCGCGAAAAAGCCGGAGACGGAAAAGTCCGCCGCGGACGCCGTCGCCGAGGCGGCGAAAACCGCCTACGGTACATGGGGCGTCGATATTACGCAGGGCGATCCCGCCATTCGCCCGGGCGATGACTTCGCCCGCTACGCCAACGGCAAATGGCTCGACACGTTTGAAATCCCCGCCGACCTTCCGGGCTTTGTGTCGTTCACCAAGCTGCGCCTCGACGCCGAAGACGACGTCAAAGCGATCGTTGAGGAAGTCGCCGCGAAATCGTCCGAGCCCGGATCGCTTGAACAGAAGGTCGGCGACTATTTCAAATCCTGGATGGACGCCGGCAAAGCGAACGCGCTTGGCGCAGCGCCGTTGAAGCCGCATCTTGACAGGATCTACGCGGCGGCCTCGCGCGATGATCTGATGAAGCTCCTTGGCAGCATTCACCATCAGGGCCCGGCCGGCTTCGGCGTCATTCCCGACCCAGCGGACACGACACGCTATATCGCTTTCGTCGGACAGGCGGGCATCGGCCTTCCCGATCGCGATTATTATCTGAAAACGGACGGAAAGTTTCCGGAATATCGTGACGCCTATCGCGCCTATATCGCGAGACTTTTCGACCTTGCGGGCGTCGACGGCGGGGCGGCGAAGGCCGACGCGATCCTCGCTTTTGAGACGAAGATCGCTGAAGTTCACTGGACACAGGAAGACAGCCGCAACATCCAGAAGATCTATAACCCCATGTCCGCGGAGCAGCTTGCAGCGCTCGCGCCGGAAATGAACTGGGCGATGATCTTCGGTGATCTCGGCCTGTCGTCAGCGCCGACCTTTCTTGTCGCGCAGCCCTCGGCGATCGACAAGGAAGCGGAGATTTTCGCCGCCGCCGATCCTGCTTTCTTGAAGGACTGGCTCGCCTTCCACTTCATCAACGCCAACGCGCAATATCTGTCGTCGGATTTCGACACCGCGAGCTTCGAATTCTTCGCGAAAACGCTGCGCGGCGTGCCGGAACAGCGCGAGCGCTGGAAGCGCGGCATCAACCAGATCGACGCCTCGCTCGGCGAAGCGGTCGGACAAATTTACGTCGATCGCCACTTCCCGCCGGCGAACAAGGCGGCGATGGACGCCCTCGTCCAAAACCTCATCGACGCCTTCCGCGAGCGCCTTGAGAAGAACGAATGGATGGACGACGCGACGCGCGACCAGGCGCTTTTAAAGCTTTCAACCTTCGAGCCGAAGATCGGCTACACGACGAAGTGGACCGATTTTTCAGAACTCGAGATCGGCGACAGTCTTCTCGACAATGCGCTCGCGCTCACTGAATTTCGATGGCGCGATCAGGTGAAGGAGCTGGGCAAGCCGGTCGATCGCGAGAAGTGGCCCTACCCGCCGCAGACCGTGAACGCCTCTTACAATCCGCTCCTCAACCAGATCACCTTTCCCGCGGGCATCCTGCAGCCGCCGTTCTTCGATCCAAACGCGGACCCTGCAGTCAATTATGGCGCGATCGGCGCAGTCATCGGCCACGAGATCGGTCACGGCTTTGATGATCAGGGCCGCGAGTTCGATGAAAAGGGCCGCATCCGCAACTGGTGGACGGAGACGGCGAACGCCGCCTTCAAGCAGAAGACCGACAAGCTCGGCGCGCAGTATGACGCCTATGAACCGTTGCCGGGCGCGAGGATTTCCGGCGAACTGACGATGGGCGAGAACATCGGCGATCTTGGCGGGCTACAAATGGCTTACGCCGCCTATCACCGCTTTCTCGACCAGACCTCAGGGGGCGTTGCGCCGGTGATCGACGGCCTTACGGGCGACCAGCGTTTCTTCCTCGCCTGGGCGCAAGTCTGGCAGGGCAAATATCGCGACGACGAACTGCGCCAGCGGCTCGAAACCGATCCGCACAGCCCGCCCTATTACCGGATCAACGGGGTCGTCCGGAACCTTGACGCCTGGTACGAGGCGTTCGGAGTGACGCCCGAAGACGACCTCTATTTGCCGCCGGAAGAGCGCGTCCGCATCTGGTAGCGCTTGAAGCGGCCCGCGAGGGCCCCTATTTTACCCTTCGAGTTGGGGCATCGGCCGCCTGCTGTCCGCAGGCGGCCGATGCGTTCTTTAGGACCCGAGACGATGGAAAAGGTTCCGATGACCGCCGGGGGTTATTCCCGGCTGGAAAACGAATTGAAGCGGCTCAAGAACATTGAGCGGCCGGCCGTCATTCAGGCGATCTCCGAAGCGCGCGCCCATGGCGACCTATCGGAAAATGCCGAGTATCACGCGGCCAAGGAACGGCAGGCCTGGATTGAGGGCCAGATCCTCGAGTTTGAGGACAAGTTTTCGCGCGCCGAGATCATCGACATCTCCAAGCTTGCCGGGGACACGGTGAAGTTCGGGGCGACGGTCGTCCTGATCGACGAAGAGACCGAGCAGAAGAAATCCTGGCAGATCGTCGGCGATTTTGAAGCTGACGTGAAATCTGGGAAAATCTCGATCTCCTCCCCGATCGCGCGGGCCCTCATCGGCAAGAAAAAAGGCGATACGGTCGAGGTTGCGGCCCCCGGTGGGGCCCGGTTCTATGAAATCGGTCGCGTCCAGTTCGTTTAGGGCTTGTTTTCGGGGCTTTTCCACCTTGACAGGCAAGTCTTCGCGGCTATGGTCCGCGCCTTCGATTTAACCCCGGCCGGCGGAAGCGGGCCGTCAGGAGCCTTGCGCCATGGCGAAACCGACAAC
>FSSH01008965.1_pt1 | contig 12201 bp, 18 predicted proteins | sample 1166101 | NCBI WGS metagenome assembly FSSH01 (sample SAMEA32972668, study PRJEB13176) | freshwater metagenome | biome: Drinking water system; feature: Biomass in drinking water that filtered by 0.45 um membrane; material: drinking water | place: USA | collected 2012-12-20 | depth 0 m | reverse complement strand
CGCCGATCGCGAGCAGGCCCGTCAACGCTCCCGCCGCCGAGGCAGCGAACCGGCCTGCGGCGGCCGCCGTCTGAGCGAAGAAGCCCGTCACAGACCCCTGCGATGACGTGAAGATGTCGGCGAGCTGCGGGCCCTGCTGGATCAGCACGGTCATCGGCGACTGGCCCGAGGCGAGCGAGACGAAGACGTCCTGCGCCTGCCGGCTCATGTTGATGAGTTCGTGCCGCGCCAGCCCGGTGCCCGAGACGTACTTGCCCAACGCGACGTTCGCGCCGTCGATCGAGCGCTTTGTCAGGTCGAACTGGCGATTGGAGTAAGCGACCGCCTGGCCGTACTCTTCCTGCGTGATCCGCCCCTGCGCAAGCAGGGTGTTGTAGTTTTCGATGCGCTCGGAGTTTGCGCGGATCGCGGCGCCCAAGGGGTTGAATTCGGCGCGGATGCGGCGCAGCGACTCGGCCGCCTTCTCCTGCTCTGCGAACTGCTCCTGGAAGACGGCCGCCGACGAAGCCGCCGACTTTCCGGAGCCAGCCACGAGACGCTCGTTCAGTGAGCGCTGGAACTCCTGCCCGATCTGCGCGCCCTTGAGCTTCGCGATGTCATCAAGGCGGTTCATCTCCGCCTCAAAGACGGAGGCCGCGTCGCGCGCGGACTTGCTGGTGCCCGCGACCAAGCGCTCGTTCAGCGAGCGGCCGAATTCGCCTCCGGCCTGCTCCGCCTGCTGGCGCGCGATCTGGTCAAGCCGGTCGAATTCAGCGGCGAACACCGACGCGGAATCTCGCGCCGCCTTGCCGGAACCGGAACTGAAGCGCTCCGCCAGCGTGCGCCCGAAATCGGCGCCGATCTGAGCCGCGCGCTGCTGCGCGATAGCATCGAGACGGTCGAACTCCGCCTGGAAAACAGACGCCGAGTCCTTGGCCGACGAGCCGGAATCAACCTTGATGCCGATCGTCTGGTTCAGCGCGCGCTGGTCGAGCCGCGGCAGGTTCAGCGCGCCGACGGACTCGAAGGCGCGCTTCATGCTGTCGACAGTTCGGACGTAGCCTTCGACCGAAGCCTTGCCGGTATCCAGTGAGCGGTTGGCCGTGCGGACGTCCCGCTCGAAGGCCGCCTGCGCACGCGCCGCCTGGTCGTACTTCTGGACCAAGCGGTCCCAAGATGCGCTCGACGACAGTTGCCGCTTCGCTGCCGTCTCCGTCGCGACAGCCAGCGCGTCGCTCGACTGAGCAACCCCATCCTGCGCCGCCTTCAGCGAGCGCAGGCGCGCCTCCATCTCCGCAAGACCTTCGGTCTTGCCAGAGATGCGGAGGATCCTGACGCTCTCGGTGGTGTCAGCCATCAGCAGGCCTCAGGATTCTGGGGGAGTTTCGGCAGGCTTGGCCAGCCTCTGCAGCAGTTTCGACACGCCGGCCGCGTCATTGACGTCGACCACATCGCGCATGCCTTTTTCGCTGGTCTTCGGCGCCTGCCGCGTCAGGTATTCGCCGTCGAGCAGGCGAATGACCATTTTGAAGTGGTCGAAGTGGTCGCCGAAGACGCCGTGGTCGTTGGCGAACGCCCGGACCGCTCGGTAGGGGATTGGGCCGAGGCCCATGCCAATCTGGCGCTCGGAACTGAGCTCCCAGAATGCGTCCCATATGAACAGGCCGTGCTGGGCGATGACCGGCTGCTCTGCGAAGCCCGAAGGCACGGGGCGGCCGAGCGCCTCGAGCCTTTCATAGTGCTGACGAGCGCTGCCCCAGGAGAGTTCCCAGCGCAGCGCTTCGATCAGTTTTTTGCGATTCCCTCGCTGTCGCCAGCGCGGAGCTCGCCGACCTGAGCCGAGGCCCACATCACCGCGTCCCGGAAGGGGCGCAGGTCCGGGTCGCTCAGGATCTTTCGCGCGACGTCCTTGTTGAACGGCAGGGCCTCGCCCTGGTCGTTCTCGACGCCGTCCCAATCGATCAGGATGGTCTCGACGATGCACTCGATCGTCACGCGCTCGGCGGCCGCCGGCGACAGGCGATTGTTCGGACGCTCATTGCGAGGCGTCGCGTCGAACAGCTTCGACTGCAGCACGCGGAAATCGGCATTGCCGATCCCGCGCACCTTCAGGTTCAGATCGCCCATGTCCGGGATCGGATTGCCGTTTTTCGATCCGACCCACTCGCCCTGCTCGATCGCAGCCGAGTTGATCTTCATTGCGCTCAACTTCATGAGACGCTCCTGGAAATAGAGGGTTAGAGGGATTGCGAACAGGGCGGTCGAGCCGGCGGCCTATCAGCCGGCGGTCGGCGCCACGATCACGATCGGCGAGTTGATCGCCACCATGAAGCTCTGCGTGACGACGTTGTCGTTGTTGCCGACGTTCAGCCGCTTCGACATGACGAGGCCGCGGAAATACTGGATCTCGTCCGTGCCCGCCGGGTTGATCCGGTTGGGCAGAACCACGCGGAAAGCGTAGTTGTTGTAAGTCGCCTCGGCGGCGACCAGCGCTTCCTGGCCATCGTCGGTGATGTCGTAGCCAGCGGTGATCGCCAGCGTGCCGGCGTCGCGGGCGCCCTTGGCCTTGCGGGTGCGGCCGTCGCCGATCACGGCGAAGGTCACAGCGCTGGACTCGTCGCCGAATTCGCCGATCGTCGAGACCAGGCCGATCTCGGTCCAGGGCGTGAGGGCGGCATATTCGGCGGCAGTATCGGTGGCGCTGGTGGCGGCGGGACCGATCGAAATCTTGGTCCCGGTAGCGGTGAAGATGTCTCCGGCCATGGTGGTCTCCTATTGGCGGCGGGGGTGGGGAGGACTGCAGAGCCGCCTACAGGGCGGTGGGCTCGACCTTCGCCGCCTTCTTGGCGGACGGGGCGATGCGGATGGCGCCGGAGAGCACGCGGCCCTTCACGGTCGCCGAATTCATGTCGATGGCGATGTCCCGGGTCTCGTCTGGCTTGACGTGCTCGGTCAGAGCGACGCCGTCCTTGACGCCAACGATGAAATCCATGCCCGACCGGGTCAGGTTGGTGACTTTGGCCATATCGGCGCTCCTTAGTCGGTGAACTGGAAGTCGTGAACTCGCCACCTGCCGCTCAGAGCAGCAAGGTTCTGGTCGCCTGCTTTTTGGCGTTCTCGGGGGCCCAAAGCGGCCGCAAATTTGTCAGCGCCCATGCCGCCTTGAACTCGGGGTCGTCCATTGAAGTGAACTTGAACCCGGCCAGCGGAAGGATGTGGTCAATGTGCCAGAGAGAGCGGTTCTCCCAGCTCATCCCCTTCACAAACTGCTTTTCTAAGTGGGCCCTAAGCTGTTCCAGCGAGTAGCCTAGAATCTGCTCCCACTTTTTTCCGTTCCTGCCAGTCCTGAGCCTCTTGTAGAGGGCTCTCTTGACTCTCTCGTGAAGCACGAAAGTTGGGTCGCTGGCGCGCCGTCGTTTAGCGGATAGACGCGTTGCGATGTGAGACTTCCGACAAGGCTCACAATATTTTCTACGGCCTGAGTCGGCGTCGAGAAATTGTGCTCCGCAGGCTTGGCAATCGGCTTGTTGGCCGATCACTCTTTGCCCGGAAGATATCCTGCTTTCTCGCTTTTTTAACTTGCTTGCCCTGTCGATCGCGCGCTTAGCGCAGCCGGCGCAGTAACGCTTAAGCCCGCTCCCGCGGAGCATCGAACAGCCGCAAACCTCACAGCATATCGTGTCTTTGAGCCGGCGCTTGCCTTGCGCTTCGATCTCGTATTTTGCGCGGTCACGCGCGCGTCTATTGTCAATCCAACATGGATCGCAGCGCAGCTTGGGCGATGTCCGGTAAGCGATCGGCGCGCTGCAGGTTATGCACGCCGCAAGTTTCGGGGGTAGCGAGCGGCCGCCCCCGCGTGTTAGCGGGTCGTCCAGCATCATTGAGCCTCCAACGCTCTCTGGTGTCAGGGGCTCGTCGAGATTGCCGTCTCTTCGGGCCCCGCCTTTCTCTTACTATCATGCAGAGAAATTGAAATCATATGGCACTACCAGTGAACCCACGAAATAGTTGCCTTCGACGGCACGCTCGTCCGTAAACGGCTCGGTCGGAACGCGGCAGTTCACCCCCGAGAAAGCCACGTCCAGGAACATCTGGCGCAGTTGCTCGCCCCAATTGCGCATCGTGTCCTTGCCCGTGCCGGCCGGCAGGCAGATCACGATCCGGAAGCCCCCGACCTCGCGATAGCGACGCTGGTTGATCGGCCACCGCGCGATCTGCGAGACCGGGAACTGCAGCCGCAGGAACGGCGCCCCATCGGTCGGCGTCTGCGTCTCAAGGTTCTCGGTGAAGACATCGCACTCGGTCCATAGCGTCCGCAGGCGGGCCTCGACCGCTTCCTCGACCGTCTTGTGAGCCATGGGGCAATCCTGCTCAGGCGAGCAGGGCGTAGCCTGCTTTGCCAGACTTGATGCGGAACGCGACACCGGGGCGCGTCAGCCCTAAAGCCGAAGCCGCCGCTGTCATCGACGGAAACTGTCGGCCATCGGCCATTACCGGGCGGGACGCTTGGTCCCTCATTTTCTCGACTTGGTCGGGCGACCGAGGCGCCCTCTTCCGAGCGATATGGCCGCTATATCCGGGCGCGCCCCGCTCAATCCGACGCGCGATCGTTGCCGCAGTAACGCCCTGCGCAAGCGCCGCGTCGCCGATACTCCTGAATTCCTGCCCGTCGATGATAACCGAGCGGCGGAGCGCCTCTTTCACGGATTCGGGCATCGACTTCCCGATCTTCGACGCGCGCATCTTCTCGATATGCTCCGGCGACAGCTTCCTGCCCTTGAGCCCCGCGTTCATCTTGGCTCGTCGCTCTGCCGAAATCGGTGCGCGCTGGTGAGATGCAATCACCGCCGCGATTACGGCGTTGGGCGGCCTCTTGCCCTTCTTCGCAGCGGACATCTTTGCCCGCGCCTCGGGGCTCATCTTGACCCCACGGGCGCGATCGCCGACCTGCCTCTTGAACTCTTCGCTGCGCTTGAAGCCGCTGACACCACCTCCGCCGAGCGTCATGTTGTAGCCGGCGGGCGACATTGTCCCCAACTCGCCGATCCAGAACTGCTCCGCCTCGTTCAAGGACTGCCGATCTGCGCACTGCGCCAGCGCTTCGACCGTGAATGCCTCGCGCCCGTACTTGCCGATCGCCTTGTGCAGGAGCCAGCGAGACTGGCGCTTCGCCTCCAAGCAGTGAGAGGACCAGCGCGACCGAAGGCTCTTGACGGTGATCCCGACGTAGGCCTTGCCGCTTTCGATGTTCGTTATCTTGTAGACGGTCCCGAAGGGCTTCATCTGGTCACAATCACTGCAGGCTGCCTGGTAAGCCAATCCATTCTTGAAGCAGGATTACCGCCCCTCACCCTCTGCGCAAGGGCCGCTGCAGAATTTGTCTGTGCCCAATTACCTATAGCCCCAGATGGGAGCGACCGATAACCGAACCTGACTCTTGCAATGTTGCCGAACCTACGGCTGGCAAGATTTGCGACGACTTGGAAAACCCCATCCGGTGCCTGCTGCGACAGGCCCCTTTCTATTTTCCGAGCATACGGAACGGTCGACAAAAACACGAACTCGCTGGCGTTCGGCGGCACCTTGCCGGGCTCGACCTCATCGCCGTCGGCGAAGAGCGCGATCGAGGACCGGAACTGGCCGGTCAGCACCGGCGACGCGATGATCAGCATCTCCGCGATCACCGCCAGCGCCGTTTCGATCAGCGAGAATTCAAAGATGACCGTGCCATCGGCTTTGACCGTCTCGACCGGAGCGCCCTGCCGGCCGTCGACGAAGGTCTCATGCGGCGGGACGTAGCCCAGCGCCCGGGAATTCTTCGCCTCTGCCGCCGCGAGTTCCTGCCTCGCGAACTCCGCCAGCCGTTCACTGCGTGCCTTCGGGGACAGGTCGTTCGACAGGATCAGTTCGATGTCGCGATCGAACGTCTCCACCCGGCCCTTGATGGCCATCAGCCCAGCACCCTGCCCTCATACCGGACGACGGTTCCGCCGACCCGGACCGGCGCGACGTGCTCGATCTTGCGCTGGCGCCCGTCGACCACGAGGAAGTCGTTCGTCGTCGGCGCCGCTCCGCCGCCGGCCGCCCCGGGCCAGGTCGCAGACGCCGCCGCAATCTCGCTCGGCGAGATGATGAAGTGCTGGTCGGTCTGCTTGATCGCGCCGACCAACTGCTCGGCCTTGTAGCCGCGCACGCTGGCGCGGATGGCCAGATCGACGAAGGTGTTCCCTGTGCCGACGCGCCGCCGCAGCGTGACCGTCTCGCCATGCTCCGCGAGCGACGCATCCAGCGCCGCGATGATCGCCGAAGGCGTCGTCATCAGCCGAGCCAGATGTTCATGTACGGGGCCAGCAGCGCATCGACCTCGCTCGAGATGAGCGGGTCGCTGGACGGAGAGACCCAGAACTCGCGCTCCTCGACGTTTTCGACCTTGATGCGCTTCAGGTTCGGGTCGCGCGTGCCGACCGTGTAGATCTCGCTGGCGAGCTTGCTGGCGGCGAGCTTCAGGTCATCGGGCACCGTCGCCCAGCCGGCGACGTAAACCACCGTGATCTTCTGCCAGGACCAGTCCGCAGGCTCGTCATTCTCCAGCCGGAGCAGGATTCCGCTGGCGGCGTCGATCTCATAGTCCGCGCCGGTGAGCGTCTCGCCGTCCTCGACAACCGACGTCACCGACACGATCGGGCGCCGCGACAGGAGCAGCCGCTCGCGCGACATCCCGGTGCGGAACACCTCGGTCACCGTCTCCTGGCGAAGCGTGGGCACCGCGACGCCGGCAGCCGCCACCTTGCAGTGCGCGGCGATCGAGCGCGAGACCCGCCCGTTCAGCGTCGCCAGCACGGCGTCCTTGCTGGCATCGCTGGACGCTAGGCCGACCGCCAGCCGCATCTCCTCAGCGGAGAGCAGGTTCGGATCGCCGGCCGGGGTGGTGATCGTCATCATTGGCGTGCGCTCTCAATGCCCCGCCTAAGCGGAGCTTACCTGCCTTGCAACGGGTGGTGGGCTCAGCCGATGACCGGCGCCGGGCTCGACGCCGTCAGAGCGCCGATCTCGTGATAGTTGCCAGCCTCGTCTTTGAGGCTGATCGTCACGGTTGCCTTGCCGCCCACGAGGCCGCGCAGGGCGACCGCAAGGGTGCTCGTGACCGCAACGTCAGCCGACGAAGCAGCGGTTGAGCCAGTGGCCAAAATCTGTGCCGGCATGATCGACGCTCCTGATGATCGAAGGGCGCTGTGGTGCGCGTTAGGCCTGCTTGGCCTTCTCAGCCGCTTCGATCGCGGCGACGGCTTCCGCCTTGGTCGACACGGTCGCGCCGAGCGAGCGGGCAAGAGCCTGAAGCTTGAAGTGGTGGAGCGTCCGCCAATCGGCGGGGATCTCGACCGGGTCGGCCTGGGCCGGCTCCTGAGGCCCGGCGCCACCAGCCGGCGCGGACGGGCCTTCGTCCTTCGTCACGACGGGCAGACCGGGCGCCTCGGCCGCAATCGGCTTGGTGACATACTCGGCGCGGCCACCCGACACGAACGCCGCAGCCTTCACATCGTCGAACATCGCGGTCTCGCCCGGCAGGTACGGCGTCGTGCCGCGGTTGAACTTGATCAGGGGCATGTCGGCGCTCCGCTAGAGGAAAGGGGGAAGCGGGGGCCGAAGCCCCCGCGCGCTCATCAGACCCGCGTGCCCGAGACCGGATTATCGGTCGCGCCCGCCAGGATGTAGGTGATGCCGAACTCGCAGACGTCGGTGTTGGCCGCCGACAGGTTCGGGGTCGCCTGAAGCCGCACGAAGCGGTCGGCCGCGTACAGGCTGAAGTCGAGCTCGACGACGCCGGTGACGGTGCCGCCGCCGCCCGGGCCGGTCGCGAACGTGGTCGCGGCGAGGGCATCGCCGAAGTCCGCCGCGCCGGTGCCGCTGCCGTCGCTGGCGTCCTGCAGGTTGGCAGCGAAGGTGAGGGTCGCCGCCGCAGCGAGCGTGGTCGTGTAGGTGATCACCGCCTTGATGGACGAGAACCCGCGACGATCGANNNNGACCTCGGTCGCGTCGCCGGAGCCGCCGGCGGTGACATCGATGCCGGCAGCGCCGAAGCGCGCGGCAATCAGAGCGGCCGCATTGGCCATGGAAGCGTGCATTGACGTGTCTCCTGATTCAGGGATGTCGAGAAAGGGAAAGGGGCGCCGGAGCGCCCCTCAGATCAGCCTCAGTACGAGACCCCGGTCAGGGCCGAGAACGCCTCGCCGCGCTCGAGCTTCACGTCCGCGTAGAGCTCCATGTGGATCAGCATCTCGTTCCGCTGGATCAGCGAATAGTGAGTGCTGCCCGACTGGTAGGAGCCCTCGATCGAGACGCGGACCTCGGCATCGGTGCCGTTGGCGACGATGATGCTCGGGCCGTTGCCGAACATGATCTCGGTTTCCGTGCCGCCGCCCAGGTTCGTCGGCATCTGGTTGGTCTGCAGGATGCCGTAGCCGAGCAGGGTGTTGCTGGCGTCGATCGACGGGTAGATCTTGTTCCCGTTCGCGTCGCGCAGGTCGGCGAGGTAGGCGCGGGTGCGCGGCGGCATCATCCAGTAGCCGGCCTGGATCGCGATGTTGGCCTCCTCGAGCTTCGTCACGCGCGAGCGCAGGTCGGTCTCGATATTGGCGGCCGTGGTGCCGGCGATGGCCTTGATGTTGCCGGAGGCGATCTGCGAACGGATGCCGAGCGGCACATACTCGGTGCCGGCGCCGCGCAGGAAGCCGATGTCCTCGTTGATCGCGATGCGCTCGCGGAGGCGGCGAACCACGAAGGCCTCAAGGTTGCGAACCGCCGCGCCGCCGCGGGCCGCATTGTCCAGCAGACGACGCGAGATGACCACCTCGACCGCCAGACGCTTCGGGTCGAGCCGGATGTCGCCGAAGGTGAACTGGCCGGGCGTCGGCGCGTCGTTCTCACCCATCCAGGAGCCGGACGGAGCGGAGGTCTCCTTCGGGATGATCAGTGCGCCCGGCACCGACAGCACCTGCGGCTGCATGCGGCGGACCACCGTCATGTTCTCGAGGCCCTCGATGATCGTGGCCGCGAAGTCGGGCAGCGACAGCGCGCCGCCGGTGGCATAGTCCGAAAGCTGATGCGTCGCCTTGATCACGGCGAGCTGCGACGGACCATAAGCGAGTTCGATGAACTGCGCCGCACGGATCTGGCCGCCGGTGTGCTGCTCGACCATGCCGGCCATCATTCGGCGCACGGGCGCCATCTTGACCAGTTCGCGGTCGGCGTCGCTCTTCGCCTCGGCCGGCAGGTTGTTCAGCGTGCCCTCGGGCGAGGTGCGCAGAACGGCGCCGTCGACAGCGAGCTTCTCGGCCTCGACCGCGCGATCGAGCTCGGCCTTGATCTCCTCGGCCTTGACCTTCGCATCGGCATAGGCCTTCTCGGCGACCGTCACGGCAGCCGTGGCGGCTTCTTTCCCGGCCTCATCGGCCTTCGTCAGCAGGGTCTTCGTCTCCGAGATCTTGCCGCTGGCGGCCTTCATCTCGTCGACAGCCAGCGCAAGAGCCTGGCGGATTTCAGGAATGGTCTTCATCCCAATCGTCCTTTGTTCATGGGAAAGCGCCCCGCCGCATCACGGCAGGGTTGTCCGCCAGGCTGGCGGAACCTCGTTCTCGTCAGGCGACGAGCGAACTGATCTCGAGAGTGCGGATTTCGGCCTCGCGACCGATCAAGGCGCAATCGACGGTCGATTCGGGCTCGTTCTCGCCCTCTTCATCCTCGATCTCGGCGGGTTCCGGGGTGGCTTCACCCTGATCGGAGCCCGAATTCTGGTGCTTCGCGAGGGCCTCAGAGACCAGTTTCGCGATCTCGTCCTCAAGCGAACGCTCGGTCACAAGCGCCTCGGCATTGGCCGGCACGCTGACGAAGCTGAATTCGATCATCTCGGACTTCGTGAACTTGCGGCCGTTCCACGGGCTCTTGTCGTCCATGTACGACCATTCCTTCGGCAGGAAGCCGATGGACGCCGCGCTGATGACACCGGCCTTGATCAGGCCGTAGATTTCATCGCTCTTGGCCGAAACGCCGGGCTCCGGGAACTGAGCGACCGCCTCCAAGCGACCGTTGCTGATCTGGATTGACGAACGAGCGATAGGTTGCTTGTGGTCGTGCATGAAGAGAACAACGGGGTTGGCCTGATAGGGGGCCAGGTCAATGCCCTCGACCTCGACGATGTCGCCGTGGCGGTCGACGCCGCCGGTCGACACGATGACGCGGATCTGGCGGTCGCCGATCTCTTTCGCGACGCCGCCGAAGAACGCGCGGACCTGCTTCTCAGCCATTGGAGACCTCTTCCTCTTGATCCGCGTCTTCAGCCCCGTCGTCAGGCTCTGGAGCGTCCTCTTCGGCTTCCGCCGGATCGTTGCCACCCGCCTCCGCGATCGCGACCACGTTTCCGGCCTTGTCGACGTAGGCGGTGTTCAGCGGCCGGGCGAAAACGTCTCCGGCCGGCGTCGGGTTGTAGCCCTCGTCGTAGCGCCACTCGTTCGGCGTCAGCGCGCCGGACTGGAACATCGTCCGGTTGCCTTCCTGCCGGGTCTTGAAGTCGGCGCGCAGAAGGCGGCGGACGTCGAACTCGACGTACATATTCTCCGGCAGGTTGAAGGCCCGGGCGAACTCGGATTCGAATGCCTCCAGCATCGGCATCAGCGTCTGGTCGTAATAGGCGCGGGTCAGCGCCTCGACGTTGTTGTTGGTCATGCGGTCGAGCATGCCGATCATGTGCAGCGGAACACGGAAACCGCGCGCGATCTCCTCGATCGTCAGCTTGCGCTGCTCCAGGAACTGAGCGTCGACCGACGTCATGCCCAGCGCTTTCCACTCCATCCCATCTTCAAGGATGACGGTATTGCCGGCGTTACCGGACCCGGCGTAGCGCTGGTTCCAACTGGCGCGAAGGCGATCGGCGACGGGCTGGTCAATCTTCTTCGGGTGCGTGAGCACGCCGCCAGGCTGCGCGCCATTTGCCAGCAGCCCGCCCGACATGCCCTCGCCGGCGATCGCGATGCCGATGGCTTCACGCAACTGCGCCAGCGGCGACAGGCCCACGATCCCGTCGAAGGTCATCCCGCGCACATGCAGGATGTCATAATCCGGCACCATCACCGGGACATTGCGAAGGATGGCGTTCTCAAGCGTGGTCCGGCGCGAGATGCTGTAGAACAGCGTGCCGTCCATCGCCTCGTAGATCGTCGCCGAGCCAGGGTGGACCGGCCAGAGCCCCGTTGGACGGCCGCGGCCATCGCGCAGAATCACCGCGATCGCATTGCCCCGGAAACCCCACGCCGAAAACATGGCGAGCATGAAGCTCACCGTGCTCATGTGCCGGTTCGGCCGGCGCAGGATGCTGTAGAGCGCATGGCCCTTCGCCGGCGCGCGCGTTCCATCCTCCGCTTCAAGCCAGACCTGCGGTTGCAGTTTCGCGCCGTCCTCCGAGATCACCCGGACGCACGAATAGACCGCCGATACGCGCATCGCCGAAGCGTCGGAAACCGCCGCCCCCGCACTGGTCCGGACGCCGCCCATCAGCGCGGCGAAACGCGCGCCGTCGAGCGTCGCCGACATCGGGTTGCCCTTCGCGAGCGCCCGGCTCCTTCGCGCGCTGCGCTTCGACATCGGCTACCTCAGACGAACAGAAAGCCGTCCGGGCGTTCGGACGTCATGTAGACCGAGACACCCTCGGCATTCGGCCCAACGGCAGCGCCAACGGCCATTGCCAGCGCGATCAAAGGGTCGATTCGCTGCGTCGCGCGGCGTTTCGAGAACCAGAAGTTGCCAAAGGCGTCGCCCTCGACCGCCGCCGACATCATGGCGGGCGCAGGCTATTATTCGGAGATCATGGCGAGCGTCGTCGGCCCCAAGGGGATGGTGAGCGCGTTCGAGCCCGAGCAGTTCATGAACGATCCGCGCGCGCAAAAGCCCTGGGCCGAGCTGAAGGCGCGCCGCGCCAATGTCGCGCTGATCCCCTATCCGTTCGACAAGTTCAGCGCCGCGCCGGCGAGCCTGGACTTCACCCTGTTTCACCTGACCTATCACGATCTCTATTGGGAGAGCGCGCAGTACAAGGTGCCGCGCACCGATCCGGCGGCGTTCCTCGCCGCGCTGTACAAGGCGATGAAGCCGGGCGGGGTCGTCGGCGTGGTCGATCATGTCGCGGCGCCCGGGGATACCCGCGCGACCGTCGACAAGCTCCACCGCATCGAT
>FSSH01003802.1_pt3 | contig 12219 bp, 13 predicted proteins | sample 1166101 | NCBI WGS metagenome assembly FSSH01 (sample SAMEA32972668, study PRJEB13176) | freshwater metagenome | biome: Drinking water system; feature: Biomass in drinking water that filtered by 0.45 um membrane; material: drinking water | place: USA | collected 2012-12-20 | depth 0 m | reverse complement strand
CGAAGAACAGGATCGCCTCGCCGGCATGCATGCCGTTCTTGGTGCCGCCGAAACAGAGGACATCGACGCCCGCCCGCCAGGTGATGTCGGCCGGCTCGCAGTTCAGGCCGATGCAGGCATTGGCAAAGCGCGCCCCGTCCATGTGAAGGCTGAGGCCGAGTTCCCGGCAGACGCCGGAAATCGCCCGGATCTCCTCCGGCGTGTAGACCTGCCCGGTCTCGGTCGGCTGGGTGATCGTCACCACCCTGGGCTTCGGAAAGTGGATGTCCCGGCGCCGGGTGGCGAGGTCGCGGATGGCATCCGGCGTCAGCTTGCCGTCCACGGTCCTGGCGGTCAGCAGTTTCGAGCCGTTGGAGAAGAANNGAATTCCGGCGCGCCGCATTCGTCGGTCTCGACATGGGCGGATTCGGCACAGATCACGCTGTGATAGGATTGGCAGAGCGAGGCCAGGGCCAGCGAGTTCGCCGCCGTGCCGTTGAAGGCGAGGAACATCTCGCATTCGGTCTCGAACAGTTTTCGGAAGGCGGCCGAGGCGCGTTCCGTCCAGGCATCCTCGCCATAGGCGGGGGCGTAGCCGGCATTGGCCTCTTCCATCGCGACCCATGCCTCGGGGCAGATGCCGGAATAGTTGTCGCTGGCAAATTGCTGGGGTTGTTTGGTCATGGGCCGGAGCATCGTGGCTTCTTCGCTGCGATGCAACGTGAGGTTCTCACATCCCGACCGCCAGCACCGCCAGGGCCGCCAGGGCCGCGCCGATCATCGGTCCGACCACCGGGATCGCGGCGTAGCCCCAATCCGACGAGCCCTTGCCGGCGATGGGAAGCACCGCATGGGCGAAGCGGGGACCTAGGTCGCGCGCCGGGTTGATCGCATAGCCGGTGGTGCCGCCGAGGGAGAGCCCTACCCCCCAGACCAGCATGCCGATGAGGTAGGGCGCGACGCCTGCAGGTATCGCGTTCGGGCTGCCGACCGCCTTCGACACGATGGCGTTGATGACGAAGATCAGCACGAAGGTGGCGATGATCTCGGATGTCCAGTTGGCCGGCGCGTTGCGGATCGCCGGCCCGGTGCAGAAGCAGGCGAGCTTGAGGTCCTTGCTCTCCGTCACCGCCCAATGCGGCAGGTAGTGCAGCCACACGATCGTCGCTCCGACGAAGGCCCCGAGCATCTGCGCGGGGATGTAGATCCAGACCTTGTGCCAATCCCCGGTGCCGACGGCGCCGGCCAGCGTCACGGCGGGATTGAGATGCGCGTCGGGGCTGCCTGTCGCGGTGGCGGTGAAGATCCCGGCGATGACCGCGAAGGCCCAGCCGGCGGTGATGGCGATCCAGCCGGCATTCTCGCCCTTGGACCTGCTGAGGAGAGCCCCCGCAACGACGCCGTCGCCGAGGATGATCAGCACCATCGTTCCGAGGAGTTCGCCGAGGAAGGGGGAGATCATGAGGCAGTTCCTGAAGGCCTGAACGGTGTCATTCCGGGGCGCCGCAGGCNNCAGGCGAGCCCGGAATCCAGAGCCGCTGCTGGCGTCGATGGACAACGACCTGAGTTTCTGGATTCCGGGCTCCGCTTCGCGGCCCCGGAATGACGGTGTTTGAGACTTCGACTGACCATCAGGCTCAACCCGAGAAGGGTCAGGGGACCAGAGCCGAACGGTTCTTCCATCGGCAGGCGCGCCTCACTCCCGCGGCGTGGTCCAGTCGAAGGATCGCTCCACTGCCTTGGTCCAGGCGGTGAAAAGGGTGTTGCGCTGCTCGGCCGCCATGTTCGGGTGCCAGCGGTGGTCGACGCCCCAGTTCGAGATCAGGTCGTCGGGACTGTTCCAGTAGCCGGTGGCGAGGCCCGCCGCGTAGGCGGCCCCGAGCGCCGTGGTCTCGGTCACCTTGGGGCGCACCACGGGCACGTCGAGGATGTCGGCCTGGAATTGCATGAGGAGGTCGTTCCTCACCATGCCGCCATCGGTGCGCAGCTCCTTGATGTCGATCCCGGAATCCTTGGCCATGGCCTCCAGAACCTCGCGGGTTTGGTAGGCGGTGGCCTCGAGGGCCGCGCGGGCGATGTGCCCCTTGTTGGCGTAGCGCGTCAGCCCGGCGATGATGCCTCGGGCGCTCTCCCGCCAATGCGGGGCGTAAAGGCCCGAGAAGGCGGGCACGAAATAGACGTCGCCGTTGTCCGAGACGGTGCGGGCGAGGCCCTCGATGTCGCCGCTGTCGCGGATGATCCCGAGATTGTCGCGCAACCACTGCACCAGGGCGCCGGTGATGGCGATGGAGCCTTCGAGCGCATAGACCGGCGGCTTGCCGTCGAGCTTGTACCCGACCGTGGTGACGAGACCGCTTGTCGAGGGCACCGGGTCTGCGCCGGTGTTCATCAGCACGAAGCAGCCGGTGCCGTAGGTGTTCTTGGCCTCTCCCGGCTTGAAGCATGTCTGGCCGAACAGGGCTGCCTGCTGGTCGCCGAGGATGCCGGCGATGGGAACGCCGACGAAGGGCGTGCGGCTCTCCCCGTAGACCTCGCTCGACGAGACGATCTTCGGCAGCATCGTGCGCGGGATGCCGAAGGCAGAGAGCATGCCCTCGTCCCAATCGAGGGTTTTCAACGCCATCAGCTGGGTGCGGCTGGCATTGGTGACGTCGGTGACGTGGAGGCCGCCTTGCGCCCCGCCGGTGAGGTTCCAGACGAGCCAGGCATCGATATTGCCGAACAGGACGTCACCCGCTTGCGCCTTCTCACGCGCGCCCGGCACGGCATCGAGGAGCCAGGCGAGCTTGAGGCCGGAGAAGTAGCTCGCCAGCGGCAGGCCGGTGACGGCACGGAAGCGGTCCTTGCCGCCATCGCGGGCAAAGCGCGCGACGAGGCCGTCGACGCGGGTATCCTGCCAGACGAGGGCATTGTGCAGCGGCTGGCCGGTGCGGGGGTCCCAGATCAGCGTGGTCTCGCGCTGGTTGGTGATGCCGATCGAGACGAGGTCGGAGGGCTGGATCTCGGCCGATTCCATGGCCTCGCGCATGACGATCTGGGTGTTGCGCCAGATCTCTGCCGGGTCGTGCTCGACATGGCCGGGGCGCGGATAGATCTGCTCGTGCTCGCGCTGGGCGGTGGCGACGATGTTGCCGCGGCGGTCGAAGATGATGAAGCGCGAACTGGTGGTGCCTTGATCGATGGCGCCGACGTAATCGGCCATGGCTGGCTCTCCTGTCGTTGGACGTTTCCCTGAAGCCTCCCAGTCTTGATGCCGGGGCGGCCTTCCTTCGATACCGGGTCAGGCGGCGGCGGAGCGGCGCGCGAAATAAGCGGCGAGGCGGGCCTGGCCGTCTGGCGGAATCCGAAGCCCGAGCTTCGAGCGGCGCCAGAGGATGTCGTGGGCCTCCCGCACCCATTCATGCGCGATGAGGTAGTCGACCTCCGACGCGGTGAGTTCGTCGCCGAACCGTTCACCGAGATCGGCGAGGCTCCTGGCCTGTCCGAGGATGTGGTCGACGCGGGTGCCGTAGGCGCGGGCGAGGCGCCTCGCCATTGCGGGCGGCAGGAAGGGCTTGGCTGCCTGCAGATCGGCGAGGAACCGGTCGAAATCGGCGTCCCGCATGTCGCCGCCGGGCAGCGCCGCCTTGGCGGTCCAGGCCGGCTTGAGCCCCGGCCGGTACGGCGCCAGTTTCTCGATGGCATGCTCGGCGAGGCGCCGATAGGTCGTGATCTTGCCCCCGAAGACCGACAGCACCGGCAGCTTTCCGTCGCTGTCCGAGACATCGAGAACGTAGTCGCGGGTGACGGCGGAGGCGTTCTCGGCGGCGTCGTCGAAGAGGGGGCGCACGCCCGAGAAGCTCCAGACAACGTCCTGGGGGCCGATGCTTTTCGAGAACGACCTGTTGATGCAGTCGCAGAGGTAGCGGGTCTCGTCTTCCGAGATCGCTACCGGGCCGGGCTCGTTCTCGTAGGGGACGTCGGTGGTGCCGATCAGGGTGAAATCGCGCTCGTAGGGGATCGCGAAGACGATGCGCTTGTCGGGCTGCTGCAGGATATAGGCCTGGTCGCCCTCGTAGAGCTTGCGCACGACGATATGGCTGCCCTTGATCAGGCGCACCGCGGCCCGGCTGTTGATGCCGAGGGTCTGCCCGAGTGTCTCGCTGACCCAGGGGCCGGCGGCATTGACGACCATCTTGGCGCTCACGGTCTCGGTCCGGCCGCCCTGGACATCACGAATCGCAGCGACCCATGAATCGCCTTCGCGGCGGGCCGAATCCACCGCCGTGCGGGTGCGGATGACCGCGCCGCGCTCGCGCGCGTCCATGGCGTTGACGACGACGAGGCGGGAATCCTCGACCCAGCAATCCGAATAGGTGAAGCCCTTGGTCAACCGCTCCTGAAGCGGAGAACCGAGCGGTGATGTTCGCAAGCGAACGGATGTCGAGCCCGGCAGGGTGCGCAGTCGCGCCAGGTGATCGTAGAGAAAGAGGCCGAGGCGCAGCATCCAGGCCGGGCGCAGGCCCTCGTCATGGGGCAGGACGAAGCTCAGTGGCCAGATGATGTGCGGCGCCTGGGCGAGCAGGCGCTCGCGCTCGGCCAAAGCCTCGCGCACCAGCCGGAACTCGTAATATTCGAGGTAGCGCAATCCACCATGGATCAGCTTCGTAGAGGAGGACGAAGTGAATTCGGCCAGATCCCCCTTCTCGCAGAGCAGAACCTTGAGACCGCGGCCGGCCGCATCGCGCGCGATCCCGGTTCCGTTGATCCCGCCGCCGATGACGAGCATGTCGTAGGTCGTGACGTCCGCCATTGCGCTCCCACCCTCGGCTGCGCCGATGAGCAGGATATTGCGCAGAGGGCTAGTTTTCGCAAGCGAAAATCATGTGCTTTCGTTTTCGCACTGCAACCGCATTCAACCTGTCAGGGCCACTTTGCACGCCACGTTGTGTTCCTGCATGAGAGCGGCGATGCCTTCGGGAGGCGCCCGGTCGGTGAACAGAGTGTGGATCTGCGACAGGTGCCCGAGGCGGACCATCGGGCGACGACCGAACTTCGAATGATCGGCCACCAGGAAGACGTGGGCGGCGTGAGCGAGCACGGTCTGAGTGGCGCGGACTTCCTCGTAGTCGAAGTCGAGCAACGTGCCCTCGGCATCGATGCCGCTGATTCCGATAATGGCGTAGTCGACCCGGAACTGGCCGAGCGTATCGCAGGAGAGCTGGCCGAGGACCGCCCCGTCGCGGTTGCGCACGGTGCCGCCGGCGACCACAACCCGGAAGGCGGTCTGCTGCGACAGGGTCAGGGCGACGTTGAGGTTGTTGGTGATGACGCTGAGATCGTCGTGGCGCAGGAGTTCGCGCGCCACCGCCTCGGTGGTGGTGCCGATGTTGATGAAGACCGAGCAATGCGAGGGAATGGCCGTCGCCGCGAGCCGGGCGATCGCCGCCTTCTCGGCGGCATGGGTGACCTGCCGGTCGGCGTAATCGATGTTCTCGACGCTCGAAGGTAATCCGCCGCCGCCGCGGTAGCGTTCGAGCCGCCCTTCGGCGCTGAGTTCGTTGAGATCGCGCCGGATGGTCTGGACGGTGACCCCGAAGGTCGCCGCGAGAGCTTCCGCGGTAGCGTAGCCGCGCTGGCGTACGGCGGCGACGATGGCGCTGCGCCGACCCTCGACGGTCTGGATCTCTTGCTTCGGTATCGGACGGCTCACGCAAACGCTCCTTCTGATCCCGTCTCCGCTGATAAGGCCATCACGCATTCCCAACCTCATCCCGAGGTGCCGCGAACCGGCCTCGGAGGAGGGCTCCAGGAATCCACAGAGCGTATTGAAGGCCTCCTTCGAGGCCTCCGCTTCGCCGAGGCACGTCAGGATGAGGTCCAGAGTGGGAAAGGCGGGGGATCAAGAAAGAAACGATATCGAGCCGGACCATAGCCGGACCGCAAGCACAGGTCTCGGCTCTCGAAACGTCGTGAACACTGTCAGCCGGCGAGTGGCGAGCCGTCGTAGCGGCGCAGGAGATCTGCGGGATCCTGGTAGACCGCGATGCAGCCGGCCTCGCGAAGGGCATCCTCCGACCATCCGCCGCAGAGCAGCCCGATCGTCCGCAATCCCGCCTTGGCGGCGGCCTGCGCATCGTAGGGGGTATCGCCCACCACCACGGCATCCCCGGGCGACGGATTGCCGAGTCGCTCAAGGGCTGCCTCGAAGATGTCTGGATGTGGCTTGCTCTGGTCCGCGTCGTCCGACGAGGTCTCGGTGCCGACGAGATCCTCGATGCCGGCGATCCGCTTGTAGACCTGCAGCTCGTCGCCCTTGGCCGAGGAGGCGAGGGCGATCGCACGCCCATCGTCGAGCAGGCGCCGCATGAGCGCGGGGACGTCGGGAAACCCCTTGATCGCCGGCAGGTAGCGCTCCTTGAGGATCCCGGCGCGGTGCGCCTCCAAATCCTCACCCCGCGCTTCGATCTCGTCCCTCGACAGGAAGACAGGCATCAACTGGTCGCCACCCTTGCCGATCTGCGCCCGTATCGTCGCCGCGTCGAAGACATGTCCGAAATCGCGGAATGCATCCTGCCAGGCGCTGGCATGCTGGTCGTTCGAGTCGATCAGGGTGCCGTCGACGTCGAAGATCACGGCTTTCGGCATCGATAGGTCATTCCGTGCGAAAGGCCGCCCCGGGATGGGCGGCCCAGTCACGACAGAAGCGATGGAAGGAGGGCGGTGTTCCCGTGCCTCAATCCTGCAGCATGCGCTTGAGGAGTTCGACCTCCTCGGACAACACCGAATCCTCACCGATCAGCTTGTCGATCTTGCGCACGGCGTGGAGCACCGTGGTGTGGTCGCGCCCGCCGAAACGCCGACCGATCTCGGGGAGCGAGCGCAGGGTCAGCACCTTCGAAAGGTACATGGCGATCTGGCGCGGCTTGACCACGGCGGCGGTGCGCCGCTCGGACAGGATGTCGGACCGGGAGACGTTATAGCGGGAGGCCACCAGCTTCTGGATGTCCTCGATCTTGATGCGCTTCGGCTCGCGGTTCTTGACGAGGTCGCGGATCGCGGTCTCGGCCGTTTCCAGGGTCACGGCCGTGCCCGTGAGGGTGGCATGGGCGAGGAGCCGGTTGACCGCGCCTTCGAGGTCGCGGCCGTTGGCGGTGATCGATCGGGCGACGTAGGCGGCGACCGTCGGCGACACCTCGAAGCCGGGATGCGTGAGCCGCACCGCGGCGAGTCGCGCGGAGAGGATCGAGGCCCGCAGGGTCTCGTCGAGGCTGCCGATCTCCACGACGAGGCCGCCGCCGAGGCGCGAGCGCACGCGCTCGTCGAGGGCTTCGAGTTCGGTGGGAGGCCGGTCGGACGCCACCACGATCTGGCGGCCGGCATCGATCAGGGCATTGATCGTGTGGCCGAACTCAGCCTGAATCGACTTGCCCTGGATGAACTGGACGTCATCGAGGATGAGGAGGTCGATGGCGCGCAGGCGCTCCTTGAAGGCAAGGGCGTTCTGCGTCTTGAGGGCGTTCACGAAGCCGTACATGAAGCGGTCGGCGGTGAGGTAGATCACACGCTTGCCGGACTCGCGGGTGACGTGGCCGATCGCGTGGAGGAGGTGGGTCTTGCCGAGGCCCACACCGGCATGGAGGTAGAGTGGGTTGTAGAGGGCCGGCCCTCCGTCATGGCGCGCGACGCGCTCGGCGGCGGCATGCGCCAGGGCGTTGGAGCGACCGACGACGAAGCTCGAGAAAGTAAGGCGGTTGTCGAGGGGGGCGCCGCTGAGATCGCCGGCATCGGCACGGGCGGCACCCTCGGCCTCACTCGCCCCCTGCGATTCGCCGGGATGGGATGCGGGGAGCGCGGGCGAGGCCTGCAAACGGGCCAAAGGGCTCGCAGGGGCGGTCGGCTTCTGCACCGCCGGGGCGACGCGCACCGGAGCGGCGGCACCACGGACACCGACCTCGATCCGCGTCACGCTCTCGACTTCGCTGCGGAAGGTGTTGAGCACACGGTCGAGGTAATGCGATTCGATCCAGCTCTTGAGGAATCGGGTCGGCACGGTCAGCCGCGCCGTTCCGGCGGTGACCGCGTCGAGTTCGAGGCGAGCGAACCAGCTCGCGAAAACGTCCTCGCCGAGCTCGGCCCTCAGGCGGCGTTTGACCCGCACCCAAGCGGCTGCACATTCCGCCGTACTGGCACCGTTCCTGCCGATCTCGCCGTCATCCGCCGCGCTACCCTCGACCTGCATCATCACTCTCCTCGCGCAGAGGGCGGGGCACCGCCGTCGTCGCGTACGCACACTGGACGTTCGTCAAGCCCCACGAGGATATCGCGAGACCCAGATCATCGCGGGGGAGTCAAGCCCATCACCGCGCGCTTTTGCCGATCCAAGATGGCTATCAACAATAAGCTACGGTTCTCCTAACAAATCCCACTCTCGCGGGAGCAATGCGAGTCTTCGAGCGGGCTCCGACACGACGGCGAGAGTCGAGCTGCCTGGGATATCTTCGGTCGATTCGGGCAGAGCTAAATAAAGTGTGAACTTTATCGCTTTTAGCGAGACATCATTAATCTACACAGCACATCTAGACTCCGCAACGGCCTAGATTCGACTCTAGGGTTAACGCGAACCGGCTCACGAACTGGTCGTCCGAAAACGAAAAAAGCCCGGCCATCAGGCCGGGCTTCCATCGAAGCAGTCCCTGTCGGGAGGTGTCAGGCGGCGAGCGCCTTGACCCGCGCGGCGAGGCGCGAAACCTTCCGGGAGGCGTTGTTCTTATGGACGATGCCGTGCTGAGCGGCCCGCATGATCTCGGGCTCGGCCTGCCGCAGGGCAGTCAGGGCGTTTGACTGGTCGCCGGCGGCGATGGCCTCCTCGACCTTGCGGACGAAAGTGCGCATGCGGCTGCGGCGCGAGCGATTGATCGCGGTGCGCTTCGCGATCTTGCGGGTCATCTTCTTGGCCGACACGGTGTTGGCCATGGGGCATCCTCATTCAAGTGAGGCGATGCCGACAAGCCCGCAGGCTTTCAGATGTCGGTCGTCGCGCGAAGGTTGTTCGGGCAATGGCGAAGCCGACGGGCTGCGTTGGCGCGGCCTGTCGGCGAAGCGGCGTCTATAGACACGCGCTCACCATCCGTCAACGCGATCCGCTGCTTCCGCTCATCCGCGCCTGATCAGCCGCGAGTAGAGGGCCGCTCGCTCGAATGCGAGACCACGGTCGGCTGGAAATCGGCGGGAGCGAAGGCGGCGACGAGGTGCACGCCGATAATCGGCCCGAAGACCAGCGACATCATCACGAACATGATCAGAGCGACGCTGGCGTCGGGGCGTGGTCCGGCACGGCACACGCGGCCACGGCGGAATATCACGTGAGAAAGGGTCATGGGCTCACCTCGTTCGACCGGCCGCCAGGGGCCGGCGCGGGCGAGCCCGATCACATGATCAGGCGTGAAGCACGCTCTCGGCCGAAGGCGGCGCGGTCCATCGACTACTGTCGCTGGGCATGGGGTTCAGTCGTTCCTGTGGAGCCGCCGCACCGGACAAAAGTCCGGGCCGACGATGGCACCGCAATGATGCGGTGCGAGAAGTTAGTCAAGCCTTAACGCCGTGCGGGGCCGATGGTTCGTTCTCACCCGCAAATGAGGTCGCGGAAGCGGGCGACGAGCCGGCGTCCGACCTCGTCCTTGTCGAGGGTCGGCCAGGTCTCGACCGCGCCGTCGCGGGTGATGAGATGGATCGTATTGGACAGGCCGCCCATGACTCCGCCCTCGGCCGAGACGTCGTTGGCGACGAGAAGGTCGCAGCCCTTGCGGACGAGCTTGGCGCGGGCATTGTCGAGGACCGAATCGGTCTCGGCGGCGAAGCCGACGACCAGGGTTGGGCGTCTTTCGCCACGCCCTGCGATCGTAGCGAGGATATCGGGATTCTCGACGAGACCGAGGGGCGGCACCGCCGTGCCGTCCTTCTTGATCTTGGTTCCGAGCGTCGCCTCGGGACGCCAATCTCCCACCGCGGCGGCGAAAACCGCGATGTCGGCGGGTAGCGCCGCCTCGACCGCCGCCAGCATCTCTCGGGCGGTCTCGACGCGGACCACCGTCACGCCGGCCGGATCGGGGAGCGCGACGGGCCCCGAGATCAACGTCACCGTGGCACCGGCCACGGCGGCGGCGGCGGCGATGGCGTGGCCCTGCCGCCCTGACGAGCGGTTGGCGATGTAGCGGACCGGATCGATCGGCTCGTGGGTCGGCCCGGAGGTGACAAGGACGTGCTTGCCGGCAAGGGGCCTCTCGCGCAGCTTCCCGGATGCCCGGTCGGCGAGAAAGCCGAAGCCGCCAGCCTGTTGCGCTGCTCCCAGCATCGCCTCGACGGCGTCGGCGATCTCGACGGGTTCTGCAAGCCGGCCCGGGCCGAACTCCGCCTCGGCCATGGCGCCCTCGTTAGGGCCGACGACATGCACCCCGTCGGCCTGCAAGGTGGTGAGGTTTCGCTGCGTCGCCGGGTGCTGCCACATCCGCACGTTCATGGCCGGCGCGATGAGGATCGGCAGGGTGGTGGCGAGGAGCACCGTCGAGGCAAGGTCGGAGGCATCGCCCTGCGCCATCCTGGCCATCAGGTTGGCGGTGGCAGGCGCGACCACGACCGCGTCGGCATCGCGCGCGAGCTTGATATGTCCGATATCGGCCTCCTCGGCCCGATCGAACAAGTCGGTATGGGCGCGCTCCCCGGCCAGCGCCGCGGCGGCGAGCGGCGTCACGAATTCCTGAGCCCCGGCGGTGAGGAGCGGGCGCACCTGCGCCCCGCGCTCACGCAGGCGCCGGATCAGGTCGAGCGCCTTGTAGGCCGCGATACCGCCGCCGATGACGAGAAGGATGCGGCGTCCGCCGAGAGACTGGGACATGGCTCTACCACAGGCATTTGGTGAGGCGCGTCAAGGGTGGGGATCCGTCCCCCGTGGAAGCATCAGCCAACGAATGCCGGCCGGGTCTAGACGACGGGCGGTATGGCGGATGGTGGCGACGGCGACGGCTTCGGCGGCTTCATCCACACGATAGACGATCAGGTAGGGGAGGCGCGGCACGGAGAGGCGGCGCAGTCCTCGACCGACATGGCGCCCCGCCTGCGGGTGATCGAGAAGCAACCGCAAAGCCGCAGCAAGCTGATCCTGAACGTGCTGCAAGGCCTGCGGGTCGCGGGCTGCAAGGTAGGCGGCGATGCTGTCGAGGTCGGCCTCGGCCCGCGGGGAAAGGCGTAGCTTCAAGGCCGATGGCGGCGAAACGCGGCGGCGACCAGTTCGGCAGGGTCGCCCTCGGTGAACTCGCCGCGCTCGATTTGCGCCAGCCCTTCGAGGACGGAGGACAGGTGCTCCGGCTCGATGTCGAGCGGCCCGTCGTCCTGACGGGCAAGAGTGAGAATGGCCTGCGCCATGCTGTCCCGCTCGGCGGGCGGCATCTGACGGACGGCCTCGAAGGCCAGCTCCACAACGTCGGTCATGATCTCACCTCGTTCGGCATCATAGCACACCGAACGCCGTCGCCGTATTGCCGCTCGGAATTCTCACCGGAACGCCATCACCAGAGCCCCAACGGCGATCGCCCACAACGCCGCCGTCGACCAGTGGGCGCGGCGGCCCTCCTTGCGGGCGAGCCTCTGCAGCAGCAGCGCGTCCTCGCCTGCGCTCTCGTCGAGCCGCACCAGGACGCGGCGCAGGCGCTGCGCCATGTCGGGGATGTCGGCGACCACCTCGGCGAGGGTCAGCACTGCGCGTCCGGCCTGCTCGGCCTTGCCGATCGGTCCGAGGTTGCGGGCGACCCAGGCGCGCACCACCGGCTCGGCGCCGGTCCACATGTCGAGCTTCGGGTCCAAGGAGCGGGCGACGCCCTCCACTACCACCATGGTCTTCTGCAGCATCACGAGCTCGGTGCGGGTCCGCATGTCGAAGAGCGCGGTGATGTCGAAGAGAAGCGTCAGCACCTTGGCCATCGAGATCTCGTCGGCCTTGCGCTGGTGGATCGGCTCGCCGATGGCCCGGATCGCCTGCGCGAAGTCGTCGACGGAGTGGTGCGCCGGCACGTAGCCCGCCTCGAAATGCACCTGCGCCACGCGGCGGTAGTCGCGCAGGATGAAGCCGAGGAGGATCTCGGCGAGGAAGCGGCGCTCGCGCGGCCCGAGCCGGCCCATGATCCCGAAATCCACCGCCACGAGGACGCCGTCGGGATCCACGAACAGGTTTCCCGGATGCATGTCGGCGTGGAAGAAGCCGTCGCG
>FSSH01001301.1_pt1 | contig 12226 bp, 12 predicted proteins | sample 1166101 | NCBI WGS metagenome assembly FSSH01 (sample SAMEA32972668, study PRJEB13176) | freshwater metagenome | biome: Drinking water system; feature: Biomass in drinking water that filtered by 0.45 um membrane; material: drinking water | place: USA | collected 2012-12-20 | depth 0 m | reverse complement strand
CTTGTAGACGACGCCGTCGATGTCGTACTCGAGGTCCGCTCGGATCTCGCCGATCCCGCCGTAGGCCTCGACGAGTTCCGCCACCGTGGTGCAGACCTTCGTCAGGGGGTTCACGTAGAAGCCCCAATCGTCCAGGCGCGCCAGTGCCTCGTGCTGGGTCGCGGCGATCGGCGCCGAAGTCTCGCCCCAGGAATAGGCGAAGAACTTGAGCGGCCGGCCGGCGGTGACGTTCGGGTCGAGCTGGCGCAGGCTCCCCGCGGCGGCGTTGCGCGGGTTGGCGAACAGCGGTTTGCCGGCGGCGGCCTGACGCTCGTTGATCTCAGCGAAGGCGCGCTTCGAGAGGTAGACTTCGCCGCGGATCTCGACGACGTCCGGCGCATCGCCGGGCAGGTCGTCGGGGATGTCCTGGATGGTCAGGGCGTTCTTCGTGACGTTCTCGCCCTCCGTGCCGTCGCCCCGGGTGGCGGCGTGGACGAGCTTGCCGCCCTCGTACCGGATCGACAGCGACAGGCCGTCGATCTTCGGCTCCGCCGTGAACGCGAGCGGGGCGTCGGCTGCGAGGTCGAGGAAGCGGCGCACCCGGATTGCGAACTCCGCGACGTCCGCGTCGGAGAACGCGTTGTCCAGGGACAGCATCGGCACGGAATGGACGATCTTGCCGAACTTCGAGGAGGCCTTGGCGCCGACCTTCCCGGCGAGGGCGCTCTCCTTGGCCAAGGCAGGGACGGCGGCTTCGATATCGGCCGCGCGGCGACGAAGGGCGTCGTATTCCGCATCGGTGATCGTGGGAGCGTCCTCCGCATGGTACCTGACGTCGTGCTCGGCGATCTCCGACGTCAGCGACGCGTGCTCGACCCGCGCATCCTCCACCGACAGGTCGGCGACCGGGACGGCGCGCAGCGTGGCGGTATCGGACATTCTCTGGCCTCCGCGGGTGGGAGCATCGGACGGGGCACCGCGACGGGCCGGTCTCGGGATGCTCGTGGTCGTGCGCCTCGGCCTGGGACCGGGCGCCTGGAATCCACGGACCCTCCCCGGTCGAGGCGCATGGCGCAACCGGGGAGCGGTCGTCGATGTACCGGGGCTGCGATGCAGACCCCGACGGGTTCAGTTGCGGGTGGCGCCGGGCGTCCGGACGGCCGACATGACGGTGGCCATCTTCAGGGCGATGACGTCGGCCTGCTGTTCGAACACGGAGCGGGCATCGCGGGGCGATCGTGCGAGCATGACCTCGATGCTGGTGATCAAGCCGTCCTCGGCCCGGTCCGACGGCCGTGCGCGGATGATGAAGTAGCGCGCACCCTTGAGCTTCGAGATGCCGGCCAGGAACGCGCCCGTATCGCTGTCGCGGCTGAATTGCAGGGCGTCCGCGACGCCGGATGCGAGGGCGTTGGCCATGACGTTGGGGTCGTCCGGATCCATGCCGACCGCCCTCATGCCCTTCGCCAGGGTCGCGATCACCGCGTCGGCGCGATCGAAGCCGCTCTGCGGGATGAACATGCCTTGGAAGATCGCCATCGGGGCGGCGAGCACCACGCCCGCGTAGCCGACCACGTCGGGGGCGTCGATCAGCTTGTCGGGGTCGGTCGAGCTCATGGATCTGCCGTGGGAAAGCGTTCGGTCGCCCAGCAGTAGACCCGGCTGGTGCCGGTGTCACGGTTCGAACGTCGAGGCGTCCACGGTTCCTTCCGCATCGGTTAACGAAACCGCTGCTCGAATTTCCGCTTTGGTCTTGCGGAATGCCGTTCCATCCTTCGTCGACGGCGGGATTTCCCCGCGACGGAGATCGGGATGTCCAACGAAGCTGCGCCGATTCAGACCGGTCGGCCGAAGCGGTCGAGCATCAATGCGCTCGCCTCGACCTGGCTCGCCCGCGATCTCGCTGCCCGGATCCCCGAGTATGCGGCCTATGTCGCGTCCGAAGGCGTCGAGACCCTCGCGGGGCACGTTAACGAGGCGATGCGAGGGTTCACCGTCGGACAGCGGGAGATGGACGGCTACGCGGCCCGGATCGAGAGCAGGACGATGGTGGGCGCCCCGGGACGCACGGAGGTGGTGCTCGCCTCGTTCGACAAGCTGCACGTCGATGCGGCGAACCTCCTCGAGGGCGGCTGGATCCGTGAGGTCGCGCTGAAGCCGCCGTTCGAGGGGCCCTACGCGCAGGTCCGCATCGCGAGCGCGATCGGCGGCGGGACGGGAGGAACGGAGGGTTGTGCCTTCCGCTGCCCCGATCTGGATGCGCGCGGTCTCCTGATGGTCGTCCGCACGGGGGGCATGGGCTACAGCGACCGCCCCGGTGAAATTGTGCCGTGGGAGAAGATTCAGAGTGCGGGCCCGGTGGACGCGACCGACGAGCCCAAGATCGCGGCGAGGCATCGCTACCTGCAGACGGTCGCGACGCGCATGATCGAGAGCCACGAGAAGAGCGGGCGGAACGAGACGAGGGATTTCGCCAAGGCCGAGTTCGCCGAGATCGCCCCCGTCGATCGTTCCAAGACGTTGACCGCTCTTTCGCAAGAGCTCTCGCGCACGGTCGCGGAAGGCGACGGCGAGGCTCTGAGGAGCGTTCTCGACAAGCTGGCCGGCGTCGCTGCGGCCGCCGCCGCGATCCCCGACCCCGCCGATCTCGTGGACAACGCTCCCGAGGAGCCGCGCCGCGCCGGGCCCAGGACCTGATCGTACGGCCGACGACAGCCCCGTTCGAACCCCTGCCGTTCCTTCGTTGACCCATTCGCCGTCCCGGACGATGGTAACGGAAGGAACGGCTTCCGCCTTCCGACGGGAGCACCGCCTTGACGCCGGAAATCCGAGACGAAACCGGTCCAGGTGCCCTGGAGGCATCGATCCGTCCCACCAGCCTCGCCGACTTCAACGGGCAGAAGGCCGCGCGCGGCCAGCTGCAGCTCTGGATCGACGCGGCCTTGAAGACGCGACAGGCGCTCGACCACGTCCTGCTCGTCGGCCCCCCGGGTCTCGGCAAGACGACGCTCGCCCAGATCGTCGCGCGCGAACTCGGCGTGAACTTCAAATCGACCTCCGGACCGGTGATCGGGAAGGCCGGCGATCTCGCCGCCCTCCTGGCGCAGCTCGAGGAGAACGACGTCCTCTTCGTCGACGAGATCCACCGTCTGCATCCATCGGTGGAGGAGATCCTCTACCCGGCCATGGAGGACTTCCAGCTCGACCTGATCGTCGGCGAGGGTCCCTCGGCACGTTCCGTCAAGCTCGACCTCCCGAAGTTCACCCTGGTCGGAGCGACGACGCGATCCGGGCTTCTCAGCACGCCCCTGCGCGACCGGTTCGGCATCCCGATCCGTCTCGAGTTCTACTCGGTCGACGAGCTCGAACTCGTCGTGACCCGGGCGGCCCGCGTCTTCGGCGTGGGCATCACCCCCGAGGGCGCGAACGAGATCGCCCGCCGCGCGCGCGGGACGCCCCGCATCGCCGGCCGGCTCCTGAGGCGGGTCCGCGATCTCGCCGTCGTCGAAGGAGCGACCGCCATCGACCGTTCCGTAGCCGATCGCGCGCTTCTCATGCTCGACGTCGACGGCTCAGGTCTCGATCGGCTGGACCGGCGCTACCTGTCGATCATCGCCGAGTCCTTCGGTGGCGGTCCGGTCGGGATCGAGACGATCGCAGCCGCGCTCTCCGAGCCGCGCGACACGATCGAGGACACGATGGAGCCCTATCTCATCCAGACGGGCTTCCTGCAGCGGACGCCGCGCGGCCGCGTGATCACGCCCAAGGCATGGGATCATCTGGGTCTATCGCCGCCCTCGGCCGTCCCGGCCTTCCGCGCCGACCTCTTCGCCGATCAGGCCGCCTGACGATGTCTGCCGTATCCCAGGGCTCGCTAACCGCCACCGGACAGGCCGTCCGGCGCGTCCTGGCCGGCATCCTGACGCGCAACCAGGTCGGCGAACCGACACCCGCCCACATCGCCCGACTGGCGGTCGCCGCGGTGATCCTGCCGGTCTGGATCGGTCTCGCCGCGGCCGCATCGCGCCTCGCCGCCGGCATCGCGATCGACGAGGCGGCCGCGATCGCGACGATCCTCCGCCTCTTCGTCCTCCAGGCACTCGCCCTCGTTCCGATCCTCGCCTCGCTGCGCAGCCTCCGGAGCGTGGGCGCGCTCGGCGGCAACGGTGCTCTCCCGGACTTCGCCCTGGTGCTGCACCTCAGCGCCGGCATCGCGCTCGGTCTCGACGCGGGCAATTCGGGCGCCGGCGCCGCCGCCTTCGCCCTCCAGCAGACCGTCGTCTACGTCACCAGCGTCGCGATGGTGATCGCCGCCGCGGGCCGCGGCGTCGTGGCGGCCTCGCCGGCCCTCGTAGCCGCCGGCGTCCTCAGCGCGTTGATGCCGCCTTGCATCGTGCTGATGGCGCGGGCCGCCACGGCGCTCGCCATGCATCTCGCCGGATTTCCGGCCTCGGTCCTCGCGAGCACCCGGCGGATTTACGGACTCTTCTGACGGATCTGACATCGTCCCCGAACCTCTGCCACGGCACGCACGTTGTCCGGCAGGCCTGCCTCGGGGGACCATCCATGTTGTTCAAGGCGATGCGCGCCGCGGCGGTCATCGGGGCCATCTACTACATGTCCCCAGACCGGAACCGGATGCCCGACCTCCCGCCGGCCGCCCTCGGCCTGCCGGTGCAGCTCGGACTGCCGGTCGCGTCCAGCGCGCCGCTGCCGAACCTGTCCGAGATCTCCCCGGCCATCCTTCCCGCCATGCTGTCGCGGATCCAGAGCGCCGCTACCGATTCCACCATTCCGGACCTGGGTCCCTTCACGCCCGGTCGGACGGCCGACGTTCCGCCGGCATCCGTCGCGCCGCCCCGGACGTTCGCGCAGCAATGGGCCCAGGCTCCGGACTCGGTCCGCCGGCAGGTCGCGGCGCTCGTCGCGCATCGCGGCGCCCGTCTGCTGGCGGCCAAGCCGGATTGACGCCGCTCCGGGGACACAGGCTCCGGAACAATCGGTCGGCCCCCGCCCCCGATCGCCCGTGCACCCTCGACACTGGCGTGGATCCGATGGATCGTTCCTTCGTACGAAGGAGCCAGCATGCAGACCGCGGAGGACCCCGCAGATACCGCCCTCCCCGGCGCCCGGCGTTGGCGCAACGAGATCCTGGCCGAGGAGCAGTACAGGTTGCTCGACACGCCCGAGATCGTCGTCGGGCCGGCCGTGCGTCGGGCTGCGCTGCGCGTCTTCGGTCCAGGCTGCATCTTCCTCCTGGTGGTCGACCGGCTCCTCGAGGAGGGCGTCGCCTTCCGTGATGCGGAGGCGCTGCTCGCGTCGGCCAGCCTGGAGTCGCGCCACCCCTTCCTGCTCTTCCGCATCGTCGGCGCCGCGTCCTCGACGGTATTCCTCTGGAACACCGTGGGCGGTCTCGTGGCCGAGACGCACGAGGACGGCAGCGAAGGGGCCGAGGCCCTCGTCGACGTCATGGCGCAGGCACTGCGGCGCCATGGAGCTCCGCTGGCGGGTCCCGCCGGCCACACCGCGGTGCGGACCGAACGGCTGCACCCGCGCGCCTTCGAAGCCGCAGCGATCGTCGAGGCCATCTTCTCCGGGATCCAGATCGCCATGCTCGAGGCCGATCGGGTCGTACCCGGCCCCGAGCCCGACGGCGGCTGCTACCTCCCGGACGGGGACGACGGACTCCATCACCTCTGCCTCGCCGCCTGGCGGCGACTGGGCGGCCGCCCCGCGGACGGGGCGACCGTCGTCCCCGTCGTGGTCGGGGCGGGCGTCCTGACGCTGCCTGGGGAGGATTTCCGGCGCATCGCGACGGATGCCGCGGCATTCGGGGCCGCGTCCGTCCTGGGCGAACCCTGCGCGCCCTTCATCGACTTCGCTCCAGGCCCCCCGGCCGGCCGCGGGCCGGCGTTCGCCGTCGTCTGCGCGCTCATCCGGGGCTACCACGGCGACGGCGTCTGCGACGGCCTGGGCCGGCTCTACGATCTGCCCGTCGATGCGCCGGAGAGGGTCTGGTGGGAAGCGTCGCTGCCGGGCGTCCATCTGGCCGCGCTCCAGGACGAGATCGACGACGCCTGCGCCGAGGAGGCCGACTGCCTCGCGTTCCCCGTGAGCGTATCGAGCCTCGCCAGGGCCGTCGGCCGCGCTTCCGCGAAGGTTCTGGACGAAGTCCTGCGCCCGAAGGCCCGCCACCTCGGTTCGACCCGGGGCGAGACGGGCGGGGCGGCGTCGGGTCTCAAGCACTGAACCCGTGCCATCCCGGATATCCGTCGAAGACGGGATCGGTGCATCGGACGGCAGAAGCTTGACGAGGTCCCGTCCCGCGCGCGACCCCTCCTCAATGACATACGAGGATCTCGTCGCCGAGCTGGTCGCGCGCCAAGCTCTGATCGTCCACTGCTCCACCGTAGCCAAGGAGGGCAGCGGCCGCCCTCTGTTCCCCGAGGACATGCGCACCGCCGCCGCGCTCCTGGACGCAGGTCTGGAGCAGCTGTCCTGCTCGGTGGTGTGGCCCGGGCATCAGCATTCCTACGGCGCCGTGGGCATCGTGGTCCGTCCCCGCTCGACGGCGTCGATCACGTCCCTCAAGCCGCACGACGCCGGATCCATCCTGGATCCTTCGACGGGATCGCTCCTGGGGGACGGCGTCCCCTTATCGGCGCAGGCGGTCGCGGAGACGTTCGAGGGTTCGGTCGGCTACAACGAGTGGACGGTCGGCGACGCGGACTGCGTCGGGATCTTCGTGAACCGGCTCGAGCCTCTCACCGTCGCCGCACGGGTGGAGTGGCGGGACGTGCCCGGCACCGACCCATCCATGTGGGACCAGGATTCGGTGCTGCATGAGGTCGGCATCACCCTCGAAGAGATCGCACGGCTGTTCCCGGGGCTGCCGATCCTCGGGTTCGTGGACGGCGAAATCAGGGACGCCGGCGGTCGGCGGGTCTCTCCGTACTTGGCGGAGGTCGCAGGTCCGCCCGAAGGCGGCCCCGACGGCGCGTGTTGACCCTTTCCGGACCATGGGGTCACGCGGCCGACAGGACGCCGATCCCCGACACGTCGGATCTCGTAGGCCCCCAGGAGGTCGCCGCTCCGACCGCGCCGACCCTGCGGGTTGCGGCCTCGACGAGTTCCTCCGCGGAGCCGCTCCTCGGAACGCCGCCCTGCACCCAGCGGGCGGGGCCCTCGATCTGGTCGAGACACGACACGAGCAGGGTGTGCTCGACGCAGATGTCGACCGCGTCGGAGAGGTCGGCCTCGATCGCCGTTCCCAGGACGTCCAGGTCGAGGAGGGCGAAGCGGAGCGTGCCCTGCCAGGGATTGGGCACGTTCGTCCGGTCTACGATGCCCGGCCACGGCTTTCCGGGAAGTTCGCCGGACATCGGCCCCGCCCCGTGCCGCGTGACGTAGGCGCGCGTCGCGTAGATCGCGTCGAGATGCGCGACGCCCATTTCCCGCGCCATCTCGAGCACGTTCGTCAGACCCGTGTTCGAGCGGGTGACGTACGGAAAGGCTCCGCGGTCCTGGTCGAGCAGGAGGCCCTGGGCGTTCTCGAAAATCAGAGGCGCGTCGAGCGGGATCTCCCGCGGCCCTTCGACGAGGTCGACGGCTGCGAGGAACGCCGCGGCGTCGGCCACGTACCGGCTCAGCACCGCATCCGAACCGACGAGCTCCAGCCGGGCGGCGTCCAGGAAGATGCCGAGGCGTGCGGCACGCAACGGCACCCATTCCCGGCGGATGCGGTCCAGAACCTGGATCAGCGCCGTCGGATCGCGGAGCGTATCGAGATCGAAGGCAAATTCGGGCACGAGATTGCGCTCGATCGTTTCGCCGAACCCGATGCCGCAGCTGCCGTGCCGGCCGCCGTCGCGGTCCATCTCGGCGAACTGGTTCAGCATGACGTCGTAGGGACTGGTCGCGAGACCGCGGGCATCGGCCACGATGCGCGGCCGCACGTCCTTCAACGCCAGCTCGTCGATTTCCCGTCCGAGGAGCATGGGGCTCGACACGAAGCGTCGCCCGAGAAAGGTCGAGGCGCCGGCGAAGCTGCCGGACCCGACGTGGTGGAACACGTGCCGGCGTCCGTCGGGCGTCGTCACCGTGTGGCCGGCCTGGGCGCCGCTGTTGGCCCGCACGACGACGGCCTCGGCGCCGTATCTGGAGGCCAGCATGTCGGTGGCCAAGCCCTTTCCTTCGTCGCCGTATCCGGCCCCGATCACGACGTGGACCGGGACCTCTCTCGTGTCGGACATGGCGCGTATCCCTCTCAGTAGCGGGCGAGTCCGCCGGACGGCGGCTTGCCCTGTATCGCGGGGAGGTTCTGGATCGCGGAGCCGATCACCTTCGAGGCTCCGCTCCCCCAGGAGGCCGCGACGGAGGCCTTGTCCGCGCCGCCGATGACCTGCAGCGTGGAGACCACGACCTCCGGCAGCAGCGCGTGGTCGTCGAGTTCGATCAGGCGCTCGGGCAGCAGCGGCTTCCAGGAGGCGCGCACGTTGTCGAGGCCGCCGTAGTTTCGGACGTAGGAGCCGTCCTTGACCACGATGTGGAAGACGTCCCAGTTCCTGGAGGCCAGCGCGTAGATCTCGGCGGCGGTCATCTGCGCACGCTCGATGCGGATGCCGACGACCCGCTCGATCTCCTTGCGGGTGTAGACCTGGTGGACGGGCTCGTCGCCGGCCGTGAAGATCACGCCGCGCCGACCCTGGAGCTCGATGGCGTCGCAGGACGTCCGGAGCGCCATGGCGAGAACGAAGAGGGCGTAGCTCTCGCCGTCGTTGCCCTGGCCGTTCCCTTCGAGCCACAGCTTCTTCACGCCGTCGGCCAGCCGCAGGTCCGCCTCGAACTGCGTCATCTGCAGGGGAGCGACGTCGCCCTTGCTGTCGCCGATCGCGCCGATCAGAAGGTGCGGGTCGGAGATCGGCTTGCGGCCGTAGATCTCCCGCATGGTCTTATCCATGCCGCCCGTCATCAATTTCTGGGCGAGCTCGCCCATCGAACCTGTCTGGTCGAGGCCCAGGCCCACCGGAGTCGGGCGGGGATTGGCCGTGCTGATCCGGCTCTCCCTGACCTTGAACTTCGTCGGATCGTTCGCCGGGTCCATTCCGGATGCGAACCGCCGAGCCTTCGGGACCGGGTCGACGTAGGCGGTCTGGTAGTTCGCCCAGGCGCTCGAGTTCCATCTATCGTTGCCCATCGCTCGTCTCCCGTGTGCGGATGAGGGCGTCGACGTCGACGTCCATCTCGATGTATCGGCGTGCGCCGAAGCTCGCCTCCCGTGCGCCCTCCCAGGACCGGTAGTCCGCGAAGGCGTCGTCGGGCGAAGGAAGGACCAGCCACTCGGCCATGGGCCGGGGCACGGTCGGATCGTTGAGGAGACGCGTGCCGTTCGGGTCGCCGAGCGCCGCGCGGCCGACGGCCCGCACGAGCTCGAGATCCAGGCGGCGCGTCGCGCGCTTGTCGGGGCCGATCGCCGGCGCACCGTGCCGCACCGCGAACTCGGGGGACGGCAGGAGGGCGGCTCCGAAGGGAACGGAGTGGAACCACCCTCCCGCGATCACGGCCGAGTGGTGGCGCGGCGACACCATCACCGTGTCGGGCTGGATCGCGCCATGGGCGCGCCCGGACCATCCCAGCCACGTCGCGATGTTCGCCAGGGACGAGATCACCCAGGCCGCGTGGCGGGGATCGAGGGCGCCGCCGAAGTGGGCGACGAGGTCGTCGAGGAGGACGAGATCGTCCGTGACCTTCGCCACCATCACCAGCCGGTCGGCGGTTTCGAAGGTCGTCGCGACCGTCGGAACGTAGCGCGAGAACTCGGCCTCCATGGCGCCGTCTGCGTATCGCAGCCCGGCCAGCGTCCTACGCGCGTTCTCGAACAGATCGGCGTGGTCCCGTTCGACCGCGAACGCCATGTGGCTGGACCCGAGGTACAGATCGCCGATCTCGATCCTTCTCGACCGACGGTATCTGAGCCGGAACGAGCGGCCTTCGAGAGAAGTGAACCGGATCTCGCCCGGGGTGCGCCAGAGGCCGGCTCCCGCGCGGCGCTCGGCTTCGGCGTGAAGGGTGGTGAGGTGGGCGAAGACGGAGGCCGCCGCGGGATCCGTCCGGTTCGCATCGGGGTGCCAGCGCTTGGCGAGGGATCTGTATTCCACCGTCACCGCGTCGGAGGCGGTGAAGAGCCGTTCGGGCCAGTCGCCGGGTATCGCCAGTATGTCGTCGGCCCCCAGGGGCCTTGCGGTCGCGTCCATGTCGCGTCCTCCATGGCCACGACGTAGGCTCGTTATTTGTTGTTTGCAAGTATCAAATTATGTTGCATGGCTGAGCTGCGCCGCTACCATGGACGGCGTCGATGGGGAGCCTCGCGTGACGGAAGCGGACTACGAGAAGCCGGACACGAGCGTGGACTGCGTCCTGTTCACCCTCGCCCCCGAGGGATTGCGGGTGCTGCTTCTCCCACGCGATCGCGCACCCCACGAGGGGCGTGCCACGCTCGTCGGAGGCTATGTGAGGCCGAAGGAGGACGGGACGCTCGACGACACCGTACGGCGGGTGCTGCGGGACAAGGCCGGCGTGGAGGGCGTCTATCTCGAGCAGCTCGGGACCTTCGGGGGCGCGGATCGCGACGAGCGTGGCTGGTCGATCTCGATCGCCTACTTCGCGGTCCTGCCGGATGCTCTGGTCGCCGCCTCGGAAGCCCGCGCGGGCCTTTCCTTTCAGGCCGTGCCGATCGACCAGCTGCCGGATCTCCCCTTCGATCACGCACGCATCGTCGCCGCCGCTGTCGAAAGGCTGCGGGCGAAGGTCGCCTATTCGACGCTGCCGGGATTCATGCTCGAGCCGACCTTCACGTTCGCCGAGTACAAGGCGGTGTTCGAGAAGGTCCTCGGACGGAGCGTCGACCAGTCGAGCCTGCGCAAGAAGCTCATGGACGCCGACGTCCTCGAGGAGGTCGGCAAGGAGAGCCTGCCGACCGGCCGGGGAGTTCGCGCCAACCGCCCCGGCAGGCTGTACCGCCTCAGGAAGCCAGAGCCGGTGCTGTTCGACAGAAACCTTTGATCGCCGCCGGGGCGCCGCCCGTCGGCGCGATCCCCGTTCAGCGCGCCTGCGCCGTCCTGCCGGACGACGGGCTCCGGCCCGGCACCGCGGCGACCAGATGGATGATCTCCTCGGGACGGGCGTCGAGCTGGCTGGCCTCGACGATCTCCTGCGCGATGCGGTGATCGGTCCAGCCGGCGGCCCGGGCCCAGGCGATGCCCTCGGCCGCCTGGTTCTTCACGATGTCGATGCGGGATCCGATGCGCGGGGCCCGAGCCATCCCGAGGAGGATGGTGGCGATCGGATCGGGGTCGTCGCCTGCGGTCGATGCCGTCCGCTGGCCGGCCTTGGCGCTTCCCTTCGAAGGTCCCGCAACCTCCACGATGCCGGCCGGGACTGCGACGGGTGCAGCGATGGGATCGGGTCCGCGCGCGTGCGACGTGCCGTCTTCGGCACCGGCCGGCTTGCTCGAAGCCGACGGCTCCTTGACGCCGGTTCCGTGCGCGACCTCCCGGGCCTCGATGCCTTCGAGTCCGCTGTTCGCGCTCGGCATGCGGCTCACGCGGAAACGGGCCGAACGGCTGCCATCGCTCTCCACGAGCACGACGTCCCCTCGCTCGACCAGGGCGTCGATGGCCTTCTTCGCATAGGCCGAGCCGCTCACCGACCTGTCCAGTTCGGTGAGCGGCGGTCGCGCGGCGAAGTACACCTCCCGGGCGGTCATGTCCTCGGGCCATTTCGCTCTGAGGACCCGCAGCGCGTCCTCGCTGGACAGCATCGCGACCCGAGGCCGCTTGGGTGTCTGGTGGTTCATCGTTCCGACCTCAGCGTGCGCAGGCGCAGACGCGCCGGATCAGGAGAACGGCCATGTCCAGAGGCACCTGGATCCCGGCCTCCGCAACGAGCCTGTCGGCGATCTCCTCGGGCCCGACCCCGGCGTCGTAGGCCTGCCGGATCATGGGCGCGTAGCGGACGGATAGCTGGCCGGCCGGACTGTCGCTGGTGTACTCGACCAAGGCCTTGCGCTGCAGCGCCTCGGAGACGCTCGGACGCTTGGCGTCCACCTCGGCTGCGGCCGGAGCCGCGACCGTCGGCGAATGGGGCGCCGTGCGGCGGCCCCTGATGGGTTGGGACTGGGATGAGGAAGGAGCAGACGCCTCCGGATCAGCGGCGGTAGCCGCATCGGCCGAGCTTTGGGTGGCCGCGG
>FSSH01000082.1_pt3 | contig 12230 bp, 11 predicted proteins | sample 1166101 | NCBI WGS metagenome assembly FSSH01 (sample SAMEA32972668, study PRJEB13176) | freshwater metagenome | biome: Drinking water system; feature: Biomass in drinking water that filtered by 0.45 um membrane; material: drinking water | place: USA | collected 2012-12-20 | depth 0 m | reverse complement strand
ACTTCGCTCGGGACGAACGGGTCAACGCAGGCTCACTGCGCAGCGGGCACCTTGGCTGGTTGCGATGCGATGACCGTGGCCGGTGGCCCCTTTAATATCGAGGCGGCCAGCACGGTCGCCTCTGTGCAGCCCTTGGCGCAAATCTTGCGGATCTTGGCCAGGTTCTGGCGGGCGCGTTCGATGGCACCCTTGCTGACATAGGCTTGGCCCTGCCCCTTCAACGCGGCAACATCATTGGGTTCAAGCAGCAACGCCTCCCGGTAAAAGCGGATCGCCTTGCCCGATAGGCCGCGTGCTTCGGCAACATCGCCCAGCGCCACAAATGCCGCGCGGTTACGCGGATCAACCGCGAGCGCCGTTTCCAGCGTGTCGGCCGCCGCGTCCAGATTGCCCGCCGCCTGTGCAGCCTTGCCCGCTGCGAGCAGCGACAGCGACCGCGGATCAATTTGGCTGTCAGGGCGCTGGCCGTGGAGCGACGTCGACAGTGACATAATGGCAAGCGCGGCAGCAACAGACACAGTCGAGATACGCATGAACGTCTCCAACAACGACGGACTAGGTTGAACTTGTTCTTGGGCTAGCATGGCGACTGCAGTCTTGCGACAAAAAAGCCGTCCGTCGAGTCCCGCGCTGGCGTTAACCGGATGCCGCCAACATGGGGCCGCCCGGCGGGCAGCGACAGGCGCTGCGGCACCCACCCCGGATTAGCCCCGGCAAAGGCGGCAATCTGGTCCGCCCCCTCCTCATCCAGCAGCGAGCAAACGATATACACAATCGCGCCGCCCGGCTTTACCAGCCCCTTGGCGATCGCCAGCAGATCGCGCTGCGCGGCCACCAGCCGGTCAATCCGTGCTTGATTCAGCCGCCAGCGCGCTTCGGGATTGCGCCGCCAGGTGCCGGTGCCAGAACAGGGCGCGTCAATCAGCACCACATCCGCCTGCCCCGCCAGATCAGCGAGCTTTTCGGCTTCCTGACCGGGATTAAGCAGGCGCGTATCGATAAAGCTGACGCCCGCCCGTGCCGCACGCGGTGCAAGCCGCGACAGCCGCTGGCGATCGATATCGCACGCAATCAGCCGCCCCGCGCCGTTCATGCCTGCCGCCAGTGCCAGCGTCTTGCCGCCGGCGCCTGCGCACAGATCAATCACCGTCATCCCCGGCGCGACACCGGCGGCCATGCCAACAATCTGGCTGCCCTCATCCTGCACCTCAATCGCGCCATCGGCCCATAGGTCGAGTGCCTCGATCTGGGTGCCCGCAGGCAAGCGCACGCCGTCTGGCGCGTGTGGGGATGGCTCTGCGCCGGCAATCGCCGCGATCACCGTGGCGGGATCGGCTTTCGCGCGGTTGACGCGAATGTCGAGCGGCGCGCGATCGACCAGCGCAGGCAATTCATCATCAGATATGCCCGACGCATAGAGCTTGCCAAGCAGCCAGCCCGGCGCGACGCCCACCGCCGCGGCATGCTCGCTTGCGCCGATGGGGGCGGGTGCGTGCGTCGATCCGTCGAACAGCGCGGCCAACGCTGGATCGCGTTTTGCCACTGCCAGCATCGCCGCCCGGCCATGCGCGGGCCTTTCCCCCACCAGCCGGATCGCGGCATATACCAGCTCGCGCACGGCCCGTCTGTCTTTGCTGCCGGCATAGCGGCGATCAGCGAAATAGCGTGCGATCAGCGTATCGGCGGCGGCACCGCCTTCGCGCGCGGCGATGATGATGCCGTCAAGCAGCTCAATGGCGGCCTGGACGCGGGCAGATGGCGTCATGGTTCAGCGCGTTGGGTAATTGGGGGCTTCCCTTGTGATGGAAACATCATGGACATGGCTTTCGGCAAGGCCAGCATTCGTGATCTGCACAAAGCGCGCGCGCTGCTGCAGTTCTTCAATCGTCCGCGCGCCCGTATAGCCCATCGCGGCGCGAACACCGCCGACCAGCTGGTGGATCACATCCTTGGCAGGCCCCTTGAACGGCACCTGGCCTTCAATCCCTTCAGGCACCAGTTTCAGCTGATCCTTGATGTCCTGCTGGAAATACCGATCCGCAGAGCCGCGCGCCATCGCGCCGACAGAACCCATGCCGCGATAGGATTTATAGGCGCGCCCCTGATACAGGAACGTCTCGCCCGGCGCTTCCTCGGTCCCCGCCAGCAGCGATCCGATCATCACACTCGATGCGCCCGCCGCCAGCGCCTTTGCGACATCGCCCGATGTGCGGATGCCGCCATCGGCGATTACCGGTACGCCTGATTTTGCAGCCTCTGCTGCGCAATCCATGATCGCCGTCAATTGCGGCACGCCCACGCCCGCCACGACGCGGGTGGTGCAGATGGAGCCGGGGCCGATACCGACCTTGATCGCATCCGCCCCTGCGTCGATCAGCGCGCGCGTTGCCTCTGCCGTCGCGACGTTGCCCGCCACCACCTGCACCGAATTTGACAGCGCTTTCACCCGCTCCACCGCGCGCGCAACATCGCGATTATGGCCGTGGGCGGTATCGATCACGACCAGATCAAGCTCCGCCTCAACCAGCGCGCGTGTCCGTTCAAAACCCGAATCGCCCACCGTCGTCGCCGCCGCCACGCGCAACCGCCCGGTCGCGTCCTTGGTTGCGTTGGGATAGGTGACCGCCTTTTCGATATCCTTCACCGTGATCAGGCCGATGCAGTGATAGGCATCATCGACCACCAGCAGCTTTTCAATGCGCCGGTGATGCAGCAACCGCCGCGCCTCTTCCTGGCTGACGCCGGGCGACACGGTGGCAAGGTTATCATGCGTCATCAATTCAGCGACGGGCTGGTTCGGGTTTTCCGCAAAGCGCACGTCGCGGTTGGTGACAATGCCAACCAGCCGACCGCCCTTTTCCACCACCGGAATACCGCTGATCCGGTGCCGCGTCATCAGCGCCTGCGCCTGCGCCAGCGTGGCATCGGGCGCGATGGTGATGGGGTTGACCACCATACCCGATTCAAACCGCTTCACCTGGCGCACGGCGGCAACTTGCTCATCGATCGACAAATTGCGGTGAAGCACGCCAATGCCGCCCAATTGCGCCATCACAATCGCCATATCGGCCTCAGTCACGGTATCCATGGCCGATGACAACATCGGGATGTTCAGTGAAATGGCCCGCGTCAACCGGGTACGCGGATCGGCCATGCTGGGCACGATATCGCTTTCCGCCGGATACAGCAGAACATCATCAAAAGTGAGGCCGAGGCGAATTTCCATGGATGCCCGTTCCTGAAGGCTGGGGGTGGCGGCTTGAGCGTAACGTGGCGGTCCATGTAACCAAAGCCGCCCCGACGCGCCAGAATGTTTTCACGCCAGCCGGGCGAGTATGCCCGGGCTGCCCGCTCCACCAGCTTTGGCGGAGAAAGCGGGACCCCGGGTCAAGCCCGGGGTGACGCGTGTGTAGGGCTATCGTTGTACCCCCCCCACTTTTCTCCGTCACCCCGGGCCTGACCCGGGGTCCCGCTGCCTTCTTCCTTTCCCGCGCACCTCGACAATCAAAAACCGGTTTTTTCACGCAGGGGTCGTAACCACTATAACCTTCCAAGCCCGCCGCTGCGACAACGCAGCCGTGTCGCATTCCGCTGTAAGCGCGCTGAAATAGTGGTAAGATTAGGCGTCGATATCGACAAACGGGGCGCCCCTTGGCGCGGCGCACAGGAGTTTTTCGTGATGGATGTTGTTATCGGCGTGGTCGCCGGGTTGCTGGTGCTGGTGATCGGCTATCTGCTGGCGAGCGTGAAAATGGTTCGCCAAGGGTATCAGTATACGATTGAACATTTCGGGCGCTTCACCACGGTCGCGCGGCCAGGGCTGAATTTCTACCCCGCGTTTTTCTATGGCGTCGGCCAGCGCATCAACATGATGGAACAGGTGCTGGACGTGCCGCAGCAGGAGATCATCACCAAGGATAACGCGATGGTCGCGGTCGACGGGGTGGTGTTCTTTCAGGTGCTCGATGCCGCCAAGGCCGCGTATGAAGTCAGCGACCTGTTCGTCGCGATCATGCAGCTGGCGACCACCAATCTGCGCACCGTGATGGGATCGATGGAACTCGATGAGCTGCTGTCAAAGCGCGACGAAATCAATGCCAGGCTGCTGAGCGTGGTGGATCACGCGACCAATCCCTGGGGCGTGAAAATCACCCGCGTTGAGATTAAGGACATCCGCCCGCCGGTCGACATCGTCAACGCAATGGCGCGCCAGATGAAGGCCGAGCGCGAGAAACGCGCCAACATCCTTGACGCTGAAGGGGCAAGCGCCTCCGAAATCCTGCGTGCTGAAGGGCAGAAACAGGCGCGTATTCTTGAAGCAGAGGGCCGCAAGGAATCGGCCTTTCGCGATTCAGAAGCACGCGAGCGCGCCGCCCAGGCCGAAGCAAAGGCAACCGAGCTGGTGTCGATCGCGATCGAACAGGGCAGCGCGCAGGCGATCAACTATTTCATCGCGCAGAAATATGTTGAGGCGGTCGGCAAGTTCGCCACATCGCCCAATGCCAAGACGATCCTTTTCCCGGTAGAGGCGACGCAATTGATCGGCACGCTGGGCGGCATTGGCGCGCTGGCGCGCGAAGCGATGGGCGACCATGTGGCGTCCCCCCCTGCCCCCAGCAAAGCGGCGCCACCGCAGGTACGCGGACCGTTTGAGCCACAAGACCAGTGAGCCTTGATACCCTGATCGCCAATGCCGCGCTGATCTGGATTGCGACAGCAATTCTGCTCGGCGCGGCAGAGCTGATCGTCCCCGGCGCATTTCTGGTGTTTCTGGCGATTGCGGCGGCGATCACCGGGCTGGCGGTGTTCGCCCTGCCGGTGTTGACGGTGCCCCTGCAACTCATTGCCTTTGGGGTATGGAGTGTCGTCTCCATCCTGATCGGGCGGCGCTGGTATCAGGATTATCCCGTCGCCACCGAAGATCCGATGCTCAATGATCGCGGTGCCCGCATGATCGGTGAAATCGTCACCGTCGTTGAACCGATCATCAAGGGCGAAGGCCGGGTGCAGGTTGGCGACGGGATATGGTCTGCCCTGGGCGCAGACGCGCTGCCTGGCACGCGACTGCGCGTTACAGGAATGCAGGGCGGCAAGCTGCTGGTTGAGGGGCAAGTTGGGCTTCCGCCACATTAATTAGCAACCATCGCCGCGCTGTCACGTTGAGGGGTTATGTTGAGGGTCCAATCTACCTCCCCTTCAACGACAGGAGCAGTTCGCATGAGCATTTTCGGCATGATCAAGGATGCAATCTGGGGCAAGGCCGCCGCCAAAGCTGCGCCTGCCCCAACCGCTGCCCCAACCGCCGCACCAGCACCCAGCGCCGCGCCCGCCGCCACCACGACGCCGGCCCCAGCTGCAATCGTGCATGTCGATGTAACGGCATTGCTCGATGAAATTGCATTGCACCACGGTGAGAAGCTCAATTGGCGCACCTCGATCGTTGACCTGATGAAGCTGATTGGCCTCGATTCAAGCCTGACCAACCGCAAGGAACTGGCCGAAGAACTGGACTATCCCGGCGAGAAAGATGGCAGCGCAGAGATGAACATCTGGCTGCACAAGCAGGTGATGCGCAAGCTGGCGGAAAATGGCGGCACCATTCCGGAAGAGCTGACGCATTGATCACGGGCGTGGCAGGGTCCAGCCCGACCCTGCCCCGCAACACTTTCATTAGCTTCATGTCGCCTTTGTTGGGCCACCCCGTCCACCAAACCGGGACGGGGCCGGGACGGGAGTGCGACCCAACCGGCGTCGGGTCGGGTCGCTTACTTCTTCCCGAAGAACCCGCTCGCCAGCCCGGCCAGATCGTTGAGCGGATTGCCGTCGCCGTCGCGGTCGAGCATGCCACCAATTTGACCCATCACGCCGGCTCCACCAGCCCCGCCCAGCAGCGTGGCGAATTGCGCCAGCGCGCCCTCGCCGCCGATATGGCCGACAATTTGTTGCATAATATCAGGCGACAGGCCGGTCGCCGATGCGGCGGTCTGCACGGTGTCGCCGGGTGCCGGATGCGCCTTGCCGAGTGCGCCGACGGCGGCTTCCACCTGTTCAGGCGTCAACCCGACTTTGGCCGCCAAATTCTTGATGTCCACATTTTGCGTCACTTGGCCCAACAGTCCGTCCAGCATCGACATGCGCTATTCCTTCCTGATCGGGCGCAGAATGCTGCCCGCGCCGTTGATAGCCGATTAGTTGCACCGGCGCACGCCCACGATCATAAGTTAGCGCTGTTTTCGTGGGGAGAATGATAATGTCCTTCAATCGCCGTGATCTTTTGCAGGGCAGCGGTGCCGCCGCGATGGCAGCGATGCTGCCCGGCACCGCATTTGGCGCGACCGGTGCTGATTCGGCGGCTACAGCATTGCTGGAAAAAACGGCGGAGACGATTTTTGACGATTACCCGGAAGCCGCCGCCGGACTTGGCCTCGACAAGGGCAAGCGTGCGGCGCTGAAAAGCCGGTTGAGCAATCGCGGGCCGGCAGGCAAAGCCGACGCCACCCACCGTGCCCGAACGGTGCTGGCCAAGCTGAACAAGATCGATACCGCCACGCTAAGCCCCGCTGTTCGCACCAATGTTGAGGTCGTCCGCACGGCGTATCAGCGCGCAACGGAGGGCTATGCACTGCCGTACGGCGACGTCGCCACGCTCACCTCTGGCTGGCGTAATTCGCCCTATGCCGTGGCGCAGAATGTTGGGGCGTATCTCGATATTCCGCAACTTCTGAATGTTGATCACCGCATCGACACCCCGGCTGATGCCGACGCCTATCTGGCGCGGATGATTGCCTATGCCGGTCAGATCGACGGCGAGGCGGAGCGCGTGCGTGCCGCAGGCGCTATGGGGGTGCGCCTGCCGGATTTCGCGCTGGCGCAGTGCCTGAAGCAGCTGGAGATCGCGCGCAGCGGCCCGGTGGAACAATGGAGCATCGTTACGTCGCTTGCTGAGCGCACCGCTAAGATGCCGGGCGATTTCGCGGCCCGCGCTGCCCGTATTGCAACCGACAAGATCGCCCCTGCCCTCGCCGGCCAGATCGCCGCGTTGGAAGGACAGAAAGCCGCCACCACCAGCGATGCCGGCATGTGGAAATTGCCGCAGGGCGACGCCTATTACGCCTGGGCGCTGCAAGCCGCGACCACCACGACAATGACTCCGGACGAAGTTCACGCCATGGGCCGCGACGAACTCGCCCGGCTCCACGCGCGGATGGACGTTATCCTGAAGGCAGAAGGATATACACAAGGCTCGGTTGGCGCGCGCATGACGGCGCTGAGCAAAGACCCGCGCTATTTGTTCGCAGAGGGCGATCCCGGCCGGGCAGAAATTATGGCGTATCTGCGTGACAAGCTGAAAGACATCAGGGCGCGGATGCCGCAAGCATTTGAAACATTGGTGCCCGGCTTTGTTGAGGTTACCCGTATGTCGCCCGCCGCTGAACCCGGCGCGCCCGGTGCTTATGGCGGGGCCGGATCAATTGATGGCAAGGAGCCTGGCCGGTTCTGGATCAACCTGGGCAGCACATCCCGCTGGACGCGCTACAGCCTGCCCGACCTTGCCTATCATGAGGCGATCCCCGGCCATGCGTGGCAGGGTGAATATACCTTCAAACAGCCGCTGATCCGCACGTTAATGTCCTTCAACGCCTATAGCGAAGGCTGGGGGCTATATGCAGAACAGCTTGCTGACGAGCTGGGTGTGTATGATGATTTCCCCGCCGGGCGGCTCGGTTATCTCCAGTCATTGGCGTTTCGGGCGTGCCGGATGGTCGTCGATACTGGCATTCACGCCAAGCGCTGGACCCGCGACGAAGGCATCGCGTTTTTCGTCACTGAAAACGGATCAAACCCACTGGAAGTGCGCAGCGAGGTGGAACGATACTGCACCTGGCCGGGCCAGGCCTGTGGCTACAAGCTGGGGCATAGCCGCATCAACCAACTGCGCGACAAGGCCAAGGCCGCGCTTGGCGAGCGGTATGATTTCCGCAAGTTCAACGATGCCGTGGTGCTGGGCGGCAATGTGCCGATGACCGTGCTGGACGGCGTGATCGACCGGCATATTGCAGCGCGCAAGGCATAGTGCCATCACCCCCCATAGGCCTACATCAATGTAAGGGACGTCTTACAAATTTCGGTTGCGGCCATGCCGCGCCACCGCTATAAAACGGCAATACACCAAGAAGAGAGGGTTTCATGCGCATCAATCGTTTCGCCCGCCTGGCAGCGGCCACGGCCGTACTTGCCATTACCGTTCCCGCCCTGTCGAAGGATGCCGCTACGCCGCGTTACGGCAAGTTCGGAGTCGATCTGTCGGCCAAGGACGCCGATGTGAAAGCGGGCGACGACTTCTGGACTTTCGCCAATGGTGGATGGGACAAGCGCACCGAGATTCCGGCAGACAAGGGTGCGGTCGGCTATGGCAATATCCTGTCGGATGAGGCCGAGACTAATGTCCGCCTGATCCTGGACGACATGGCCACCAACCCCGACAAATATGGCGCCACCGGCAAGCAGGTCGGCGATTTCTATGGCACATGGATGGACGAGGCAGCGATCGAGGCCAAAGGCGGCGAGCCGCTCAAGCCCTATCTCGCTAAGATCGCAGCGGTGAAGGATCTGACCGATCTGCAAACGCTGTTCGCAACCGTCGGCTATCAGTCGCCCGTTGGCATCGGCATCATCCCCGATCTCGCAGATCCGACGCGCTACACCGCTGCCACCGGCCAGGCCGGGCTTGGCATGCCGCGTGATTACTACCTGCTCGATGGCGAGAAGTACGTTGGTTATCGCAAGGCGTACCGCGCCTATATCCAGCAGATGCAGGAACTGGCGGGCATTGCCGATGCCAGCGCCAAGGCCGATGCGATCATGGCGTTGGAAACCGCGCTCGCCAAGGAACATTGGACGCCCGAGCAAAGCCGTAACATCGCCGCGCTCAACGATCCGCAGGATCTGGCAGGCTTGGAGAAAAAGGCGCCCGAATTCGACTGGGCACTGCTGCTGAAGGTATCCGGGCTCGACAGCGCGCCGAAAATCCTGTTCGCGAACAACACCGCGATCACCGGCATGGGCAAGATCCTGGTCGCAACGCCGCTGCAGACCTGGAAGGATTACATGGCCTTCCACTTCGTCAGCAGCAATGCAGGCTTTCTGAGCAAAACATTTGATAACGCTCGGTTCGATTTCTATTCGAAGACGTTGTCGGGCGTACAGACCCAGCGTGACCGCTGGAAGCGCGGCGTTCAGTTGACCAACGGTGCCCTCGGCGAAGCCGTCGGCCAGCTTTATGTTGATCGCTATTTTCCGCAGACGGCGAAGGCCAAGATGACCGAGCTGATCGAGAACCTGCGCGGTTCCTATCAGGACCGGATCAGCAAATCGGCCTGGATGGACGAGCCGACGCGCAAGGCAGCGCTCGTCAAGCTGGCAGCGTTCGAACCGCGGATCGGCTATCCCGACAAGTATATCGATTATTCAAGCTTCAAAGTGGTGCGCGGCGACATGCTGGGCAACGCGATGCGTTCGAGCGAATTCGCGCAGGCACTGCAGCTTGCGCGCTTCAAAAAGCCAGTCGATCGCAGCCTGTGGGCGATGACGCCCCAGACGGTGAATGCCTATTACAACCCGCTGGCCAACCAGATCACCTTCCCCGCCGCGATCCTGCAGCCGCCTTATTTCGACCCCAATGCCGATCCGGCGGTGAATTACGGAGCGATCGGCGCGATCATCGGCCATGAAATGGGCCATGGCTTCGACGATCAGGGCAGCCAGTTCGGCCCCACCGGCAAGTTCGAGAATTGGTGGACACCCGAAGCTAAAAAGGCATTTGCCGAACGCACTGCGGTGCTCGCCGCACAGTATGACGCCTATGAAGGCCTGCCCGGCACCAAGGTAAACGGCAAGCTGACACTGGGCGAAAATATCGGCGATCTTGGCGGGGTTGAGGCGGCTTATGGCGCGTACCAGCGCTATCAGGCGAAGAACGGCAAGGCCCCGGTGATTGAAGGGCTGACCGGCGATCAGCGCTTCTTCCTGGCCTATGCCCAGGCCTGGCAATCGAAGCTGCGCGAAGGTGCTGCCCGGGCGCGGCTGCTCACCGATCCGCACAGCCCGCCATATTTCCGCGTTAACGGCATCGTCCGCAATGTGGATGCCTGGTACACCGCGTTTAACGTGAAGCCCGGCGACAAGCTGTACATCGCGCCTGAAAAGCGCGTCCATATCTGGTAAAACTGCCTGCAATCGCCCATGCTGCGCTCCATAAAAACACGGAGAGGCAGCATGGGTGAAATGCAGATCAAGCCGCTGGCCGCGCATTGCGGGGCGGAAATTACCGGCGCCGACGTTCGAACGATTGACGACGCCGGCCTTGCCGCGATCCGCACCGCACTTGCCGAAACCGGCGTTGTGTTGCTGCGCGATCAGCAGCTAACCCCTGAAGATCACATCGCGTTTGCCCGGCGCTGGGGCGATATCGACGTTAATAATTACTTCCCCGCCAATGGCGGCTATCCCGAAATTGCCGAAGTGCGAAAGGCCGAGACGCAGTTCGTCAACATCGGCGGCGGCTGGCATACCGATCACAGTTATGACGCTGTACCCGCGATGGGATCGATATTGGTGGCACGCGAACTGCCCCCGGTTGGCGGGGACACGTTGTTTGCCAATCTGGGCGCTGCCTATGAATCGCTGTCGGATGGGCTGAAGGCGACGCTCGCGACGCTTCGCGCCGTCCACAGCGCCGATCACATTTACGGCCCCGACGGCGTCTATTCAAAAACCGATCAGGCCGCCGATCTAAAGGGGCATGATATCCATGCCAACGCTGTTCACCCCGCCGTGATCCGCCACCCGGTAAGCGGGCGCAAGATCCTATACGTCAACCCCGCCTTCACCCTTCACTTTGAAGGCTGGACCCGCGAGGAAAGCCAGCCGCTGCTGCAATATCTGTACAGCGTTGCCATGCGCGAGGAATTCCAGTGCCGCTTGCAATGGCAGCCCGGCTCCGTCGCGGTGTGGGACAACCGATCGACGTGGCACCTGGCAATGAATGATTACCATGGGCACAAACGCCTGATGCACCGGATCACGATTTCCGGCGTGGCATTGAATTAAGGGCGGATGGCGGAGCGCTGAATCTCGCTCGCCTTGCCCGTCGCGATAAACAAAAAAAGCCCGTCGCCCCTGGGGTGGGGACGACGGGCAAGTCCCGGTCTGTCCGGGGCTGCACCCCCGAAAGGGGGGGAACAGGGGTGCAGCGATGGGGAAACAAAGGGGTTAGATTTTGCGCGCGGCGATGATCGGGCCGCCCTTGCCGTCTTGCACCAGCACAGCGGTCTTCAGGCCAGCAGGGGCAGTTGGCACGGTGAAGCTTTGCGCGCGGCCCTGCCACTGGCCGAGCGGGGTCAATTGGCGAACGATGTTACGATGCGGGATCGTGCGACCGCCATTTTCGCCAGCGTTAATCGCCACGTCAATCGTGCGGGGATCGTACCGGACCACCCAGACCGTGGCATTGCCGCGACCTGCACCGACCGTCACCTGATTGCCGGCGACCACGATGTCAGGGCCGGATTTGTTGGCGTTGCGGGCAATTGCCGCATTCAGTTCTCCTTCGCGGCTGCCCAGCACGGGTTCACGCCCGTTGACGATCACCTGCGGGGTGGCGACATTGCCGCGACCCGCTGCATTGGCATAATCCCATTGGCGCGCGGTGAAGGCCGGGCTGGCGAACGTGTCCTTCCAGCCAAGATTATCCCAATAAGTGACCGAAAAGGTCAGCGGGATAACGTCAGCGCGGTCGGCATATTTGTTGACGACGTTAATGGCCGGTGGGCACGACGAACAGCCCTGGCTCTGGTAAAGTTCGATCACAGTTGGGTGGGCAACATCGCCGGTGGCTACGGCCGGGGCGCTACCCCCCTCGCCAGCACCTTCCCCGGAAAAGGCCGTCGGGGTGGCCGTTGCACCCGAACAGGCAGCAAGAAAAAGCGCAGTCGAAAGAGCAAGAATGGCACGCATGATAGGCTCCTAGAAAATCGCAAGGCAGCCACGCGGCGACCTTATACATCCTATTCGCGCAGGGCAGAAGGCAGGTTACACTGGTATGAAAAAATGAAGTTGTGGGCAATCAGGCCAACAGCACTTGCCATCCGCACCCCCGCTTCTTGTTCCCCCGCGGGAGAACAACAAAACTGTCTTTGGTTAGAGCATGGTGCTTGAAATATGAATCGTCA
>FSSH01009094.1_pt1 | contig 12238 bp, 10 predicted proteins | sample 1166101 | NCBI WGS metagenome assembly FSSH01 (sample SAMEA32972668, study PRJEB13176) | freshwater metagenome | biome: Drinking water system; feature: Biomass in drinking water that filtered by 0.45 um membrane; material: drinking water | place: USA | collected 2012-12-20 | depth 0 m | reverse complement strand
CGCGCAGGTCCGGCGGCAGGCGCGGCGCCCGTCCAGTCGGCGGCGCCGAAGCGGGCGCGCATCCCGTTCCACGTTCCTTCGACGCCGAGCCCGGCGAATTCGACGGCGTCCGCGGCCGCCTCGCCTGGTCCTGCCGCCTCAACGATCGCGCGCGACAAGGGATGGCGGCTGATGCGGGCGAGCGCGGCGGCGGCGAGCGCGTCGGCGGGCAGTTCCGCGCCGTTCCTGAGCGCAGGGCGCCCGAGCGTCAGCGTGCCGGTCTTGTCGAAAATGATCGTCCGCGCCTCCGCCAGCCGTTCAAGTGCGTCGCCGGATTTCACCAGCACGCCGCGCTTGAACAAGCGCCCGGCGGCGACGACCTGCACGGCCGGCGCGGCAAGCCCGAGCGCGCAAGGGCAAGTGATGATGAGCACGGCGATCGCATTGAGCAGGGCGACGCGCAGACCGGCGTCGCCCAGAAAATACCAGCCGGCGAAAGTGGCGATCGCCAGCGAATGAACGACCGGGACATAAAGCGCCGCCGCGCGGTCCGCGAGGCGCCGATAGCGTCCGCGCGTCTGCTCGCTCGCCTCCATCAGCCGCGCAAGATCAGCGATCAGCGAGGTTTCGAGCGTCTCGGTCGCGACCATGACGAGCCGGCTCGAGAGGTTGACGACGCCGGCGCTGAGCCCATCCCCTTGCGATAGCTTCACTGGCGCGCTTTCGCCGGTCACCAATGCAAGGTCGGCGTAGGAAACGCCCTCCGCTACGGTCCCATCGACGGGAACGCGGTCGCCGGGCGCGAGAAGCAATTGATCGCCGATCCTGATGTCGCGCGCCGGCACGCTCTCTACGGCGCCGTCCGCGCCAAGGCGCCGCGCGGTCGCCGCTTGCAGAGCAAGGACGTCGCGCCCCGCCTCGCGCGCGCGCCAGCGCAGACGATGATCGAGGTACCGGCCGATGAGCAGGAAGAAGAGCAGCATCACCGCCGCATCGAAATAGGTGTGTGGGCCGCCGGAGAAGAATTCGTAAACGCTGAGCGCGAGCGCGAGGATGACGGCGAGCGAAATCGGCACGTCCATGTTCGTGCGCCCGCGCTTCAGGACGCTGGCCGCCGAGCGGAAAAACACGCGCCCAGCGAAAAGCGCGGCCGGCACGGCGATGACCGCGGACGCCCAATGCATCAAACTGACCGTCGCCTCGCCCATCTCGGCGCCGCCGGACCAGACGGAGACCGAAAGCAACATGACATTGGCCGTCGCAAAGCCAGCGACGCTGAGCGCGCGCAGCAGCCTTCTTCCTTCCTCGTCGTGATCGCTTTCGACAAGCTTCGGGTCGAACGGCGCCGCGCGATAGCCGAGCGCATGAATCCTTTCGGTGATATCGCCCGCCGATACGGCGCCGTCGCGCCAGGCGAGCGATAACCGCCCCGTTGAAAGATTGAGCCGCGCGCTTTCCATGCCGCCAAGGCCCATCATCGCCTTCTCGATCTTGGCGATGCACCCGGCGCATTTCGCGCCGAAGATCGCGAGTTCAAGCGACGCGGTTCCGTTCTTCCGCCTCACGAAGGGCGCGGCGTCGATGACGCCTGAGACCTCAGGGGCGGCGGCCGGCTCAAGGCCGCTAGGGCAAGCGATAGCCGCGCCGGCTTTCATGGAAGGATCACCCTGTTCGCAAACTGAAATCGATCGCCGGCGGATGATAATGCCGAGACCTTAAGGTCCCAGGCCCCGCGCCCGGCGGCGAACGCCGCTCTGTATCGTCCGGCGCCGGCGGGAGTGAAGGCAAACGCCTGCGCGCCATCCTTCGACGCCGGCCGTTCGAGCGCGCCGGAAAGGTCAAGGCCGTCAAGCGGCGCGGCGTTCCTTCCGGCAAAGGAAACGACAAGCGTGACGGCCTCGCCGTCGCTGACGACGCTCTCGATCGCTGCGCGCCATCCGAGCGCCTCCTGCGCCGCGCGCGCATCAAGGACGTCGTTGTAGAGAAGGCCCTGGCGATAGGTTTTCTTTTCCCTCTCGCCCGGAAAGGTCTTGATCGCGAAGTAGAGGAACGACCCGTTCGCCGCGAGGATCAACGCGAAAAAGCCGAGAAGCGCCGCAAGCACATGGCCGCCGGTGAGGTGAAACCGCGCTCTCATTTCTTGCGCTCCGTCATGAAGGCCGCCAGGGCGGACGCTTTGTCTCCATCTGCGTCCTCAATCGCAAAAGTCAGCGGCAGGGACGCGGCCGCGACGGCGCCGGGCGCGGCGGTTACGAACACACGTATGGCGCGGACATCGTCGCCGGCGATGCTGACTCTCAAGGCGTCGTCTTCGGCCTTTGTTCCAACCGCCGTCAGGGCGAGCGGCGCGGCGCTTTCAAGCCTTACAACGAAATCGCGCGCCTGGCTCGTCTTGTTCACGATCTTCAGCGTGTAGGCGTTGCGGATCGACCCATCCGACAGCCTGACGAAAGGCGGCGTGCGGTCTTTCAGGACGTTGAAGCCCGTCGTTTCCCGCGCCGAAAACGCCGCGAGCATGATCGCGCCGACCAGAACGAGAACCGCCGCATAAAGGACGGTGCGCGCCCGCACGAGCCGGAATCGAGGGCGTTGGCCGAGCTGGCGCCGCGCCATGTTCTTGTCGGTGTCATAAGCGATGAGACCCTTCGGCCGCCCGATCTTCGCCATCACCTCGTCGCAGGCGTCGATGCATAGCGCGCAATTGATGCATTCAAGCTGCGCCCCGTCGCGAATGTCGATGCCCATCGGGCAGGCGGCGATGCAAGCCTTGCAGTCGACGCAATCTCCCCGCCCGGACCAGGGCTCGCCTTTCTTGTGGGGGCCGCGCGGTTCGCCGCGGTCGGCGCGATAGGTGACTTGCAGCGACTCCTCGTCGGTCAGCGCCGCCTGGATGCGCGGCCAAGGGCACATATAGGTGCACACCTGTTCGCGCATCGAACCGGCGAGCATGTAAGTCGTAAAGGTGAGGATGCCGGCGAAGAAATAGGCGGACAGCGGCGCTGCGCCCTGGAAGAATTGCTCGGCGATCGCCGGCGCGTCGTGAAAATAGAAAATCCAGGCGCCGCCGGTCGCCGCGGCGATCATGATCCAGATCGCGTGCTTGGCCGCTTTGCGCAGGATCTTCGCCAATGTCCAGGGCGCCTTGGCGAGCTTGATGCGCGCGTTGCGGTCGCCCTCGACGAGCCTTTCGGCGGCGATGAAGAGATCGGTCCAAACGGTCTGCGGACAGGCATAGCCGCACCACACCCGCCCGAAGAGCGCTGTCGCCAGAAACAGCGCAAGCGCGGCGAGAATGAGAAGCCCGGTGACGAAGTAAAGCTCGCTCGGCCAAATCTCGATGAAGAAGAAATAGAAGCGGCCGCCCGCGAAATCGACGAGTACGGCCTGGTCGGGTTCGGCGGGTCCGCGCGGCCAGCGGATCCACGGCAGCAGGTAATAGACGCTGAGCGTCGCGACGAGCAGCGCCCATTTTGCGGCGCGGAACGGACCGTAGACGAGCTTTGGATAGATGGGCTCGCGCGCTTTGTAGAGCTGCCGCGCCGCCGCGCTGTTGACGGCGACGGCGTCAATCGCGGCGACGCCTGTCGCGGCCTCGGCGGATTTCAACGCCTTCGCGGCGAGTTTGAGGTCAAGTTCTTTCACCAGCCAAATGAAGACCCTACTCGCCGCCGCCGAGCGCATGAACATAGACGGCGAGCGCAGTTATCTGCTCGTCGGAGAGGCGACCCTCCCACGACGGCATCACGCCGCCGCGGCCATGGCGCAGCGTGCGGGCGATGTCCGCCCGCTCGCCGCCATATAGCCAGATTGCGTCCGTCAGATTGGGCGCTCCTTGCGCCCGATCGCCGCGACCATCGGCGCCGTGGCAGCTTACGCAATGCAAGGCGTAAAGGGGCGCCGCGCGCGCGGTCGCAGCGCTTGAGGCGGCGTTCCCCGAAAAATTGAGGACGTAATCGACGAGATCGCCGATCTCAGCGCCGCTCAACACCCCGATATCGCCATAGGCCTGCATCACGCTGAGGCGCGTTTCCGGATGTGTAGATCGAACGCCGGCCTGCAAGGTGCGTCGAATGTCCGCGAGCGAGCCGCCCCAGATCCAGTCGTCGTCGACAAGCGCCGGATATCCCTTCACGCCTTGCCCGCCCGCGCCATGGCAAGTGGCGCAATTATCGCCGAAAAGCGATGCGCCGGCGTTGAGCGCGAATTCAAGAAGCTGCGGATCGCGCTCAACCGCCTCGATCGAATCGACCGACATGAGCCGCGCCATGCGTTCTTGACGCTCCGCCTGCAGCGCGGAAACGGCGGCGGCGACATTCTTTCTCTCCGAATGCGCGCGCGTGCCGGCGAAATAGCCGGTGAGCCCGGGCCAGGACGGCATCAACACCCAATAGACTACCGACCAGACGACGCTCACCCAGAAAATGATCAGCCACCAACGCGGCAGCGGGTTGTTAAGCTCCCTGATGCCGTCCCAGACATGACCTGTCGTCTCGACGCCCGAGACTTCATCGACTTCGCGTTCCGCCATGATGTCAGTCCTCTTCCTTGAGCGGAATGTTCTTCGCCTCGTCGAACTTGGCTTTATTGCGGGGGCTCAGCGCGTAGGCGAGCACCAGCGCAAACGCGATGATGAAGATGACGAGGCCCCAGGTTTGCGCAAAGCGCGCAAGCGTTTCATACATGGCCGTCACCGATAATTTTCTTCGGCCTTGTAGGCCGAAAAATCGACCATCGTGCCGAGCACCTGCAGATAGGCGACAAGCGCGTCCATCTCGGAGATGACCGCGGCGTCGCCGTCGAAGTCGCGAATTTGCGCCTTCGGGTAGCGGGTGAGGAATTGGTCGTAGATCTCTGAGAAGGGATCGACTTGCGCCTTCAGGTCGGCCTCGACGTTAGCGATCATCTCGTCCGTATAAGGAACGCCGACGGCGCGATTGGCTTTTAGCCAGGCCGCGGCCTCGCGATAGTCAAGCGGTCGCTCGTTCAGCATCGCGTAAGGAGGCATCACTGACTCCGGCACGACGCTGCGCGGGTCGATAAGATGTTGCCGGTGCCAGGCGTCGGAGTACTTTCCGCCGACGCGCGCAAGATCAGGCCCCGACCGCTTCGACCCCCATTGGAAGGGGTGGTCGTACATGCTCTCCGCGGCGAGGCTGTAATGGCCGTAGCGCTCGACCTCGTCCCGCAGGGGCCTCACCATCTGCGAATGGCAGACATAGCAGCCCTCGCGGACATAGATGTTGCGTCCCGCAAGTTCGAGCGGGGAATAGGGCCTCACGCCCTCGACCTTCTCAATCGTCGATTCAAGATAGAAGAGCGGCGCGATCTCGACGGCGCCCCCGATCGCGACCGTGACGAGAATCGCAGCGGTGAGGAGAAGGCCGCGCTTTTCCAGAATTTCATGCTTGTCGAGCATTTGCGGTCTCCCTCACTCAGCCGGGACGGCGGCGAGTCGGGCGTCGCGCGCATATTCGCGTTCGCGAATGTCTCCGCGCGCCGTGCGCCAGAGATTGTACGCCATCAACAAGGCGCCGATCAGGAACAAGACGCCGCCGAGCGCGCGGATCACATAATAGGGATGCATCGCCGCGACGGTCTCGACGAAGGAGTATTCGAGGAAACCGAACTCGTTATAAGCGCGCCACATCAGGCCCTGCATGATTCCGGAGACCCACATCGCCGTGATGTAGAGGAGGATGCCGAGCGTCGAGATCCAGAAGTGCCATTCGACGAACGCGCGCGAATAAAGCTTCTCGCGGTTCCAGAGCCAGGGAACGAGGCAGTAAAGCGCGCCGAAGGACACATAACCGACCCAGCCGAGCGCGCCGGAATGCACGTGTCCGATCGTCCAGTCAGTGTAGTGAGAGAGCGAGTTGACCGCGCGGATCGACATCAGCGGCCCCTCGAACGTCGACATGCCGTAAAATGCGACGGAAACGACCAGCATTCGCAAGACAGGATCGGTGCGGAGTTTGTCCCAGGCGCCCGAGAGCGTCATGAGGCCGTTCACCATGCCGCCCCAGGACGGCATCCACAGCATGATCGAGAACGTCATGCCGAGCGTCTGCGCCCATTCAGGCAGCGCCGTGTAGTGAAGGTGGTGCGGCCCCGCCCAGATATAGATGAAGATCAGCGACCAGAAATGCACGATCGAGAGCCGGTAGGAATAGACCGGCCGCTCCGCGCGCTTCGGGATGAAATAGTACATGATCCCGAGAAAGCCCGCGGTCAGGAAGAAGCCGACGGCGTTGTGGCCGTACCACCATTGCGTCAACGCGTCCTGCACGCCGGCGAAGAGGCTGTAGCTGCGCGTGCTCGTCAGCGACACCGGCATCGCGAGATTGTTGACGATGTGCAGCATCGCGATCGTCACGATGAAGGCGAGGTAGAACCAGTTCGCGACGTAGATGTGCGGCTCTTTGCGCTTCAATAGCGTGCCGAGGAAGACGAGCAGATAGACGACCCAGACGATCGTCAGCCAAAGGTCCGCGTACCATTCAGGTTCAGCGTATTCCTTCGATTGCGTGACGCCCATCAGATAACCGGTCGCAGCGATCACGATGAATAGATTATAGCCGAGGAAGACAAACCAGGGCGCAAGCCCGCCCCAGAGTCGCGCGCGGCAGGTCCGCTGCACGACGTAAAATGACGTCGCGATGAGCACATTGCCGCCGAAAGCGAAAACGACCGCCGAAGTGTGCAGCGGCCGGAGCCGCCCAAAACTCGTCCACGGCAAATCGGGGAAATAGAAAAGGTTCGGAAACGCGAGCTGCGAGGCGATGATGACGCCGACGAGAAAACCCGCGATGCCCCAGAAGACAGAGGCAAACACACCCGCCTTGACGACGCCCATCTCGTAGCGGCCGGCGTCCGCCTTCCGATCAGACGTCACATGACTGACGAGCGCAAAAGCCCCGAAGACGCTCGCGGCGAAAAACATCATCGCATGCGCGGCCATCGACGGGTCAATCGTGCGCGCCGCCGTGAAGACCGACCACAGCGCCATGACGGCGAGCGCAAAGGCGATCAGGAGCACATCCGCGCCCGCTCCCTTGTCCGCTGCCGGCGTCAATCCGTTCGGCATTGATGCGCCCCGTTTCCTGATTCTGCGCCCGCCTTCTCGCAAATCGGCTAGCGCTCGACTTGACCTGGATCAAGCCTATCTAGATCAACACGTTATTGTCGATATGTCGCAGCGATGGGGCGGCCTTGAATGGCGCGCCGGCGGATGCTTTGGACGTTAATTTACGGCGCTGGCGCCGCCGTGCTCGCCGCTGCGCCGGCTTTCAGCGCTGCAAGCGTCAAAAGGCGCGGCGCCGTTCAGGCGACGCTGTGCGCGGAGGGCGGACGGCGGATCGTCGAAATTGACATCGGCGGAGATGAGCCGCAAGAGCGCAGCCGGCACTCGCCCTGCCACGCCGTTTGCTTGCCCGGCCGCAAGTCGACGAAAAGTCAGGGAACCCGTTAGCCGGCGATTGTAACGCGGTGTCGCGCGAGGTCGCGGATCGAACCCTTCTTCTTCAGGACCGCAAGCGTGCGGCTCAGTGTTTCCAGACGAAGCCCCAGATAGTCGGCGATATCCTGACGCGGCATCGGCAAGGGCGTCTCGGTCGCGTCGTCGTCAAGGTCGCGGCCGATCGACCGCGCCATCAATTGAAGGAAACTCTCGACGCGCTCCTCGGCGGTCTTCTTGCCAAGAAGGACGATATGGTCCTGCGCCTTGTGGTATTCGGTCTGCCCGCGCGCGATCAGGCGATCCTTGACGCCGGGGCAGTCGACGGCGATCGCATCAAGAAACCTGTGCGGGAAATGACAGACGTGGCTGTCTTCCAGCGCTTCGGCGGTATAGGCGCTCGCCGGCGTCGCGCGCACGCCCATGAAATCGCCGGGAAAGAGGAAGCCGGTCACCTGACGCCGGCCGTCTTCCAGGTGTTTCGTCAGCCGGAAACTTCCCTGGACGACGATATAGAGGCTGTCGTTGGGACTCCCCTCTTCCATGAGCGCACGGCCCTTCGCGACCGTCCGGCGGGCCATGGTTCTTTCAATATGCGCAAGTTCGCGCGGGCCAAGGTCGGCGCAGATCGAGCGCTCGCGCACCGCGCAAAGATCGCATGACGCCGGCCGTTTCTCGGCGGCGCAAGGCCCGGCGCGCTGGTCGGAAGAGCCCATTTCGGCTAGGCCTAGCACATTACGCGGCTGCGATAAGCCCCCGGCTTGCGGCCGGGGTGCGTCGCTTGCGCGCAAGGCGCCGGCGCCGTCTCAAGCCTAGACGGAGAGCGACATTCCGCGCACCGGCGCGGCCGCATAAGGATCAAGCGCTGCCGCAACGGCGCGCGCGAGGAGAAAGGCGTCATCGGCGACCTTGATGCGGTCGCCCTGCAAGGCGATGACGCCGTCCGCCTCAAACTGGTCGAGCGCCGCGCAGACCCGCAAAGCCTCCGCCGGCGCGGCGACTTTGAGAAGCTCGCCGATGTCTGCCGACATCCCGCACAAGAGATCGCCGATTGCGGCGGCGACGACGTTTTCGCGCCGCGTCCGAAGGAGTCCCCGTCCGACCGGCGACTCGCCGCGCCGGACCCGGCCGATATAAGCGCCGACGTTTTTCTCGTTCTGCGCGTAAAGGCCGTCGATGAAACTGATGGCGGAAGCGCCGACGCCGAGAATTGTCGGCGAGGGATCGTCAGCAAAGCCCTGAAAATTCCGTTTGATCCGTCCAGCCGCCGCCGCGCCGGCGAGCGCATTGGCCGGCTTTGCATAATGATCAAAGCCGATCCGCCGGAATCCCGCATCGACGAGACGCTGGTCTGCAAGCTCCGCCATCTCGGCGCGTAACGCCGGGTTCGGGAGGCTGCGCTCGTCAATCATCCGCTGTCGCGAAAAGGCTGACGGCAAATGCGCATACCCGAAAACCGCCACGCGGTCGGGGCTGAGCGCGATGACCTTATCGAGCGTTTCGGCGAAAGTATTCAGCGTTTGACGCGGTAAACCGTAAAGAATGTCAAACGACATGTCATTGACGCCGGTCGCGCGAATTTCGCCGACGCAAGCCTCAACAAGCTCATATCCCTGAATACGGTTGATCGCCGTCTGCACGTCCAGATCAAAATCCTGTACGCCAAGGCTAAAGCGGCCGAATCCGAGCGCTGCGAACGCCTCGATGTCCTGCCGCCGCAGGATTCGCGGGTCGAGCTCGATCGACAGATGCGCGTTGTCCGTCAGCCCAAGCTGCTCTTCGATCGCGTTGAGAATGCGCCCGATGTCTTCGCTGCGGAGATAGTTCGGCGTGCCGCCGCCGAAATGGACGCTCGCCGGGCGCCCGCGCCCCTCTAGCGCCGAAGCATGCATCGCAATCTCGGCGACCACCGCATCGACATAATCGAGCGCGCGGCTGTAGTAATTCTCAACCCGCATGGAACAGCCGCAATACCAGCAAAGCTGCCGGCAAAACGGCACATGGACGTAAATCGAAATCGGCGCGTAGAGATCGACGTCGCGGCATTTGGCGGCGAGATCGTCGCCGGAGATCGAGGCGTCGAAATGAAGCGCTGAGGGATAGCTCGTATAGCGCGCGACTCGGCCTTCGAGATATTTCCGCCAGGAGTCCTTCATAACCTCAGCCTAAGGGCCGGTCGCCCGCGGTCCATGATCTAGGTCAAATCTGAAAACGCGCAGGGCGCCGATTTTTCGCGGGCGCGAGGCTCTGGGCCCGCGCTGTTTGATCTCAATCAAGTCCTGGCAGGCCGCGCAGCCCATATCGCGAGCGTTCGCTAACGCTCAACAGGGGAAGACCATGTTCAAGAACACTGTCGCCGCCGCCGCCTTTATCGCCGGCATCGCTGGAACCGCCGCCGCCGAACAGGGAGACTGGCTGGTGCGCCTTCGCGGCATCGTCGTCGCGCCGACCGAGAACACGTCCGATGTTCTGCCAGGATTTCCAGGCGGCCGGGCCGGCGTAGATAATGCGTTCGTGCCTGAACTTGATTTCACTTACTTCTTCACACGCAACATCGCCGCGGAGCTCATTCTGGCGACGAGTCCGCACGACATTAACGGCGAGGGAACGCTTGCCGGCCTTGGCGAGCTCGCCGACGTCATGGTGCTGCCGCCGACGCTGACGCTGCAATACCATTTCAATCCCGGCGGCAAGCTGCGCCCTTACGCGGGCGTCGGCGTCAACTGGTCGATCTTTTACAGCGAAGACGCTTCCAGCGCGCTTGTCGGCGCGCTCGGCCCGACGTCGGTCGATGTCGATGACAGCGTCGGCGTCGCCTATCAGGTCGGATTTGACTTGGCGCTCAGCGAGCGCTGGTTCCTCAACGCCGACATCAAATACATCCAGATCGATACGACGGCGACGCTGAATTCCGGCGGCGTGATCAACACGGTCGATGTCGATCTCGACCCGATCGTCGCGGGCGTGGGCGTCGGTTTCCGATTCTAGTTTGACGACGCGAAGGCGTTTCTGGGCGGCGACGATCGAGAGCGCCCCAAAAGACAAAAGACCGGACAGGACTTCAATCCAGTCGAAACGAGGCGCCCGCCGCCGCGCCGTCGCCAGGATCCAGCCGACAACAAGCGCCGCAGGAAAGGCTGCCGCATCGGCGCGCCAGGTCGCCGACGATCGCGGGCCAGAGACCATCGGAAACATACGCAGCGATCCGCCACTGGCTTGACTGTCGCGGCATTTCTTCCCTCCCCGGCGCGCCGATGCAGCGTCGATGACAAGCGCAGCCGTCCCTTTTCGGGCGTCGGCAAAACCTAAATGACGGACGCCAGCCCTGCGCCCGTTGCCTCCTTGCGGTTGACCTTTTAGGTAGGCTGCCTGCTCCCTTCCGGCGGCCCTGTCGCCGCCAACGTCCGAGGCCTTGTCCGTGAAAATTTCTTTCTCCAAGGCGGCGCCGGCCGCCGGCGCTGTGCTGATCGTTCCCGTGTTTGAGGACGGCGCGCCGTCGGCGGCGTTCCAGGCGCTTGACGCGGCGGCCGAAGGCGCGATCGACCGGGCGATGAAGGCGGCGAATTTCGGCGGCAAGAAGGGCCAGACGCTTGATCTCATCGGCGTCAAGGGCGCGCAGGACCGGCGCATCGTTCTTTCCGGCGCGGGCAAGCGCGCGGACTTCACCGCACTTGACGCCGAAGCGCTCGGCGGCGCCGGAGTGTCGCCGGTGCTGAAGACGCAGGCGAAAACCGCGGCGGTCATGCTCGACGGCTTTGCAACGGAGACCGTCGGCGCCGGCGAGACCGCAGCGCGAATCGCGACCGGCGCAATGCTGAAGAGCTATCGCTTCGACAAATACAGAACGCGCCTTGAGAAGGACCAGAAGCCGGCGCTTGAAAAGCTTGTCATTCACACGCCAGCGGCCGACGCCAAGACGAAATTCGCCGACATGGAGAAAGTCGGGGATGGGGTGCGCCTTGCCCGCGATCTCGTCTCAGAGCCGCCGAATGTACTTTATCCGGAAAGTTTCGCCGCGCGCTGCAAGGAGCTGGAAACGCTCGGCCTTAAGGTGACGGTGCTCGGCGCGCGCGAGATGGCCAAGCTCGGCATGCACATGCTCCTGGGCGTCGGGCAGGGGTCGGCGCGCGAATCAAAGCTCGTGGCGATGGAATGGATGGGCGGCAGGAAGGGCGCGGCCCCGGTCGCGTTCGTCGGCAAGGGCGTCTGCTTTGATACGGGCGGCATTTCGCTAAAGCCCGGCCCGGGCATGGAAGACATGAAATGGGACATGGGCGGGGCCGGCGCCGTAACGGGCGCGATGGCCGCGCTCGCCGGGCGCAAGGCGAAAGCCAACGTCGTCGGCGTCATCGGCCTTGTCGAGAACATGCCGGACGGGAACGCGCAGCGCCCCTCCGACATCGTGACGTCGATGTCGGGCCAGACGGTGGAGATCCTCAACACCGACGCGGAAGGGCGCCTCGTCCTCGCCGACGCCAATGAATATGTGGCGCAGGCGTATAAACCGCGCGCGATCGTCAATATCGCGACGTTGACCGGCGCCATCGTTGGCGCGCTCGACGATCAATATGCCGGGCTGTTCGCGCGCGATGAAGCGCTGGCCGCCAACCTGCTCGCCGCCGGGAAGGTCAGCGGCGAGGAATTGTGGCGGATGCCGCTCCACAAAAATTACGCCGAAAAGATCAAGTCGGACATCGCCGACATCCGCAACATCACCCCCAATCAGGGGCCGGGCGCCAGCATCGGCGCGCATGTCATCGGCTATTTCGTCGATGAGGCGACGCCGTGGGCGCATCTCGACATCGC
>FSSH01000613.1_pt2 | contig 12238 bp, 11 predicted proteins | sample 1166101 | NCBI WGS metagenome assembly FSSH01 (sample SAMEA32972668, study PRJEB13176) | freshwater metagenome | biome: Drinking water system; feature: Biomass in drinking water that filtered by 0.45 um membrane; material: drinking water | place: USA | collected 2012-12-20 | depth 0 m | reverse complement strand
ACTTTTACGCTGCTTCGCCAGCGGTAGGCGCACGAACTTCCCTCTTATTTCATAGAATTTTTCGCTCGTTCAAATCAAAAATTTGCATACCTGGGAAGCTCCCAACCAAACGGATAGTTACGAGCGATGAGCAACCACCCCAAAAATCCTAAAAGATAAACCAACCATGGGATATACCCGGGACTGGCGACTTCGGCCGCAAGTGACGCCCATACTTTAAGGGCCAGAACTTTCATGGTCCCAGGCCCACCAATGTTTTCAACATTTCAAGTCCGGATGCGAGATCGGATGCCGTAGCGAAAGCTGACATGACCGCAACGAATGACAGAGTCGCAAACCAACTGCCAACCGTGGCAACGTTGTCAAGAAGGCGCGACGGAGAAACCGCGTCGTAGTACCGCTTCGCTGTCATGCAGAGGGCGAGCGCGCCACCGTGAGCAATGCCCCAAATCAAATAATTCCAATTAAAGGAATGCCAAAGTCCTATGAAAACGAACGCCATGAAAGTGGCTACTCTGGGTCTACCAAAATCTCGCACAAGCGGTTTGAAAAGATAGGTCGAAATGAACGCTCCAAGGCTCAGATGCCAACGTTGCCAGAAGTCTTGGATAGATTTCGCCATCAACGCATATCGAAAATTCTCAGGCAGCCGGACACCGAACAATAATGCAGTGCCGATCGCTAGCTCGGTATAACCGGTAAAATCCATGTATAAGCAAAGAAAGCGCCGGTAAACAGAGAGCCAAGCGAGAGTGGTGCCGCTCGCGATATTCGACAGATCAAAATTACTCACGTCTGGCTTGAGCACTAGAAATACCGCGATCCCCCATCCGATGCGACTACCCCCCTGAACCAACGCGGATAACTCTAGCGAGTCCGCGATTGCCCCTGCGGCGTAAGGTTTTGTCCCGACAAGTGGCCCAGCAACGAAGCTCGGGAAAAACAGCAGCGCGGCTACGATTTCGGCCGGCGCAATGGGTCCACGGCCGACAATTTCTCGAATAATTATGAAAGATCGGATCGCGCTATAGCTTAGACCTAAGAAACCCAGCGAATAGAACGCGGGAAAATCTGAGACATCCGGCGGAAAAAACCAAGACGCTACGGTTTGCCTATCAAAAACCTCGACACCGACAATCGGGACAAAGCAGACCCAACTAAGATTGCGCGCCGTTTGCGCACTAATCTAACCGCGCAAAAACGGCGTGACGACTGCACCAATGATCATAATGAAGAAAAACGTCAAATATAGAATCAACGGATTTAAGGCTAGAAGAAAAACCGTCGAAAGACATACGAGGGTCGTAAGGCGCAGAGTATGATAGTGGCTTGGTATGGTCCAATAAATCGGTAAAAAAACTAAAATAAGAAAAATGAGTACTGCGGTCGGAGCAATCACCGGCTGATACTTAAGTGAGGCTTGAGCCTCTCGGCCAGCCACGTCATGAAAAGTTTTCGACCAGCTTGAGTGAGGTGCGTGTGATCGATGAAATATTCTTCTTTAAGCCAGACCTCGTCTGCGTTCGGTGACAGAACAATAGCATTCAGAGATTTTGCGACATCAGCGATTTGTTCAATCGATGGCGGTCGACTGTAAATCATTGGTAGATTCAGAAAAATTGGAACAATGCCTCGATCCCTCGCGAGCGCGACAAGTTTGAGGGCAGATTTGCGCACCCACGGATCGGCTTGCGGAGTGAGGAAGTGAGGCTGCGTGTTGACGCTTGGGAGCCACCGTCGGCCGCTAGTTTCGTCAAATGCAAGCCGGCGAATGCTTGCTACTTTCTCGGCCTCGCGATCATGCTTGACCGTTTGAAGTTCTAGGTCATCCATAATTTTCATGCGGCACATGTCCTGCCGTCGCTCGTCAATATCCGCGTCAGCTTTAAAGACCGTGTCAAGTCGGCCAGTCACGATCGCATTAAAAGCATATTCAATATTCATGAAAATCGACTTGAGGACATAATGTAGCTTGAGCACCGCATTGTCTGTCGCATCCCACATTTCGGCGACTACCGTACTCAGTGGGAGGCCTGCAAAAAACATGGGCGGAAACTGCGCGACGGGTAGAACCAAATCTGAAGCATGGTTGCTTGGATCGACTGTATCCTCAATCTCGATATTCCGCGCACTATCCAGGTTCAACTCGAATAGAACAATGTTCGGGCGCTGTTGTCGTGTGAGTGCTTCCAGCAGGTGAAAATCGAAAGACGGGGAGGCGCTTGGATGAGCGAGATTTCTTGCTGTTAGGCTGCCGCTAGAGATGGCAGCCGTTTTAGTTTCAAAAAGGCCAGGATCGAAAGCAAACATCATGCGAGAGCTGCCGAGTGCAACGATCTCAATGCTGCCAATGGGTGTGGAATACAATCGCTGATAGCAGTTGGCGAAGCTCGGCATACTGGACGATCGTAAAACGGTCGTCGTGCGAAGTGCAATGAGCGCTAGCGCTACAAGCAGCCCGCAGAACAATACCGCCCACACGAGACGCCGCTGCAACGCCATCGCCAAGCCCTACGATTGCCTCTGGACGATTTTTGTCAGGCTGCCGACACTGAAGTCGTTGAATTCTTCGTCGATCTCCTTGAGCTTGCCGCCAACAGCTTTCTCCAAAGCAAACAAAAAGTTCATAATGTCTAGCGAATCAAAAACATCAGTCGCCAAATTTGTGTGCGGGGTAATGGTGGCGCCTTTTCCGGGTGCGGTCTTGTCCACAGCAGCCACGATCAAATTGAATGCGTGTTGTTCAGTCATGAGCCCCCCAGATCGCGACGTAACAGTAAAAGTTCTATCGGGTTTTCGTGGAAGCTCAAGGCATTCTGCCGCGCTTTAGTATTGTCAATGGGGATAGAGCCTCATTCTTGGAACAACGCACGGGACAGTGGTCATTATCTTCGACCATTCGCGCGCGCCGACTCATCCCAGTGCGTGAGACTGTGCGACGGGTCATTCCTTGGCGACCTTCGCACCTGCGTAAACCTTCTAGCGTTTATGGATCGTTCGCCCAAAATCGATGTGCGACCAAAGATCGAACCGACGTGGCTTCGGGCAATGGTGAATAAAGAAAGGAATTTGGCCGAGTGAGCGTCTTGCTGGACGTCTGCCTGCGCGGAACGCGCTCCTATATTCAAGGCTCGCAAATGCTCGCGAAGGCAGCCGAATGGCTTGTTTCCGAAGGCTTCGGCGCAGCCGTACTGACCAGCGCCAAATTCTCTAAGCTGACGAACCGTAAGGTCATGTTGCAACTGGACAATGAGCCCGCACCGCCAAACCTGATGCGGTTGGGGATGGCCACCTACGGGACTGGAGCGGGCACCCTAAATGTGCAGTTCTTGGAACATGAAAGCGCATGTGCTCCTCGATGTCCGGAGCAGCCGAGCCGCATCAGTTCTTACGACTCTTGTGGAGCCGGCGTTGGCTATTGCCGGTTTGCGACCGATGGCACCCACGAAAGTTATCTAGCGGCCGTTGTCGAAATACTGAAAAAGCAGCAAGCGGGTCTCGCCGCGCACGTCGAAGAGATTTGGTTTACTGCCTTATCGAACGCAGAATTGCAGATCGCGCCAACACCGCCATTGCAAGGTGGCTTGAAAGCCTCGCTTTTGCTGTCGCGCGCTGTCAACGGAAGGTTTCAAACACTGAGCCGCGTTGAAACAGAATTACCAACCGGTTCGATCGAGATTCAGCCGTTCCAGGTCTCTTTTGCGTGCGTTATCCGTGAGGAATGACAGTTATGCGCATTAGAGCGTTTGCATCGGCGATCCCTGATACCAATTACGATGTGGATAAAATCGCCGAATGGTGCGGGGTCGATCCTGAATTCCTTCAATCAAAAATAGGCGTCGTCCGCCGAGGTTTTCTTGGGCAAAATGAAACTGGCGTTTCCTTGGCAGTGAGGGCGGTCGACGAACTGTTTTATAAGACGTCGTTGCCGCGAGACAGCATTGAGCTACTCATTTACGTCACTCAGACGCCCGACTACGGAATACCGCAAAATAGCTCACTTTTGCAGAATCTCGCAGGCCTGCCACGCTCTATGGCGTCGTTCGATCTAGGGCTTGGCTGCTCTGGATATCCGTACGCTTTAACGCTCGCGAAGGGATTCATGAGAGCCCAATCGATGTCGCGAGCTATCATTGTTACGTGTGACCCCTACTCAAAAATTATGAGGCGGGAAGACAAAGCCACAACGGCAGTGTTCGGAGATGCGGCGACTGCTACCCTCCTGGATAATGAGGGCACTGGCGAAATCGGGTTGGGCGACTATGGCACCGACGGTTCTGGCCATTCCGCACTTATCGTGCGCGCTGGTTCGGCTGCGAGCCCAATCTGGTCGGTCCACAAGCAGCGCCCCGAGTTGGACGCGGCGGACGACGACTATCGGCTTCGAATGAACGGCCGCGCAGTTTTTGATTTTGTCATGCACGAAATTCCGGGAAGCCTTACTCGCGCCATAGAGAAAAACCGATTGCTTATGGGCGATATCAAATGGTTCGCCCTCCATCAGGGTAGTTTGTACATGTTGAAGCAACTCGCCATTGAAGCCAACCTGCCTCTCGATCGCGTTCTAATAAACATCGACCGATATGGAAATACCGTTTCATCAAGCATACCTCTGCTGCTTGAAGAGCAAATGGCGACGCCGGAAGGCCTCACCGGAAATGTTATCATTTCGGGTTTTGGCGTAGGCCTCTCTTGGGGTTCGACCGCGTTAAAATTCTCGTGACCGTTCGAGATAGTCCTGCCACCAGAGAGGCTTTTTTTTTGGTATGGCGCTATCAGTCGGTGAGCTTCCCGCTGCATGGCGTTCCGACAATAAAAGAGATTTGTCCCAATGTGGATCGCGACGCCGAAGAAGAGATGCAAGGCGAAAGAGATTGCCGCGACACGACGTCAGGGCGATATGATTGATCGATTGATCGGCAGAGCATGTCTGCAGCGAATGCGATCGGCACAATCGTCGTGGCGACATTGCGTTACGACAGCTGACGGCAAGAGAGGCATGCGCCAACGTCCGATCCTCCATCTCGAAGCTTCGCCGATGAGAATCGACAGCCACGAGTTGCCCTGGCGACCAAGGAACTTCAGTGACCGGAAACGTCGGGGAGTGGCAGAACTGAAGCGGACTGGCGTCCTGGTGGGCACTACAGGGATCGAACCTGTGACCCCTACCATGTCAAGGTAGTGCTCTACCGCTGAGCTAAGTGCCCGAAGGAAGCGCGTGTTTAGTCGGACATGTGGCCTGAGGTCAAGTCCCGCGATGTGACTGGCCGACACCAATATGCGTGTCGACGCCGATTCAAGTTTCGAGCAGACGGTCAACTTCCCGCACAAGATCTTTGAGGTGAAACGGTTTGGACAGGACACGCGCATCTTTCGGCGGAGCGTTGTCGCTATTCAACACCACGGCAGCGAAGCCTGTGATGAACATGATTTTTAAAGCCGGATCGATTTCGCTGGCGCGGCGCGCCAATTCGATGCCGTCCATCTTCGGCATGACGATATCGGTCAGCAATAGCGTGAACGGTTCGCGCTTCAGGCGTTCGAAGGCGTCTTCGCCATTTTCGAATGCGACCACATCGTAGTTCGCTTTTTGCAGAGCTTTGACAAGAAATCCGCGCATGGACTCATCATCTTCCGCCAAAAGGATCCGGCGAAGCGGCACGCTAGAGGGTTTCGCAGTCATTTGAACTCGCTTGGCTTTGGCCGCTACGTCTGTCTGTCACCGATACGATCGTACTTCGATAGCGTAATTTGTGTTCCAAGAAAAGTTGGCGCGAAGTTGGTAAACAGACGATGAAGCTGTGGACAGTGTATCTTTGCGTCGTGTCGGCGCCGTGCCTGGTGATGGGATCTCTCAACTCTCTCCAGCGAAATGTTGAAAAGGGTAGCCATGCCCCCGCGCGGCGTAGACAAAAGAGCGGCTTGCCGCCACAGTGAAGACAAGGGTCGTCTGCGCTGAAACCACCCGCGACGTTTGAAACGATTGAACCAGAATGCGCCACCAGGCCACCGACAGCGTTCCCAGCGCTTTTTTTCCGTCATTCGACGTTTTGAGCCCGCGCCTGCAGGGCGCTCCGTTCGTGTTCTCATCACCGCATTCCGGGCGCATCTATCCACCTGAATTCGTTGAGCTGTCGCGGCTTGATCCGGTGACGCTGCGGCGCTCGGAAGACTGCTTCGTCGACCACTTGGTCCAAAGCGTTGCCACACTCGGGGCGCCGCTCATCAGCGCCCGGTTTCCGCGCGCGTACCTCGATCTCAATCGCGAACCCTATGAACTCGATCCGGAACTCGTCTCAGAGCCGCCGCCGGCCCATGCCAACACGGCTTCGATCCGCGTTGCCGGTGGCCTTGGCACGGTGGCGCGGATCGTCGCCGACGGCGAAAACATTTATCGCGGCCGGCTGCCCCTCAGCCACGTCATGGCGCGTATCGATCAGCTCTACTTTCCCTTCCACAGTGAATTGGCGCGATTGATTTCAGCGACACGAGAAAGTTTCGGCTACGCGATTTTGGTTGATTGCCACTCGATGCCGTCTGCCGCCATGACGCCGAGCGGTGGCACGAGGCCCGACATCGTCATCGGCGACCGGTTCGGCGCCTCCGCCGATCCTCGCCTGTCTTTGATGGTCCGCGACGTCTTCCAGAGTCGAGGCTACAAGGTGCAAATGAACCGGCCCTATGCGGGCGGCTACATTACCGAGCACTATGGCCAGCCCGCGCGGGCGGTCCATGCGCTGCAACTTGAGATCAACCGTGGACTTTATCTCGATGAAGCGACCTTGATCGAAAACAGTGGGTATGGAGCATTGCGGCAAGCCTTGCGTGACATCGCCGCCGAACTGTTCATGACGGTGCCGAGCTTGTTTGAGACGCGCGCCGCCGCCGAGTGAGATGGCTGGCGGCCGGCCATTGCGCACCTAAAGACGCATTCAAGCGCAAAAAAAAAGGGCCGTTCGACAAGCGAACGGCCCAAGTCTAGGGAGGAAACGCCCAAGGAGGGCTACGGCGCGCGAGCAAAGCCCGCGAGTGCCGCACTGCAATAATTATCATGCAGCGCAATGACGGCAACTGCGTTTTACGCAGGGCAGAGCCATTAAAAACGCGCGGCTACGAAAAATTCGGTCCGGAATGGTCAAAACTTCGGCAACGACGGTCACGTGCACCATGGCTGGCCGATGTTGACGGGATGTCGGCGCGCAGCGCGCGGCCTATAAAGAAAGGCCGTCCGACATGCGAACGGCCCAAGTCTAGGGAGGAAACGCCCAAAGTGGGCAAAGACTGCGAAGAAGCGTGTCAACACAATCTCGATACAGAGAGTGCGCTGCTTCGCTTACCACCGCAATCTAGCCGAGTGTAGCGCAGGTGCATTACTAAAATGCTGTATCGCACGCGCCACAACTGGCGTTACACTTTTTCATTAAGGCAAAAATGCTCGGCTCGGCAGTATTCGGCCTGCATCCTGAAATACAGTTCAAGCAATTGAAATGACGGGGGTTATGTGTGGGGCAACTGACCAGGGCAGCCGAGTTCAAGGCAATGCTGGAAACGGCGCATGACTTGGCGGATCAATCGGCTTTGATCACTTTACGCCACTTTCGCAAGCGCCCGGCTGTGGAAAACAAAGCTGCGGCCGGCGCCTTTGACCCCGTGACCCAGGCTGATCGAGGGGCTGAGCGAGTGATGGCGCGCGTTCTCAAGCAGCGGTTTCCCGATCATGCCCTGCTCGGTGAAGAGTATGGCGCGCGGCCGGGCGCCGGCCGATTTCAATGGGTGATCGACCCGATTGACGGCACGCGAGCCTACATCATGGGAAGTCCGCTATGGGGCACCCTCATTGGCGTGCTCGAGCAGGGCGAACCCTTCCTTGGGCTGATGGATCAACCGTTCACGGGCGAGCGGTTCTGGTCGGCGCAGTCGGCGAGCTTCATGCGAACCGGCACGGGTCCCGAAAAAAAACTAAGGACCAGGCCCTGCCCCGGCCTTGAGCACGCGATTCTGACAACAACGCATCCAGATCTATTTGAAAGCCAAGCGCAACAGGCCGTCCTAAGCCGCCTCAAGTCGGCCGTTCGCATGACGCGCTATGGAGGCGATTGCTACAACGTCGCACTGCTGGCGGCGGGCTATGTCGATATCGTCATCGAGTGCGGGCTAAAGCCTTACGACATCGTCGCACTCATCCCGCTGGTCGAAAATGCTGGCGGGCGCGTCACGACCTGGGATGGCCAGCCGGCCATGAGTGGCGGCGATGTGCTGATTTCTGGCGACAGGCGGCTGCACGATTCAGCTCTTGAAATGATTGCAGCGGCATAACCCAAGCAATGATCGTTAGGCCATTTCATCGGCGGCCGCTAACGGTATATCGACACCCATGTAGGCGTCGAACGCCGCCCAGAACCGCTGGCGAATCGTGTCGTTCTCCTGAAGTATTTCGTGTCGGGAGCCGGGCATGAGAATATGCCCGCCAATTTTGAGCTCTACGGCGAAATCCTCGATGGCGCGCGGCGATACGATTTTGTCGGCACCGGCGGCAAACATCAGCATCGGCACCACCACATATTTTGGATAGCCCGGGCGCTGCAGCATCGCGCAACTGCGCAGCGCCGATTTGAGCCAGCCGATCGTCGGTGACCCCAATGCCAAATCCGGCGCCTGTTCGAGAATGGCGCGATTGCGTGCGAAACGCACCGCGTCTGACGTTAAATCGTTGGTCTCGAAATCAAGGAACTCCTCCGGTACGTCATTGCCGCCGCGCACGAAAGCCGTCGAGAAACCCGCAAGACAAGCGCCTTCGGCGTAAGTCCGCGCCAGCTTCGGCGTTGTGCCGAGCATGTCGTGATGAATCTCGATCATCGGCGCCACCAGGATCATGCGCGCGAACGGGCTGGCCTCGTCCTGGGCGTTCCGCAACAAGATGTTGCCGCCAAGTGAGCAGCCAAGCGCGACGTAGGGACCAGGCAATGCCGGCTGCACGACATCGGCCATAAAGCGTGCGAGATCCCGATCGTATTCGGTAAAAGCGACGACGTGACCCTTGCGCGGGTTCGAGAGCCGGCGTTGCGATCCACCCTGCCCACGCCAATCCATGATGGCGACGCCGAAGCCGCGACGGCGCAAATCGGCGATGACCTCGAAGTATTTTTCGATGTATTCGCCGCGGCCTGTAAAAATGCAGATCGTCCCACGCGCCGGGCCTCTGGTCGGCTGCCAGAGCGCTGCCCTGAGCTTCGTGCCGTCGTACCCGTCGAACGCCTTGATCAAAGCGCCATTGGGTGCCGGATTGATCGACGGAGAAATCAATTTCATGGCGGCACAGTCTCGATGATGGGTGTCGTTGCCGGCGGGGTCGGCAGCATCGACAGGTCGACCTGGAAACTAGTCTATCTGAACGGGCGGCAATGCGGCAGAGGGAATGCACGGGATTGCCCTTCAGAAGGCGTATCGCAGCTCTTGAAACGTGCCGGCCAGTTCCCAGATATCGTGGGTGCCCGCTGCTAAGTGCGGGGGCACATCGGCGAAATCCCGTGGCTAAATCCGGGTATTGCCGGTTTCGATTTTCATGTCGCTTCTTATGGAGGATATGTCATGCGACACGTTGATTTTTCACCCTTCTATCGCACCGCCATCGGCTTCGATCGGCTTGTGCAGATGCTTGACCAAGCGTCTGGTTTCGACGCCGAAGGCGCGTACCCGCCCTACAACATCGAGCGGACCGGCGAAAACGCCTACCGGATCTCGCTAGCAGTCGCTGGCTTCTCGTCGTCCGAGCTCAAGATCGATGTCAAAGAACAGACGTTGGTGGTGTCCGGCGCCAAATCCGCTGAGACGACCGACAAATCGTTCGTGCATCGCGGTATTGCTGCACGGGCGTTCGAGCGCCGCTATCAGCTCGCCGACTATGTCGATGTCACTGGAGCGGCCTTCGAGAATGGCCTGCTGCACGTCGATCTCGTGCGGAATCTCCCCGAGCGCATGAAGCCTCGCAGTATCGCCATCAGCCAGTCCACCGGACATCAGCGGCTTGAAGCAACCGGTCCCGTTGAGGCAGCCGCTTGAGTGAGACAGCTACCGACAGCGGTAGGTAAGCATGAATGCCAGACGAGCGGGCCAGCATCTGGCCCGCTTTTTTTATGGCGCCGCGATGCAGACGCTCTGGTCACATCGTAATTTTATTACGCGCCAGCCTTGCCCGGCATTCGCAGCGACGCGCCAATGCAATTCTTCGCTTACTGCTTGTGCCCCAACTCGAAATCTGTAGAATTCGGGATAGGTCAGCAGCACTGACCTTTATCGACGCGTCGCTTTGATGACGCGCGGTCGCAACAGCGTTGGTACGTTCGGATTTGCAGGAAGGCTCTTCGTCTTGAGTTTAGCGACTTTAGCCAAAAAATCGTTCGCGGTCGCGCGATGCGACGCTGGCACGTCCATCGGCGCAATTGATAGGCTTCGTGCACGCCCGGCGGCATGCAAAAATCTCTCTGAAGTCACAGGCCCGGCTGGAACATTATGCCGTAAAGATGTGACGACTGTAATTTGAGCCGTGCGGCGCGACGGCTCGACAATACAGCAAGCAATTCGCCGGCGCATCCAAACCGCCGACAACGACCGAGCGAAAACGAACCGCCCAGCCGGCGCAACATCACGACAGCGCCAAGATGCGCAGCCCGAGGACCGACATGAGTGAAGGTTATCTTCCGCCCCCCGACGATGTCGCAACCGATGCGTCGGGCCGCCCTGCGCCGCAGGGCCTTTTCAATCCTGCCTTAGAGCGCGATGCGTGCGGCGTCGGCTTCATAGCGGACATGAAAGGGCGGAAATCTCACAAGATTGTCGAAGATGCGTTGAGCATCCTCGAAAACCTGGAGCATCGCGGTGCCGTCGGGGCCGATCCGCTATCTGGCGACGGCGCGGGCATCCTCATTCAAATTCCGCACGAGTTTCTCGCAATAGAGGCCAAAGCCGCCGGGTTTTCATTGCCGAAGCCGGGCGAATTTGCGGTTGGTCATATCTTCATGCCGATGGATGACCGGCTGCGTGCGCATTGCGAACGCGTTTGGGCGCGCTGCCTGAGAGACGAAGGCCTGCCGCTGATCGGGTGGCGTTCCGTGCCGGTGAATAACTCCTGCCTCTCCGACCTCGTGCGCGGCGTCGAACCGGTGCACCGCCAAGTGTTCATTGGCCGGCCGGCCGACGTGACCACGCAGGATGAGTTTGAGCGCCGCCTGTTCCTCGTCCGCAAGGTTGTCTCGAACGCCATTCACGAAGCTTACAAGGGCCGCGACATCGGTCACTACACCGTCTGTCTGTCGACGCGGACACTCGTCTACAAAGGCATGTTCCTGTCGTATCAGGTGAAGGCGTATTACACCGATCTCTCTGACCCACGCCTGACCTCGGCGCTGGCCCTGGTCCACCAGCGCTTCTCGACCAACACGTTTCCGTCCTGGAAGCTCGCGCATCCCTATCGGATGGTGGCGCACAACGGCGAAATCAACACGCTGCGCGGCAACGTCAACTGGATGGCGGCGCGTCAGGCCTCGGTCTCATCGCCGTTTTTTGGCAACAACATTTCGAAGCTTTGGCCGATCTCTTACGAAGGCCAATCTGACACCGCATGCTTCGACAACGCGCTCGAATTTCTGACCATGGGCGGCTACAGCCTTGCTCATGCTGCCATGATGCTGATCCCCGAAGCCTGGGCCGGCAATCCATCGATGGATGGTCAGCGCCGCGCTTTTTATGAATACCACGCCTGCTTGATGGAGCCGTGGGACGGCCCTGCCGCCATGGCGTTCACCGATGGCCGGCAGATCGGCGCGACGCTCGATCGTAATGGGCTCAGGCCGGCGCGTTATTTGGTGACGAAGGACGACGTGGTGATCATGTCGTCTGAATCCGGCGTGCTGCCGGTGCCGGAAGATCAAATCGTCAAGAAGTGGCGTTTGCAGCCGGGAAAGATGCTGCTCATCGACCTCGAAAAAGGCTGCATCATTTCGGACGAAGAATTGAAATCCGAGATTTCGTCGAGCCACCCCTACGAATCGTGGCTGCGGCGGACGCAGATCATGGTGTCGGATCTCCCGCTGCCGACGAAACAGGTCACGGCGAAATCGAACATTGCGCTGCTCGATTTGCAGCAGGCCTTCGGCTACACCCAGGAAAGCGTCAAATTCCTGATGACGCCGATGGCTGAAAGCGGCCAGGAAGCCATTGGCTCAATGGGCACCGACACGCC
>FSSH01001611.1_pt1 | contig 12239 bp, 14 predicted proteins | sample 1166101 | NCBI WGS metagenome assembly FSSH01 (sample SAMEA32972668, study PRJEB13176) | freshwater metagenome | biome: Drinking water system; feature: Biomass in drinking water that filtered by 0.45 um membrane; material: drinking water | place: USA | collected 2012-12-20 | depth 0 m | reverse complement strand
TCGATCAAGCTCTTATGGGGTTGACTACTCGGGGGGTTACCATCGCTCATTGCTTTCCATCCTCCATATAAGGGTTTGCTATACCTAATTTGCTCAAAATCTCGATCTCTAATGCTTCCATTTGTTCGGCATCCTGATCCTCTATATGGTCATACCCTAGCAAATGCAATACGCCGTGTACAGTGATATGGATCCAATGATGTTCGGGTAATTTGTTTTGCTGCGCTGCTTCCTGCGCAATCAGCGGCGCGCAAATCACCAAATCGCCCAGCAAGTCTATGTTCATACCCGCCGGCGCTTCAAAGGGAAAGCTCAGGATATTGGTGGGCCCGGTCTTGTGGCGATACTGTTGGTTGAGTTGGGCACTTTCCGCATCATCGACCAAACGAATCACCAGCTCGCAGTCCGCGCCATCCTCAAAGATTGCCAGCGCGGCATCCACCCATCGCTGAAACTGCTCCAATTCGGGGTGAGGCGCCGAAGTAGCAATTTGCATATCGATATAATTCATACACTAAACCGAGGGCGTGTGCTCTTTCTCGTAGCGCTCGTAGGCGGCAACTATCCGCTGCACCAAAGGATGCCTGACCACATCGCGCACGCCGAAAAAGGTAAAACTGATACCCTCAACATCCTTCAGCACTTTCAACACATGCTTCAAACCGGACATTTTTTCGTTGGGCAAATCGATTTGCGTGACATCGCCGGTAATCACCGCCGTGGAGCCGAAACCGATCCGGGTCAGAAACATCTTGATCTGTTCGACTGTGGTATTTTGCGCTTCATCCAAAATAATGAAGGAGTCGTTCAAGGTTCGACCGCGCATAAAGGCTAAGGGCGCTACTTCGATGACATTTTTTTCCAGCAATTTCTCGACGCGTTCGAAGCCCAACATGTCGTAAAGCGCATCGTACAGCGGCCGCAAATAAGGATCGACTTTTTGCGCCATATCGCCCGGCAAGAAACCCAACTTCTCGCCCGCTTCCACGGCGGGACGGACCAGGATAATCCTCCGCACGGTTTCGTTTTGCAACGCGTCAACCGCGCAAGCCACCGCCAGATACGTTTTACCGGTACCCGCGGGACCGACGCCGAAGTTGATGTCGTGCGACAGGATTTTGCGCAGATAGTCCTGCTGATTGAAACCGCGCCCCTTGATCACACCGCGTTTGGTTTTAATCGCCACCGGCTCCAATCTGACAGGCGGAGCGTCCTGCAATAACTGATCGATACTGGCATCCTGTAAGCTCAAATGCACCTGTTCCGGGGTAATTTCTTCCCGCTCGGTCAGTTCGAACAGTTTATGAATCACCGCGCAAGCTGCTGTGACGGCTGCATCAACGCCCGTCACTTTAAAATGATTGCTGCGATTGGCGATCTCTACCTGCAAACGTTGCTCGATCTGGCGGATATGCGCATCCAACTGCCCGCAAAAATTAGACAAGCGTTGCGCGTCGGCAGGTAATAGAGTGATTTCTTGCGAAAAATGGCTGGCGTTCAACACTAGGCGGTCTGCGTAATTTTTTCGATGGACGATTCTACCAGGCGACCCCGTAGCGAATTGGGCAAGGCTTCGGCAATGTAGACATCGACAAATTGCCCGATCAAACGCGGGTGCCCGGCGAAATTGACGGCGCGGTTATTTTCGGTACGACCGGTCAGATGCAGCGGATTTTTCTTGGAGATACCTTCTACCAGCACGCTTTGCACACTACCAATCATCGATTCCGAAATAGCCATGAACATTTCGTTCAAGCGATCTTTCAGGCGCTTCAGGCGTTGTTCCTTAACCGCCATACTGACATCGTCGGCGAAATTAGCCGCCGGCGTACCCGGCCGAGCGCTGAAGATAAAACTGTAAGATAAGTCATAGCCGACTTCCTCAATCAGCGCCATAGTATCTTCGAAATCTTGTTCGGTTTCGCCGGGAAAACCGACGATAAAATCCGAAGACAGACTGATGCCCGGCCTTACCGCCTTCATCTTGCGCATGATTTCCAGATAATCTTCACGCATATGGCCGCGCTTCATCTCGGCCAAAATACGGTTGCTGCCGCTTTGCACCGGCAAATGCAAATGATTGACCAACTGCGGAATCTCGGCAAATGCTTCGATAATATCGTCTGTGAATTCTAAAGGATGGGAGGTGGTGAAACGAATGCGGTCTATACCATCGACGGCGGCGGCGCAATGCAACAACAGCGCAAAACTAGCCTGATCTCCATCTTCCATCGCGCCACGATAGGCATTAACGTTTTGGCCGAGCAGATTGATTTCGCGCACGCCTTGCCTGGCTAGTGTTTCAATCTCGGCAATCACATCATTGAGAGGCCGGCTGACTTCTTCACCGCGCGTGTAAGGCACAACACAATAGGTGCAATATTTGCTACACCCCTCCATTACGGATACATAGGCCTTGGGACCTTCCGCACGCGGTTCCGGTAAGTTATCGAATTTTTCGATTTCGGGAAAAGAAATGTCTACAACATGTTTACCGCCGCTACGTGCTTGGTTTAACAACTCAGGCAAGCGGTGCAGGGTTTGCGGACCAAACACAATGTCTACGTACGGCGCGCGTTTTTGCAAGGCTGCGCCTTCCTGGCTGGCAACGCAGCCACCAACGCCGATAATCACACCGGGACGTTTATCTTTGATTTTTTTCCAGCGCCCGACCGCAGAAAACACTTTTTCCTGGGCTTTTTCGCGGATCGAACAAGTGTTTAGTAACAGCACATCGGCGTGTTCCGGAATGTCGGTCAATTCCATGCCGTGCGATGCCATCAGTACGTCCCGCATTTTATCGGAATCGTATTCGTTCATTTGACAGCCGTTAGTCTGTATATAAAGTTTTTGCGCCATGCTTGATGAGATACCTCAACTACTCTCACTAACAAAAAACCCCCATCTCGCGACGGGGGCTCGTAATGGCCGGATTATAAACCCAATTTTCGGCAAATGCTTGTTTTATACGGCAATCCCCACTTGCAAGGCTTCGAACCAATCCAGAAAGCGCTTTACATCATCGCCTTTGAACATCCGGCCATGTTGCGGTGCCAAGATGTCGATATCCAATTTCCTGACCCGATCAATCCAGGCGCGTTTTGCTTGATTGGAGGGCATCCAACGCTGATGGAAGAAACGCATTTTCTCGACGTGCATATCGAAGTTCTCCACAAACACCGGCATACCCGGTGCTTCCAGGGCGGCACCGACATCGCCGGACATCAGGATTTTGGCGTGCGGGTCGTAGATATGGAAATTGGCGGAGGCATGCAGGTAGTGCGCGGGCACGATCTGTAACTCGGTAGTACCGAGATTGATGACCCCACCATGATCCGGTATCGGCACATATTCGATAGTTTCACAGCCGAAATGCCTTAAAAAACCTTCCCATAAAGCTGCGGCATGTAACTTGGCGTTAGGCAGCGCTTGATCCCATAAGCCCAAGGACGAAATAATGTCCGGGTCTTGGTGCGATGCGAACAAATCGGTAATTTCCTCGACCGGGGCATGGTGCAAAACTGCCGCCAGCATTGGCGCAAACAGTTCTATGCCTCCCGGATCGATCAATAAGCAGCGATTAGCGGTCCTCACCATATATTGGTTGGTATCGATAATCTTCTCGGGCTTATGTTCGTCGCGTCCCAACATTATCCATTGGTAGGCGCCCTCATAAATTTTGGTCATTCTCATGCTAACTGTACCTCTTGGCGATACTGGATTTGATTGGCGCGCTATTCGGCGACGTTAATAATCGTCAACGCACTCCGACATTTATGCACTTTGTCGTTGATTATTTGCGCAGCGTTGTCGACGCTTTCAGCGACCGCTTGCAGACTTTGCAGATACTCGCCCGCTTGCGACGCCTCAATACGGGAGTTGGCAGCAATCACCCGGGCCGCCCTAGCTGGATGCATCACGTCCGCCAACTTAATCAATAATTCCGAAACCTGAATAATAAACTCGCGATGACAAACCTGATTTCTTTGTCTGACTTGTTGCAATGGGGCGTTCAAAGAATCGGCATATCGAGCGCCGACAGCCAACTGCCCGACCTTCTCGAAACGTCTGCACGCTTCTGTCATGCGTTGTTCATTGACTGTCAGGCGATAGAGGTGGAAAGCATATTCGTTGATGTTATTGACCAATTCGATCGTATCCTTGGCCAATTCGTTGATGAAGTCGGTAATGGGCTGGAAGCCCTTGGCCTTTTCCCCGGCTCGAAAGGCAATCGCTTTGGCATTGGCTGCCGCTAGGGAAATTTCCTTGGCCACTTCCATCACCGCGCTCAATTCGGCGGCAATGGAAGCCACGGCGACAAATTGGGACTTGGTTTGATTGACTTGCATACTGAAAGACCCTCGGATCAACGATAAATTTATTTATAGCTTAGCCGACAAATAAATACCCGTGCTATTTGAGTTTCTAATAAATGCGCGTCAACCCCGGTTATTTAGGTCGATAATGAGTCGGATCGGCCACACCCAGATTTTGAAAACCAGCCGCCCGCAATCGACAGGCATCGCACACGCCGCAGGCTCTGCCCTTGATATCCGCCGAATAACAGGAAACGGTATCGGCATAATCAACGCCTAGCGCTAGACCTTGTTGAATAATTTCGGATTTGCTCAGTGCTATCAGCGGCGTGTGAATTTGAATTTTATGACCTTCCACTCCGGCTTTGGTGCCCAGGTTGGCCATATCCTGAAAAGCTTTGATAAATTCCGGCCGACAATCGGGGTAACCGGAATAATCGACGGCATTCACACCGATAAATACGTCATGCGCTTTCACCACTTCAGCCCAACCCAGGGCAAACGCCAAAAATATAGTGTTTCTGGCCGGCACATAAGTCACCGGAATGCCGGCTTGCGGAGAAGTCGGCACATCGATCCGGGCATCGGTTAAAGCGGATCCACCAATTGCGCTCAACCCGAGGCTGATAATCTTGTGATCGGCGACCTGATAGTGCTTGGCAATTCTCCTCGAAGCTTCCAATTCGGCATTGTGGCGCTGACCATAATCAAAACTCAAGGCGTAGCAAGTAAACCCTTGTTGTTTGGCAAGTGCCAGTACCGTTATAGAATCCAGGCCGCCGGACAATAAAATGATTGCCGGCCTAGAACTGCTGTTATTTTCCACGCGCGTCGTTCCAAAGAAATTTATGCAATTGAATTTGAAACCGAACCTGTAATTGATCGGCCAAAATACGCTCGGCCAGTTCGGTAGGTGACATCACATCCATCACCGGCGAGAACAGTACTTGGCAATGTTCGACTAAGCGATATAGCTCAAGTTGCTGTTTGGCCCACTGGTAATCGGCGGCGTCGGCAATCACAAATTTGACTTGGTCGTGCGACGTTAAATACTGGATATTGTCATAACGATTGCGCTCAAGCTCACCGGAACTCGGCGTTTTCAAATCCATGACTTTACTTACCCGACTATCGACCGCCGACACATCCAACGCACCGCTGGTTTCCAGCGACACCTGGTAACCGGCATCGAGCAGTCTAACCATTAAAGAATTACAAGCCGGTTGTGCCAAAGGTTCGCCGCCGGTTACCGTTACATAGCGAGTCTTGTAATAGCCAACTTGCTGGAGAATATCGTCGATACTGAGTTTTTCGCCGCCGTTGAAAGCGTAAGCGGTATCGCAATAGGTGCAACGCAAAGGGCAGCCAGTCAAGCGAATAAATATGGTAGGCAGCCCCACCGTATTCGCCTCACCCTGCAGGGAATAGAATATTTCGGTAATACGTAGCGTTTGATCCATCCGCACGCCAATTTATTGCGGCATTTGCGCCAGCTTTTTTTCCGCCAAATGCGCGGCAGTGGTGCCTGGATAGCTGGTAGTTACCCGCGTCAGATAATCGCGAGCTTTTGCGGTGTTTTGCAGATCGAATTCGATATAGCCCAGTTTCAACAAGGCATCCGGGACTTTAGAGCTGTTGGGGTATTGGCTGACCACCTTATTGAAAGCAGCCCTCGCGGCATCGAATTCGCGATTGATCTTATGTGCTTCAGCCAGCCAGTATTGGGAGTTGTCGGCGAACTCGCCGGCCGGAAAATCTTTCAGCAAATCCTGAAACATTTTGATAGCTTGGGCATTGTGGCCGTTACGCAATGTGTCGTAAGCCGACTGATACCTTTCCTTTTCGTTGCCTTGTGCTGCCGTCGCGGTCGGCTTATTGTCCACTACGACGGGCGCTGCCGGAGCTGGCGTCGCAGTTGCGACTGGTGCCGGAGTTGGTACAACCGGGGCAACTGCCGCAGAAGGTTGCGCAGCAGTAACTGACGCTTGAGTAGCCGCATCGGCTGGTGCAGGAGATGATTGACCCGATGGAGCTTGTCCGCCGGCGGTAAGCGCCTGCATCCGATCATCAAGATCGGAGTACATATTGCTTTGTTTTCTTTGCAAGTCGGCAATGGTCTGGGATTGCTCCTCGACCATGCCGCGCAATTGTTGCACTTCGGACTGTAACTGCTCTAATCTGCCCAATACCTCAAAAATAGCATTGTCAGTGGCGGCCGGCTGCGCATAAGCGTTCGCGGCCGGATAACCGGCACCGTTAGGCGCAGCAGCGGCTTCGGCGCACAGGCCAAAGCCGAGACTCAGTATCAGAAGCGCACGTTTACTCATTGATAGCCAACTTCCACGCGGCGATTTTGCTGCCAAGCTGATTCATCATGGCCGGACACGACAGGTTTTTCTTCGCCGTAACTAACCACTTCCAATTGGCTCGCGGTGACGCCTTGTGAACGCATCATTCTCTCTACTGATTTAGAACGTTGCTCGCCCAGTGCGATGTTGTATTCGCTGGAACCGCGCTCGTCGGCATGGCCGGACAGGATTACGTGTTGGTTGGGATGCGAGGCCAAATAGCGGGCATGCGCAGCTACCACTGGAACATAATCTTGTTTGACTTGACTGCTATCCAATTCAAAATAAATCACTTGTTTAGACAGCGGATTGTTAGGGTCGCTGAATTCAGGCCCCAGGTTTGCGCCGGAACCGGAGCCGAAGCTGCTGCCGTTACCTGAACCGAATTGGCTGCCGGACATCGAGCCATCGTTGTAACCGCTGGTAGAAGCATCGGTACCTTGGGTTGAATCCGCCAAGCCTTCCTCTTCGGTTGAGCTACAGCCGGTCGTTACCAAAATCGCAGTCATGGCTAAAGCCAAATAGGTTTTGTTAAATCTCATCAATTTTCTCCAATATATAAATTAAAACTCAGGTAGCGATAGTCTGAGGGCTATCGCGCTTGCAATCAAGGTGCCCAGGCCGGTTCACGGACCTCGCCACTCTCGAATGCCAATTTTTGTTGCATCGCGCCATCGGTGGACACCACCGATAAGGCTGACCGGCCGCCGCGATTCGCGGCAAATAAAACCATACTGCCATTCGGCGCAAAGCTGGGTGATTCGTCAAGATTGCCCTCGGTCAGCACATTCACCGTGCGCGAGGCCATATCCATAACCGCAATTTTGTAGCCGCCGCCGCTGCCAGTAACCATCGCCAAGCTTCTGCCATCCGCCGAAAAGCGGCCTCTAGCGTTATAGTCACCCTGGAAAGTGACACGACTGGCCTTGCCACCCGAGGCAGGCATCAGGTAAAGCTGCGGTTTACCGCCTTGATCGGACGTAAACAAGATAGAACTGCCGTCCGGCGACCAAGTTGGCTCGGTATCGATGGACAAACCACTGGTCAGACGCGTCAAAGAGCGACTACCCAAATTCAACACGTAAACATCCGGACTGCCGTCTTTTGACAGCGTAATCGCCAGACGGCTGCCATCCGGTGAAAAAGCCGGCGCCCCGTTGATGCCAGGATATGACGAAACGCTTTCCCGTTGACCCGTCGCCAAAGTTTGCACCCAAATTTCCGAACGTTTGGTGTGGAAGGATACATAAGCGATTTTGCTGCCGTCCGGCGACCATGCCGGCGCCATAATCGGCTCCGGCGATTCGGCAATCGTGCGCGGGTTGTAACCGTCGGCATCGGCGACTTGCAGCATAAACTGCTTGCCGTTGCCGCGGCGAACGCTGGTTACATAGGCAATCCGCGTATTGAACGCACCTTTGCGACCGGTCAATTTTTCGTATATCAGATCACTGATGTGATGCGCTGCCCGACGTAATTCGTTGGCGCCGGCAGTCAAGCGATAGCCCATCAACAGCTGGCCGTTATGCACGTTAAATAAATGAAACTGGATGTTGTAACTGCCGCCATTCCCCACCACCTGGCCTATCGCCATATAATCTTGGCCCAATACCTGCCAATCCTTGAAATTGACGCGCTCAGGCTCGCTGGGCTTGGTTAACATATCGTCTTCCGGCAAAGCTTTGAAAAAACCACTGCCGCCCAAATCGGAACTGATCACATCGGACAGCTTGACATTACCGATAGAGCCTTGTTGCGCAAACGGCACGATGGCGATAGGAACTGCAGTTTGCGAACCTTTGGTAATTTCTATCGTTAAACCGGCCGCCTGCGCCACTGTGAACATCCCAGCCAAAATGCCGCCGACTAAAATTCTTGTGATTAACATCATTCTCTCGTTTCCGTTTTACTGATTATTCCGGTTTAAACACGAAGGTGAAAACTCTAAATTCCTGATTAAATAAATTTCTATCTTGCGGTACCGGCAACGGCGAGGCTTTTCTCACCGCGTTTTCCGCCGAACGGTCAAAAATAGGATCGCCGCTGCTACCGATCACCACCGCGTCCATCACATCACCACTGGCCAACAATTTTACCTGAATCGTGCATCTTAAGCCTTGCGTCGCGTTGATTGGCCGCGTCCAGGCGCCTTCCACTTTGCGCGCTATCATCTGCTTGGCTGAGTCTACGGCTTGCTTATCCGATGCAGCTTTTGCCGCAGCCGCAGCAGCGGCTTCCGCAGCCTGGCGTTCTTTTTCTGCTTTTTCAGCCACAGCTATCGCCGCTTGACGCTCTTGTTCTGCTTTGGCTTTTGCCGCTGCTTCCGCCGCGAGCCGTTCTTTCTCTGCCTTCTCAGCCTTTTCCGCAGCTAGTTTGGCCTGACGTTCTTTTTCTGCCTTGGCTTTGGCTTCCGCTTCAGCTGCCATACGTTCTTTTTCGGCTTTTTCTGCCGCTATTTTGGCTTGGCGCTCTTTCTCCGCTTTTTCGGCGGCTAGTTGTTTGTCTTTTTCCGCTTTGGCTCTGGCATCGGCTTCCGCCGCTTGTTTGGCTTTTTCAGCGTTAAGCGCGGCCTGCTTTTCCTTTTCGGCCTTGGCTCTTTCGTCAGCTAATTGCCTTTCCTTTTCCGCTTTTGCCTTGGCTTCCGCTTGTTTTGCTAGCTCCTGACGCTTGGCTTCCTCGCTCTTTTGCTCCTGTAGCTTTTTTTGCTGCTCTAGCGCTTTTTGTTCCTGTAACTTCTTTTGTTGCTCCAGCGCTTTTTGCTCCTGTAGCTTCTTTTCCTGCTCCAGCTTTTTGATTTCGGCTTCCTGCTGTTGTTTCTCGCGCGCCGCTTCCGCCAGTTTTTGTTCCTTCAACTTGGCTTCGCGTTCCACTTCCTGTTGTTTTTCCAGCTGTTTTTGTTTCTCCGCTTCCTTTTGCTTTTCCGCTACTTCTTTCTGTTTTTCCAACTCGGCTTGCTTCTGTTTTTCCGCGGCTTCCTTGGCTTTTTTCTGTTCCAGAGCTTGCCGTTCCTTGGCCTCCTCTAACTTTTTTTCCTCTTCCTTACGCTTGGCGGCGAGCTGTTCCTGCATTTTCTTTTCTTCTAATGCTTCTTGCTTGCGTTTTTCCGCAGCCTCCTGGATTTTCTGTTCCTCAAGCACACGCTGTTTTTTTGCTTGCTGCAACAACTGCTCTTCGGTTTTTCTGGCGTTTTCCAGTTGCTCTTGATACTGTTGTTCGGCTTGCTGCTTGTTTGCTTCGTTCTGTTTCAAGCGCTCGGCTTCAGCATCGATTTCCGCACCATCTAAGACTGTCGCTTCTATGATGTCCGCCGGCGGGGCCATTTGTGCGTCGTCGGTTTCAGTGAGAAAACTAAAACTGAACAACAACACAATCAGAATATGCAGCGCTATCGCCTGTGCGAGCGAAGGTTTAAAACTTTTCATGGTGGTCTTTATTTGCTGTCTGGCGGCGGCGCGGTCATCAAGCCCACTTTGGGGGCGCCGGTTTTCTTCAGTTCCACCATCACCTTGACGATACTGCCGTAATCCACTTCGTGATCACCACGCACATACAGTTGGGCTTTGGGATTATTTCTGAATACCGCAGCGACTCTGGTTTTAACGGTATCGACATCGACCGGCGTCTCGGCTTCTTCATCACCGTTGCCAATATCGACGTATAAACTGCCGTCTTTCTTGATCGAAACAATCACCGGCACCTGATCCTGCAAATCAACAGACTCGGCCTCGGCCTGCGGCAATTCCACCTCGACACCGGTTTGCACCAGCGGCGCGGTAATCATGAAGATCATCAATAGCACGAAGGTAACGTCGATATAAGGTACGACGTTGATTTCGGCCATTACCCCGCGTTTTTTGCGCGATCTGCGATTGCTGCCGCCTACATTCATTTGCTGTGCGCCTGTCTTTGCAGTAATACCACGAACTCGTCGACGAATAATTCGTAACGGCCGGCCAAACGATCCAAGCGGGTGGAGAAGCGGTTATAAGCGATAACCGCCGGAATCGCCGCGAACAAACCGATCGCGGTGGCGATCAAGGCTTCGGAAATACCCGGCGCGACATTCGCCAAGGTGGCATTTTTAATTTCGCCTAAGGCACGAAATGAATTCATGATGCCCCAGACGGTGCCAAACAGGCCAATATACGGGCTGGTGGAACCGACTGTCGCCAAGAACGGCAAAGTCTCGTCAAGCCTATCCAGCTCGCGGGACAATTCGATACGCATGGCCCGCTGCGCGCTTTCTACCTGCACCGACGGTTCGACATCGCCCTTCTGGCGCATCCGCGCGAATTCGCGGTACCCGGCCAGAAAGATTTTTTCTATGCCCTCCGGTTCGAACCTATCACTGGACATTTTTTTGTAAAGTTCAGCCAGACCGACGCCGGACCAAAACTCCTCTTCAAAATCGTCGGTGATGGCTATGGCTTGCTTCAATTCTTTACGTTTGGAAAAGATGAAGGTCCAGGAAGCAACCGATGCCGACAACAGAATGAACATAACAAACTGCACGACAATACTGGCTTCTTTGACCAGCGTCAGGATGGATAAATCGGTATTCATTAGTTTAAATGTTCCAAAATAGCAGAGGGAATGAGTTTGGGCTTCATGCTTTGCGCATCAAGACAGGCAATTCGAATTTCAGCAGTGCATAACACGTTCTGTTGCCGGGTAATCGATTGCTCAAAGGTAAAATTAGTTTTCTTATGTTCAATGACTTTTGCGCTAACGTCCAACAGTTCGTTGAAGCGGGCAGGTTTTAAATAGTCGACTTTCACCGAACGGACCACAAAAATCAGGTTTTGTTCAGCTAACAGATTATCCTGTTCGAAACCCAAGCTACGCAGCATTTCGGTTCGAGCACGTTCAAAAAACTTCAAATAATTCGCGTAAAACACTACGCCGCCCGCATCAGTGTCTTCGTAATATACCCTCACCGGCCAGCTAAATTCTTTCATTCGTCTCTTAACGAATTATTAATTGTCAAAAATGTCATCGCTACCGAGTTGCTGCCTGGGCACTGGCAGGCCAAAATGGCTGTATGCTTTATGCGTGACCACTCGCCCTCTGGGCGTGCGCATAATAAAACCTTGCTGCAATAAGTAAGGCTCCAGCACATCTTCAACGGTACCCCGCTCCTCGCTGATCACGGCAGCCAGAGTATCCAACCCAACCGGACCACCTTGGAAATGTTCTATCATGGCTGTCAATAATTTCCGGTCCAGCATGTCAAAGCCTTGCTGGTCGATTTTCAGCATATCCAAAGCTTGCTTGGCGATCTCGCGAGTCACCGTGCCGTTGCCTTTTACTTCGGCAAAGTCCCGCACTCTACGTAACAGTCGGTTGGCGATCCGCGGCGTGCCCCGCGAGCGGCAGGCGATCTCGTCGGCACCACCGCTGTCCATGCCAATGTTTAACAATTTGGCCGAGCGACTGACGATACTAGCCAATTCGTCAATTGTGTAAAACTCAAGGCGTTGGACGATACCGAAACGGTCGCGTAAAGGCGATGTCAACAAACCGGCTCGGGTCGTAGCGCCTATCAGCGTAAATGGTGGCAAATCCAGCTTGATTG
>FSSH01002220.1_pt3 | contig 12240 bp, 13 predicted proteins | sample 1166101 | NCBI WGS metagenome assembly FSSH01 (sample SAMEA32972668, study PRJEB13176) | freshwater metagenome | biome: Drinking water system; feature: Biomass in drinking water that filtered by 0.45 um membrane; material: drinking water | place: USA | collected 2012-12-20 | depth 0 m | reverse complement strand
CGAGACGCAGACGCGCGTCGCGCCTTACGGACTTGTCGTTCAGCGCGGCGTTCCTGACGGCGCCGGCAAACAGCCGATCCTCCATGAAGGCCCGGTCGCCGTCGTCGGGGACAAGCTTTACGAGAACAAGTATCCCAAAGCGCTGAAGCGCGAAATCGATGTCGCGGGGGATCGCGGATGGGTCGGCATCACAAGCAAATTCTTGCTCGCCGCCGCAGCGCCGCCGCAGAGCGAGCCGATCACCATCTCGATGCGCAATGTCGGCACGGCCGCAGCGCCGGTCTTTCGCGCCTATTATGCGCTTGACGAGCGCGCCGTCGGCGCAAAGCAGACGGTGGAGCTGACCTCGCATATTTTCAGCGGAGCCAAAAAGGTTGACATCCTGCAAGCCTATGAAAAGCCGGTCGAGAAGGGCGGCCTTGGCATCTGGGATCTCGATCGCGCGGTCGACTGGGGCAACTTCTTTTTTCTGACGCGGCCGATTTTCTTCCTGCTTAACTATTTTGGCAATCTCACCGGAAATTTCGGCGTCGCGATTCTTCTGCTGACGCTCGTCGTCAAGGCGTTGATGTTTCCGCTCGCCAACAGCGCCTTCGAAGCGATGTCGAAGATGAAAAAGCTGCAGCCGAAGATGGAGGAGCTGAAAACGCGCGCCGGCGACGACAAGATGAAACTCCAGCAGGAGATGATGGAGCTTTATAAAAAGGAAAAGATCAATCCGCTGGCCGGCTGCCTGCCGGTCCTGCTGCAGATGCCGATCTTTTACGCGCTCTACAAGACGCTTTTCGTTACAATTGAACTGCGCCATGAGCCGTTTGTCGGCTGGCTGAAGGATCTGTCGGCGCCCGATCCGACGTCCGTCTTCAACCTCTTCGGGCTGCTGCCGTTCGACCCGACGGCCGTGCCGATGATCGGCGCGTTCCTTGGAATAGGCGTATTGCCCTTGTTGATGGGCGTTGCGATGTATGTGCAGACAAAGCTCAATCCGCCGGCGGCCGATCCCGTGCAACAGCAGGTTCTGACGATGATGCCGATCATCTTCATCTTCCTGTTTGCGTCATTCGCGTCGGGTCTCGTGCTCTACTGGGTGTGGAGCACCACGCTGTCGGTCGTGCAACAGTGGTACATCATGAAGCGCAACGGTGTTGCGGTCGATTGGAGCAATCTACTGCCATTCCTGAAACCGAAAACCGCCGCGCTTGAAAAGAAGTGACAGGTGCGCCGCTCTCCGCCGCCGAACTCGAACGCGGCCGCTTGCTGTTCGCGGGCCCATGCGATTTCATGCTCGGCGTCGTCGGCATGGACGGATTGCCTGACGAGGGTCCGCCGGAAGTCGCCTTCGCCGGCCGGTCGAATGTCGGCAAGTCCTCGCTCCTCAATGCGCTGACAGGGCGCAAGGGGCTTGCGCGCGCTTCATCGACGCCGGGCCGCACGCAGGAGATCAACTATTTCGATCTCGGCGGCGCGCTGCGTCTCGTCGATCTTCCCGGGTACGGGTATGCCCGCGCTGCGCGCAAGGACGCCAAGCGCTGGGCGGGCGTGACGCGCGACTTTCTGCGCGGGCGCCGAGCGCTGCGCCGCGTCTGCCTCCTTATCGACGCGCGCCATGGCCTGAAAGAGATTGACGAGGAAGTGATGACGCTCCTCGACGGCGCGGCGGTGAACTATCAGCTCGTGCTGACCAAGTCGGACAAGGAAAAACCGACGGCGCTCGCAGCGCTGAACGCATCAATCGCAGAGCGCATCCGGCGACGGCCGGCGGCTCATCCGGAAATCGCTGTCACGTCCGCCGAGACCGGCGGCGGCATTGCGGAATTGCGCGCCTCGCTGACGCGTCTCAACGAGCGGTAACGGTTCGTTAACCGCAAGGCGCGCGGATGGCGGCGTATGGGCGCCAGCAAGAAGTCCGCGTTGCGGGAGAAGAAGGCGGCGGAGCCTCCGACTTTCGGGGCCCTGACCGCCGCGTTTCTTCAGCATCTTGAAGCGGAGCGGCGGTCGAGCGCTTACACCGTGCGCAATTATGAGGCGGCGCTCACCAACTTCGACGCCTTCACGCGCGTGCATTTCGGCAAGCCCCTCGACGCCGCCGATCTTGAAAAAATCGATCTCAGCGGCTTCCGGAGCTTCCTCGCCAAGCGCCGCGCGGAGGGGCTGTCGGCGCCCTCGCTCAAAGTCGAACTGTCAGCGCTCAAGAGCTTCTTTCGTTTCGCCGCCCGCCGCGCCCGCGTTCGCAACGACGCCATCGCCGCGATGCGCGGGCCGAAGCTGAAACCGAAACTGCCCCGCCCGGTCGATGCGGCGAGCGCGGACGCCTTGCTCGATCTCGCCGACGCCGCCCGCGAGGCGTGGATCGGCGCCCGCGACGATGCAATTCTCACGCTTCTCTACGGCGCGGGCTTGCGGATTTCGGAAGCGTTGTCGCTGACGCGCGCGGAGGCGCCGACAGGCGAAGCGCTGCGCGTTCACGGCAAAGGCGGTAAGGAGCGCATCGTGCCGATCGTTCCGGCAGTGCGCGCGGCGATCGACGCTTATCTCGCGCTCTGTCCCCATGCGCAGACGGGGGATGACCCGCTGTTTTTCTCGGCTCGCGGCAAGCCGCTCAACCCGCGCATTGTCCAGGGCGAGATGAAACGGCGCGCGAAGATGCTCGGTCTGCCCGATAGCGCAACGCCGCACGCGTTGAGGCATGCATTCGCGACGCACCTTCTTTCGGCAGGCGGCGACTTGCGCTCGATCCAGGAGCTCCTCGGGCACGCTTCGATCGCAGCGACGCAGCGCTACACGAAAGTCGACGCCGAAGCGCTGCTGTCCGCCTACCGCGCCGCGCATCCGCGGGCGCGCTAGAGTTTTGGACGCGGCGCTTTGTTTCGCCGCCGGGCGTTATAAGCGGCGAGGTCGCGCTTCAGTTCCGGCATCAGAACATAAAGCGCGATGATATTCGGGATGCACATGCCGAACAGCATCGAATCGATGAAGTCGATGATCGACGACAGCGAGATCGCCGCGCCGAAGGACAGCATTGCGCACAAGGTCAGCTTAAACGTCACATCGACGGCGCGGGACGGACCGAAAAGATAAGCGGCCGCTTGCGCGCCGTAATAGGACCAGCTGACCAGCGTTGTGAACGCAAACAGGATCGATGCGACCAGCAGCAAGAGCGGGAACCAGTCGAAAGCGCTCGCAAACGCCGCCGAAGTGATCTCGATGCCGCGGTCGGGAGGCTGGAAAAGATAAGGTTCGTAAGCGCCGGTGACGATCACGACGAGCGCCGTGATCGTGCAGACGATGATGGTGTCGATGAAGGGCTCCAGCGAGGCGACATAGCCCTCGGTCATCGGTTCCGCCGTCCTGACGGCCGAGTGCGCGATCGCCGAAGAGCCAAGCCCTGCTTCGTTCGAGTAGGTCGCGCGGCGGATGCCGTTGATGAGCGCGCCAAGAAGGCCGCCCCCCGCAGCGTCAAGACCGAAGGCGCCCTCAAAGATCGTCACGAAGGCGCCTGGCACCTTGTCGAAATTCAAGCCGATGATGACGAGGCCGGCGCCGAGATAAAGCGCGCCCATCATCGGCACGAGAATGCCGGACACAAAGCCGATCCGTTTGATGCCGCCGAGAATGACCGCAGCGACGAGCGCGCACATGACGACGCCGAAAAGAAGCGGGGATTCGATCCCCGTGACGCTGGCGAATTGCGCATGGCTTTGGTTGACCTGAAGCAGGCTGATGGAGCCGCCCATCGCCATGATCGCGAAGAAGATCGCCGCCGGCTTGCCGAGCGGCGCGAGCCTGATCCGCCGGAACGCTTCCTCGATGTAGAAGAATGGGCCCGCGATGATGCGGCCGTCCGCTTCGACGCGCCGGTATTTCACCGCGAGCGCGCATTCGGCGAATTTCGACGACATGCCGAGGAAACCGGCGAGAATCATCCAGAAAACCGCGCCCGGCCCGCCGACGGCGATGGCGACCGGCACCGATGCGATATTGCCAAGACCGACCGTGCCGGAGAGCGCCGAGCTTAGCGCCTGAAAGTGCGAGATCTCGCCGGCGCCCGAGCGCAAGCTTGGATCGGCGCGGCCCGTGACGAGCGCAAGCGCGTGGCCGAAGCCGGTAAGGTTGATGAAGCGCAGATAGATTGTGAGCACCGCCGCGGCTGTTATGAGCCAGATCACGACAAGCGGGATCTGCACGCCGAAAATCTCCGGCGCGAAAAAGATGATGCTGCTGACGAAATCTGCGATCGGCGCCATGGCGCCGTCCACGGCATCGGCGAACTCCTGAACCGGGTTCTCGCTCACAAATTCCCCTTCATCGACAGCTTTCAGCGCCAAGCATCGTCATAGCTCCTGCGCGAACGGATGGCGCAATTGCCGCCGACAAGGCTGACAAATTCATGGTTAAGGCTGCAAAATTACGTTGCGCGACGTTCCGCCGCCCGCCATTTTCAGACGAGCGATACGTCGTTTCCAATTGGGTTGAGAGGTCGCTTGCGACCGCTCCATCGAATGTCGTCGGCACCTCCCCCGCTGGCGGCATAGGGCGGCGCCGGCCTCGCGGCCGGCGCCGCTTTTCGCTCTGCGGCGCGCCGATCACAAGCCGCGCAGCGCCTGGTCAAGATCGTGGCGCAAATCTTCGAGATCCTCGACGCCGACGGAAAGGCGCACCAGCGCGTCATCGACGCCAAGCTCCTTGCGCCGTTCGGGCGGGATCGACGCGTGCGTCATGATTCCTGGATGTTCAATCAAGCTTTCAACCCCGCCAAGCGATTCTGCCAGCGTGAAGAGTTCGACTCGTTCCAGCATCGTGCGCGCAGCGCCAAGGCCGCCTTTCAGAAAGATCGTCACCATCCCGCCGAAAGCATCCATCTGGCGCTTGGCGACGGCGTGCCCCGGATGGCTCTTGAGGCCTGGATAGGACACGCGCGAGACAGCGGGATGCGCTTCAAGCCATTCGGCGAGCGCCGCGGCGTTGGCGCAGTGGCGTTCAAGCCGGAGCGACAGCGTCTTGAGGCCGCGCAGGGCAAGATAGGAATCAAAAGGACCCTGAACGGCGCCGACGGAATTCTGCAGGAACTGCAAGCGCTCGCCGAGCTCCTTGTCCTTGACAACGAGAACGCCGCCGACGACGTCTGAGTGGCCGGCGATGTATTTCGTGGCCGAATGCATGACGACATCGGCGCCGAGGTCGAGCGGACGCTGGCAATAAGGCGACGCGAAAGTGCTGTCGCAGCCGACGAGGACGCCGCGCCTTTTCGCAATCGCTGCAATCGCCGCGATATCGACGATCTTTAAAAGCGGGTTCGTCGGGGTTTCGAGCCAGACCAGTTTCGTCGCTGGCGTGATCGCCGCGCTGAAATTCTCGGGCGTGCTGAGATCGACATAGGTGACGGAGAGCGATGCGGTCGACTTGCGCACGCGCTCAAAGAGGCGAAACGTGCCGCCGTAAACGTCGTCCATCGCGACGACATGCGTCCCGGCCGGAAAGAGCTCGAGCATCGTCGCGATCGCCGCCATGCCGGAGCCAAAGGCGAAACCGCGCTGGCCGTTTTCAAGGTCAGCGATGCAGCGCTCATAGGCGAAGCGCGTCGGGTTGTGCCCGCGGGCGTAGACGAAGCCCTTGTGAACGCCAGGACTTTCCTGCGCGAAGGTCGATGTCTGATAGATCGGCTGCATGACGGCGCCGGTCAAAGGATCCGGTTCCTGACCGGCGTGGATGACGCGGCTCGAGAAAGCGAGACGATTCTTGCTGTCGTTCATGGCGCAATCCGGAAGGACCNNTGCGCTAGCAGCTTCCGGCCCGACCGGAAAGTCAGGCGCGCGTTACCGCAATCTTGCGGGACTTTGACACCGCTTCCGGCGGCTTCGGCAGGGTCAGTTTCAGCACGCCGTTCCGGAAGGTCGCTTCAATTGCATCAGGGTCCACGGTGAAGGGAACCGAGAGCGATCGGGCGAAGGATCCGAAAGATCTTTCGATCAGCCGATAGTCGCCCGCCTTTTCGTCCGTTCTTTCGTAGCGCTTTTCTCCGCGGATCGTAAGGACGTTCTTCGACAGATCGACGTCGATATCCTTCTCATCGACGCCGGGGAGTTCGGCCTCGATCTCCAGCGCCCCGCCGGTTTCCCGGACATCGATTCGCGGAACACGCGAATCATCGCCCTGTCCTGCAAAGCGCGGCTCCAAGCCGAAGCCCGAAAAGGCGTCGTCGAAAAGCCGGTTTACTTCGTGTTGAAGCCGCAAGAACGGATCAGCCGGCGCAAACGCGGCCGGTGCGTTCTCCGGGCTGCTGCGATTGAAAATCGCCAATGGCCTGAACATACCAAGCGCCTCCATGAGGGGTTGCATGAATTGCGCCGACGGATTGAGCCGAAGGAACCTGCCGCCGGCGCTTTGTAGGTGGAGAAGCGCGGCCGAATTTCAAGGGCGGCGGTCCGAGCGCACGAACCTAAAAATGAAAGCGCATCTCAAACGTCAAAAGCGCCGGCTGCGGCGCGCCGGCGAACACCTTTCCCATCGCGCGCGCATGACGCACGTCCTCGGCGTTGTCCATGGCGCGGGACCTGGCGCGGCGGCCATAAGCGGCGAGCGTCACCGCTTGGTCGCCGACTTCAAAGGCGGCGATCGTGCGGCCCGCGCGGCGCATCGCCGGCGCATGCGGCTCAAGCGCATAAAGCACGAGCGATCTCTCCTTGCCGCCCGGCGCGCGCTCAAGCGCCATGGCGGGAGATTGAACTGCAATAACCGTCAACAGGCCGATCGTCACAAGAGTCGTCCGCACGGCGCTCTCTCCTCGTCATGCGAGGGTGAGCATTTCTTGATTTCTTCTCGGATCGTTTACGGCGCGCGCTTGATTTTGTCGAAAACAAGGCGCGCCCTTCGAGCTAAATTTTCGACGGATTTGACGGAAATTTTCGAGCAAGCCAGTCGAGTAGTATTTCATTGAGTCCGTCCGGCTGCTCCCACATCACCCAATGCCCGCAATTCCTGACGATCGCCTTTTCAAGATCGGGAACGATATCCTCCATGCCATCGGCGCCGGACGGCGGCAGGAAGGCATCAAGCTCAGCGCCGACCCAAAGCGACGGACATGCGATCACAGGATCGATGTCGCGCATGATTTCATAATTGCGGTCGATATTGCGGTAGAGATTGACGCCGCCATGAAAACCGGATCGCCGGTAGGCGTCGATGTAAACCTGCAAATCGCTGTCGCTGATGATCGCCGCCGCGCGATCAGGCGGCGGGCCGTCGCGGAACCGCCCAGGCAGATCGAGCATCCGGGGGCCGATTCTTTTGATTTCCTCAAATGCCGGCGGGCGGCGGAACATCAGCCGGAAAAACCGCTCGATGTCGCTTGCGAACAAGCGCTCGACGGCGCCTTCCTCCTGGAACTGGATGAAATAGTGCTTCTCGCCGAAGCGATTCTTGATGATCGTCAGCGGCGGCGCCGGCGGCGGCGCCCGGTGCGGCGTACAAACGCCGATGACGCCGGCGACGCGTTCACGATGAAGCTGCGCCATCGGCCAGACGACTGCGCCGCCCCAGTCGTGACCGCAAAAAATCGCGCATTCAAGCGCGAGCGCGTCGAGCAGTCTTGCAAGATCGTCGGTCAGCTGACGAATATCGTAGAGCGCCTTGTCGCGCGGCGCAGCTGAGGCGCCGAAGCCCTTCAGGTCCGGCGCGATGACGCGGTAGCCCGACGCCGCAAGCGGACCGATCTGGTTCTTCCACGAATAGGCGATTTCCGGCCAGCCATGAACGAGCACGATCGCGGGACCAGAGCCTGCTTCGTGCACGGACAGCGTCGTGCCGCCGATATCGACGGCGCGCGGATTGGGAAAACTGCGCATCAGCGTCAGCTTGCCAGCGCGGCGCGACAAGGTGCAAGCCGCGGCCGCAGCGCCCCCTTGCGAAAAAGCCCTTCTGCGCTAGGTGCAAGACCCATGACCGAGCCCTTTTCACGCCCCGATACTGCGCCGCCCGGCTGGATCTTGCAGTCGCACCGCGACACTTTCAGCGGTCATGCCGGTCCGTTTTACTTCCGGCCGGCGGACGATAACCGCCCCGGCGTCGGCTTCTTTTCTGAGCCGCGCCACGCCAACGCACATGGCTTGATCCATGGCGGCGCACTGTTGACGCTAGCCGACATGGCGCTGTGGGATATCTGCCGCCGCGCGGCGGGCCCTTTCAAGGCCGTCACGTTGACGCTCAACTCCGAATTCGTGGCGCCGGGCCCGATCGGGCGTTTCATAATGTCGAGCGGTGAGGCGGTGAGGATCGGCAAGTCGATCATGTTCGCCCGCGGCGACATTCGCTGCGGCGACGAAGTGCTCCTGACATTTTCCGGGGCGCTCAAACGCTTCGCGTAAGCGCTTCCTTCGCGGGGGCGCGATTGCGGCGCAGTGCGTCAAAGCTCGTGATCGCCAGCGCCGACCAGATCAGCCCAAAACAGATCGCATGCGCGAACGTAAAGGCCTCGCCGAAATAGAGCCCCAGAAGGAGTTGGCCGGTCGGGCCGATATACTGGAGAAAGCCAATGGTTGTCAGCGACAGCCGCCGTGCGGCGAGCGCGAACAGGACAAGGGGTCCGACCGTCATCGGCCCGGCCGCCAGCAGCAGCAGGTCAAGGCGCGCGCCGTGTTGGCCGAAAGACATCGCGCCGGTCTGATTGATGTAAGCAAGCGTCGCGATCGCGAACGGCGCCAGCAACAGCGTTTCAATGAAAAGGCCCGGCATCGCGCCGACGGGCGTCGTCTTGCGCACATATCCGTAGGCGGTGAAGGAAGCAGCAAGAATGAAGGACGGCCACGGAATGACGCCGGCGCCGAAGATGAGCGCGAGAACGCCCGCCGCGGCGAGCGCGACGGCAACGCCTTGCAGCAACGATAATTTCTCCTTCAGGACGAAAACGCCGGCCGCAATGAACAGAAGGGGATTGATGTAATAGCCAAGACTCGCCTGCAGCACGCGGTCATTTGCGACCGCCCAGACATAAACAAGCCAGTTCACCGAAATTAGGACGGCCGACAGCGCGAGGAGCGCGACGACGCGCGGTTGTCTCAGCGCAGCGATGGTTTCGGCCCATTGACGGCGAAGCCCAAGGATCAGCGCGCCAAACGGAACCGACCACGCGATGCGGTGCGCCACAATCTCGATCGCATCGGCGGGGTTAAGCTCACGAAGATAGAGCGGAAAAAGACCCCAAATCGCGTAGGCGAAGACCCCGCAAATAAGGCCGAAGCGCCGCTCGGCGGCGGCGTCGCCTGTCGCCTGCGTTGCTGACGTCACTGGCTGACGCCCGCCTCACGCATTTTCGCCGCCAGCCTCGCGTAGGCCGTCGCCTCGCCCGCCGCGCGATAACGCGCGGTGATGATGACGCGGCCGTCCGGTTTTTTTTCGCCTTTCATGGATTCGTATTTATAGCCGAGCCCCAAAAACGGGTTCGGCGCCCGATAGAACTTCGTATTCTTGTTGAGCTTGGCGATCTCCTGATCGAGCGCGCCGCGCACGATGAATTCAAGCGGCAAGTACCTTGACACGCCAGTGCGGTTGTCGATTGAGAAGTCGCCAAGTCGCGCCTGCAACTTGCCGTCTTCGACATAAGGAATAAGCGTCACGTCCACGCGCCCCGTCTCGCGCGCAAGGCGCGAGGGCGCAGCTTTGCCGTCAACGCCGCAGGTCCAATACTCAATTTCGAGATCGAGTGCGAAGCGGATCGCGCCTTGCGGAAAATCGATCAGCGGCTCGCCCGCCTGCCAGCGTTCGCCGCAGTCCGCTTGCCGCGTCGCGATCCAGTTCTCGAGATCGGTCTCGGTTTGCGCGACGAATTTCGTGACATCCGTGATGAGCGCGACACGCAATATTTTTTTCGCCGCCGCGTTCATGTCCGCATGAAGCGCGATATCGGCGACGACAGGGCGCCCCGCGAGATTGACGGGCGTCGGGCCCTCGTAAATGACTTCGTGACCGATCCAGGGCTGCGCGGCTGCGCCCCCGGCGACCAAAAAAGCCGCTATTGCCCCGGCCAGACTTTTACTCATCGACCCCTCCGGCCGCAGCGCCCGTCACGCCGCTTTCTTGATCAGCCCGCGATTGATCAGCGTTTCGGCGATCTGCACGGCGTTAAGCGCCGCGCCTTTCCTCAGATTGTCGGATACGCACCAGAAGGCGAGGCCGTTGTCGACGGTCGGATCAACCCGGATGCGGCTGACGAATGTCGCAAAATCGCCGACGCACTCAACTGGCGTGACATAACCGCCGTCCTCGCGCTTGTCGATGACAAGAACGCCTGGCGCCTCGCGCAGAATTTCGCGCGCTTCATCGTCAGAGATCGGGCGTTCAAACTCGACATTCACGGCTTCGGAGTGCCCGACGAACACCGGCACACGGACGCAGGTGGCCGTCAGCTTGATCTTCGGATCCAGAATCTTTTTTGTCTCCGCAACCATCTTCCATTCTTCTTTGGTGTAGCCGTCCTCCATGAAGACATCGATGTGCGGGATGACGTTGAACGCGATCTGCTTTGTAAAGACTGACGGCGAGGGCGCGTCGTTGACGTAAATGCCTTTCGTCTGTGTAAAGAGTTCGTCCATCGCGGCCTTGCCTTTGCCGGACGTCGATTGATAGGTGGCGACGACGACGCGCTTTATCGTTGCGGCGTCGTGCAAAGGCTTCAACGCGACGACCAGCTGCGCGGTCGAGCAGTTCGGGTTTGCGATGATGTTCTTCTTCGTAAAGCCCCTAACCGCCTCGGCGTTCACCTCGGGCACGATAAGGGGCACGTCCGGGTCCATACGGAAATGGGAGGAATTGTCGATGACGACGGCGCCGGCCCGCGCCGCCTTCGGCGCCCATTCCTTCGAAACCGCGCCGCCCGCGGCGAAGAGCGCGATATCGACCTTTGAAAAATCGAAGGTCTCCAGATCGCGGCATTTCAGCGTCTTGTCGCCGAAAGAGACTTCGCGCCCGATCGACTGGCGCGAGGCGATGGCGAAGGCCTCGCGGACCGGAAACAGGCGCTCGTCGAGAATGGAGAGCATTTCCTGCCCGACATTCCCGGTGGCCCCGACGACGGCGACGTTGAATTCCATGATCAATCCTGCATGCGGCGATGGCGGAATGTCGCCTTCGCCCCCGTCAAGTCAAGCAATCCGGCCGCCGCAGGCGAGAAGAAAACCTCAAGCAAGCATCAGCCGCGGTCACGGCGCGGCGTCGAGCCGCTCTACAGCGTACCCGCGCTCAGCAAGGCGCGCCGCCACGCCGTCAGCCCCAACGACCAGCGCCGCGCTCAGGCAGACAAACGCCTCCTCGGGCTTCTCCAGCAGCGCCGCGACACGCTCGGCGAGAAAGTGCGCGCGCCCCGCGATCAACCGGTCATAGGCTTCCGGCGCGGCTTCCTTCAGAGGGGTTTGCGTCTGGGCGGCGACCGCGTCGGCCGCGCCCGCCCGCCAGGCGGCGAAGGCGGCCGCCGCTTCCGCGTCCTGACGCGGCCAGTCGGCGAGCAGGAACGACAGCAGCGCGCGCTGGTCGTTCTCCGGCATTTCCGTCAGCACACTGAGCGCGTTCTCGACGGTGTCGAGAAACCGAACCGGGCGCTGGCGCCCGATCGCTTCCAACAATACGCCCATCTCGACGCCGGCCGCCGGATCGGCGCCGCGCTTGCGGTCCAGTTCCGCCGACAGAACGACGAACGCCGCCCACGGCTTCAGCGCGTCGAATTGCCCCGTCTCCGCGCCAAGCGCCGAGGCGACGGCGGCAAGGTCGACGGCGCCGTCCTCGCCGAGCGCGCCCGACAGCGTCTTTCCGGCGCGATAGCGCCCCGCTTCCTCAAAAATTTTTCCAGCAGCCGCCTGCGCCGCTGGGTCGGCCGACGGCGCCTCGAACACGATTGTCTCCGACCGGTCGATCGCCGCGGCGACGGCGCGCGAACGCCACGCCTCGCCGGCGGGCAGGAAGGGCGAGGCGGCGAAAAGATAAATCTCGCTGTCGGCGTCGCTAACTTTCCACAGCGCCGGCGCGGGCGAGGCCGGCGCCTTCTCCATCGCCGCCGCCGGCCCGAACGCGGCCGCCGCGATCAGCACAACTGCAAAGAAACGAGCCATCGCCGCTCCCGGAAGCTTCCCAAAACCCAGACAAGATATGGCGGCCCAATAAGACCGGAAAGAGGCGGCCCCGCCCGCCAGGGCGCATTGCCGCCTCAGGACGACTGGGCTAGACGAACACCCGTCCGCACCCGTAGCTCAGCTGGAT
>FSSH01002472.1_pt1 | contig 12248 bp, 16 predicted proteins | sample 1166101 | NCBI WGS metagenome assembly FSSH01 (sample SAMEA32972668, study PRJEB13176) | freshwater metagenome | biome: Drinking water system; feature: Biomass in drinking water that filtered by 0.45 um membrane; material: drinking water | place: USA | collected 2012-12-20 | depth 0 m | reverse complement strand
ATTGAACGGGCTGTGTGTGAGGCGGATCTTGTGATCGGCGCCGTGCTTGTCCCCGGCGCAAAAGCGCCCAAGATGGTGTCGCGTGCCACGGTCTCGCGGATGAAACCAGGGTCTGTCGTGGTGGATGTCTCTGTCGATCAAGGTGGCTGTTTCGAAACGACGAAGCCGACGACCCATTCTGAGCCGGTCTATGTCGTCGACGGGGTGGTCCATTATTGCGTCGCCAATATGCCAGGCATTGTGCCGCGCACGTCGACGCTGGCGTTGACGAATGCCACCTTGCCGTATATGGTCCGGCTTGCCTCGGACGGGGTCGATCGGGCGATCCGCGCAGATCCCGGATTGGCCAAAGGGGTGAACGTCAAAGACGGCCTGGTGACGTGTCAGGGTGTGGCGGATGCCCATGGGTTGCGTTTTACCCCCATCTTGTAAGACAATCCGTTTCCCGTTTCCTGTTTCTCTCGCTCTTGTCGGGGCGTAGCGCAGCCCGGTAGCGCACTGCGTTCGGGACGCAGGGGTCGGAGGTTCAAATCCTCTCGCCCCGACCACAGCACACTTCGTGTGACCCGCCGGCTTTTTTTAAGCTTTTGTCATTGATTCCGGCGGAGAGACTCCACAAGTATTTTCTCCCCCCATACGGTGACACCGCACTTCGTGTGGTCCGCGTGCTCTTCATCGCTGTTTCGTGATTGTTGCACGCGGATACGCGCTTCCTGTGATCCCAAGCTCACAAGCCTGCTCGGCCCATCGGCCCGTCATTGCGTCATCGTGATAGATGCCGGCGGATAACATTCTTCAGCGGGCGTGTCTTCATCTTGCTCGAATGTTGGCGCTGCATCAGTCGCGCTCAGCATTTCGCGATGTGATAAACGCGGCCACTTCTGCGATCTGTGTGTCCGTGCAGAATAGCAAAATGCGTGACGTGTGTAGGGAGGTGTGAGAGTATCCGTGGACATGAAGAGTCGGCGTGCCCTCAGGTCGTGATGAGTCACGGGAATGCGAATGGCTGAGGAGGCTGGAACCACAGCAGTTCGCGCGCAGATTCTGGTGAGCGGCCGGGTGCAAGGTGTGGGGTATCGGGCGTTTGCGGCGCGTGTGGCATCGCGGCATGCGCTTCTTGGCGGGGTTCGAAACCTCGACGATGGCCGGGTCGAGCTGGATGTGGAAGGTACGCGGGCTGCGGTTGACGCGCTCGTGCATGCGTTGAAGACCGGTCCGCCGGCCGCGCGCGTGACGAAGATCGAGACAGAATGGAAGCAAGCGACCGGCCGGTTTTCAGAGTTCAGTATCTGGTACTAACCCTGCCCGACTCGTCTGGAGCGGGCCTAGGGGAAGCAGGGAGCGATTTTGTATGAGCCGACTACGCGGCGGGCGTCCTGCGGTGAGTGAATCTCGAAGCCGGACCGTCGATGATGCGGATGACGCTGAACAGACGAGTATTGCCGATCAACCGGAAAAAGAGTCCAGCCGGTCCGAGGGCCTCGATACGCTCAAGAGTTATCTGCGGGAGGTCCGCCGGTCGACTCTCTTGACGTTCAAGCAGGAGCAGCACCTCGGTAAGCTGGTCATGGCCGGCGACGAGCAGGCGCGCCAGCAAATGATTGAATCCAACTTGCGCCTCGTCATCAGTATCGGGAAACGCTATATGCATCGGGGGTTTCCCTTTTCCGATATCGTCGAAGAAGGCAATTTGGGGCTTATCAAGGCCGTCGAAAAATTCAATTACAAACGCGGCTTCCGGTTCAGTACCTACGCCTCCTGGTGGATCCGGCAGTACATCGAACGGGCCATCATCAATCAAGGGAAACTTGTGCGCCTGCCGGTCCATGTCGTCGAGCGGTTGAACCGATACCTCGGCAAGGTCGAGCAGTTGGTGCAGGAGCTTGGCCGTGAACCGAGGGCGCAAGAAGTCGCCGTCAAAATGAAAACCTCCGAAGAGGAAGTGGTGGATCTCAAGCAGTTGGTGCGTACCACCTGTTCGCTCGATAGTCCGATCAACGATCAGTCCGATACATTCCTTCGCGACGTGATCGAAGACCCGACCGGCCTGTCTCCAGACGAGACTGCCGACGGCGTGCGACGCCGGACCGAACTGATGGCCTGGATAAAGGAGTTGCCTGAAAAAGAGCAAACTGTTATTGTGTCGCGGTTTGGACTCGATGGAGACGAGGCGAGGACGCTGGAAGAAATCGGCCGCCAGATGGGATTGACCCGTGAGCGGGTCCGGCAGATCGAAATGATGGCGTTGGGTCGCCTGCGGAATACCATCGAACGGAAAACCATGACACAAGCCGACCTGCTCTAATTCCGTGACTGCACTCAACTACAAATCGTTGATCCGCGAAGTGCCGGACTTCCCCAAGCCCGGCATCCTCTTTTACGACATCACGACTCTGCTGAAGAATGCCGCTGCGATGCGAAGTCTGGCCGATGAATTGGCGAGCCGGTACCAGGATCGTGGAGTCACTAAAGTGGTGGGTATCGAGTCTCGCGGGTTCATCTTTGCGGGTATCCTGGCGGCGCGTCTCGGTGCCGGATTCGTACCGGTCCGCAAACCGGGGAAGCTTCCGGCTGATTGCTTCGAAGTGAAATACAGCCTTGAGTATGGCGCGAACTCTCTGGCGATCCACAGGGATGCGATCGGCATGGGGGAGCGTGTGCTTATCGTGGATGACCTCCTGGCCACGGGAGGAACGGCTGAAGCAACGGTCAATCTGGTCCGTCAGCTTGGTGGAGAAATCGTCGGGCTTGATTTTCTCATCGAGCTCAAGGGCCTGAACGGACGTAGCAAACTCACCGGGCACGACGTCCATTCGACCATCATCTATCCGTAGCGGTCCGCCACGGGTCGCACCACATCCTCTTGTCAAACATGAGATGCCGTGATATAGATGCCGAGCTTTTTCGGCATCTCTAAACTTCTCAGGAATGAGTGGGAGCGTCATGGGCACGAAAATACAAGCCAAGAAAAAGCCGGCAGCCAAGTCGAAGCCCAAGTCGGCTCGGCCTGCTCAGGGAAAGTCGAAGCCGACGGCTGCTGTGGTGGCGGTGAAGGCGGCGATTGCGGCCGCTGCCGTGAAACCAGCTCCGGCGGTGGTCGTTCCCGAACCGAACCTTCGTCCCAAGGAGACGGCCAAAGAGCGGGAAGCCAGGGAACGGCGTCAGGAAATACTTCATAAGATGCTGTTGGAGAAGCGGCAGGCGATCATCAAGGAAATCGAAGAGAGCTTAGGACAGTCGCTGACAGAGGATCAGCAGCGGCGCTTAGAGTCGGCGCGCGACGTCGGCGATCAGGCGTTGATGGACCTTGAGCGGGAGCTCGGTATCTCGTTGATGGAGATGCGCAACCGCCGTCGGCAGTCCATCGATGAAGCGCTGACCCGTCTGCACGAAGGCACCTACGGAATCTGTGCCGACTGCGGAGTCGAAATCAGTGAAAAACGGCTGCACGTCGTGCCGTTCGCCAAACTGTGTGTCGAGTGCCAGTCACGCGAAGAGCTGTTGGAAAAAATCGAGCGAGAAGAAGATCGCGATTAATCGTCAGCCGTTCCGGCAGCGCGGCGCTCAGCCGCACACCACTTCATCAACACATTGTCCCATGCCGTTGTGCCGGACGTGAGGGATGCTCTCATGCGGCGTTGGCATGGAACGTGAGGCAGATTCACTGCTGTGAGCGAGCACACGCGTCAACGGGCGGTTATTCTTGCCAGCGGCGGGCTGGATTCCACCGTGGTTGCGGCGGTGGCACAGCGAGACGGCTATGAGATCTATCTGCTGACCCTTGCCTATCGGCAGCGGCACGCGATAGAGATCGAACGAGCCGCTCAGGTTGCCTCGGCTTTGGGCGCGCGGCAGCATCGCGTGATTGAGGTCGACTTGCGGGCAATCGGGGGGTCGGCGCTGACAGATGATCTCCCCGTTCCCAAAAATCGTACCGAACAAGACCGTGGTCAGGGCATCCCCATTACCTATGTGCCGGGAAGAAACTTAATCTTTCTGTCGCTCGCCGCAGCCCATGCGGAAGTGCTGGGGGCGTCGGTTATTTATTTCGGCGCCAACGTGGTGGACTATTCGGGGTATCCCGACTGCCGCCCTGAGTTTCTCCGGGCGTTCGAAGCTGTGGTGCAGGCCGGCACGAAAGCCGGCGCCGAGGGAAGACGGATCGAGGTGCGCACGCCGCTGTTGTCGTTGACCAAAGCGGACATCGTTCGTTTGGGTCTGACGCTGAACGCGCCGATTCACCTGACACACAGTTGTTATGATCCAGTCGGGGCCTTGGCCTGCGGGCTGTGCGACAGCTGCCTCATTCGCAAACAGGGATTTGCCGACGCGGGAGTTGAGGATCCGATCCCGTATGCGGTATCGTGAAAAATGCGAAAGGGTTTCTTTCGTTTGTTTGGTTTCTCTGGTTGAACGAGGGTAACCAGAAAACCAACAGAAACCAGATGAACGAAACCAACGAAACAAACCGGACAAACCAGATGAGCACAATTATGAAGATGCCACGGTTGCTTGGGGTCAGTTTCATCGCACTGGTGCTTAGTGCGGCACCGGCATGCAGCCAAACCGAGCCGCCTCCGCCGCAAGGAGCGGCCAGTGCGGCTCCAGCCGAGCTGCGCGACGGAGAACAGAAGTTCACTGCCAATTGCTCAGCCTGTCACGGTGCCGGAGGCGTCGGAACCAAGCAAGGTCCGCCGCTTGTGCACAAAGTCTATGAGCCCAATCATCATGGAGATGTTGCCTTCCAGCGCGCCGCCGCCAACGGCGTCAAGTCGCACCATTGGCAGTTCGGCGACATGCCGAAGATCGACGCCGTGAAGCCGGATGACGTCGAGCAGATCGTGAAGTACGTCCGCTGGCTCCAAAAACAAGCCGGAATCTTTTAGCGCAGCCTACAAGTCGACGCCTCGCTCCCGTTTCACGGAGTTGCAAGGGATCAGTGCTTCACCCGCCAAAAACAAACGGCGGATCTATTCCCTCCCTGTGTCTATCAAGGAGGTGCCGTGTCGTGACTTGGGACTATTCCATGAGTGAATAGCTGGACAGGTGTTGTGAGTGGTGAGAGAGAACCCATCTTTACTAAGGAGGTTTCCATGACTGCCATGCGCTCGATAGCCATCATCGCGATTCCTGCATTTTTGCTCGGATTCGGCCTTGGAGGGGTGTCCCTCCACGTGGCCTCAGCCCAGGGGATGTTCGGCCTCAAGGATTCCGTTACCCAGATTGGGACTTCGCTGATCGAGATGCAGAAGAATGTGGACGCCCTCCAAAAGAACATGACATCGATCAAACAGGCCAAAGATCAGTTGTCTACGCTGGCATCGCCCGGCAGCGGTGTGGGTGGGGTGATGGATTCACTCATGAACAAGAGTAAAAAATAGCCGGGGTGCGAGAGGGTGTTGTTCTGAACCGGAGACAATATTCGGGGAGCGACAAGCCGGTCGAAAAATGCCGGTCATAGAGTCGATCGGCTTTGTCAGGGACAGCGCGATACGGAAAGGCTATGCCTGGTGGCACCGTCGTCCTGAACTTGTGACCCCGTCTTGAGGTCCGTCCTCTGTCCGGTCCCTAATGCAATACTCGCCCTGCCCCTCCAGGTTCCCCTGCTGACTGTTTCACTATCGTAAACTTTGACGTTATCCTCCTCCGTGCTTTAGTCTCCTTTTCGCGAGCCTGGAAGCGCAGTCCCGGTCATCGCGGGGTCTGTGCAGGGAATTCAGAGGAGGAGAAAGTTATGACCGAGCCCATACGGATTGACCACGAGCGTCATTACACCCTCAGCGATGTAACCGCCGTGGTAAGAGGGGCCCTCGTGACACTGGGTCGTGGGACGAGAGGCATGATCGATGCAAACCGCAACGATGTGATCGGGTACATCCAAGATACCAGTCAACCTGCCTACGGTTTTAACAGGGGATTCGGCAGTAACGTAAAGGAGAAAGTGCCAGCCGATAGCCTGAGTGCGCTGCAGGAGAATCTTATTCGTTCCCATGCCTGTGGGGTTGGCGACCCGTCTCCGATAGAAGTTGTTCGGGCGACCATGTTTCTTCGCGCAGTGTCTCTGGCGCGTGGACACAGCGGCGTTCGCTCCAAGGTTGTCACGGCGCTCATCGATTGTCTGAACAAGGGGGTGGTCCCCGTTGTCCCGATCCAAGGTAGTGTCTCGGCCAGCGGAGATCTTGCCCCGCTCTCCCATATAGCCCTGTGCTTAATGGGAGAGGGCGATGCATGCCTGGTCAAGCAGAAGGGCGGGACGCCGCGCCGCGTGTCAGCGGCGTCCGCCTTAAAACAGTGCGGCCTCACACCACTGCGACTCGAGATGAAGGAAGGGTTGGCTCTCAACAATGGGGTGCAGTACAGCACGGCCCTGACCGCGTTGGCGACAGAGGGAATGGTATGCCTCATTAAGACGGCCGCGATCGCCACGGCATTAACGGCGCAAGTCATGTTAGGGGCGGATACTCCGTTCCGAAGAGATCTGCACGATCTTCGGCGGCACAAAGGTTCGCAGACCATTGCCGACTGCATTCTGAGATTGATGGAAGGCTCCAGGATTCGTGAACTCCATCGCAGATATGAAATCGACGGAGAGATTCAGGATCCCTACAATCTGCGATGCGCAGCCCAGATCCTTGGGCCATGCCTCGAGCTGATTTGGCGCGCCAAGGCCACAGTCGAAATTGAAATCAATAGCGTGACCGATAATCCCATCGTGTTGCGTGCGACCAACAATAGCGCAATCGAACACAAGGATAAGTATCTCGACAAGGTCGTAGAAATCGTGAGTGCCGGCCACTTTCACGGGATGCCGATCGCCGTGGATTGCTACGGCCTGCTACAGGCGGCCTCCATCATGGCAAGGCTGTCAAACATGCGCAGCGTCCGGTATGTGGATGGCGATAGAAACAAAGGGCTCGGCGCCCATCTTAAATGGCCGGGGAAAATCCCTCCTGTGGACATGTCCGGTGTTTCTGATCAAGCACGGAGAGAGATCGAACGACGCCAATCGTGTCAATCAGCCATGATGATTCCCGAGTATACCAGCGCCAGCCTGACCAATTGGTTATGGGGGCAATCGATGCCAAGCCATTTGTTTTCTCTGTCGACGGATTCTGGCCAGGAGGATCATGTCAGCATGGCTGCAAACGTCGCCATCCGCGCCTTCGACGCATTGCCTCGCCTGTCAGAGATTCTTGCGATCGAGCTTGCCTATGCCGGTCAAGCTGCAGCGATTCGGAAGGAAATGAGGGCGATACCGTCGAGGGCGCCTAAAGGGGATCAAGGCAACCCGGGAGCGATTAAGGAATGGCACAGAGTGAAACAACAGGATCTTGAACTGAGTAAGGCGTGCCAGGAAGTCTTGAACGTCGTGACCGGGTACTTTCCACCAGTGACGACGGATCGTGTGATGGCCAAACAGATCACACGTCTCGGTTCGGCCATTTTGGAAGGGAAAATTGTCAGTGCGTCGGCCAGAGCTGGAGATTTCTTCCGCGATGTATGAGAAGAGAAGAGGGACGGGCTGCTGTTCGGGAGATCTACGCGACCGTTTTGGAATCTGGCATGACTAGTGACGTGATGGGGAGGGAACTCTTGAGAGCCTTCGTCCGACACGAATTGACGACCTGCGTGTTAGAATCGCACGGGTACGCGATCGGACCACGGGCGCAGCTGGTGGAGCCGGAGAATGACGGTTCTGTAAGCTCCAAGGAGGACGACCATGGCGGGAATGTTCGGCGAAAATCCACTGGAAATGTTAATCCCCATCGGGATTCTTATTGCCGCTGTCATTGTATTCGCGTTTATGACGGCTGGGTCCTAGGCGGATCCGCTGCGATGTCTGGTGCCTGATCCTTCCTACCCAACCTGCTCACAGGTTGACGCCTCCACTTCGACCACTCTCCGGCACTGCGCGGTTTGGCAAAAGACGGACTCCGCTACCCGGGAGGCAGTCTTCGGAGACTGGAATTACAAAGGTTTGAGGATCGGTATCTTTGGGGTTTTGTGGACGGAGCGGCCCCCGGTACCATGTCCAAGGATCGTCGGGCCGTTGCACATTTACTCCCGCTGGTCACGCTGTCATGTCGCTGAAGGCCGGAAAGGCCATGACTTTATTCGCGTCAAGGCCGTTGCCGTTGGCGGTGCCCCCCGACGCCAGCCCAGGGTATCCCCTTCCTGAAATCCGGTGATTTCAGGTGTCTCACCGTCGATTGTGAGTGCCCCAATGACATTTGTGGCCTCCCACAATCGCAAGAGCGACCATGAAGCTGAACATCAAGACCACATATGTGGTGATGGCGAAGAAGATCCAATCGAAGTTCATATGATCTCCCCCTTTCGTTAAACCACCCGATGGCTCCACTCTACTTCTGCAATGTCTGAATAGCGTTAGGTGAACATTATCTTTCCCTAATCTGCTCGAGCCAGTTTGGACCCACCGAACCACACCGTAGCAGCAGGAGCGATTGACCGGCCCGGAGAAAAGTCGGGGGAGCGAATGGGGACATTCATTCCTCCAGCTAGGAACGAGTCCCCAGTATTCGCGAATAGCTTCTCTCTCTTGACTTGCACGGTGATACCGTACACAATGAAGCCGCACATGGCATGATATGCGTCTTATCAAATTTCGCCATAAAGGGCTTCGGCAGCTTTACATAGAGGGCAACCCAAAAGGCGTCTCGGCGTCCCAGCTGGATAGGGTGAGAAAGATTCTGGTGGCTCTTGAAACCGCACACACCCTTGAACAGGTGGGACGGTTCCCGGGCTGGAAGCTCCATCCGCTGAAAGGTGACAGGAAGGGCTATTGGAGTGTCAGTGTGACTGGAAACTGGCGCATGGTGTTCCGCTATCATGAACCAACAAACATCGCCAGCGACATTGACTTAATCGACTACCATTGAAAGGAAACCGTGCCATGGCCATGAAAAACCCTCCCCATCCAGGCGACTTTATCAGGACCGAGATCATCGACGTGCTGGGCTTGAGCGTATCCAAAGCAGCACACATTCTCAAGGTGCGCCGTGCGACTCTGTCTGATCTTCTCGCCGGCAAAGCGTCGCTTTCTCCTGAAATGGCTCTCCGCATTGAGAAAGCGTTCGGCCCTGACATGGACCACCTTCTTCGAATGCAGCTTGCGTACGATGTGGCACAGATCCGCAGCCACGCCAAGAAACTCAGTATCAAACGATATGTTGCCGCATAGGATCATTCGCGAAGTGTGAGCCGAATCGCCGCTGCGGCCTGGTAAACGGTATTTCCGTATACGAAGCCAGCCCACTACCATGGTCTCCGCGTAGGAGATGTATCCCCTTCGGATCCCTCGTCAGTTGGAGATTCGCTCTATTTAGAGTTAACGCGAGGAATCAAATGTCCAGCCTGCGGTTCGCAAGTGCCACGTAACCGAATCTGGTGTGCCCCGCTAGAGCTGTCCACAGTTCTACGATGAGTGCAGATGTTCAGGCGTGACGATGGATTGACTTCACTGGCGCGGCACTGGGGATAGCAGCGTCGGGTGTGGTAGGACATTCATTGGCGACTAGAAAGGGGCAATAGATCCGGTTGGACCTATTGCCGGACTATTAGCCGTGATAACGTACAGCACGTCGCCGTGTTGGAATCCTACGGAACTCCCACATGCGCTCCTCAGTCCGATATCTTCACTTCCCAAACCTCTGTATCGTTTTCGTCCACATGGTATCGAGCTTGATACACATAGTGCATGGCATCCGCACGGAATTAGCAGAAGGTTCTTATGGTATCTGCGCAAACATGATTGGCACGGAGGTTGCCCTTTCGTAATGACGGCGAAGGATCGCCAAGCGGTGCCAAGAGGCTTGGACCACCATTTCGTCACACGCGGGGCGATGGGTGTGGACGTGCTGACACGGTTGCAGTAGCAGATTCGGCAAGTGTTGGTGGGTCTGCGGGATGTACGGTAAGGGAAAGCGAGAGAGTGAAGGCCGGAGGATCGACGAAAGGATGGTTGCTTGAGATGAAGAAGCACAATCGGCACATGGCCAAGTTTGGAGCGGGCCTAGTACTGGCAATGGTGGGTGCCTTGACCCCGCAGTTGGCGGCTTTTGGCGAGCCACGCTATCCAATATTGGATTCAACTGTTCCAGTGGATGAGCAAACACATCCTGTTTGGCTGAACAATAGCCAAATTATATTCATTGGCTATGAACTCGATCCAGCTCAGCCGCCGAAACAAGCGGGGCTGACCTGGGAGATTCCGCAAGGGGTGTATGTGTGGGACCTCGAAAAGGGCACGGCGGCACGCGACCACAGCTGGGACGGGACATCAAAATGGTGTGTGTCTGGTAAGTTCCGATCGTTTTATCGCTTGCGGCAAGGAACAGAAAAGATCTACGAGCTTGTGCAGGAAAAAGCGGGCGAGGAGCAAGTCCTGTCACTACCAGCAAAGCACTGGTTTAACGGAAGTAGCTGTCGTTACTACGCAGAGCGTCCCTATTGGATTGAGGAAGGACGACGAGGAAGAGGATTTCCATTGTTAGAAAAGCATGGTTACGTGGATTTCGGTGAACAGTCCATGGATCCTGCGAAGGCTAGACCGCTTGTCCTTTATCCACCAGGATCTAGAGACGGAATAGTGCTGCCACTCAAGTCTGATCAAGTTGAGGTACCGCCAATTTACGTTGAGTTTGCGGATGCCTACCTCCTCCGGGCCAGGCAATTCACGTCTGATGCGGTGCCAGCATGGCTACTCAAACCAGATGGTTCTGTGACCACTGAGTTCAAGCCTACTGGACAAGCGTGGGAACGTATGGGATGGGAACAATATTTCTTTACAAGGAAGGGATTACTTTTCACTGGAGGAAGAGGCGACTACGCTGCAGTGGGAACAATGGGAGGATATCTTCTAAATAAAGGAAAACCTGTTCGCGTTGTTCCTGGAATGTTGAAGAATGCAGCGGTTTCTCCCAATGGTTGTCAGGTAGCGTTTGTACATGAATTACACTCGCAGGCGGGGGCGGATAGTATCAAGGCATTGCGTGCTGGTAAGCCGGGGAGCCGAACTCTTAAGACAATCGACTTTTGCATTGGGGAAGGAGAATAGTGATGGCACTGCCTACCGACCTGAATGATCTCGCAAAGTTGACACTGTTGGCCTCGGATGCATCCTATTTTGATCCTACGCATCCTGCACCCACAGAGTTAGGATCTCTTGATGATACAAATTATGGGCAGAGGGCAGCTCTATACTCTGTGCCAGCAGGATTTGAAAAAGCGATCGAGTTCAGGGACACCACGATAAATGGGTTCGGTTTTGTTGCCTATCGAAATCAGCAGACAAACGAAGTCATTGTTGCGTTCAGAGGGACGGATGGACCAAGTCCACAGGATTGGGTCGCAAACAGTCAGTACTTAGGATGGAATCAGTGGAACTCGCCAAACGGTAGAGGTCAGGTATTTGCATTTCTTAACGGGCTTAGAGATCCCAATGGTGATCCCTATAGCGGGACAATTCATTTTACCGGACAAAGCCTGGGTGGCGGTCTGGCACAGTATGCTGCGTATGAGTATGTGAAGAGCAAGACAACGCCGAGTGATCCCACATTCGATTCAACGTTTGACAAGAGTCACATCACCCTCACCACCTTCAATGGCTTTGGTGGAGTCCTTGGACTTCAACAGAACGTCCAGGGCGGCTATCAATCCAGCGTACTCGCCGGTATTGGCTCCAACGCCCACTTCTATGCCGAAGGGGATCTCATCAGTCGTCTTGGCAGTCTCAACGGTGTGGGCCATACGGGTGGGACGGCGTATATGGTGAATGCCCATGCGACGGAGATCGACCCCGACACCGGTGAACCCTTTCTCCTTGGCCTGATTGATGCCCACCGGATCGACACCGGCTTGTATCCATTCCTGCTGCCGGGGGTGGAGTTTGAGGCCGCAGAGGCGCGGCCCATTGAATATCTTCCGATGCAGCATGTGCAAGAACTTGCCGCACTGTATGGCCGCGTCTTAAACGATCAGGATGTCTCACCGTTGGAGTCGGGGCCCCGTCTTGTCGCGGGCGTGATTGCTGGTCTTACATTGGGAAGGCCGTCGGAAACGAATGCATTGGTTCAAGCGGTGTTTGCAAACCTTCATGCTGCTAATAAGATCGGGGATGCGAAGAAAAAAGTGTCAGGAACCATTGTTTGTCGTGGGGATGTGAACTGAGGCCTGTGTATGGGAAGACCGTTACGTCCCACGGCAACGAATGTGGTGTATCACGTGCT
>FSSH01000674.1_pt1 | contig 12276 bp, 7 predicted proteins | sample 1166101 | NCBI WGS metagenome assembly FSSH01 (sample SAMEA32972668, study PRJEB13176) | freshwater metagenome | biome: Drinking water system; feature: Biomass in drinking water that filtered by 0.45 um membrane; material: drinking water | place: USA | collected 2012-12-20 | depth 0 m | reverse complement strand
GTAGACTGCTTTTGCCAGAATTAACCAACACACTATGTGCATTTTTTCCATTCCCTTAGATTTTTCCCTATCAAACCAAAAATCCTGACAATCAAAATCAATTTAGGAGGGCAGGTACCCTCTCAAGAATGGGTACCTGCTTCACGAGTGATCAGTTTGAAATAAATGAGCAAGAACTGTCGGATTTTTTCATTTTTTGTGTCATTAGTTTTTCACTAATTTGGCACACTTTTCATTTTTTGTGTCACTCGACTGTCAGATCTCATAATTGATGAAATGTTGGCTTCTAAGACTTTCAATGAGTTACATAAATTGTGAGATTCGGGTTTCTATAAAAAATCTCATAATTAGAGATAAAAACCTAACAAATTCTCACAATTTATGAAATCTGGAAAAACTGAATTATCGCTTCCGGTGAAAGCCGGTAGTTGTAAAACCCTGAGAAAATTTTAAAGGTACCGGAGCAATATTGGTAAAGAGAGAGGCAATATGTCCAACTCATCCAGTATGCAACCAAGCTAAGTCAATTAATCTTCGTCCTTTTTCTTCCTGGATTTTTTTGACTTCCCAGGATTAACGATAGCCGCATCGACGGTTGTCGCTGACTCGACGCTCGTGGGCATCAGACCGATTTTAGAAATTCCTACAAAGGCACTTGGTAACGTGGCTTCAGGTGTAGGCCCAAACATACCGGTACCAATCTGAAATTCCATCAGTAAATCATATTTTCCTTCGTGGATTCCGTAATGCTTGACCAATAATTCTGTTAATTCACGGAGCGACAGCACGGGAGCTAAAGCCTTTGGTAATGGCACGATTTCGTTAGTGTCTTGCATATGCAGTATTGATGGGCATGTTAAACCACTGAGGCTCAGCAGATGGAATCGAGCTAATCACCGGGTTTTGTTGGCTAGCTATCGATATATTGAAATGGCTATTCACTTCATGGCTAACATACAGATAAGACTCTAACGCACGTTTAACAACTTCATTCAAAGATACATTGTCATTGTGAGACCTCAAAATTGCCTCTTTATGCAACTCTGGCGTTACTCGAACATTAAATTGGCCCTTTAAGGGCTTTTTAGCTTCGATTCCAAGATCGGCACAGGTTTGAATATAGTCGTCCACAGCTAATTCAAACTCCTGTTTCAACTGTTTTGGGGTCTCGGCCTCATAAGTAATCAAATCATCGATAAACAGCAACTTTCCGTGACAAATTTCATCCTCGGCATCGATTTCGCATGTTCCCTCATAATCTTTGTACTTAAGTGTTTTCATTTTTTATCTATCAGCCCTTTGCATGTGAGGTGGTCTATGACTTGTGCGATGTAGACTTTTTTAACAATATTGCCTGGATGCGGTTTGTGAAGATTGATCACGGCTTCTAATTCTTTATTAAAAAACTTTCGTCTTGATCCATCGTTTTTTAGTTCTTTATAGCCAAATCCATCCAGAACCTTTTTTAACTCATCCCAAGTAATGTCGGCAGGAGTAGGTTGTGCCAACAATCTTTCTAGGGCTTTCTGCTGCTTCGACATAACTTTAGCCTAGAAAGTTCTTTTTGTAACTGAAAAACGGTTACACATTGTCATTTATATTGTTCTTCCCGTCAATTTCACGTTCAAAATTAAAAGGCCATCACTTAACCGTTGCTCGTTAATCAGAATGCTAACGATCAAGCTTTATGTAGCTAAGCACTTCTGCACAAATAAGAGGCTCTCCAAGATCTGATATAACGCTATCGTCTAAGACAGTCACCTCTTTACCAAGCGCCCATCTTACACCCGAATGATTGGGCGGCAACAAGTTAGCTAGCGCCTGAGTGATTGCCGCATTTCGTTCCTTCATGAACATAACCATTAGTAACAAGAGGACGCGACGCTTCTGATTAGACGCGAGGACTTCCGCTATACGAAGCACAATCTCGATATCCGCCCGCCACGCCAAAATAAGCGTCATTGTTGCAGCAACCGATTCAACCTTCTTGGCGAGGATCTCAGGCGTAATCTTATTTATCAACTCTGGTTCCACCTTTTCAGCGACCTGTAATAAAGCGAATGCTGCAGCATTTCTCAAAGAAATTCGGCCTGGGTTTATTGCAAGATCAAAAAATCTTTCTCGAAAGATCGGCTCATTCTGTATAGCAAGTAGCTCAAATATTGACTGACGGAGTTTAGGATCTGATGTTTCGATCGCTACATCGTGCAGCTGTTCTAACTGATAAAACACCACTGGAGGCATTTTTCCTATCCCAGCTACAGCTGCTCGAGCAATAGGTAAATCAACTGATTCACCATATTGGCTGAAACTGGCCGACCAGGTATCTTTTACAAGTTGAAGTAACGTAGGAATGTGATCGGTGTGAGGCTTATCAATTAGAGTTTGAACCAGGGCCATGCGGATAGGGCTGCCTTTCGCCTCAGCCATTGATAAAAATCGATTAGGCAGCGGAGCTGACAGTGAAGATGCGATAAATGTTAAAGCTCTAGCACTTACCTCAGCAAATCTATGATTTAGAGCTGAATCCACTACCTCCTTCATATTTCGTCGAATCGCTGCCTCCACAGCTACAACGGCGGTATCAACCTCGTTCGTGTTCGTCAATAACCAGCTGATGTCTTCGTATATACTCATTGGCTCATGGGCATCAAGCAATACCCTCATTCGGCGAACGTCCTCACTGCCATTCTGGACAGATTGAATAAAACTAAGCGCCTCTGCTGATAACTTGAGTGGCGTATTCTCGATCAGCGCTAAGGTCGCCTCGCTTAATTCAACACAAGGATTTGGCAGTAATTTCACAGCTTGGCTCGCTGCCTCTTCATGATCCTTACCAAAGATAGAGCGTCGATTTTGCAGATATGCAAGATCGATTGATAGTTCAACCAAGCGATTATTGTTGCGAAGTGAGACAAGTTTACGCCCCACATCCTCAAGGCTCGCCGACTCCCGCTCAACGAGACAGATTAAAGCTGATCTACGAACAGCTGAATCAGTATGACCATTAATTAACCTTTTCTTTAAGGCATCTAAATAACTTGGAATCCATTCACGGAGTAGCATGAACCAAAATTCGTCTTCATGTTTACTACCGTTGCATGCCTCAAAGGCGGCCGCGACTTCTCCGAGATCTGGAGTACTCCGTTTGTCTTCACGGGTCGCATTGAGATCTCGAAGCCAATGAACGATCAAGTGTTCACGATGGCGATGCCCCATAAGTACTTGCCAAATTCCCAAGCTACGCACTTTACGAACATACGCTTTAAGAAACTCCCAAGCGGTATATCCGTCTTCGCTTTCACTCAAGTATTGAGCGTATTCCTCACTGTATACCTTATTAACGATTGCGAGCTGTTGCTCTTCTCCCAGTAGTTTTTCCTCTTCAGATGGAGTCAATTCTTTAACGGCGGCATCTACAATTGACTCAAAACTATTCAAATCAATGAGCGCCCCCTCTGCGATAGCATCAGCGGAGTGGATTACGCCGAGTTGTACGGCACGAGATGCTGCATCAAGGAACGCTCCGGAAAGCTCTGGAACGATCTTTTCAAGTTCGTAGACAAACGAACAAGGAAAGGAATCGTTAGTATTAATCAAAACCTCGCGGATGAAATTTTCAATGACTGGCTTGATAATTGGATCTGAACCGACTCGCTCATACCACGCTTCGTCATGTGGAGGCGGCCCCCAACGCACAAATCCTGGCCAATTTCGTTCAGGTCGGTTAAGGAGGTACCGGGCCACCTCAGAAACATTACTCTTAGTTGACCCAGCCGCTGCGGCAAGTTGGAGATTTGCTTCTAAGTCTTTGCCGCCTTCAGAAACCAGATTTGTTAGCCATGAGTCAATCTTAACCTGCGTATCAGATGATGGGATAAATTTAAGTTGGGGCTCTTTGCTGGCGGCTGCCACTATTCGCGCACCAGTCCCAGTTCCCCAGGTTTCATCAGGACCTTCCAGTGAAATAAGCACATCAACAAGTTGGCACAGAGTGCGGCGGACTATTAAAGAGTGTTTTTGCCGACGTAGAGTCTGCAAAATACCTGATTCCACTCGAGGATGGTAATAATTGACAACATCCTCGCTCTGACGAAGGTTACGAGCGGCCACGAAGAACTCGGTTAGCGGTGACACACCTTTGCAGTGGGCCTCTTCTTTTTCTGCAAGCCCTTCCTCAATGCGCCGCAAAACTTGAAATGCTATTTTATCGTTCGCTTTGAGAAGAGCCCAAATGATTGTGGCTGCACGTATATCGTCCCGTTGCTCAATTTGATCGATCACGGTACGCTCAATTGAATCCTGGTGAGCAAGATTTATAGCTTCTGAAATTAAAGCCCTTGAACTTACAAATTCTTGCCTATCGATCAAAGGTAAGGCATCGAAGAACTTCTGGATTTCTAAAGGTGTTCTAAGTTCGGCAAGAACAGTTTTTACGGCTTGCTTGACTAATGCTTGTAACTCACGAGGCAATCTATCAATTCGTGTTTTATAAAGTTTGAGGCGCTCTTGATTACCGTAGTGCTCGGCTTCAAGTGGAATCACCCAGCGGTTTACGCTGTCCCGAATACCTGCGCTTTGTGCCACATCTAGCCTAGTCGTCGCAACTATCATGCGATCATGAGTTGCATGTGAAAAGAACCGTGCCAACTGGTCATTCCATGGTCGGCTGTCAGGGTCAAAATCGAACCGCCCCCACGGATCCTCAATATCATAGAGTACAGGCGACAACGTTGTGTCATCACGTAATTGCTTTGGACCTTTAGTAATACGGATCCTAGCAAGGCCGGGAATTTCTTCGCGCAGCTCTTCATATAGCTTACTAGTTGCTAATGTCTTTCCTGTACCTGATTGACCAACAATAATCGCAGCATGGCGATTACGCATTAAATCTCGTAAGCCTCCCCAGTTCGTGGGATGGACAAATAGTTCAAGCTCAGGTGAGCTTGCAATATAACCATCGTATTCTCGAATGATATGTTCCAATTCCGCACGTTTCCAGCTTCCAGAACCAACTCGGCTAATGCGAAGACGAGCCTCTTCCCGTAGTTTATGCCAGCAATCCATGTAGCGAGCAGTGGGAACCCGAAAGCTCTCGATCAGTAGACGCTGAATGTCAGTAACAAGACGCTCCTCATCCTGATTTCCTATAATTGCCACGCGGCCGGGCGCCGTGGGTAACGCATTCTTGATTGTCGAAGGCATGTCCGCTGGTTTCGGCCAAATCCCCGCCCGGCGAACTTTTAGTCCTCGTGTTCCACCGTTAAGAGCCGCGTTGGTAATAAGAAGATAACGGGTCTTGGGCATAGCGAGTCGCTTAGCTGCAGATTCTCGTTTATCGCTACCGTGATTCAGAAGCGTTTTAATGCCGCTGACGGTCCATGCGTTTCCGCTACGAAGCTTCGCCTGAACTATTAATGTGTAATCAGTCAGCGAAACACTACTAGTGACGCGTCCCGGCTCATATTCCTCCAATTCAGCTTCGATATCCTCCTGACTGGCCGGTTCTAAAACCAACTCCTGGCTCATCTTGCTTGCTAGAACGAGGTCAAGCGCAAGCCAAACCGATACATCTATCTGGTATTCGTAACCGGCAAGCGCATGACCACCACTGCCACCTTCTGCTGCTGGTTCAATTATGTTGGGGTCTATATTCAAAATGCTCATTATGTAGTTACTACAATTTTTAGCCTATTGCCCTAACAAAACTGAGAACAAGAATCTGAATTTAACATGCAGATGCGAATGATCGAAGCGGACCGGGTCGGGACTGCCGGCAACGTAAACAAAACTTGATTGTTCCCGACCTACTTCTACCAACCATAGATTACACAGAACACCGATGATCACCTCTAACAACACCTCTGATATCCGAAGAAAAGCTACCCTAGCGAGCCACAACTTGCCAGGGTAGCATTTACGCCATAATTGAATTATTGAATTTTTTCAAATAATGCCTGGGCTTGCTGACGTGCTAGCACGTCTTGACCTTCGCTAAGAGCGACAAGCCTAATTCCGCCTCGGCCAGCCGCATAAACGGGCCCGCCGACATCATCGTCGTACAGCGAACCATCTTCATTTATCCCATAGTAATTGTCCCGAGCGAGGTCTGTTCCCAGCAATTTTGCAAGATGAAACCAAGTCCAACACTGCAGCAAATTATCATGATCGAACTCTTCTATGAGACGCCTCATTGCTTCCACATTCCCAGCTCTAGCACCTATTGTGAGCCAATCATAAACATCATTCATACGACCAAGATTTTGCGCGATCTCGGCAGCCCTAACCGGATCAACGTTTGAGCCGCTTTTTACATTCTCAAAAAATGATACGTCTTCAAAACGCTCGGCGAGATCCAGTAGCGCCTGCTCGTTCCCTAGGCGACCAGCCTCGCGAAGATGTAACTCATATTTTTTTTGATTGGCGATTGTTCGCGCATATTGGTCTGCCCATTCCTTTTCGGCACCTGTCAGTACGCGGCCCCGTTGCTTCTGGGTATACCAAAATTCGCTGCCTATCTCACGATCTTCGCCATCACTGGGCATGTAGATTAGTGCAAGAGCATAATGAGCATCCGCATGATCTTTAACAGCCGCATTTTCGAGCCCAGTTAAAAGATCAGGCGGGAAATGAGATCCCTCATATTCTTCGTCGAATAATGGCCAATCGCTATCGACTATATCTTCAAAGTGATCTTCATCTTCGTCATCGACAAAATCATCTGCGTCCCCCCAATCGGGATACCCATATACTGAAGACAACTGGCGGCGCAATTGCGCAACTAGAGCAGAAAACGTTATAAAGGTGGCACGCGTTTCTGCAATAAACGCTGGGAATTCAGCCAATACGATGTCGACCGTTGCGGAGGGGTATCCGAATTCCGCACAACGTCGGCGTAAATCTAAATTGTGCTGTGAACCTTGTTTTGAAGCTTGTCTCCCCAGGAATACAACAGATTCAGCGCAAAGCGCTGCAAATGAGCTGTAACCAAATGAAGCCGCTAAAAGTTCATAAACATGAGCACGTTTAAATTTCACACCCGCGCGGGCTTCAAGCTGTTGCTGTGCCGAATAGGCAAATTCTTTGATAGTCATGAAAACTTCCTCAACGCCAAGCCATTTTCGGGTTAAGGGCACACGTTTAACTCCCCGAGGACCAGGCTGCTAAAAGAAATTAATTCAATGACAACGGTGAAAAGGCCTTTTTTTACTCGTGTGCAAGTACGGTGGGCTACCAATTAAGATTCTATCTTTGCCATTCAGTCCGGTCAACTCCCCTTTTTTGCCGGCCCCTTTTCGTTGAGCATTGTTCCGTGCTAAGGAAATAATATGGACGCTGATTCAAGTACGTTATTGTTGAAATATTACGGCTAGATTCGGCACGAAGCACATCTTGGGAAGACTAACTTCCAGAAAAATAACATATTCTGCACAGATCATTTTTTGAAATTAGTCCGACTGAGCAAAACCCATTACCTATTTACAATATGGGTCATCAATCCGGCCTGTGAATGCAGATGTCCTCGTTCAACGCCCGAAAAAAGTCGATATCCTGCTGCGAAGGGATGCTGCCGAATGCACGCTCATGTTGGCCTGCCGCCATTGCAATACCTGGCCAGTGGTTCTCAAAACCGAGTTTTGACGGGCGAGCGTGGTCCGCGAAATAAAGCTGCATCAAACCAATGATCGATTCAAATTCCTCCGGATAAACATAATAAATCGCTGCCAATGCCACCAACTGCGCCTCGCGACCATTCCCGGCTTGCCCGGCGTCGCGGCTGGCAAAGTAGCGTAGGCGATTGACGAATGCCTTCAAGGTCCTGGGCGTCGGGTTTTTCGCGGCGATCAAGCCATGCCAAATTTCCAGAGCATCGACAAAGTCCTTGGTGTCCTGGCTGGATTCCGGTCCGAGCATCGCGACCTTGGTGCGCTTCCACAACGGCTGTAGCCAGGCCAGCCATGGGGTGTCCAGCCACTTGGGAGGACGTTGCAGCCATTTTGACAGGCCAAATCCGCCGGCTAGGAGCAGTAACAGCAGTCCCAAGCTAGTCCAAATTGGCCAGTTCTTGATATTACGGTCGTCAAAGCCGGGTTGGAAGGCTTCACCTTTAGGTTTTTCGTTCGATTCTGGCGTCGGCTGGGGAGTTTCGGTTATTGGCTGCGGCGGAGTATTGCCCGCTGCCGCCTCAGGGGCCTGGGGTTGTGCTGATGTTTCGGTTATAACCGATTCACTGCTCAACGGATGCGTGCCCAAGTAATAACCACCGCCTATTGCAGAGACGACAGCCAGGATTCGGCAAATCTTCCAAAACCAGGCCTGAGCCAGATCGATTTGTCGTTCCAGCTGTTCGGCTTTAAGTAGTTCGTTATCTGTCTCGCTGGTTTTGCCGTCGCTGGTCAACAACGCCAGCACTTGCGCCGTTTCCGGCTTTGGAACGGGCACCTCGATGTGGATCAGCTTTTGTAAATAATGCCGGGCAAACCAGCTTTGGCCGACGGTTGGGTCGTGGCCGGGGTGTTGGTCGTCGTTCAGTTTGTCCACCTCGTCCACCGCTTCGGCAGTTTCTTCAAAACTCAAGGTCACATTGGCCAGCACATAGCGTGGCGCCATGCCCATTACCATGAATAATTTGCCGGCGTTGGGCAGAAAGTTAGTGGCCTCCAGCAATTGCCGGGTAAAGTCGCGGTCGCAGCGGTCCAGGTCGTCGATGAACAACACCAGCCGCCGCCGGCCCAGTAATTGGGTAATGATTTTGAAATGGCTCTCGCACCACAGGCGGGTGCCGACTTTCTCGCCGCTTTGGCTTGAAATGCCGGCCTGCTTGAATACGGTTTGCACCACCTGGTTGGGCGCCAGACCAACCACGGTCATGCCTTTGACCACGAAAATGGCTAGAACGCCCAACAAGGCCGACACCCATTTCACCCAGGACTCGAAAGGCACCGGCACCGGTGAATCGGGGTGCAAATGCTCGACAGTTTTCAGGATCGTGGCTTCGTCTTCGGTCGATAATTTCAAGTCCAGCCGTTTTTCCAAGGCTGCCAAAAGTACATCCGGCGTGGCAAAGCAGCGGTTTGTGTCAAATTCGCCTATACCCTCGGCGCAGCGCAAATCGTTACGCGAGCTGCTGGTACCACCGACCAAGCTCTGTAAATCCTTGCATTGCTCGGTGGTGAACCAGTCCTTCGCTTTCTCGGTTGAGCCGGGCTTGGCGTTTTCCTGGCTGGCGGATAACGAAGGGCAAAGTTGCTTGACGCTGCGGTCGGACAGAATCACCGGTTGTTCGATCTTGGCCAGATACAATGCGTAATGCAAGGCCTCCTGCCATTTGCCCGGCGTTTGGCTGAGCCAACCCAACAGAAACATGCTGGCAAACAATGAAGCCAATAACACGGTCTTCAGCAACCAATGCCGCCGCCACAACATACGCAACCGAAACCAGAAGCCCTGCGGTTGCCACCAGGCTTTGATCGCCTGTTTGTGCACGTTGGCCAAAATCGACGCCAACACGTTTTGCTCGTCACGATGGTGCCAGGCGTTAATCCAAACCGGCGATAGCCCCTCGCGCTTCAAATTGGCGAACAAATAATTCATCACCGAACTCTTGCCGCTGCCCCATTCGCCGGTAATCGCAATGGTCAACGGCGGCTGCGTATTTTCGTTGGTCAAAAAGCGGGTCAGGCCCAGAGCGATTTGCCGTGCCCCCAACAAATCGGCACTGCCCGGCCCTGCCGGCTGGTCGGTGATGACCCGATTACCGAGTTTGCGTGGCGCTGGAGCCGTTTTGCTTTGTTTTTGCTCGTTTAGGCGCGAGCGGAAGGCTTGCCAGTAACCGGCCAGTGCGACCAACAGGATCGGATAAAACCAGGGGGCGGGGTAGCGGCGGTAGACAATGTCTTGCCAGGTCTGGCCGCCGTTAGTGGCGGCAAGGAGGCTGCCTTTGGCGCCTACTGCCCAGCCGTGTTGGGCATCGCTAAAGGCTACGGCAGATAACCCCTGTTGAGTGCCGCTGGATTGGGTTTGCCAGGTTTTGCCGCCGTCGAGGGTGGCGAAGATGGCGTCACGCGGACCGACCGCCCAGCCGTGGAGAGCGTCGCTAAAGCTAATGTGATAGAAATCGTCCGATGTGCCGCTTGTTTGCGCTTGCCAAGTCTGGCCGCCGTCACGGGTGGCGAAGATGGCGCCACGCTGACCGACCACCCAGCCGTGTTGAGCGTCGCTAAAGCTAATTCCATGGAAATCGTTAAATGTGCCACTAGATTGCGCTTGCCAGGTTTGGCCGCCGTCTAGGGTGGCGAAGATGGCGCCACGCGAACCGACCGCCCAGCCGTGTTGAGCGTCCCTGAAGCTAACGCCATAGAAACCGTTAGATGTGCCACTAGTTTACGATTGCCAAGTTTGGCCGCCGTCCCTGGTAGCAAAGATCACACCGCCCCAACCGACCGCCCAGCCGTGTTTAACATCACTGAAGCTAACGCCATAGAAATCGTTAGATGTGCCACTAGTTTGTGCTTGCCAGGTTTGACCGCCGTCTAGGGTGGCGAAGATGGCGCCACGCGAACCGACCGCCCAGCCGTGTTGAGCGTCGCTGAAGCTAACGCCATAGAAACCGTTAGATGTGCCACTAGTTTGTGCTTGCCAAGTTTGGCCGCCGTCGCTGGTGGCGAAGATGGCGCCCCCCCAACCGACCGCCCAGCCGTGTTGAGCGTCGCTGAAGTTAACGTCATCGAAATCGCCCGATTTGCCACTAATTTGCGCTTGCCAAGTTTGGCCGCCGTCGCTGGTGACGAAGATGGCGCCACCCCAACCGACCGCCCAGCCGTGGAGAGCGTCGTTAAAGCGGACACAACTTAGGTCTATTGATGTGCCACTGACTTGCGTTTGCCAATTTTGACCGCCGTTGACGGTGGTCAGGATCGTACCTTTACGACCGACTGCCCAGCCGTGCTGGGTGCTGTTGAAATGAACAGATCTAAGCCAATTTGATGTGCCACTGATTTGGGTTTGCCAGCTTTGGCCACCATTTACGGTGGTCAGGATCGTGCCTTTATCACCAACAACCCAGCCGTGAATGGAGTCGCTGAAACTGATGGCTAAAAGCCAATTTGATGTACTGCTAGCTTGGGGGTGCCACGTCTGGCCGCCGTTGGTGGTGGCTAGGATAGTACCGTTGTCGCCTGCCGCCCAGCCGTGTTGGGTATCAACAAAAAAGATACTGCTTAAGTTTTGCCGAAAATCAGAGGTTAGTGGTGTGGTAGGGATGACGGTGTGTTGCTTGGGCGGTTGCGACTCCGATTGGATTTTTTGGGGTTCCGCAGTGTTGTTGGTCGGAACTGTTGACTGGTTTTTATCAGCAATCGAGCCGCCTGTAGAATTGATTTTATTGGCCGTATAGTCGGGAAGCTGCGGCTTTTCTATTTCAGGTTGAGCGACTGAATCTCTTTTGTCGGTCGGCGGCGGGGATTGGCTTTGCTGTTCGGCTGATGCATTGGTGTATGAATCCAATCGATTGCTTTGGGGAGGCTCGTAACTTTGCTGGGCATTTTGATGAGCGGTTTTGGGCGGCGGTTCGCCAGCCCAGGCTGCACCCAGCCAACCCAAAAGCGAACTTTGTGTCTCCACAGACGGTTTGGCGACAGTTTGTCTTTCCCAGTTAATACCGCCATCGGGGCTATGCACAATCAAGCCCTGCGCGCCCACAGCCCAAACTTGCTGGCCCAACACAAACACTTCATTCAATTGGCCGTTGATTTGCGGCAAACGTTTGAAGGCGTTTTTTTCAAGCGGATAAGCCCAAAACTCTCCGTTGAACCAGCTTGGCTCAGGCCGATAGGCGTTGGGATGGGAGTTTTGCTGCCAAGCAATCCAGCTGCTGATCAACACCAGTAAGCTGGATAATGTGGCCCAGACCAGCGACGGCGGTTGGCTTAGCCAGTCAGGCATTGAGGGGCGACGAGGTCCTTCTGTTTTTCTCATGGCGAGTTTCGCGGTCAAAAAGACACTGAAGAATTTGCGTTAGTACAACTCTAGCAGCCTTGCCGGCTTGGCTAAAGAGGAAATTTTTGCCGCGCTGTTTTATCTATGGTGTCGACAAGGATGTGTTCGCTCCCCGGTTGGCCTCGGGTGTTTTTGACCGACAAGGACTCGCGATGCCTCCCTGCACCGTGTTCATCGGCCTCTGTACGTTCCATTTTTGCCAGCCAGCTGGAATTCCCCGTCTAATAAAGCGAACGATACTAGCCAACTTCGGAAAAGTACTGAACCACCCCGGTTTTC
>FSSH01003025.1_pt2 | contig 12277 bp, 11 predicted proteins | sample 1166101 | NCBI WGS metagenome assembly FSSH01 (sample SAMEA32972668, study PRJEB13176) | freshwater metagenome | biome: Drinking water system; feature: Biomass in drinking water that filtered by 0.45 um membrane; material: drinking water | place: USA | collected 2012-12-20 | depth 0 m | reverse complement strand
GTCAGGCTAGACTCAGGCTTTTGTAAACGCGCAGACCGCGATGAATTTATCGTCGCCTTTCCGCAAGGCGACTTTCTTACCTGGAACGCCGGGCGCTGCTGTGGACCTTCCCTTTGGAACAGAAAAGAGGATGTTGAAAGCATAAACAGACTGATCGAAAATCTCAAAGAGCGCTATCCGATTGATGCAGACCGCGTCTATCTAGTTGGCTCTTCAAACGGCGCCATGCTCGCTCAGAAAGTAGCCCGGGAGAAACCGGAGCAAATTGCCGCCTTCGCATCAGTAGCGGGATGCCTTTATCCAGGTAAAGAGGAATCGAGTCTCCCTGTCAGTGCCTTTTTGAGNNAGACAATGACAAAGTTGTCAGATTCAACGGTGGTCGCGGCGGTCTGCCAATCTATCGCTTCGACTCCACCCCGGCCAGTCTGTCATTGACCTACTGGGTAGAGAGGAATGGCTGTACCAGCTTGCAAGAAATGGAGACAGCCGACTTCGAGATGAAATGCTATACCGGCGGCAGAGAAAATACCGAAGTGCTCTACTACAAAGTAAAAAAAGGCACCCATACCTGGCCGGGCGGACTGCATGCCCGAATTGTCGGCTCCAGCGGCGACAAACAGCTCAATGCCACCGACCTGATCTGTGACTTCTGTCTCAGACACAAAAGGGAAAGCCAGCAAACGAAAGATACTGCTCCCAGTGGCTACTAGGGCTCTGTGCCCACAGTCAACTTAACGCCGGAAACAACGGACTTATCATCGGTTATAAGGTACTCGCGGGAATTGATCAAAAACCGGAATGCCTTACCGGTAGTCAGGACACCATTCCTCGTAATTCTTACATTACCTCTGGCATCCAGAATTTTGTCCAAATCGCTATATCTGATTACGTCAGCACAAATATCCGCTGACTGCCCGCTCACACACGCCTGCGCATCTCCCGAAGCATAGTAAAAAAGCGTTTTCTCATCGAAACTTGTCTTGAGTCCTTGAATGGTCAGCACACACTCGCAGTCATTGCTTGAGCCATATGCAACCGGCTGGGGCACAATAGAGAAACCAAGCATGAAGCTCAGAACGACCTTTGGCATTGAGCTTTTGAATATTCGACTCGACATCATTCCTGCAAACCAGCCTAACTGAGCATAAAAAAGCGAAGAATACACTACAAAAAAGAGCATTCGGATTATAACTCAAAGCCCTGCATGACAGGAACTATTCACCCCATCGTGCCTGGCGTCAACCAAGAACTAGGCGTCACATTACCGTCACGATAAAGAGCAATCATACGAAAACCAGCAGACCGTTGGTGCACCTAAAGCACCTACACGGGGCTGGCACCAATTTCTTTCTAATTCGACTTCGCCCCAATCGTGCTCCCACGGATGCCACGCTCACTCTTCATTGGAGTCTAGAAAAATGACATTTGAGTCACAAGAGAAACCCGAAGTATTGATGAAACGCGACTCGTCATTACTAGTCGGTCTCAATGATCAAGATACAAAATCGTTCTTCGACAATCAACGAAAGGTCGATAGCAGCCTGACAGTGTCAGCAGACAACCAGACGCTGGTATTCGACACCAAGAGTCTCTACGGTGATTCAGCCAACCACCTGGCTCTCTCCTCCGGCAAGGGTTCAGGAGACAGGGGCACAACCACGACTCCCTTTATCTCATCAGGCGCAGACTTCGACAGGCTCAACGTAAATAAGTCCAGGGATCCCCAAAATGATGTCGTGACCAGGTCGGAATTGACCCAGGGGATCCTTCATGAACTTATTCAGTGCAACACTAACGGCAACGATCGCGTTGACAGAGACGAGTGGCTCAAAATATCCGGCAAGTTCGGTTATGACGAGAAGACAGCCAACCATCTCTATGATCTCGGCAGCCGGCTTGATAAGAAAGGCTACTCTCTGAGTGAAACTGCCGACAGGCTCATCACAAAAGACTACATGGCGGCAGACCTGAATAACACCGGCAGTCTGGACAGAAATGAGTTCAGTAGCCTGTTGCCCAAGGACAATCCGCAGCAACCGCCAAATAAGGGTACGGATCAGCCCATCTACGTTCCAAACGACAATACTCGACCGCAACCAAAACCTAACGACACTCGCGTAACCGACGGCAGTGATATCTACAATCAACTAAGAATAGACAGCGGCGTTTCACAAGCCGATATCACACAAGTAAAATCAGCTCTCAAGAACGTTCCGGAGCCGGTGCGCCAGGCGCTCAGAGACCTCAAACCGGAAATAATCATCACACCTAATGTTCCTGTCAAAGGAGCTGCCGCATACTGGGATGCAGCCAACAATCAAATAGTAATCGGCGCCGGTAGCGGCATGGTGCAGGAAGCTGCCTCCCACGAATTCTGGCACGTAGCCGACACGCGCTATGGAATTACAGATGAACCCGGCTTCAAACAAGCAGCAGCACTCGACCTGCAAAATGGAGCCCTCAATAAAATCGGCGGACTGAAGAGTATCCTGGTCGACGATCCTATCGTCAATGGAACGCCGGTCGGTGATGTATTCGCCGAAGTGGGAGTAAGCATTGACCGCTACTACGGCGGCAACAATGATCAGACCGGCATAGCCGCCGCCATGAGCAGAGGTTTCAGCAACACAGAAAACTGGCTGCGCCAGTGGACACAGGCACACATGGCTTAGATACTTGACTAAGGCTGAGTCAGATTGAACAAACCTCAATTATGATTCGCGGGGAGAAAAGATGACAAATCAGGCAGCATTTTCAGACAAGCAAGTTGACACTATGGTTGAGAAAGTCAAACAATTCCAGCCTCTGTCGGAAGAGTTAAACGCCATTCCTTATCAAGACAGACTGGCTCTCGCCAAAGCCGTTGAAACTAAGATTGCACAAGAACGTGCACCGGGAGACTCACTGCCGGCTCTAGTTGTCTCATCCGGCACCGACAGCAGGGGACATGAGCATTTAACAAATGCGCAATACACAACGCCAAAGGGAACCGCAGATCTATACGACTTGCCAGGCACCATAGACAAACAACCACTCAAGCAGGAATTCAAACTAGATCTGGACGGCGCACACAGCAAGCATATCAAGACGGGCGGCAAGGAAATACTGTATCCGAAAGCGCAGAACTAGCCTGTTCAAAACCAAGCCAAACCGCGATAGAGGAGCTAAAAGCTAAAGCGAATCGGAATACCAGGCCACGTCTTTACTTGCAATAGGTACAATCCTCGACAATGCAGTAAATGCCTCTTCCGTATTGACTTTTTTAGCCAAGGCGCAGACCACCATAGTTGGTGCACCTTCATAATTGCTGCCCTGGTCAAAGGAAAATATATAACCAGAATCCGGGTCCTTTATAGCAGCGAAATACGCGTGCTGAGGCTCGGTATGATTCCAGCTAAACTCGATACCAAAGCGCTCCTGCACTTGCTCAGGAGTCAACCTGATAGACATAAGATAGTCTCTTGCCAAGCCCAATTCCTGCAGGTCTGCCTGGGCAATCTGTTCGAACTTTCTGTCCACTATGCTCGTCCTATCGAAAGCGACATAATTGTATCGAGTCTGACTCTGTTGGTCTAGCAAGCACCAACGAACTTATGTGCCTCTCAGAACCTCTACCTTATCTACATGCCCCTTATCAAAATGGATGTGCAGTTCAGTGAAGCTATCATCACCGACAGCACCCAGTCGGTAAATAACGAAACCGTCAAAGCTCAATTAGCTTCGTATCACAAACGGCATGGCCACGATGGTCGTTACTCCAACTGCTATTGCTAATTCTTGAGCTTTCACCAGCGGCGACCTCTAGGTTCCGCTCCGACATACTCCAGAGCCTTTTCACGAGGGCAGCCTGCTGCCTGGGCCCAGGCAAGTCTTATCGGAGTACTACCAGGGCTGAATCCTACAAAGGCGGAAAGAGACATCTCTAGAACAATCCAAATCACTAGCGTGTAAAGGTGGGTGCGCACCCCCACCTTTATGACAAAGAGAGAAATAACATAGGCAAAAGGAAAGAAGAGAAGGAAGATGCCGTCCAGAAAATCGGCAGTAACAAAATAATAAAGAGCCGTACCGATAGACTTACAAGCGCCGTTTAAAGCCGCCAGAAGCAAACCATATGTAATCGTCCACCAGATCGGAAACGGTCACAAAATCCATCCATACCAGAGCGGCTGCTCCTTCTTGGCCGGGGCGGCTTTGCCAAAAGCGTCGCTTGCACCTGCAGCGGTTGCCCCTTCGCCTTCTGATTGCGAAGAGTCTGATGATTGAAAACTCCGCCGTCTTGCTCAGGCTAGCTCAAGGGCTAAAACCTCATGTTTCACCAATGCTGAAAAATGACACCAGAGCAGAATGCTTAGAGCCGTCGCTCTAAGTTCCCACAACTTCCTTGGCGGTCTGCTCGTCCTCTTCATCCATACTGGCTTGCTCAAGGCGCGAAAGGATAGAAAGAGACTGCTTATACATTTCTTCTGCTTCCTGCGGTCGCTGCATTTTTCGCAAGAGCTTGGCGTAATCGGAGAGAGTCTGAGCCAGATCGGGATCATCGCCGGCCAACACACTTTTACGCAGTTCAAAGGAGCGCCTGATCAAAGATTCGCTCTCGGGCAAGCGCTCTTGCTTCATATAGATGTTCGAGAGAATGCTATAAAGCTCAGCCATTTTTAGAGGTTCAAACTTGCCTGATTGCTCGGCAATGGCCACAGCCCGACGCACAAAGGGCTCGGCCTGGTCGTGTTTATCCTGGGCCAGCAAGGTGCCGGCCAGGTTGCTCAAATCGGCAACCAGGGCTGGGTCTTGCGGGCCAACTTGATTGAGGCGGTGCACCAGCACCCGTTCATAGATTACCTGCGCCTGTGGGAAGTTACCCTGGCGGAAATAGCTATGGGCAAGCCGTTCGAAGACCCGGTGCAGTGCGCTGGGGGGATCGCTTGAAGGGTCGAAACCTTTCATAAGATCCTCGGCACTGCCCTGCCCTTTCACGAGAGAAGCAAGACGGCTGGCTCTGGCATCGGAGGGCTGGATGGTTTGATTGTGCTTGCGCGGTTTCTTGGGGGCTTCATCGGTGGCGATTAGCGGTGCAGCGCCTGCCTCGGCAGTGCCGGGCATGGCAGCCAGAGCCTCTGTTTCAGCCAGGGCTTCAGGGGAAGCATCGTCGGCCTTAGACATTTCAACCAGGGAGTCATCGGCAATGGAAGGCATTTTCATCTGACCGGCATCAGCTTCCGGCGGTGGTGCCAGATCGATTGTCGAAGTAACTTCAGCAGCCAGTTCAGCGGCTACGGCAGCGGCGGCAGCATCGACATCAACTATTGCAGCAGCACCGGCACCGTCTGCAACTGCAGCCACAGTTTCTGCAGCGGCAGTGATACCAGTCTCAGCCTTGGCTAAGGTTTCAGCAGCAACCGACTCAGCGGGCGGCGTGGCAGTGGATGCGTCGGCGCTGGAGCCTGCACCTGCACCGGCATTGGCAGCAGCCGCTTCTGCAGCCTGTTCCCGAGCCGCTTCTTCTACTTTCTGCTCTATGGTGCGCTCGCCTTTGAGGCGCAATCCGCGCTCTTTTGACCAGCCCAGCTCTTTGAGAGCATCATCAAATTTGATTGGACCTTCCGGGCTCTGGTGCAGACAATAGTCGAGGGTAACCACGGCATCATCTCTACCGATCAGCCCTTTGCTAATGAGCTGATAGCAGCGCAAGGCAGCTTGCAGTGTCGGTACATCAAGATGGCCGGTGAGCACGAGAAACTTGCCAATCACTGCAGCCGACTTGGTAGAAATGTCAAAGGCATCATCAAGTTCGTCTTCGGTGAGCACATTAGCCAAACTGAGCAATTCATCGAAGGTGATGTCGCCGGAAATCTGCTGTTCTTCGCGCACATCGCGAACTGCGTCTTCTAAAGTGGCGCCGCCGCCGTGCACACGAGCAAGACATTCGCTGGCTCTGGTGGAATTTAGTTCACCCTTATCAACCAGCTTTTGCAGTTCCAGAGCGGCATCAAGAATAGACTGAGAAACCAGCATCTGGCTGATCAAGACCTGACCTATGGTTTGCTGATTAACCAGCCCCCACTCCAGAGCGTTCATAACATCGGTTTCGGTGAGCACACCGGCCATCACCATAAGCTCACCCAGCCTGAGACCCTTCTTGCGGGGAGCTTCGGGCTTGGCGGGCGGCGGCGGTGATGCTTTCTCGTCTTCGGCAATAGGAGCCAGACCGGCCATGGCGCGTAGAGCAGCAATAGCCTCTGCCCTGGTCATCATTTCGTCGCGCACGCGCACTTGCATATCAAGCACGGCATTGAGCACTTCATTGGAAATAATCTGATGCAAGACCAGCATGCGCCCCAGGGGCAGACCGGTGGTATTGCTTTGTTCTACGGCTTTAGCCAGCACTTCATAGGTGACAAGACCGGACTCTACCAGAAGCTCGCCCAGCTTGCTACTCTGGGTGCGCTTGGGTGTGGCGTATTCAAACAGAATGTCGCGGAAGGGAGCGCCCACCTTGTAGGCAATTTTCAGACAGCGCAGGGCTTCCGTCAGCTCCACAGACTTATCGCGCAACATCGACTGAGCTTCCAAAGCCGACTGCAAGTCACGGGGCGAAATGAGACCGTTCATGACCAGCATCTGACCGATCTGCATCTTCTTGCCCTGGGCGGCTCGCATTGCTTCCCCCAGTTGCATTTGCGTCAAAATGCCGGCCTGCACGAGTAAATCGCCTAGCCTGGTACTGGTTATGGGCCGTTTTAGGATGGAAGACACGTGGGGAGCAGCCTCTCAGGGTAAAAGCATGGTACGCAATGCCATAGTCGAAAGCTCTTAACTAGCATAGCATTATGATTCCCCCTTAAATACCCGGATCGGTCGCCAATAACAAAGCCAGGCGCCCGGCCCGGCGGAAAAGCAGGGCAGCGGGTCGGGGCGCAAGCAAGGCTATGCTTGATGTTATCGGACAGTGCTCTTTATTTGAACGCAGTTGCCGGTAGCTGATAACGCAGAGCCTCGGCCAGAATTTTGCAGGTGATTAGCTCTTGCCCTTCGAGGTCGGCGATGGTGCGAGAGATACGCAGAACTCGGTCGTAACCACGAGCGGAAAGCCCATATTGACTGGCAGCCCGAGCAAGCAGGGCGGTGCCGTCGGCTTGCAACTGACAGTGGCGTTTCAGATCTAGGCTGCTCAGATGCCCGTTATAGACAAAGCCGCCATTTCTGCTGTTGCGGCACTGTTGCCTTTCCACGGCTTTCATTACCCGCTTGAGGATGGAAGCCGATGTTTCTTCGCGTTTGGTGCCGCTCAGCTCGCTTTCCGTCAGACGGGACACTTCTACTTTCAAATCGATGCGGTCGAGCAAGGGACCGGAAATTCGGGACCAATAGCGCTGTGCCTGGGAAGGGTGACAAACGCAAGACTTGACCGGATCGCCTCGGAAACCGCATGGACAGGGGTTGCAGGCTGCAACCAGGATGAAGGACGCAGGATAGGTGAGAGTTTGACCGGCGCGCGAAATTACTACCTTCTGGCTTTCCAGCGGCTGACGCAGGTTATCGAGGTGGGTGCGCGGGAATTCTGTTAACTCATCGAGGAAGAGCACCCCCTGATGACTGAGGGAGATTTCTCCCGGCTTGGGAGAGAGACCACCACCCACCAATCCCACAACGGAGGCGCTATGGTGAGGATTGCGAAAGGGGCGCTCCATGACGATAGAAGACTTCTTGGTGAGAAGGCCGGCCACGCTGTGCAACTTGGTGAGTTCGATGGCTTCGTCGTATTCAAGGGGTGGTAGGATGCCTGGTAAACGCTCAGCCAGCATAGACTTACCCGACCCAGGGGAACCAACCATCAAGATGTTGTGTCGACCGGCGGCAGCAATCTCAAGGGCTCGCTTGGCGTGCCACTGACCCTTTACTTCACTCATGTCGCGAGGGAAGGGTGCATTCGTCTTGAAAGAAAGAAAACTGCGTTTGCGGTTGCCCTCATATACGGTGCCATTGGTAAGACTTTCCGAGAGCTTCATAACCTGCATGAGGTGAGAAACAGGATAGACAGTAAGCCCGTCTACAAGAGAGGCTTCATCGGCATTGCCCTCGGGCACCACGATGCCTTTGGCGCCGGCGGCCTGACAGGCCAGCGCAATGGGCAGAACACCGCTCACCGGCCGCACCGCACCACTCAAGGACAACTCACCCACGAACCAGAGCCCGGCGATTTCTTCACTGGCAATGAGACCGGTAGCCACAAGGATGCCGGTAGCTATGGGCAGATCGTAAGCCGGACCTTCTTTACGAATGTCGCATGGAGCCAGATTGACCACCCATTTTTTGCCGGGAGGCATAAGAAAAGAGCAGGATTTTATGGCGGAACGTACTCTCTCACAAGCTTCTCGCACCGCCGCATCGGGCAAGCCGACAATGCTTATCTGACCAAGACCGCCCAGACAATCTACTTCAACCTCAATTGGACTGGCTTCCACACCGGCAAGAGCACCGGAATAGACACATGCAAACATAGACAAACTCCCTGCAACGCCCACTCTCTATAAGACGCCATCCACATCCAAAAAGTTCAATCCCCTCTGAAATTTCATCCAAACGGCATCCACAGCCGTTTGCACGGATGCAAGCAATGCTCTAGCCGGCTTCGCCGCGCTCAATTGCAAAAGACCTGGACTGAAAAGAACTGCCGGAAGAAATGGAAAGCAGGCTTATTTGACGCGGGCCAGGAGGGTTTTTGCCTCTTGATTATCCGGATGCTTCTCAAGGATGCCGTTAATCTCTTTCAGGGCCTCGTCTTTGGCTCCACTCTTCAGTAGAGCGGAAGCCAGGCCGATTCTGGCATCGAGATTATCAGGTTCGATTTCCAGAGCTTCGCGCTCTTCCTTAATCTGCTCCTCGAGCTTGCCGTCAAGACCGAGCACCAGTGCCAATTTATGATGGGTGACATCATTGGTGGAATCGATATCGCAAGCCGAACGGTAAGCGGTAACGGCCGTGGCTATATCACCTTTTCCAAGAGCGGCCTCGGCCAAAGCACAAAAGGCGCGCGGCTCACTGGCATCCATTTCGGTAGCCGACTTGGCTTCTTTGAAGGCTTCTTCAAAGCGTGATTTCTTGGCCAGAGCCTCGCTTAAGACGTAGTGCGCAATGGAATTTTTCGGATCAAGAGCTGTGGCCTCTTGCAAAACGGCAATGGCTTCGTCGTATTTGCCCTGCTCATTGAGGATAACCCCGAGGTTGTTTTTAGCAGTGGGGCTTTTAGGATCACTCAAGAGGGCTTCCCGATATTCATGCTCGGCCTTAATGTAATCGCCCTTTTTGAAGTACTCATTGCCGCTAATCAGATATGTATTAGCCGGTCTTCGGATAGTGCCGCAACCGCTCAGACAAGCGGTTGTGAGACAAAGAAAAGCCAGAGAGGCTATTGCCCCGGCTTTTCTACTTTGAGACTGTACGGACCGGCTATTCATCGGCTACTTCTAACGGTATTGTCAAAGGCGCCTGAGCTTTCAGACTTATTTCTAAGAAATCTTCTCCGCGACCTTCTCACCTTTTGCCCCTGCGGCTTTGTCAAGTTTATTATAGACCTTGAGTTCATCAAGTTGCTCACTTGATGCCGCCGACGGTGCGCTGGTCATTGGGCAGGCACCGGATTGGGTCTTGGGAAAAGCAATGACGTCACGAATCGACTTGCAGCCGCAAAGCAGCATGACCATACGGTCCAGACCAAGAGCAATGCCGCCGTGGGGCGGGGCGCCTGATTCCAGGGCTTCCAGCAAGAAACCGAATTTTTCCTGGGCTGTTTCCCGGGTTAAACCGATAGCGGAGAAGGCTCTCGACTGCATCTCCTGATTGTGGATACGGATAGAACCGCCGCCGATTTCGCAACCGTTGTAGACGATGTCATAGGCGCGGGCACGCACGTTCTCGGCATCACTTTCCAGCTTGTCCATGTCCTCGACACGGGGGCTGGTGAAAGGATGGTGCACAGCCATCAGGCGACCTTCTTCTTCGTCATATTCAAAGAGGGGAAAATCAACTACCCAGAGAAGCTCATGGCGAGTTTCATCAATCAAGCCCAGCTCTTCACCTAGTTTCAAGCGGAAGCGTCCAAGCACATTGGCCACGTTCTTGGGTTTGTCCGCCACAATCAAGATGACATCACCAACTCCGGCACCGGCAAGCTTCTTGATGGCTTCGATTTCCTCAGGGCTGAGATGCTTATCGAGACCGGAGGAACGCATGCCGTCTTTGCCGAAGCTCATATAGGCAAGACCTTTGCCGCCCACTGACTTGACGTAGTCGCCCCAGGTGTCGAGCATTTTGCGAGAGACCGACTCAGCCAGTCCGGTCAGCACTATACCCTTGACCTGCCCGCCGCTTTCGGCCGTGTCTTTGAAGACCTTGAAGGAACAGGTTTTGGCTACGGTGGTGAAATCTTTGAAGGTCAGGTCGAAGCGCAGATCGGGCTTGTCGCTGCCATAGAGCCCCATGGCATCGGCATAGCTGAGGCGACGGAAGGGGGGCTTCAACTCGATACCGGCGCAGGCGAAGCTGTCCACCAGAACGCCTTCGGTGACGCGCATCACTTCTTCTTCGTCGACGAATGAGAACTCCATGTCGATCTGAGTGAACTCGGGCTGGCGGTCGGCGCGCAGATCTTCATCACGGAAGCAACGGGCCACTTGATAATAGCGGTCCACGCCGCTAATCATCAGGGTTTGCTTGAAGAGCTGAGGCGACTGCGGCAGGGCATACCAGCTACCGGGGTTGAGGCGGCTGGGCACGAGAAAGTCGCGAGCGCCTTCGGGAGTAGCCTTACAAAGTATGGGGGTTTCCACTTCGATGAAACCTTCGGTATCCAGATACCGCCTCACGGCCTGGGTAATGCGGTGGCGCATGATCAGATTGCCCGACATCTCCGGTCTTCTCAAGTCCAGGTAGCGGTATTTGAGCCGCAGGGCTTCGTCTACCTTCTCACCCTGGTCAAGTTGGAAGGGCAGGGGCTTGGCGGTATTCAAGACCTCGCAAACAGTGGGATAAAGCTCGATGGCGCCGGTCTGGGCACCGTCCTTGCTGGTGCCTTCCGGTCTGGCCGTGACAACGCCGGAAACGGCAATGACATACTCGTTTTTCAAGTTAACAAAGACATCGTGAACTTCTTTGTTCTTATTGGGGTCGGCAGCAAGCTGCACCTTGCCTGTAGAATCACGCAATTCGACAAAAATAAGTCCGCCCAGATCGCGCACAACATTGACCCAGCCAGCCAAACAGACAGTCTGCCCGACTTTGTCCAAACCAAGTTGTCCACAACGATGATCGCGCCGAAGCTTAAGGCTCACCCGAATGCCCCCCACAAGAGAAATTTCCAAGCCTGCATTTTAGCTGACAAGAAGGCGAAACGGCGGCTATCGCCACCTCCTGTTAAGATTTGGAAGTAGCCAAAACGCCAATTAGGTGTAGACTAAAAGTGGTAGCTTAGATTGATCTTCTTTTGAGGCTGCCAAAAATTTTGACGCCTGCTGCCCTTCTCGGGGCGGCTTAGTACGGAAAGAGATGCAATGAGCTTTCTATCAGAACCAATTCCTAAAATGATCTTTGGGTTTCTCGTCTTCGTAATAGGCATCTCCTTCCTATACAAGGGATGGAACGCCTGCGTGCTGGGACGCTTCTATTACTGGTCCGGCTTTCTGCCATTGACCATGATTTCCCCCTGGATGACCCACCTGCCCCCCAGTAAGCGCTCGCTTATCAAGAAGAAAGAGGGCATGCTGGCTCACATATTTATCGGACCTTCCTTCTTCCTCTGCGCCGTGCTCTGTCTCTGCGCCGGTTCCGATTTGATGGGCTGGCCGGGCACAAAAACCCTCAACCTGGTCCTGAACGGCGGCGACTCGAACAAACCCACCGCCGTTTCCTTCGACGAAAACACGGGCCGTTATACCTTTCCAATCCTGACTAAGTCAGGCGGAAAACTTTACAAACAGCTCTTTGAATCCAAGATTTCCGAGGACAAAGACATCATCGGTCGCAAACTCGACAAGATGATCCCAGATCAGGAACGGAACATAGACGGCGCCATGGTTAAAAACGCCGGCGGTAAATAAGGCAGAGCATAAAACACGGAAAAAGGAAGGGTCATCAAGTGCACCCTTCCTTTTCCTTAGGCTCTATTTAGTTAAGTAGTGTCTATGGAATGCTCTTTTTTGGCGCTAGATGCGCCCGGAGGTGATAACATCTATGGTTTGCATATATACAGTGCACCAGACTTAATTCTAGATTGGGGGGG
>FSSH01004158.1_pt1 | contig 12284 bp, 19 predicted proteins | sample 1166101 | NCBI WGS metagenome assembly FSSH01 (sample SAMEA32972668, study PRJEB13176) | freshwater metagenome | biome: Drinking water system; feature: Biomass in drinking water that filtered by 0.45 um membrane; material: drinking water | place: USA | collected 2012-12-20 | depth 0 m | reverse complement strand
GAAGGCGGCGAGGGCGGCGATGGTTACCGATGAGAAAAATGCTTCTCGGATAAGCCGCGAAACATCGAGGAGCTTATCGCTGACAATGCCATAGGCAAGTGGAATCATCGCGAGCGGCCAAAACGCCGCTGCAAAGGGCCCGAACGAAATACCGAACGTCAGAAGAAAGTTGAGGGAGCCGAGTGGCAACCCAATAGCGAAAAAGGTGAGGAAATACTCAAGCCGTCTCCGCTCAACTTCAGGCAGGCGCGACTTCGCCCGTGAAGCAATCAACCAGGGAAACAACATTCCAAGCAGAAAAAAAGCGGACACCACAAGAAAGAGCGGACCCGGCACGAGCCACCACGGGAAGTAGAGGCGTGCTTCAACCCCCGCCAAGAAAAGTGGTGGATACAAGAGTGCGAGTCCTACTAAAAAAAGTGACAGAGCACCGAGCGCATGGATGTACCACCGGTAGCGCTCCTCAAGGTTCGCGGCAATGAAAAGGAGGCGTGAAAAAAGCACGGGAAGGAGCGCAATAGATATGCTCAGAAATCCAACCCAGTAGGCAAGGGTCTGATTTGGCATGAGTGGGGTGACAATGTATTCGGCCAAGTAGACCGCCATCACGAGCATGGCAAAGAAGAACGTCCGGTTGAGGGGCTTCTCCTGGTTGTGAATGATTGCGAGAACGCCGCTCACAAGAACAGCAAGCAGTCCAATCGCGTTGATGCCAAGTACAAAAACGAGCGGTAGCGTCATTATGGTTACTTACGCGCCGAACACTCTCATCATTTCTTCTCTGCAGAGTGCGACTCAGTGAGCGCACGAACGAGCGCAAGCACTTCGTTCGGTGTTGAATTAATTTTTACGTAGAACTGCTGCGCACCCAATTCGCGAGCTTTTTCCTTATCCCCCTCGGCAGAGAGATTTGAAAGCACCACCACCGGGACACGCTGTAATTTCGGATCGCGCTGTACCGCCTCGAGCACCTGGAACCCATCGAGCTCCGGCAAAATGAGGTCGAGGAGTACTAAATCGTACTGATTTTTTTGAAGCGCTTCGAGTCCCTCCTTCCCATCCTTTGCGGTGTCTACGCTGAAGCCGTGTGCTTCGAGCTTACCTGAGATGGTGTTTGCAAAAAAGGACTCGTCTTCAATATAGAGAATGCGTGCAGCCATATACTGGCAGTATACTCCCCCTCTCGTACACCCCAAGGGGGTGGCGTGGAAAGATTACGCCTGCGACGTCGCTTGCTCTCTAGTAGGAATCAGGAGATCGCGTATCACAAAGGCAACCCCAAGCGCCAGGAGGAGCCCCGCCGCGTAGAGCCCCACAATCACCTCGTACGAAAGTGGAATTGTTCTAAACGCACCGAGTACGAGCGCTGACAGCCACGACACCACCGAAATAACGCCGGTGGTTAGAAGGAACGGGCGCGTTTCAAGGAAGGCGATACGGGTTGATGCGCGCGTCTCGGCCACATCTTTAAGGTGCGGTATTTGAACGAGGTGGAGGACGACCCCATTGAGGGCGAGGATGCCCACTATTGTCATTTTTGCCAAAAACTTCGATGACTCGAGGTACTGTTCAGGGGCAAGCGAAAACATCGCTGCTCCCGAAACCACCAAGAGGAGAAGGCCCAAACCTACCGCGTAGCTGCCCAACGTGAGAAAACCCATCTCGGTTTTGGTAATGCGCCAGTCGCGTATCGTCTTGAAGAACATCGCGTCCGAAATGAGTGCGCCCCCTACCCCGAGCGCTAAGCCCACGAGGTGCACAATAAGAAACAGCGTCTTGAGTTCGATAAACCCGAGATCCATACCTAGTAGTATACCGCGCACGCGAGCGCGGTGCGGGGAAAACTATTCCGCGCTACTTCTGGAGCGCAAACAATGCAGCAAAACCTCCACCGACAATAATAAGAGCGGTAATGAGGAGCGCAGCATCGGTAATTTTCTTCGACTGCTCCGGAGTCACCTTGTTACCGCGCTTACTGAATGCAGCTTCTATATCCATACCTCTCTACCCTACGCTCCTCGTTCCAAGAATGCAACCGCCTTCAAGAGCGCCTCAAAATCGTTGGCGAGGAGCGACTCACGATCGATAGACTGCCCTGTGAAGTGGAACATAAAGTCTCCATGCTGAACCAATACGTTCTCAGTTGCGTAGAGTCCGTCCGAGGTAAAGCGGAGCCCCGACACCCCACCGACCGTAACCGGGTACATGCCGCTCGTTACTAAGTCGAGGTTCACAACCAGCGGATGTTCAGCAAGCCACTCATCAGGAGAGCGTTCGTCAGTCTTGGCGTAGACGGCGATGTTAATAGTAGGCGGACCCTCACGAGGGACATCTGCATTTTGGAGCGCCTCATAATCCTCCTGGAGCAGGAGAACGTACACTTTTTGCAAATCTTGGTCACCCTCCGCGCTCGGTGCAACCTCTTCGAGGCGGTACCCGTACGGATTTTCACGATAGGTAAACGATAGTCCAAACTCCGGAGACGTTACGGTGACAGTTTCTTCACCAGGTCCCTGTTTTTCGTTGTAGATAAATGAATTGAACGCGAAAAAACCTCCAATAAGTACGATAATGATTCCAAGAATAATTCCTCCAGTTTTCATGGTTCCTAGTATACCCTACGGTCGTTTAGTAATTTCAAAGTAAAAGCGGTACGCCTCCTGTGCAATGGCCTCCCCTGCGGAGACGGGGTACGGCTCAACACGAACCAAGGTGATTGTTTCAGCCTCAGTGGTAATAGGGGTCCCAAGAACAAATTCCTGCGGCGCGCGTCCAAGTCCGCTCTCAAGTACTGCGCGCACGCGCACCGTTCCCGCCCACACGCACTCAACGTCGCTCGGGCACCGGCTGTCCTCCAAGAGCTCCTCCGGAGTCACCCGCGCGCCGTAGGCGGCAACCGTTTCTCCAAAGCTAGCGTCCAGGTACGCTCGCTGGTCGAGGGTGGCGAGTAGTGTTTCCACATCCTCTTTTGAATCTAGAGCTACTCCCAGACGGCGCGCTACGTTTTGTAGGAGCGTTGCGTAACCAGCGTCAGAAACCGTACGCTCTGCGCTCGAAACGGGCTCTGCGAAAGTTCGGTCAAACACTACTGCGTTGCCCTCAACGCGGTACACTCCCTCAAACGCCTCTACGCCGTCGAAGTCGCTCGGCACCAACCCCGAAAACTCTCCGAGGAGGAGGTCCGCATCAAACCCCTCAATCGGGATGAGTCCATCGGCAGTTCCGCGCGCGAAGAGCTCATCGTGGAAGAATCGGGCATACTCGACGGCCGGATCATCGTTCTGCTTTTCCTGGTACATAAACGCGTTGAGGGCAAAAAACCCCCCAATACCAATGAGTACCAGTCCACCGAGCACAAGTATCTTATTCATATGGCTACTATACCAAACGCGCTCACGGCGGAATTCTTACATAACACTTACTGAACCCGTATTTCGACAGCGCGTGGAAGTTTGCGACGGATTTCTTCTACATCAAACTCGCTATAGTCATTCCCGCGTATATCGAGAATCTCGAGAGCTGATAGGTTGCCAATCTCGTGAGGTAAGCCCGTAAGATCGTTGTTTGATAGATCGAGAATACGGAGTTTTGAAAGCTGACCAACCTCAGCCGGAACTCCTGTAAAAGCATTGTCGGAGAGGTCGAGAACAGTCAAATTTGTCAATCGATTTATTTCTGCGGGAAGCGCCCCCGAGAGAAGATTATGCGAGAGATCCAGCGTTGTAGTATCAGATTGTGAAAACACTGAACTCGGCACGACTGAGAGCCCGCGGTTGGATAAATCTACAAGCCTATCCCCCGATGGCAGTATCTCTTCTGGTGATGAGTACCGCTCATCTACAAGTTTATGCCGTGAGAATTCTCCGGAGATACCAAGCGCGCCTACTCCAATGAGGAGAGCAATGAGTATGAACACCAAGTGATGCATACTGCCACTATAGCAAACGCATTCGAGGGCAGGCGGTTGCGCTCTTTAGGAAAGACGGAACCCGAACAGGCGTTCCGCCTTGTTGAGAAGCCCAGGAATAACGTTGAACAGCACAGGGAAAATGTAAAGGGTGAGCGCAAGTGGGAACCAGCCGACAAGCGCCGCGACAATGCCGAGCGCCGTGCAGCTTGGGGTCAGGTACATGCGCACCCGCGCTTGTTTCAAGAGGCGCGACTCGTTGTGCGATGTATCAATTTCATTCGAGCGCATGGCGTATTCAAAAATAGCCATAATCACCAAGCCAATCACCAAAACGTGAAGGCCATAGAGCGCAACGGCAAGCTTCACCTCGCCGTACCGGCCAAGCATGTGCGCAGAAAATGGAATGAGGGAGACCAGGCCAAGGTAGAGCATGTTGAGGCTAGCCAGCTGGCGATTGATGTTCTTCACCACAAAGCCGTAGAAGAAGCTGTGCGTGGTCCACAACATTGTGAGAACCAGCCCAGTAATCACGTAGCCGGCAAACAGCGGTGAGAGCTCTTGGAGCGCGTGCCACAACCCCGCGGACGACATGTCGGCTAGGTGTTCAGGAACGCGAATCTCGATAACGAGGAGCGTGAAGACGATAGCAAACGTCGCATCAGAGAGCGCTTCGAGGCGTGACTTGTTCATAGCGTTGTGTAGGCAAGTTCAACCACTGCCCCGTCTTCAAGAGTGACGTCATTAATCGACGAAACCTCTTCGCCATTGACACTCACCGTAAGCGAGTAGCCTTCGCGTTCAACTGGCACTCCCCACACATCAAAAAAATCAGCAAAGGTGAGTGCAGCAAAGCGTTCGCGCGTTGCCGTTTCAACGTGGATACTGCCTGAGGCATCGTGAGTGTGCAGTTCCGCCATGCAGGTGCCGCTAACACCAATATTAGCTGGAACCACCTCAGGTACCCCGTCGACGGTAATCTGAAGGCGTGGATGAATGTGAATCGCGAGCGCCTGGTGCCCATTCGGCAAACAGGCAACGTTCGTTCCAGGAACCATGGCGAGGGTTCCTGAGGAGCGCATCGAGCCGGTGAAAAAGAGTAAGCCACCAAGCCCAACGACGAGCGCACCGACTACAACAAGGTTAGTTCGATTCATGAACTCCACTACTGTACCCCACTCTAAAGCGAACCGCTAGACGTCACCTACCGCACGTTGCTGACGGAATTTTTCACCGTATCGTGCTTGGTTTTAAGGACATCGCTGATTGCCTTGAGGAGCGAACCGGCGTTTGAAGCGCCCCAACTCCATGAGTCAATTTCAATTGTTTCTTTATGTTTTTTCTTCGCCTCTTGCGCAAGCTCTTCTGGGTCAACATCAGGGGAGATGAGGAAACTCCACCATGGGAGTTTCACTTCAATCTCTACCTCCGCACCATCGTCACCCGAGGCGCGTACTTCCTCTTTATAGGTCACCGGGATAAACCCAAACAACTTCCCTGACGCCTTTCGCGACACGGAGAGTTCTTTGGGATTAAACTGCACCGCGATCAGCTCATCATTTTCGAGGAGTATTCCGCGCGCGAAGTTTTCCAAATCCTGCTCTGACTGGAGTTCAGCAAACGCTTTTACTTCGCTCAAAAACTCCGCCTTTTCTTGCTCACCAAGTCCGCGAAGTTCGCGCGCCTCGATAGAAACACGTTCCCCCCCTTCTACTTTCCACCCGTACTCAACGTTTCCTTTTCGCGACTCGCTGTCATCAACCCCGTCACCATCATCGTCGCTACCTCCACTATCAAGGAGTACGCCAAAATTGGTTTCCTGCTTTCCGTCGTAGTCTATTTCGTCAGGCTCCACGCCAGGCGTTGGTTTCGACTCACCCTCAACCCCATCGAGCTTTAAGTAATAGTCAGCGCTCACCTCTTCCGGTTTCGTCGAACCTGTTACTGAAGTGCCAGGCTCAGTGCCTCGCGTTTCTTCTGCCGCTTTCGTACTTTCGCCGTCAACGCCGTCAATTTTTAAATAGTAGTCGGTGGAGGCAGCGTGGGCGACGCTTGCAACCATGAACAACCCGAGTAGTGCAAAGAGAACAAGGGCGGGGCTCACTGAGCGTCGAGTAAGCGCAACGGTGTATGTATTCATAGACCCAGTATAGCTCCCGAAGTTGGTTTCGCACGATCCCCTGGGGATGGACTCGGAGTGCTTATTTTTTGATAACTCCCACCACTTTGCCGCTGATAGAAAAGTCGTCGGTTTCATGGACGAAAATAGGCCGATAGTCTTCTGTGGAATCGGCCTCAAGAATGATGCGATTTCGCTTCTTGTCCTCGGTGTAGCGTTTGATGGTTGCCATGCCGTCAATAACGGCCACCACCACATCCCCATTTCTCGGCGTGCGCGCGGTACTGTCTACCACCACATAGTCTCCGTCTTCAATCGTATCGGTCCCGTGAATAACGGCACGGTTCATGGAAGGACCGTCCGCAACCAAGGCGTAGAGGTCGCTCTTGCGACGCGGCAGCATTTTGGTTGAAACCTGCAGGTATCCCTCGATGCGCTCATCCGCAAAAATAGTTGCCGGACCGCAGTTTGCGGCGCCCACAATGGGGAGTGAGTAGAAGAGGTTCTTAACCCTCGTCGCGACCCCCTTTGAAACGGGCTTGATGACGCCTTTCGTGAGGTTAAGTTGAATGAGGCCTGCCTGCTCGAGCTTCTGCAGGTGGTACTTCACCGTCTGCGGTTTGCCGTCTTCGCCAATAAATTTAGCAATCTGACGCAAGCTCTGCTTGCCGAGGTTCTTGTTCTGCTTTGCCAGGGTCAAGAGGCGTGCTTGTGTGTCGTGCATATATCCACAGTATACCAGGGTGTATAGAGTGTCAAAAAGTTTTCCACATACGTGCTAGTATAGACCCTATGCCACCCCCTCGCGCTGCCTTCCAAGCAAAGCTCTTCGATGAACCAAAGCGGCTACCGAACGGCCTCGTGTACCGCCCCAACTTCATTACCGAGGATGAGGAAGAAATACTCCTCGCCATGATTGAAAACTCACCACTCTCCCCCACGAAGTACGACATAAAAAGTATCGGCGAGTCGGTTCTCACCAAAAGGAGAGCAGTCTGGTTTAGCGAGCGTGCGCCAGCTGGGCTCCCCCGCTGGCTCCACCCACTTCAGGGAAGAATTGCCAAGTGGCTCGACGTACCGAAGCACCGCCTCACCTCAGCACTCATTAATGAGTACGTACCAGGAAGCGGTATGGGGTGGCATCGCGACAATGAAGAAATAGAGCACGTAGTGGGAGTTTCTCTCGCAGGGTGGTGCACCATCGGGTTTCGCCCGTACGCGCTAGAACACAAAGGCGACGTTGTGTGGCTGGAACTTGAGCGAAGATCGGCCTACATCATGCAGGGCCCGGTCAGGTGGGAGTACCAGCACCGCGTCATGCCGGTCACGGCGCTGCGCTATTCCATTACCTTTCGTACAGCACTTTCAGGCACTACTCAGCGCGTGGCGCGAAGCGCTCAATCAAAGTCTCTTCGAAGTTAATGGTTGCGCCATACCCTGAGTCGAGTATCCACGTCTCCAGTTTTTTGTCGTACCCAGTCATAATCGCGATACCCACAATAATGATGAGCAGCCCGAATGCCTGCTTGATGCGGTTTGCCTCACCCATGCGCTCAACGATGCTGTTTACGAGCTGCTGGCCGAAGTAGGCAATCAGGAGGAGCGTAAGCGCAAGCCCTGCGGTAAACCCAAGTAAGTAGATGAGGCCCACTGCAAACGACGCAGGGAGCACAGTGGCAATAATGAAGAGGTACGTGGGGCTGCACGTGGTGAACACCGGTCCGAGCGCAAGCCCAATCAACGCATCGCCCCACACGCTTTTCTTTTGGTAGCCGCTTCCCACTGCCTTGTTGCTCGCGCGGCTCATGCGAGCAATGAGTGGAACGCGTGACCAGAGCTCGGGAAACACAATGGCAAGTCCGACAAGAATAATGACGGAGCCAGAAAAGGCAGCCCAGAACGATTGTGGAATCGCAATAAACAGCGTTGAAGCTTTGAGGAGGAGCGTGAAGATAACGACCGAGAGCGAGAGCGCGCCAATGACGGTGAGCGCACGCCGAGAGACCTTCTTCTCGCCCGCCTCAGAGGAGCCAATCACGATGGGTAGGAGCGGCAGGATGCACGGCGCGAGCACCGTCAGCACGCCCGCAAGAAAAGAGATGAGGAAGAACACCATGGTCGCTACTTCACCTGGCTCACAATTGTCTCCAGGGTTCCGCCGCCGCTCCACTTCTTAATCAGGTTCCCGTCTTTGTCTACCTGTACCAGCGTGTGCTGGTACGTAACTCCATATTTTTTCTTTAACGCAGTTTCTTTATCGTAATCTAATTTGAGAATAGTGAGTCCGTCTGGAATGTCGCTGCGACTTGCTTCAATATCTGTATTGAGTCCGCGGCAGCTTGGACACCACGACGCGTGGAAAAAGAGCACCACATCCCCCTGTTCAGCACGGGCAAGCTTCTCGGGAGCGTACGCTTCGTAGGACCCAGCGACTGCGAGTAGCTGCTCAGGCGCTGACGCCGGAGAGAGGGTAGAAACCTCAGGAGTCTGAAGCTCACTGGGAGCGAGCGCGCCTTCCGTCGCCGCACCTGATGCCGACTCCTCAAGAATGGCAACCGGCGAGCCAATTTCACACGAAGCACCTTCACACGAAGGTTGGGTAACTGCGTACGTCCCAACACCGATTAGAAAAACAGCACCGAGAATGAAGAAAATATTTTTTTGCATACCAGCAGTATACGATACCGGTACATAAAATTCCTACATTTCTTAGGAGAGATTCCCACCAGCACATACCACCGCTATTCGTGCGGGTTGGTGTTTTGATTTTCCTCTGCGTGCGCGATTATTTCAAGGTTGCAGCTGTGATTATCCGTACACCATGTTTCGCACTTCCCTGCCCACTCTTTTTCTTTGTAGTGGAAGCCACATACATCGCACTTCCACACGCTGTTAGTGTGAGTAACCATACTTAGTACACCATGTTTAGTAGATACCCAATAAGTACAAGCGCCATGCCCAAAACGCCGAGATACTGTTCAATGCGCATGCTTCTAAAAACACCACTCGATATTTTATGCTCGTTCAACACGCGGTGGTGCACGCGAAGCGCCGCCCACGCAATGAGCAGTGTCCCTACCGCGTCGAACGTTATGATCGCTGTTTCCATATCTAGAGGTATTCTAGCAGCCTATCGTAATTTATTGGCTCCAAGAGCTGGTAGCCGTACTGGATGGTGAGACCAAAGTTGCCGCTCGCGAGCAAAATGCCGAGCAGGATGAGGAAGACACCACCAATAATAGAGACCCACTTCAGGTACTTAGAAATCCGTTCAATGTACGCCGTGGCGCGCGAAAATACGAGTGCGATCAAGATGAACGGGATGGAAAGTCCGAGCGAGAACACCGTGAGCATGAACGCTCCCTGAAGTGCCGTTCCTGATGTGCCGGCGAGAAGTAGGATGGAGCCAAGAATCGGCCCCACGCATGGGGTCCAGCCAAGCGCGAACGTGCCACCGATCAAAAGTGATGAGGAAGGTTTCCCGAGCGCGAGCCACTTCGGAAGTGGCATATTTGCGCCGGATTGCAAGAACGGAAGCTTGAAAAGCCCGAGCATAGAGAGCCCGAAGAGTATGACCAAGATGCCGCCAATGCGGGTTAGCCACACACGCCACGGTGCAAGCGCCGTTCCTAAAAAGCCTGCCAGTGTGCCGAACGCGATGAAGATGAGCGAGAAACCAACGATAAAGGCTAGGCCGTTCAGGAAGATTTTCCGGCGCGCGCCTTTAGCGCGCGCCGGATCTTTGAGGTCTTCCGGAGCGACACCAGAAATAAACCCAAGGTACGCCGGTACTAAGGGGAGTGTACAAGGCGCAAGAAAGGTAAGAAGTCCTGCGAAGAATGTTGCTGCTATGAATCCGATGCTCAGTTCAATCATGGTGATGAGTTATTGAAGTATGTTCTGGGTATGCTGACGCATTTCATCAAGCGTCATGAAACCGCGCCTATGTCTCACGATTTCTCCTTGTGCGTTCACGAATATCGTTTCCGGCATGGAGAACCCGCCAATCGCGCGATAGAACGAATCAGTTGGATCGAGAAGGAAACGCATATCGTTGGTAATACCGAGCTCATCCGTAAATGCCTGCGTTTTCTCCTGCGATTCCTGTCGATCAATGGCAATGACGACGATCTGTCCATCGAACTCTTTCTGGAGTAAAGCGAAATCCGCAAGTTCTGCGCGACAGAAGGGACACCATACCGCCCAGCTGTTTATAACCAGTGGCGTTCCTCTGAATGAGTCAAGTGTTACAGTCTCGCCATCGCCACCAACAAAGGGAAGTAACGCGATGCGGTCTAATTCGAAATTATCACTGACTTCTCGTGATTCTTCGGATTTCGGCACAGGAACGGCATCGCGCGGTACCGGAGCCGACACCACCAGCCACACCCCTACTCCTAGGACGACTGCGGCAATGCTGAGTACGAGTGCGTTTTTCATAGTGGACCCCTACGCCCCCTTCTCCCCTTCTTTGATTAGTTTCGCCAGGCGGACAGGCATCATGAATAGTAAGAACGCAATAGCAAGCAGTGCGGACAAAATTCCTGTTAATATTTTACCAACACCGACCAACTTAAGTGCAAGAAGCGTTGAAGGATAATTCTGAATTTCAACAAGCCTCTGATTTAGCTCCGCCCCGTCTGCTGCGCTCTCGCGTGTTGCCTTGCTTAAAATGAAGTAATCACTTTGTAGTTTGTGGAATTTTGCCTCTTCTCCTGCTACGCGGTTCTGCATAGAAACTCCCTGCCACCCGAAAGACAAGGCGCTGATAATGAGAATGGCGAGTATCGAGAGCGGAACCATCATTGATTTCATGTTTTTCATAATGTTATGTGTTGTGTTAACTATACTGTGTAATTAATTTACGAGCGCCTGACTAACAAGATTTTTTACCTGCTCATAGGGTAGGGCGCCACTGAATGGAATTAAGCGTCCGCTCGCACTGATGATAACCGCAAACGGCGTCCCCTGACCGCCCGCCGCTATGGCTTCAGCGCGATCTGCAGAAACGCCCTGAGCAACACTCCTGTCCGAAAGACACGAGTTGAATGCATCATTATCAATGCCGAGCGCAGAAGCCTCCTCACGGTAGAATGCATTTCCTAAGCGATGTTGGTTAGCAAATGCGCTGTCCGCGAACGTCCAAAAGGCATCATTTCCGCCAAGTTGAGCGATGCACTCAGAGGCAACCGCTGATGAGAGCGCACTGGTGTGGATTTCTGAAAGCGGAAAGTGTCGATACACCCATTTCACGTCCGCTTCCTCTTCTACAATACGAGCGAGTGTGGGGTGCAAACGAGCACAAAACGGACATTCAAAGTCGCTGAATTCAACAATGGCCACGCTCGCATCCGCGTTTCCTCGCAGGTGATCATCATCGCTCGGCAAGCGGAAATCTCCGGAGGCAACCGCGGTATTTCCATGACCAGCGCCTGTGTCTGGGAGGTTCGCAGCGCTCCTTCCGGAGAAAAAGAGCGCGCCGGCAATAAAGACCCCCGCGATCACAATCGCGATAGCGATGCCTGTTGAATTGCTGTGAGTAGATGCCATAGATAAGAGATGCTTACGTGATACTAAGAAGTTTTCGGAGACGCGGCTCGTCAAACCCGACAACCATGTCATCGTCAACGAAAATGACCGGCACACCCATCTGGCCGCTCCTCGTCATCATTTCCCGGGCTTTTTCGGGATCCGCGGCGACATTGTGATCGGTAAATGCGACACTGTGTTCCGTGAAGAACTTTTTTGCCGCGTGGCAAAAATGGCAGGTTGGCGTTGAGTAGATGGTTACGTTTTTCATATGATTTTTATTTATGGGAATAATACTAGGTACTTAACTGCGAGCAGTTTTCAGCGCACGAGCCCACCACAAAAGCTGTGTGATCATAGCCTCGGCTTGTTTTGAAAGTGAAGCAAAAAGTTCACCCGCTTCCGCTTTACCGAATGCCACAGGGAAATAATGCTCACCGGGGATATGCACAGCGCTTCTGATTGGCGCCATCTGAAGCTCAATGGCACTCAGACGCAACTGCTCTACCGCGCGTGCGCCACCGACACTTCCGTAACTCACAAAAGCAACTGGTTTATTGTTCCATTCCTGATAGACCCAATCTAATGCGTTTTTCAGGACTCCGGATGTTCCGCGATTATATTCTGGGGTAACGATAACAAAAGCGTCGCCCTCTTCTATCTTCTTGGTGAAGCGCGCGACCGCCTCGTTTGTGTATGGCGTTTGTTTCATTGTCGGACTTACCGACT
>FSSH01004268.1_pt2 | contig 12295 bp, 12 predicted proteins | sample 1166101 | NCBI WGS metagenome assembly FSSH01 (sample SAMEA32972668, study PRJEB13176) | freshwater metagenome | biome: Drinking water system; feature: Biomass in drinking water that filtered by 0.45 um membrane; material: drinking water | place: USA | collected 2012-12-20 | depth 0 m | reverse complement strand
TCAAGCGCACCCTGCAAACGGCCAATGAAAATGGACTGACATCAATAGCGAGTGCAATCGCCCTTACCACAATAATCACGGGTGGGCTCAAGACCTTCGGCAAGTTATCAGAGGTCGCGGAAATTGAAAGTCTAAGCGCGAAGCCTAAGTTTGAGAAAAGAACCGCGCCATCTGTAGAAGCACCGCTAATCGTGAGAGAAGGCATAACTAGCGAAAAAGACCTTGTTTTGAGACCGGAATTCTCACACATCACACCGGCCAAGGCGAGAGAAGAGCTCGCCGATCTTTATCTTGAATCTTATGACGACTTTCACACCACCGTTCTCACTTATGAAGATCGTGATTTCGTTAAGTACAGTCTGAAGAATGGAAAGACAGAAATTCTAATTGAGAAAGACTTCGAGCAGCAGGTCATCAACCTGCGCAATATTCGCAGGGAATACCAAAAGAATCCAACAGACCCGACTCTAGCCCTTCAGTACCTCTCCACCAAACACCTGCTCCTTCCAGAAGACATTGCCGCCCGGTTGGTCAACCTTCCTGACTCAGGAAACGGGATAAAGCAAATATTTCTGCGCAACAAAGCACACTCACCTCAAGATCTCTGGAATACAATCGAGAACCTGAGCCCGCGTGAAAATGCAGACTCCCTGCAGATAAATTCCGGCGGCAGGAAAACCTTTATCTCAGCAGCCAACGCCAACATAGCGGATGGGAAAATCAACTTCTACAACAGCACGACAACGGACTCAGTCATGAATGTACTGCGGCATGAATGGGCGCATATTCAGGAAGGTATTGAAAAATCGAATCGGAGGGTCTTTGAAGATGCTCTCAAACTGGAATCTCCAGCCGACCGTTTTAACAACGGCAGCACCTACGCACTTAAAAACAGTCACGAGAACTGGGCTGTCAATCTAGGAGAGAACATTCTAGATACCAAGTCAACAAAGTATCTAGACATAATCGATCAAGTCAAAGACACCTCATCTGCACCCAAATACTGGGTTCTCATTCACTCTCTGAGCAGAACTATAGAAAAGGCCAGGTTTAACCTACCGGCAAACGATGAATTAGGAAAGCTATTGGCTAGAGTCTCATACGCAGAACGACAACTGTATCCCAAAGTTGAAAAACGGTTATTGGCGGCTCTCACTTCGGCAGATGGAGACACGGCCAGCAAGCTCTCAGCCTTCAAATTGCTTGCAAAAACCGGGCAAGCAAGCACCCTGCCAGAACTGACAAAATTTGTAGACAAACTCTCCCTCAAGACCATCGCAGAGGAAAAACTGCTGGATGATATCTCGAGACTGCAAAATCCATTTGGTGAGGGCACCTATATCTCTACCCACACCGCAAACAAAATCGAGACATCGCTGACAAATCCCAACCTAAATCCGGAAGAGAGGGCTGCCGCATTAAGCCTGGCTCTAAGACCCGAGCATCCTCTCACAAACGGCTTAGTCAGTGCAGTACAATCAAGCCAATCAAACATGCTGAGTAGCGAACTGGCCCCCCAGAAACTATTGGAAGCCTTCCCAGAGGGCGTACCGCTAAAATTGGCTCTAGCTATTCAAAAGAAGGAAAGTCTCCAGGAAACCTCAATTATTACAGAACAGATAATGCATCATTGGCTAAGGAATTCACACAGAGCGGGAATGGAGCAAACCCTCGAAGCTCTAACTACCGGTAAGCTGACAAAGTTATGGGCGGAAGACAAACTCTCCTTCGGTAAAGGCTTGATTTTACATGTGATTGAGAAAGCCGGTAAAGGGAAAGAAGAAGAGTATTTTGCTCTTGTGATGGACCAGCTCAAACATAACCCCGGTTTACAAAATGAGCTATCGGAACACGCGCACATATATAAAATCATTGACCCGACCATTGTGGAACGCTACAAACGGAAGCAAGGAATATAGCCAGAACTAGGCTCGGCTCTAGCAGACTTGCCAATTTAGTAGAGTTGCCCCGAGCTCTTTCCATGACGGCTGACGGCATCCAGCAAAGACTGCTTCAGCCCTACTTCCAGAAGCTTCTCGAAGCTCTCCAGATAAACGATGTCCCGGGCCGCACCACGGCTGACCAAGCCTTCATCAAGAGCCGCTAGAAGCCCGGCGCTGGAGCTTTTGCCTATCTCAAAAAAGCAAATGGTGACACTCTGACCTTCTTTTGAACTTTTATTGGCGGTCTCCACCAATAAGTCGGGCAAGGAAGCACCACGATTGGCACCACCGTCCGTCAAAACCAGAACCAAAAGGGGACGCCCGGCCGGACTCTTGAGATGGCAATCCAAAACATGCTTGAGAGGGGCGTGCAAATTTGTAGCACCTTCCGGCACCACGCAATTGAAGGCGCGCTCAAGAGCTTTGAGACCATCAATGGGACACTCCTCAAAAGTCTCATTGAAGGTAACCAGGGAAAGTTTCTCCAGTTCATTCAGTTGACCGCGCTCCTTGAGAAAGCCGGTTAGATCCTGCAGTTGCTCCCGGCACCAGGTCCAACGGGAGACATCTTGAGGGCCTGCGCCGAGCCCGCCATCCATGGAATCGGAGCGGTCCAGGATACAGACTATGCGATAGGGTGCAAGCAACTGCAACAACCTCTGCTCATCCAGTTTGACCGCCGCCTTGAGCTTAACGGCAGCAGTACCAGCCTTCTGGCTCTGGAAAGTGTCGGGAGCAGAGCTTAGAGCACTGAGCTTAATTGGGATACTGGCCTGAAAAATGCGGCTGCCCCGCTTCAAATTGATAGTAAGAACCTGGCCGACCAGGCGCACTTTCTCTACCCCGTCACCAGCGAGAACACCACTGTAATAGCCGGTGGAACCGGTTCTCACCATAACGACCTGGCGTCCGCTGGAATCCAGGGTCAAACCGGCCAGGGAGCAGAAACGGGCAAGTTCGTCCACCCGGCCGCTCAGCTTCAAGGGCGAAGAAGCTTCCCGCCCCGCACAGGCAAAAGGCCCAAACAAAAACAGAAAAACAACAGCGACAAGAAGATGCCAAAAGAGGAAATACCGGCAGGATGCCCTACTCATCTTGTCCCTGCTTTCGGCAAGAGGGGACGACGGGATGAATTTGGAAGGGTCTTTTTCTGGCTCTTTCGTTCGGCGTAGAGCTTCCTGGCGACGGCCGTCAATGCTACCGGCGGCGGTGTGGCGTCGTCCATGGCCACTTCATCATTGGACCCGGCGAAATTTACATAATTGCGCACATAGAGCCCCGAACCGAGAGGCACGGCTTTAACCACTCCCGACTTTTCAGCAAACTGCAAAGAGAGAGACTCGCCGGTGCCGTTCAGGCCGCTCAACTGCTTGTCGAACCAGCCTTGCGCTTCCTTCACCTCTTTATCGTAGAGTTCTGTCAAATAGGTTTTACGCCTATCAGCTTCAGCCCTGAGGTTTTTCACTATCAAATCATAGTCGGGATTGGGAACTCTGGTGCGTCCAAAAACCAGGGTAGTAGGCGTAGAGGCTATATCTTGAGCAAGATGGCGCTCAACTGTGGTCTTTTGACCTTCAAAAGTGTCCTTCAAATCTTTCAGTCGAGCCTGCCTGCGGGAAGCAAGCAGATCACGCCTTTCGCGAAGTTGGTCGCTCAAAACCTTCGGGGGTGTGGTGCTCATAAAGAAGGGCGCCTCTTGCCTCTGGGGCGTCAGCGGGGGCGCCGCTTCATTTTGCACCTGCCCCTGCCAGAGTTGAATAGCCTGGAAAGCATGAATCTCGGTGGCCGGATCGTTGCCCATGTTGACGGCACTGCGAAAACAGGTGAGCCCCTCTTTGACACGCCCCTGCTTGACCAGGCAATTGCCCATCAAGTACTGAAAACGGGCATTCTCCGGCTGGCTCGCCGCCAAAAGCCGGAACTTCTCATAAGCCGCAGCACTGTTTCCCGCTTCATAAAGAGCCAGGGCTTCCTTATAGAGACTCTGCACCGAACTACGAGCCTGAGCCGGACAGACAAAAGCCAGAAAGAGGACAAGAGCCCAGGCGAAAATCACCGGTTTTAACAAGCAACCCGGGGCGTCAGTCTTAGACCTTTGCCTCACTGTGGATTTCACAACCATGCTCGCTGACAGGAAGACACTAGAAGCCCGAAGGGTTGTAAAGACGAGCTTCCAGTTCTATTGTTCCCAAAAACTTACTTAATTGTTGAAAGCCGTTTGAAGTACTCCACGAACATGGCCATGCCGCCCCGGGCTTGCTGCCAGTCGAAGTTCTCGTTTATGGCATGGTAGCCGTGTTCAGGCAGGGAAAGCCCCAGGAAAGTGATTGGCACAGCCAATCTTTCTTGCATGCTGACCACGGCACCGATGGAACCTCCCTCACGGGTAAAGGCCGGTTCCACCCCAAAGGCCGACTGCATGGCGGCTTTGGCTGCTTCGGCGAACTCGCCTCGAAACTCACCCAGAAAAGGCTTGAGGCTGCCTTCCTTCAAAACCTGGAAATCCCCCTGTTTCTCCACAAATTCTTTGAGCAAATTGAAGGTAGCTTCCGGGTCTTGATCGGGTACCAAACGCATGCTGACCTTGGCTTCGCATTGATAGGGCACGATGGTTTTGACGCCGGGACCGGCATAACCACCGGTGATACCATGCACTTCAAAAGTGGGATGAGCCCAAATGCGGCGGGCGCCATCCCGAGCGTCTTCGGTACGGGTATGGGTAAGTTCGTGGGCACACTTGAAATTAGCCACAGTGAAGCCGGAGGCCACGAAGTTATCCAGTTCGTCCCGATCAACCGGCCTCACCTTGTCATAAAAGCCGGGAATCTTGACCTCGCCGGTTCTGGCGTCGTAGATACTGTTGAGAAGCTGGGCCATTTCGCCGATGGGATTGCGAGCCAGACCACCGGTGGTGCCGGAATGGACGTCTTTGACACCGGTCTTGAGGCGAATCAAGACGGCCTGCAAACCACGCAGCCCGTATGGAATAGCCGGTCTCTCGCGGGAGACCCAGATGGTATCTGAGACCACCACGGAACTCGTGGAAAGCTTACTGAGATTGCCCTTGAGAAACTGATCGAAGGAAGGTGAACCGATTTCCTCTTCCAGTTCCCAGATAAACTTGATATTGACGGGCAGGCCCTGGTTATGGGCATAGTGGGCGGCATTCAGGACGGTCAGGGCCGGTCCCTTGTCATCGGTGGTACCGCGCCCTCTATAGACGCCGTCTTCAATTTGCATGTCGAAGGGAGGCGAGTTCCATTCGCTGGCCAGGGCCGGTTGCACATCAAGATGGTTGTAGACTGTGACCGTGGGATACTGACTGCCGCGGTGAAATTCACCGATCACCACCGGATAACCGTCCGTCTTTACCACCTCGGCGGAAGCCCCCATGGACTTGAGCAAAGCGGCACCCATCTCAGCCGTGGCATCAATTTCGGGGCGGCGCTCCGGCTCCATGCTGACGGAAGCAAGATCTACGAAAGCCTTCAAAGTCTTTTCGTAATCGCTTCTGGTTTTATCGGCAAAGGTCAAGACGTCTTGAACTTCAGTTTGCTCAGATTGCATTGATTGCCCCCGCTGAAAGCAGCCTAACTCATTACAGAGAGCAATTATCACCGCTTGGCCAGAGCCCTGGCAACGCCAAGGTCGGGAATTTCTTAAACCAGGGTCATGGACTCCGAGCCCGGTCTGAAAGTGTCTTCCAATTTTGCTTTCAGGTTGCCGCTGGTCTGATAGCCGCTCATGCGGCGTAACTCATTGACGCCGGCATTGTCGATATTGACTACGGAAACAGTAGGATAGCCCTGAATTTTCATAATCTCCGCCAGCCGACTACCGTCGGTCAACTTATCGGGATCCACGGGAATGCGCAGGAAGACGGCCTTATCCTGTAGGCTCTTGAGGCTGGGATCGGCAAGCTGTTTGTCGAAGGCCGTGCACCAATCGCAAGACCCCTCTTTAGCCAGGGTGAAATGCATAACCAGGGGAAGACCCTGTTCCCGAGCTCTTCATGGCCTGGCGAATATCGGTATTCCATTCCAGATTGCTGTCTTGGCCATGGGGAGCCACATCCCGGCGCTCCAGCAAGTCTCTAAATCGGGCCATGCCTTCAAAGACGACTGAAGATTTCAATTCCCTGTCACTCTGATCATTACCGGCAGAAGAGGCTGAACGGTCGACGGCATGTGACATATCGGCAATCATGGATGAATTCCTGTTTCTAATTAGTGACCAGCAACGCTTGTGCCGGTTTCTATACGCCGGACAAGAAATTGTGGACATTAAATCGCAGTATCCAAACCGAAAATTAGTTTTTCAGGGCCGGGCTGCGCTCGATCATTTTAAGGTTGATGCCCCGTCCGTCCATCTCGGTGAGGAAAAGGCGGGTGGGTACGGCCTGCTCCTGCCTGAGCACGCCTCTTTTATTGATATCACCCCGGGCGATCATCTGGGCCACGATGGAAGCAGGGAAAGCCGTCATGCGCATCATGGCCGACAAACCCACAGCCTGATCGGCGTAGTCGATGCAATCAAAGACAAGCTGCACCGGCTTGCCGCTGCGAAGCCCGCTCACACTTACCCGCAAAAGCACCACGTCGGGCTCGTTTGCCGGCAGCTTGGCGGAAAGCAGCCCATGCAAAACCTGACGGGGCACAATGTTCTTGCCGCCTACTTTGATAGGCTCCTTATCCATCAAGCCCAGCTCCTTCAAGGTGAGCATGGCCTTCATATGACCGGGATAGCGAATAGTCTTGTAATCCAGGTGCTGCACCCTGGACAGATAAGTTTGCGGCAGGGTGGAGGTGCCCCCGGCCGTGTTGAAAGCTTCCATTACCCCAAAGGGTTTGGGGAATTCAATCTCTTCCGCTTCGGACAGGGAAGGCACTTGCACCAGGCGCCCGTCGCGGATGACGGTGCAGTTCTCATAATACTCGTTGATCAAACCGTCGATGGAAAAGACCTGGGCATAACCAAGAGGGCTGACTTCCCGCTCCACCGGTAAACCACCGACACGCATGCGAATATCATAGACTTCATCCAGGCTATCGGCGGCACTGACGGCTAGAAGCGATACCATCCCCGGTGCCAGGCCGGCATCAGGAATGACGGTGACGCCCCGCTCCCGCGCCAGTTCATCCAGGTTAAACTGCCGGGCAACAATTTCCTCGTTGCCGCCCAGATCAACAAAGTGCGTGCGCGTGGAAAGGGCCATTTTGGCAAGTTCGTAGTTGTGCTCATAAGTGACGCAGCTGATAGCTACATCCACTTCCTCCATGAGCTGACCGAGTTCTCTTTCATTGGTGACATCCAGACGAGCGGGCACTACCTTGGGGTCATTGAGGCGATCGGCGGTAGCTTTCACATGACTTTCGTCGATGTCGGTGAGCACTACTTTGTCGACTTTAGCCGAACGAATCAAGTCGTAGGCTACGGCGTAGCCCATCTTGCCTGCCCCGAGCACTAAATACTTCACGTTTCACCCCGGCAAAAACTATAACAGCTGAAATGATAGCAAATTTAGTAGGTGCTGCGCCGCTTACCGCCGTCCACACAGATGGTGGAACCGGTCACGTAAGCAGCCTGGGTGGAACAGAGATAAGCAACCAGGCTGGCGAATTCCGCCGGTGTCCCCAGGCGGCCGGCCGGGATCTGTTTCAGATAGTCTCTTTCATAATCTTCCCGGCTCTGTCCGCTTCTGGCAATGCGAGCCTCCATCAAGTCGGCCAACCTTTCGGTGGCAATGGCGCCGGGAGCCACGCAATTGACGGTGACACCACGGGGCGCCACCTCATCAGCCAGGGTCTTGAGCATGGCCGTGACGGCGGAGCGAATTCCGTTAGAGACAGCCAGGCCGGCTATGGGTTCCATAATAGAGAGGGAAGTAACACAGACAATCCGACCAAAACCACGCTCAACCATGCCCGGCACAAAGCCTTCGTTGAGGTGGGCCACCGACAGAAAGAGTCTTTCAAACCCTTCCTGCCAGTCGCTGAGGCTAGTCTGCCTCACATCGGTGGGCTTGGGTCCGCCCACATTGTGTACCAGGATATCAAGCCCTTTGTGGTGCTTGCCAATCTCTTCCATCAAGGTCTTGCGACTGCCGGCATCGGTGAGGTCGGCTTGCAAGGTTGAAAGCCCTTCGGCCTGGAACTCAGACCTGGCCACAGCCAGCACCTGGGCCCCCTCGGCCGCCAGGGTCTCGGCAATAGCTCTACCTATGCCGCGAGAGGCTCCGGTGACCAGCGCCACTTTGCCCTTCAAACCAAAATCCATGTTAGCTTCCTTTCCTTAGAGTTCAGGCTTTGTACTTATAAGAGATGGTTTTCGCTTCCGAGAAGAATTCCAGACTGTAGCGTCCCCCTTCACGGCCAAGACCGGAAGACTTCTGACCACCGAAAGGCGTGCGCAGATCTCGGGCGAACCAGGTATTGATCCAGATCATGCCGGCTTTGATGCGATTGCTCATGCGCTGCAGGCGGTCGATGTCCTGGCTCCAGACGCTGGCCGAAAGTCCATAGGGCGAATCATTGGCCATGGCCGCCGCCTCTTCCTCATCATCGAAGGGCAGGATAGGTAGAGTAGGACCAAAGATTTCTTCCTGCAGGAAGCGCGAATCCGTCTTCAAATCTACAAAAACGGATGGGCTCAGGAAGTAACCTTCGCCAAGTTCGGAAAGCCTCTCGCCGCCGCAAAGCAACTTGCCTTCCTGCTTACCGATGGCAATATAAGAGAGCACTTTCTCCATATGCTCACGGGAAACAAGGGCACCCATCTGGCTGTCCCGGCTCAATGGGTCGCCCACCTTGATGGATTTCACCCGCTCCACCATTTTCTCTACAACCTGGTCATAGACCTTGCGCTGCACAAAGAGACGGGAACCGGCCAGACAAATCTGCCCCTGATTACGAAAAGCGGCCCGCACCGCTGTTGGTATCGCTTCATCCAGATTGGCATCGTCAAAAATAATGTTGGCGCCCTTGCCGCCCAACTCGAAGGATAGCTTCTTCAAAGTAGGTGCGGCAGCCATCATGATAGCCTTGCCGGTAGAGGTTTCACCGGTAAAGGAAATCGACTTGACGTCTTTATGGCGAGTCAGGGCTTCACCGGCACCATCGGCTCCGAAACCGTGCACTATATTGAAGACACCGGGCGGCAGACCGGCCTGGCGAGCCAGATCGGCAAAGAGAAAGGCACTGTAAGGCGTCCACTCAGCCGGTTTCAAAACAATGGTATTACCCATAGCCAGAGCCGGTGCAATTTTCCAGGTAGCCAGGTAGAGGGGAAGATTCCAGGGCGTGATAAGCCCACATACGCCCAGGGGTTCCCTGACTGCCACATGCCGCTCGCTATCGCTCACGGTGAAGGCTTCCTCCACATGACTGGCGGCAAATTCCGAAAAGAAGTGGAAGTTCATGGCCGATCTGGGAATATCCCCTTCCAGGCTCCCGCTCAGGGGCTTGCCATTATCAGTTGATTCGGCAACGGCCAGGGCTTCCTTGTTTTCAAGGATCAAGTCGCCGATGCGCCGCAAAATCTGACAACGCTCTTTCATGGCCATTCTGGCCCATGGTCCTTTCTGCGCATCAAGAGCCGCAGATACAGCCCTGTCCACATCCCGGGCCGTGCCCAGGGCGACCCTGGCATGGGGCTTGCCGGTACCAGGGGAAAAACTTTCGAAAGTTTCGGCACTTTCTCCCGGCACAAATTCACCGCCGATGAAATGATGCACTTCCTTTAGTTTTGCCCCGGACTTAACTACACTGTTGGCCGTCATCTCTCGCTCTCCTTGATTGGTCGGTCTTGAGACCATCTAAACTCTTTAGTTAGCCTATTAGTTAGCCGAAGCTGGCTATTGCCTTAATTTCTATATAGTTGCGTCCGGGCAAACGGGCCACTTGCACCGTGGTGCGCGTGGGGGGCACCGCCACGTTTGCGAAGTAACCGGCATACACCTTGTTATAGCGCTCGAAGTCTTGCATGTCGTGAAGGAAAACGGTCATATCCACCAGGTCGCTATAATCAAGGCCGGCATGGCGCAAGACCACCCCCAGATTTTCCAGTACGCCTCTGGTCTGGGCCTCAATGTCGTAAGTGAGCACCTGCCCCTTTTCATCCAGAGTCAGCCCGCACTCCACACCGGTCTTGGGATCCCGGCAGCCCTGCCCGCTGATGAATAGCAAATCACCCACCCGGAGGGCATGGGAATAGGCACCCAGTGGGCTGGGTGAAGCCTGACCCGGATTAACCGCCTCTTTAATCATTCCTGAACTCCTGCGCGGCCTCTCCTTAATGAGCGGCCCTAGTTGAAATCCCCCAGAGTCATTTAAACTTGGGTCACTCAATCTTATGCTCTAGGGGCCGCCCCACGTGGTTCCTGAAAGAATAATTAGCAGAAACAGAGGCAACGAGGAACGCTATCCCACCATGATCAAAGCAAGCTCTGAAAACTTACCCTGGCAGCCTATCTTCACCATAGAAAGAAGCCGAAAGGCGGAAGTTACTGTTTACGGAATCGTATCTGTAGTTACGGGCAATGACCATTTCGCCGATTTCAGCAAGCCCCTGGAGCAGAGATACCGAGCCCTTGTCAGCCACGGCAAAACCGACTTTGAACTGTGGACCCGTTCCCTGCTCAAGCCCTGGCAATTGCTTTCCCACATGGATATTCTCAAACGGCACTATCCTGACCTCAAGGATGAGCACTATGCACTCTTTATGGCGTCTCATTCGGCCGAACCCTGCCATATGGAAGCCCTTGAGACCGTCATCAAGATCACCGGTATAAGCGAAGATTCCCTGCGCTGCCCGCAGGCCTCGCCCCTGTGCCAGGAAAGCAAAGATCTCATGAAGACCCGGGGCGAGAAACCACGCCGCCGCTATCACAATTGCAGCGGCAAACACTCCGGTTATCTAGCGACGATGAAAGCAATGGGACAGAAACCGGAAACTTACCTTGAGGAAGGCAACCCCCATCACGATGATCTGAAGGAAATTCTTGCCTATTNNNGGTCGCCCTACCTCCTCCTTTACTGCCACCACCGATGGTTGCCAACTCCCCAATTACGCCCTTTCCACTTTTGAAATAGCCGGCATCTATCAGAGTCTCTTCAATCTAGAGAATAAGCCCCTGGCCAAGCCCGAGTGGAGTCACTGGGGCAAACTCGGACAACTCATGCACAGCCATCCCCGCCATGTTTCCGGTCTTGGTCGCCTCGACTATAAGATTATGACCGGCGAGGTCTTTCCCGGCGCCGATTTTCAAGCCGCAGCCAAAGAAGGAGCCGACGGACTGCTGGGCGTATCCCTTATCACAAACAAGTTTCCAAACGGTCTGGGCATCTGCATAAAGCTCAGTTCCGGCTTCGACAATAAGCACATGGAACTTATCTTGCGGGAGATTCTCCAGCAGTTGGATTTAGCACCGCCCAAGAAAAAGGAAGTACAGGAAGTGCGAGTCGATCATATAAAGACTCATTTCCACTTTCAGGCGAATTCTTTCGGCAGCGCCAGCGGCAGCGACTCCGGCTCAGGCAGCAAGCCGCTGCCACTTAGCACGGTGAGCTGAGATGAGCCTCAATGCCAGCCTTTCTTACAGCCGCATCATCGACATCTCGCAGCCGGTCACCTCACGCACCGCCTGTTTTCCCGGCGATACTCCCTTTTCCAGGTCGGTAACTTTAACCTACGAGGATTCAAAAGTTATCAATCTCACCGCCCTGACCATGAGCCCCCATGTGGGCAGCCATGCCGATGCGCCCGTGCACATCAAAGGCAGCTTCAATGACAAGGAGACGGCACGGGCCGGCACCCTTGCTCTAGACGCCTTCCTGGGAGAGGTTTATGTGATAGACATTTCCGACACCAGAGAAGCCATAGACAAACAAGTGCAACACCGTCTTATGTCGCTTTCCGGCAAGTTCGAGCGGGTGCTATTTAAGACGCTCAAACACATCGATTACGACACCTTTGCCGAGAGCTACTCATATTTGAGTACCGACTGCGCCACTACCCTTGGTGAGAACGGCTTTCGCCTGGTCGGTCTTGATACACCTTCCGTAGATCACATTCATGCAAAAGAACTCACTACCCACCATGTGCTCGATCACTATGGACTTGTCTGGCTGGAGAATCTGGATCTGACCGAGGTGGAAGAGGGTGCCTATCAACTGATCGCCCTGCCCTTGAAATTTATGGAGCTGGAAGCTTCACCGGTGCGAGCCGTTTTACTCAAATAGGATGAAAAACTCTTGGACAAGAAAGCCACCTCCCTGATTGGTGTAGTACATGTACCGGCTCTGCCTGGTGCCGCCGACTATGGCTCCATGCAGGACATCATCAAACGCTCCCTC
>FSSH01000449.1_pt1 | contig 12298 bp, 14 predicted proteins | sample 1166101 | NCBI WGS metagenome assembly FSSH01 (sample SAMEA32972668, study PRJEB13176) | freshwater metagenome | biome: Drinking water system; feature: Biomass in drinking water that filtered by 0.45 um membrane; material: drinking water | place: USA | collected 2012-12-20 | depth 0 m | reverse complement strand
ATATGAAAACTTTGGGTAACCGGCAGATTGAAGGCTTCTGCAAATAGCGCTCTGATCACGCCGGCATGAGTAACAACCAACACCCGGCGCCCGGCGTGCGCAGCCAATAAGTGTTCCCAGCCTTTCCTTACTCGGGCGGCGAATGTTTGGTAGCTTTCGGCACCAGGCGGGGTAAATTTCACCGGGTCCTTATAAAATGATGATAGCGCGTCGGGCCACCGGCTGGAAATTTGCTCGGCGGTTTGACCCTCCCAAGCACCGAAATCGATTTCACGCCATGCCGGTTCGATCAGTAACTCCAATTGCTGTTGTTCGCACCAGGCGGCAGCAAAGGATCGGCAGCGCCTCAGCGGCGAACTGATCACCGTATCCCACTGCCCTTCCCCGCATTGGCTATACATTTGCCGCCACCCGCGTTCGGTAAGCGGATCGTCTGTCACACCGCGATAATAAGAGCCGCCACGGGCTTCGCCGTGTCGCAGAAAATCTATTATGGTCGGTTGATTCATCGCGATTGGGTCGGCATCAGGTGTTTAAGGTATCCATCAAATCGATCATGAACTCCATTTCTTCGTCCTCGATTTTTTGCCATGCAGTGAAACCAAGAGCATTCAGCACACCGTTACCTTTTTCATCCTTATCCATCTCCAGTAGTATTTTTTGGAAGTCGTCGCGGCGACTCTGCAATCTCGGACCTATCATCAGAGAATGGTAGATGACGCTAATTTGACTGCGCACCAATATTCGCAATTGTTTTTTTATCATACCGGACAGGTTATCGTATGCCTCCGCCAGAATGATGCCGACATCCGCCTCGCCTTTCAAAAGATGTTTGGCTACCAACACATGATTGTCCGATAACAGCGGGATGATATTGCCGGCATGCAAATCAGCGGGCTCCAACATGATCATCCCCATCAGGCGCACATCCGGATCGTCGGTGAATGCCACACGCGTATTCGGCTTTAAATCCGCCACATCGTTGATATTGCTGTCGGCGTTAACGGCGATGATGGCTTCATCGGATTCGCCCTTGGCGCGTACCAGGGGCAAAAAACCTTTCTCTCTGACCAGCATGGCCGCATCGAAGGGGTTGGCGTAAATCAAATCGATCTTATCGGCTGCAATGGCCTGGTGCAGATCGTGATAATGATTGTACATTTCCAAATGGATGGCTTCGGCGCTCTGCTTTTGCAACCAAGTGTTGAAGATATACCAACCCGACAGGCGGTCTGGGGCAAAATCCGGGCTAACTGTAAACATGTAAGACATAAGGCTCCCCAATTAAATAAGTGTCGGATACAGCGCGATGCATTCATCGACGTTACTGCGCGAGGGTTTGCGGCGCACCGAAGTAAAACCAACCACCTTACCACCGCGCACATTGGGAATGACCGTCGCTTTTACCCAATAATAACCGCCATCCTTACGTAAATTTTTAACGAATCCTTGCCATTTTTCACCGCGTAGCACCGTATCCCATAAGTCTTTAAAAGCGGCAGCCGGCATGTCTGGATGCCTGAGGATGCAATGCGGCGCACCGAGTAACTCCGCTTCGGTATAGCCGGACATTTCCACAAATGCGCGATTGACGTGACTGATGATACCGTCCGGCGTCGTGGTGGAAACAATCAATTTGCCGTCGGGATATGGCGTTTCTAGCTGGGTATACAGCACTTTTCTGGATTTGCCATCGCTATAGGTAAGCGTTGCTTCCTGGTACTCGCCAACGATGTCTTCGGGTTTCATATCAACGATCATGATTTGCTCCGGGTTGCCGGTTAGGGTTTACAGCATTTCGGAAATACTCTCCGCCGCGCGCTTAACGTCAAGGAAGATTAGTCCGAGTTTGGCGTTGGGCTTGGCGAGTACCGTGAGTACGGCTTCGTTACCGGCATAGGTCATTAACACATAGCCCCTGGCACCTTTGATCAACACTTGTTCCAAATTGCCGCGATTTAATTCCTGAGCGGTTCTATCGCCCAAGGACAACATCGCCGCACTCATAGCACCCACCCGATCTTCGTCCATACCGGCTGGTAACACCGACGCCATCATCAAACCGTCGGTGGAAATCACACCGGAGGCTTCTATATCCGCCGAAGTACCGTTCAGCTCGGTTAAAACCGACGTCAGCATGTCTGCTTTCATAATCTAATTCCTCTTAACTAATGGGTGATGTGGCGATGCGTTTAATTGGCAGCATCAGCGGCTTTGGTTAAATAACGGGTGATTAAAGCCCAGGCCAGGGTTACAAACTTCGCCTGGTTAAAATGCGGTACGCCGGTGATCGCCAAGACGAATCGGTGTTTACCGACGAACATCGGCCAAAAGCCGATTTGACTGTTACCGAAAGGATCGACAATGGCCCAGGCATGGCTGGAAATACCCATATTGTTTATCAGTAATCCGGAACGGCGTTTATGCACGGTGGCCAATTCCGCGCTGAGCGCGGACAATTCTTCGGCGACCTCATGCGGAAAACCGCTGCAAGCCAGATAAAACCCTTGGTCGTCTGCCAATAGCACTTTGCCGCTCTCGGAAATCTTTCCCAACAAATCAGGCAAGATTGCCTCGAGCGCAGTCTGTGGCGCCTGTAGAGGCGTATCGAGCCCCTGCACCCAACCCAGCTTTTGGCAGTACAACAGCAATTGCAAGGCCTTGTCCTGGTCGTCGATTTCCATCAATGTTTGCAACTGCGCGATATTGAGCGCTGGAGTTTGCTCCTGTTGCAGCAAACGGATTAAAAACCGCCTAGGCTTGTCGGTTTCCGGCGACGATATGGCGTAATAAGCGCCGGCGGGAGTGGGATACAGATACAGCCCATCAATCAATTCAAATCTTTCCATTGCGCTTACCCCGCCAAACCGGGATCCAGAGAATATAGCAAGGCTTGCACTAACAACGAGACATCATTCTTTTCCCGGGCATCCACCGCAAAAACCGGCGGTTTCAAGCCAACTCCCTGCAATTGCACATGGTAGTCTTCTATTGAGGGCGTACTACTCAAATCCATTTGCGTCACCCCAATCGCTACGCTGGTATCGTTGATAAACTTACCGAATGCGTCCAGGAAAAAACGCATGTCCTGAAAAGGGTCCGCGCGCGTGTTGTCCAGCAGTAAAATTAAGCCGATGCCACCGTTGGTTAAAATATCCCACATGAAATCGAATCGCTCCTGGCCGGGAGTGCCGTACAAGTGAATTTTTTCGCCGCCCGCCAAATTCATCACACCGTAATCCATAGCCACCGTAGTGGATGCTTTACGGTTTTTGGTCATATCGCTGGCGGCCGCATCGGTTTTGACCGGCGGCACATCGCTAATGGCATTGATTGCAGTCGTTTTGCCGGCACCTACTGGGCCCGTGAAAATAATTTTGTATTGACTCATCGAGATTCCTTATCGTTTGCTAAGCGCCGCGCAATTTGTTGAGAATTTTGCTTAATAAACCTTCATTTTTGGGCTTCTTGGTTTGTTCCACGGCAATGACCGCATCGACCTGACGTTCGCTCTGTTTCAATATACCTATCGTCTGACAGGCGCTAATAAACACAAATACATACTGCGGTTTGACATGTAACAGACCTGCGACTTCCAGCGGCGTTCTCGGTGCCTGAACCAGCAATGCGGCAATGCGCAAGGCATCCGGCGTGATGACCAGCCGGGTAAAATTCGGCCATCTTTCTAAATAGACCGGCCGTTGAATATCCAGGCCTATCGGGAAGCGTCCCTTGGATGTCCAGATTGCCAATTTCCAGACAAAAGCGCCCATATCTTGAAACTTGTCTTCGGCGCGTTGAACGGCGGTTGTAGAATCGACTGCCGTCAAAATCATTTTGCCGACGGATCCTTTCCCTAATGGCATTCCGGCAAATGCTCGGGTTTGTTTATCGTCGGCATCTACCCAGATTTCCTGATTTTCCGGAAAAATCGTCAAAGGTTTCCAAATCGAGCACAGTTGCAAGACGCGCGACTGCAAATTAGCCGTTTTATATGCCGACATTACGTAGCCCAAAAAATACTGCCGAGGGTCGTAACACGCTGTTAACAATTGCACCTCGTCGTCGAAATCGATATCACTCAGTGTTCCCAAAAACGCGGTGAAGCCGCCTTCGTTCAACTGCATCGCCGATTTATGTTTGCTGGCTTTATGATGTTCAGCGGAGTCGTCTGGTTTTGGCGCTTTAGACTTATTGACGTAAACATCCATAGTCATTTTTTTCGGCGTTTCTAACTTGGGCGGTTCCGGCAAATCGGGTGTTTTAGGCGCTGCTTGTGCAATTTTCGTGCGTTCGGCAACGGCTTTGCGAGCCTGGGCAACTGCCTTGATTTTATCGAGCACCGCCAGTATTTGTTCGACATTCACCGGCTTCTTAATGAAATAGGTGTTATCCAATTGCAGGCTTTGTAAGGACAATAATATTATCGGTCGGCCCGGTGCGGCGGCTTTTCTGGCATCCAGAATATCCCTGGCTTTTGGGTGATCCGCGTCGATCATATCAATATCGGCTTCGACATCTTCAACCACGACGGCAACTCCTCGGCAAGGCCCCTTAAGATACATTTCCATGGTTTTACAGGTACGGCTATCCATGCCGTGCAGAGCGATTCGAAATGGCGTTTTGTTCGGCTTGCTCATGATGCTTGCCCTTCAAAGTAGTTTTCCAATTCCCGCCATTCACCATCTAGCACAATGCCAGAGTCGCTAAATCGTTGCCGATTGATTTGAAAGCGCTCTCGGTTTTTTGTGGATTTATAAAGCTCTAACAAAGCCAGTTGTAAATCCGGACGATCATGATGAAGGTTGATGCCGGTTTCCAACACATCCATGGCCTGCTCAAGCTGGCTGTATTCGATAAAGTCGTTAGCTAATGCCAGATAATCATGTTGAGTTTCTGTTTGCTGTATAGACCTGACCAGTTCGCGGCGACCCAGCATACCCTTGCTAAACAATGAATATCGATTACCTACCGGCTCCGGCCCCTTAGTTTTAAGCAAATCCTGATATTGCTGACCATGCAGTCGCGACTGACTAGCTTGTATCATACGGCGACTAATCGAATTCCCTTTCCCATCCAAAACGATGACCAAATCCAACAGCGCCGCGTAGAGTTGCTCGGACAGACGCCGGTCGTAACAAAAATATATCCGTCGCAGATGCGCCAACAGATCTTTGGGATTTCGACTGATTTTAAAAACTATGGCGGTCAATGCTTGGCCGGCATCGTCGTTGGGGCAGCTAAATAAGCTGAGTTCCCGGTCGTGCCAAAAGTCGGTTTCTTGCGGGCGCTCATCAAGCGATGGTCCAGCAAACAGTCGGGAAAAGTATTGGGGCATGCCACCCTCCGAATCAAACGATGCTCGAAGGGTAGCAGTTAAAAAGCCAATTTCCAGAATTTAGTGGGGTATTTGTTGTCTTGCTTCACATATTGCCTGACGAACCGCTGCCGGTGCGGTGCCGCCGATATGATTGCGGGCAGCGACCGAACCTTCCAGTTTTAGAATGTCGAAAACGTCAGCTGTAATCGTGCCGGAAAAGCCCTGCAACTCCGTGAGGGATAATTCCGACAAATCTCGCTCCGTTTGTAATCCCAGGCGCACAGCCTGGCCTACGACTTCGTGGGCATCGCGGAATGGCATGCCTTTGCGAACCAAATAATCAGCCAAGTCGGTAGCGGTGGCGAATCCTCTTTTTGCGGCGTTATACATATTTTCGCGTTTGGCTTGAATGCGCGGCATCATATCGGCAAAGGCCCGCAGACAATTGATTAAGGTGTCGGCGGTATCCAACAAGGGTTCCTTGTCTTCCTGATTATCTTTGTTGTACGCCAAGGGCTGGCTTTTCATCAGCATCAACAATGACACCAAATGCCCGGTGACCCGGCCGGATTTGCCGCGCACCAGTTCCGGTACGTCCGGGTTTTTCTTTTGCGGCATGATCGAAGAGCCGGTGCAAAACGCATCCGGGATGTCGATAAAATTGAATTGCGCGCTGGCCCACAACACCAGTTCTTCCGAGAATCTCGACAGATGCATCATGATTAAACTACCGGCCGCCGCAAACTCAATCGCAAAATCGCGGTCGCTGACCGAATCCAGGGAGTTATTCGACGGCCGGGAAAATCCTAATAGCTCGGCGGTCATAAAACGGTCGATAGGATAACTGGTGCCAGCCAATGCTGCGGCGCCCAAGGGCATTACATTCAGGCGTTTGCAGCAATCTTGCAGGCGCTCCTTATCCCGGCAAAGCATCTCGAACCACGCCATCAGATGATGTCCAAATGTCACGGGCTGTGCGACTTGCAAATGGGTAAAACCCGGCATGATGGTGTCGGCTTCGCGTTCCGCCACATCCAATAAAGCGATTTGCAGGCGTTGCAACTGCGTCAATATCGTTTCGATTTCGCTGCGTAAATACAGTCTTATATCCGTCGCCACCTGGTCGTTACGCGAACGGCCGGTATGCAGTTTTTTGCCGGCAATCCCGATCAGATCGGTCAAACGCGCTTCGATGTTCATGTGCACATCTTCCTGCTTGATCGACCAGACAAACTCGCCGCGTTCTATCTCGCCGCCGATTTGCATCAATCCGCTGCGAATGTCGGCTAGCTCCTGCTCGGTCAGAATACCTATTTTGCACAGCATTGCCGCATGCGCCAACGAGCCTTGAATATCTTGCCGGGCCATGCGCCGGTCAAAATTGACGGAAGCGGTAAATTCTTCGACAAAAGCATCGGTGGCTTCGGCAAAACGGGCGCTGGAAAGTTTTTCGGTGTTAACGGTGGTCATAAGCAGTCAAACGGTAAATACAAAAGAAAAGGGAATTATACCGATGCTGCGGCTATCCACCTTGGGAATTGCACACTCACCAGCAAACCACCGAGTTGTTCGGAGCGGCTAATCTCTAAAGTACCTCCATAAAACACCGCGATGTCACGCACAATCGCCAAGCCTAGACCGTGCCCCTGCACCGCTTCGTCCAGCCTTAAACCGCGCTTACTTAATTGCTGCATATCCTGCACGGAACAACCCGGGCCGTCGTCTTCGACACTGATGGTAATGCCGGCCCCATGTTCAACCGAGACTACGACCTGCTTATCAGCCCATTTGCAGGCGTTATCCAGCAAGTTACCGGTCAGCTCCAGCATGTCTTCCCGATCGAAATTGATTAATTGATCGGGGGCATCTACGTGGATCATTAAATTTTTCTCCGCGTAAACATTTTGCAAAAGCATGACTAAGGCAGTGAGTTCTTGCTGCGGATTAAACACGCTGGCAGTTTGCATATTGCCGGAGATACGGGCGCGTTTTAATTCCCGCTCGATGCGCTCATGTATCGCTTGAGTTTGCTGTTGCAGCTGATTGCGCAGTTCCGGATGGTCATCCAGTTGCGAGTTTTCAGCCAGACGAAACAGCATCGCCAAGGGCGTTTTTAAGGCATGAGCCAAATTGCCAATAGCCGTTCGCGATTGATGCAAGCGCCTCTCAACCAGCACTAACAAACGATTGACTTCCGCAACCAAGGGTTTGATTTCCGCCGGCACTCTGGCTTGGATCTGTGACTGACGGCCATAGGCAATTTCCGCCAATTCATCCCGCGCCGCCTGCAATGGTTTCAGTGATCTGCGCACATCGTTACTTTGCAGGGCGATTGCTGTCAGCAGTACCATGGCTGTCAGTACCAGATAGGCGAGCCGAATGTGGTCTATATCGTGGCCAATATCACTCAAATCCTCCGCAATACTAATTGTGATTGCATGACCAAACCGCTCGAAACCTCGACTCAAGACCAGCAAAGGTTGCTGATGCGGCCCATCAGGAAAATGGAATTGTCTGGCGGTATTGACCGGCTCCGTGGCGAAAGGCAAAACCCCATCTTGCAGCGATTTTGAATAATAGGCTTTTCCCTCAACCTGGATAACGAAATAGTGACCGGAATACGCCTGTCCGTATACGGTGCCGGCATGCGAGCTATCGAAGATCAGTTGTCCTTCCGCGTTAAGCTTCAAAGTATCGAGCAACGAATCGCCATCGTGCTGTAAGCGGGTCAGCATTTGTTTTTCCGCCACGGAGCGAATCACCCAATCGGCTGCCAACCAGTGCCCGGCAAACACCATACTCAGGATAATAATCAAGCCGCGGTTGAGCCGCTGGCGTAATGAGATCATGGTTTTTCGCCAAAGATATAACCCTGCCCGCGCCGGGTAGCGATCAAATCCTTACCCAATTTACGCCGTAACCGATTGATATACACTTCGATAACGTTGCTGGCGGGGTCGCCATCGCATTCGTACACGTGCTCAAGTAAATGGGTTTTGGTGAGCAGCTTGCCGGGATGCAGCATGAAATAGCGCAGCAAACGAAACTCGATTGCCGTCAACTCGGCATGCTCAGCGCCATCCACGCTGACCGTTTGTCTATCTTCATCCAAGGTCAACCCGCAACCGCACAGTTGCGGTTGCATCATCCCGTGCATGCGCTTTAACAGAGCTTGGATGCGTGCCTGTAATTCCTCGATATGAAACGGCTTACCTAAATAGTCGTCGGCACCCACTTTAAACCCGTCGACTTTTTCATGCCAGGCGTCCCTCGCCGTCAGCACAATGACCGGCACATGATTGCCCGCCTGCCGCCAACGTCGCAGTACTTCTAGTCCGGGCATTTTCGGCAAACCTAAATCCAGGATGACGATATCGTAGGAATCAGTCATGCCTAAAAACTCGCCGCTTTCGCCATCCATGGCCAAATCGACCGCAAACCCGGCTCTTTCCAGGTCGGCTTTTAAGGATCGGGACAGGCCTGGATCATCTTCTACCAGCAATAGTCGCATAGTTGAGTCATAACAAAGGTTGGTTTCAAAGAGTTACTCGGAGAAAACTATTTTAACCCCGAACTTTTAAGATTGGATTTATCTCGGTTTCCTACACTAGCTATATCCGCAACTAAGCATGCCGAGGTAAACAACATGAATAACGAAAACACCGTAGCGGTCTGGGACATTTTTATCCGTATTTTTCACTGGTCGTTGGTCCTTGCCTTTACTGTGGCCTATTTCACCAGCGAGGAAGAAAACGCTTGGCATATTTACGCCGGCTACACGGTTTTGGGTCTGATTATCTTCCGCATTCTGTGGGGAATAATCGGCAGCCGCCATGCCCGCTTTAGCGATTTTGTCCGTTCTCCCGGGAATGTTTACCGCTATATACGCGAACTGCGCGCAGGTTCCGCGAAACATTATGTCGGTCACAATCCTTTGGGCGGCTGGATGGTCATGGCATTGCTCTCTACGCTGCTGGTTGTGACTGTCAGCGGCTTAAAAGTGTATGCGATAGAAGAAGGCCGAGGCCCTCTGGCTGCCAATCCGACAACGCTAACTTTGATTAGCGCTGCCCATGCGGAAGACGACGACGATGATGGAAAAGCAGAGATGGAAAGCCAAGACGAAGAATTTTGGGAAGACATTCATGAAGGTGCGACGAATTTTATGCTGGTATTAATTGCCCTGCATATAGCCGGTGTCGTTATCTCCAGCAAGTTCCACCGCGAGAGCCTGGTTAAAGCGATGCTCACCGGAAAAAAGTCAAATGAATGACAATAGAAACGTGAAACTTAACACAAATTTAATTTTAAATTTATTTTCCGCTGTTATAAATCCCCGACTTTAAGTTGCCTGACGATCTGAAATCTGCTGTTCGAGTTAGGCAACTCACTACATGCCGCGCGGCAAAACTATTTTAAATCCCGATTTTTTAGATCCCCATAGGGCATTATTTGGGCTTATTAAAACCGGGAATTTGCTTTGATTTAGTTGATTAGTACGCCGCCAGTTTCATTGCTAGTTTAGGTCAGTTTACACACCACTAATCAACAGGGAACACACAATGAAAAAGATGACTCTCTTATTGCCATTGCTAGCGCTTGGCTCTGCCGCCGAGGCGAGCAACATCAGGGGCTCTTTAGGCAATTTTGATGCGATGAATCGCACCGGCGAAATCGTATACGGTATCGAAATAGAATTAGACGATTGTCACAGCAAAGACGTGATCAGCACTTACCCAGGTAATCACTATGGTTACGGAAAAATTCGTGAAGACCTTACCGACCCGGCGCATCCAAAAACGTTTGTTCGTTATGAACAACCGGTAGCCAGCGGCTTTCAAACTGGCTTCACTAATTTTTTACCGCCTAATAGCGCCCCGTCTTGCTATAACTTGGCTCAAAACGTCGGTTGCGAGCATTTTGGTGTGCATTTTGCCTATGGAAACACCAATCCCTACAGTGCAGTTAAGTACAACTGGCTGGTCAAAGACGCCAGCGGCAAAGTCGTTGTCGGTCCATCGCTACTGATCAGCACACCCGTTTTTGATTTTACTCCCCCAATCGTCGGCATTCCTGCGCAAGTCGTTGCGACTATTCCCGCCCCCGTCGTTCCGCAACCCGTGGTTAAAGAATTTGGCGAACCTAGCTGGGTGAAGGTCATCAAAACCAAAACACATAAAACTCGACCTTTGGCCTTGGGTGATCTGATCAGTGATGATCATGATGGCGACAATCTACCTGACTGGACCAACGGCGAACCTGACGAAGTTGAGTCAGAGTGGCACTTATTACAAACACGGAACGGCGCCAGCAGCAAGAAGACAGAGTTAACCGGCAAAGCCGAGGATATGGGCGAAAATGGTGACAAAGTCATTACCCGCCGCTATGAGTTTTATGCCTATGCGGGCCCGGCTGCCTCGATAGACGGTGAAAAAGGCGAAGCCATGTGTGACGCAGTCGGTGCGGACGGCGTCTCGGGATTAGACGTCGTGGACGTAACCGACGCTTTTGGCGAAACTCAAAGTTTTGATTGCAGCACAGTAGCCATCGTTGGTGAATATTTGGGTGCACAAATGGCCGAGTTTTTAGCTGCCACACCGTTCAGCATGGTCGATGCTTTGCAAAACGGCAGTGTCAATGAGCTATTTCCGCAACGGCCTGTCGCTAACGGCGGTAATACACCCTACGTTGTAAACGTTACTACAGGTGCGTTGCCTAACGGGTTGGCAATCGATTCGGACACCGGCTTGTTATCCGGTGTGCCGTCAAAAGTTGGCGTGTTTAATTTTACAGTATCAGCAAGTGATACCGATGGCACCGCGGCTTCTAAAGCCTATACCGTAAAGGTAACCGGCCCTGGGGATACGGACGGCGATAACGACATAGATTTGCTCGATTTGAACACTATCAAAGCCAAATACGGTCAAGTTGTAACATCTGGAAATACTGCCGATTTGAATGGTGACCTAAGAGTGAATATCGCCGACTACAGAAAAGCAGCGACGCTATGCACCCTACCGAAATGTGCTTTGGTTACGCCTAAACCTTAATTCACTTCGCACCTTTTAAGATGATGCCGGGAGCGACTAGCACCGGCATCACACTCCACGGAATCCATATGAACAAAAAATTATTTATCAAACTGATTTTACTGAGCATCACCGGCATATTCCATACAGCTGAAGCGACCACGCTAAGTGTTAAATTTCCAAATAATTCGAATATCTATACCACTACTGTAGGCTCGTTTTTTGACGCCAATATTTATGCCGATGGTTTACCGGACTTCGGTGGCTTCGATATCTATCTGACTTACAACAGCGCCAATTTGTCTGCCCAGTCGCTAAGCACCGCCACTGTTTTTGGAACGGACACAGATGCAAGCTTTATACAAAGCATTGCTCCTGGGTCGATACACTTTGCCGAGGCTATAGCCTATGACAGCCCTGCAACAGAGGGCTTGAATATCGCTGGTCCCACTTTACTGGGCACCGTTACATTCAAAGCGCTTACCGTTAGCGCGATTAATACTGCTTACTTAATCGATATCAGCGCTTCATCAGAAATTTATACTTTCAACGGCAAATCAATCGGCGGGACAGCGCAAGGCGGAAACGTTAAGGTCACTGCCGTACCGGCAGCAGTGCCCTTGCCAGCCTCGATATTTTTGTTTGTTCCGGGTTTGTTAGCGGTATTTGGTGCTCGCAATAGCATAAGAGAAATTGCGGCATAAGGGCTAAAGAAGTCTGCGCAATCTTTTATAGATAGTTTCCGATTGCGTTATAAACCCAAAAAAGCCATCTCGAGATAGATGGCTTTTTTATTTGTGTTTTCGGAATGAAAAATTTGAATTGAACGCAGTTTAATTTATGTTTATAGTGCCTTCCGGCAAATCGCAATCTGTCTGCTAATATGCGCTTACGGGAGGAATACTATGTTGAAAGTTGTTTTACGCTGGCTATTGACGCTAGTCTATCG